>JAABUL010000776.1_pt1 | contig 66146 bp, 98 predicted proteins | sample 5559151 | NCBI WGS metagenome assembly JAABUL01 (sample SAMN10711876, study PRJNA513368) | rock metagenome | isolation source: Antarctica rocks | place: Antarctica: Victoria Land, Pudding Butte sud
TAAAGGGCGAACAACTCATCGTGACAAGAGCGTTGCAAGATGAGGTTTTGTGCGCAAATCTGCAAAGACTACCTAATACACAGCACTGCACGATCGTAAGCTGCCTCGGTCAGATATGCGCATTTCTGTCATCTTTCTGTCATCAATTATGAAGTATCTCATTACACTTAAATTTCGATCAGATTTTAGTTGAATTTAGTTTCCCGAAGCTCGTTTGCGCCGCACAGTGATCCGCGACGCACGCCCTCTGGGGTGCAGAGCGGCCGTTCTAGAACTTGTAGACTCAGATCTGAGTCTACAAGTTCGATATATCGAACTTGTCGCGATGCGACAAGTGGCCGAAACAGATCTGACCTCTAGAGGGCAATTTTGCCGTTTCCGCGTTCCGGAATCGGCAGCTTCTGGAAATCTTGGCCAGCAATATGAAGCATCTCATTCGACGGTTTTTTCACGGGTGCAGCCATTCGCAAACCAGAGCATTTTAGAAGGCGCCGCCGCGTGCGCAGCATCAAATTGTTCTGATCTTCCATCTGAGTGTTTCATGCAGCGCCGCAACGCAGGTTCCCCGCAGCTTCATTTCAGCAGGGTTTAATCACATCAGCGCTGGTACCGGCACGACGCGAGCAAGGCGACAGCGGGCGACGCCGGCTCAGGAGAACTCAATTTCGCGCCAGCGCTCTAGATGATCTCAACACATATCGCACCCCTCGAAGCTTCCTGCGGCCGCTAAACCCTCCAGCCCGTCTGATGGGGGAGCTGTCTGAGAACGCAACACTGCCTTGTTATTCGGAACGTCCAACACTTTTGCGAATGGATCTGTCACATCGTCGTGCGGCTCACGGAGGCAATTCGTCAGATGTCTGAGCGGCACTCGAAGGCCGCCGGACTTTCCGCAGATCCCCGGCAGACTTTGCAAATCGCAGAAACGCAACAGTTTCACTTTGCCATCACTCACAGCCCGGATGACGGGGACAGCGATGTACACCTCCGTCCTGACAGATCTAGCGCTGCTGACAACAGGCACGTTTTCTGATCCGTCCATCTACATTTGCAGTCGAGATGATTCTGGTAGCAGCCCAGCCTGGAGCTGCGTGAAGCTGCGGACAGGACTGAACAGCTCTGAAAATCTGGCGGAAGATCCGGCGGAAGATCCGGCGATCCAGTTTGGATATATGTGTTCGATGCGTGCTTGTGTTGCTGTCTGACAAGCAAGCACATTCTTGCAGAGAGGTCCCAAGCTCGTCTTGTTGGATGGAGGACTACTGGAAGCTTCCTCTGCGCGTACATACAGGGCACATTTGTGAGGCACTCATTATCGGAAAAGGTTCTTCTCTGCTGCGAGGCTCAGGTGTCGGTCTCATGCCACATTCGCGCCGCCACCAGGTCTGTCAAAATGTAGTATATGTGACGCATGTATTAAATACCTGTGCACAACCAAGCACTATACAGACACAAGGCGCTGGAGACATCCCCCAAGCGGGGGCAGGTGCCTTCTAGGACGACATCGTTGATGCTGGACCCTGTGTGAGAGATGAAGCTGATGCCACCGTCAGATCTGCAGGAACAGGAGGCCAGTAGCGTCACATATAGTGAACGATACCTTTTCCTTGCAAGGCTAAGATGAAATGTCTGGCAAAGTGGTTGCAAGGTCTTGGCTGCATGGTTTCCGAAACGACCAAGGAAAGGACGTGCGTGCAGTCTTAGTATCGGATACATGGCACAGAAATGTGGCGACCTGAGGCTTTGCGAAATGTCTACCGTTGTGCAGTCCCTGCAAGAGCACATGACAGATTGGCAATTCAACATGGTCCATAAGCATGGGTACGACGGGTATGGCGGCGCTGGAAGTGTGATCTCCGGGTGGAATTGATGACATCGTCCAGTACGGCCTGTGCGTGTCAACTCAATGCATTCAGGGTTCTACGGAACAGAAAAGTCTTGCCGTGTGGGGACCCTAACGAGGTGTCTTGCAGCTTCATAAGGCTTCGATAGAGGGGTCTGGGTTTTTACATCGCCATAAAACCCACGCATGACACCCCGGCACCAACCCCCCATACGAGGCTGTAGTGGCCACAGTGGCCCCGTGAGGCCATAAGACAGTACCGCCTATCAGCTTTAACGTCATATGGGGGCTCTACCAACTCGGGTCGATGTATAACAGAGCACCCATAGAGCCCCCCATACACCTCCCATAGAGGGGTCTACGGACCCCTGCAAAAGATGAGTGGTAGACAACTGAAGGTCCCGTGCCCTGCTGAGATCCAGGGCTTCAGCGCCAGCAGTGTAAACAACTCAGCTGCAGCGTGCCAGAGCTTCAGCGTGGCTGCGTTCGCAATCCTGGGTCCCAGACTGTTACATGCACGCCAGGCTGCCACCGGGTACCCGGCTGGCGGCCCGCCGTGCTCATTGCTCATGGCGTTTTGAACCACGGCCGATTCTGTCAGACCAAAGGATAGAGGTCATGTGGTGCAGCCCGTCTTACATGCACGCAAGTGCCTCAGGAGTTGTCACACTCTGTTCTCACACTCTGGGTTCACATTCACATCCGCCCTCAGCAGAGTCGGCGGCCATTTCCCAAACACTGCGGACCTGTCCGATCCTGCGCCGTCCTTTTCCAAAGCACTGCACGCAGCAAAAGGACAGGCCAAATCCTGGCGCGCACAGTCGGGCCGCTGGTCGGCGCACTTCTCATCATGGCGCTCGCCGAGGCGTGTCAGGTGAGTTTTGCCGCCTTCTATCGCTGGAGCTTGTTTTCGCAACGGCAGAGCGACAACCCATCCACCCGATGGACGGCATGCAACTTTTGGCCTGCAGGTGAGGCCCATTGTGCACCGTGAGCTCCTTCAATGTCCACCGACCGCCGCATATTTTAACAGCGACGATGAGGGGAAGCTTGCCGCTGGACCGATAACGAGGCTCGTCTCTCATTGGTCGGTCGGTGGCTGTTGTTTATTGTAGGTTCTCGAGGGAGGACCAAATCTTGCAATTGTCCAGCATCGAACAAGCCACGGTTCTGCTGGGCATAACAAAGCCTTGATCAAGGCTACCGGGAATGGCGCATTGTGGGAACATCCAAACATCGTGCACCTGGCCAGAAGGTGCAAAGACCTGATCAGGTCATGACCTGTCTTGCCCTGGGTACCGACAGCCCGATTTTTACCTCCGGACGGCTGCAATCTTTGTAGCGGCAGTTTGATACTGTGTCAAATGGCTGTGGCCCCAAGTGGTGTGACCTCCACTCGCGTAGGCGTATGCGCGCGCCCCGTCATCATGCCGCGGCGAAGCCTCCTGCAGGCCGCGGCGAGCGGCGCCGCCGCCTCAGGCTCTCCGGGCGGCTCAGCCGCGGCAGCCGCAGCCGCAGCTGCAGGTGGCGCTGCGGCGTCAGGTGCGTTTCGCGACATGCGCCCTGGCACTTTTGGGGGTATCAGCTGTCAATGCAGGACTTGTTCGTTCATTTCGGCTGGTCAAAGTCCCGCACGATCAAGCTACCTGTTCCATCACATATGGTGCCACTTGAGTACCTTGGTCAAATTTGAGTATCATGGTGCTAATGGCCCATGTCCCGTCTCTGTTGGTCAGGTGCTGCAGCAGGGGGCGCCGCCGCGGCAGCGGTGCGAGATGTTCATCTTTCCTTGAATGTCGCGCCAACAGCTTCTGTGCTGTGTGGCTTTGAGTACTTCATCCGGCAATGTGCATCTTGAAAGTGCCCCCTCTTCACGCATGTCAAGGTATCCATGCCAGCGACTCGGCTTGTTTCATCTGCGGCTGATATGGAATCGCTACACAGGAGCAAAAACTACATACTCTGAAATTGACCACAGGCGGCCGCCGCCGCTGCACCTGAAGTCGTTCCTGCCAACGCCAGTCATTATTCCCGTCGAGCAGCAGAGTGCGTTTTTTGACATAAACCCATTGTGCTGTTGAAAGCATGTTGTGGTCGAAGCCACATGTGCGTGCTCTAGTTCATCGCTGCACTGTAACCTGAAAGGCTGGGCCCATGAAAGCAGCTCCGCATGTGATGCATGGCAGCAGCGCCGCGCAGCTTATCTGGCTGTGTAGTCTGCCAGCTAGCGCAAATAGCATGCCTGCTTCGTGCTGCTCCATGAAATCGCACCAAGGCCTGAGGCTATCGCATGCACAGCACTACAGCATTTGCGCCCTTCAGCATGCCACTGACCGCATGTAAACTCCGGTGTGTCTGCAGACACTGCGCAGCAGCCAGTCGTCACTCCTGTCGAGGTGCTTCTCGTAATTGTCATGAATCTTTGAAATTATCTGCGAAGGCCGACCTTCTGTCACGGATCATGGGAGGCTTTCTGAAAACTGGAATTCGCAGCGTTTCAGGCGTGCTCAATGCATGTGCACGCATGCTGCATTCACGGCATATGGACAACGGCCGGTACGCGCAGCCTTGCCCCAAACTGACATGCTTTATGTGCCTTTGCCGCAGAAGCAGCAACAGCAGGTGGTGCTTCTCGCCGTCCCGCCGCCGCCACCCGCCAATGTCATCCTCATCTCGCCCGAGATGGCGCAACAGAACGCCATCCTCGTCGCTCAGCAGCTGAACCTGCCCTCCGTGGCCGTCGCCGCCGTAGGCACAGGCACGTGCGACCGCCAGCAAGTCTTCCGACAAGTGCCTCAATTCTTCGGGACGACCGCATTCAGCGAGTCGCCCCTCTTAGTGGACTCGCATGCAGCAAGCAGGGCGAAGTGTCCTGGCTGCCTTAACGGTATGCATGCATTAGCGTACAGTTTCCTGCTACAGGTGTCCAGCTGGGTGCGCAGTGCACGTCACTGGCGACCAGTCAGAAGCAAACAGTGGTGTTGCTGATTGTATTCATGCGTCCTGACCTGCACGATCATCTGGCCCTGCAGCTGCGGCCGCTGCTGCTGCCGCCGGCGCCTCCGCCGCCGCCGCTGCCGCTGCTGGAGCCGCTGCTGCCGCAACTGCAGCTGCGGGCGGGTCCGCTGCCGCTGCCGCTGCGGGAGCTAACGCCGCTGCTGCGGTTGCCGCCGGTGGCTCCGCTGCCGCCGCGGCCGCTGCAGGAGCCGCCGCTGCTGCTGCCGCAGCCGCCGGTGGCTCGGCTGCTGCCGCTGCCGCTGCGGGAGCTGCCGCCGCTGCTGCGGCTGCCGCCGGTGGCTCCGCTGCCGCCGCGGCCGCTGCAGGAGCCGCCGCTGCTGCTGCCGCAGCCGCCGGTGGCTCTGCTGCCGCCGCGGCCGCTGCGGGAGCTGCCGCCGTAGCTGCGTCAGCTGCCGGTGGCTCCGCTGCCGCCGCCGCTGCTGCAGGAGCCGCTGCTGCCGCAGCTGCAGCCGCCGGTGGCTCTGCTGCCCCTGCAGCTACTGCAGGAAGTGCCGCTGCCGCTGCTGCACAATTCGGCCGTCACTGATTCACTTGTGAGGCTACCAATATGATGAGGTTGCATCGACCCGTTAACATTCGTAAACCACTTCTGACGGTTCCTTGTGCTTGCGTTCAGCTGCCGCCGCTGCTGCCGGCGGCGCATCTGGTGCGCAGTAATTTTCTGATTGTGTACTGAAGAGTGTTCGTCTGATTGTTTACTGACCGCCAAATCCCGAGCCATCAGCCTACCATCCAGATTGACACCAAGACTAATAGCAGACTGACAGCAAGCACATGCACATACGTGCACGTGCACACCTGTAGTCACTTGCCTGCCACTTCATTCTGAACACATGTTAACGATGTCGACCGCAGCTGCGGGCGCCGCAGCCGGAGGCTCAGCTGCCTCAGAAGCCGCTGCTGGCAGTTCAGCAGGTGTGTGTCCTTGTTATGCTGGCTGATATGCAATGATGTTCAGTTGTGCACTGATGTTTATCTGTTCAGATTTGCGAACAGCTCGCGTACTGCTGTCGTGCCGACAACGTTTTGCCCAAACTCCTGAGCTCTGGTACCAACGATGTTGTGCAGCTTCCGGCGCCGCCGCCGGTTCGTCCGCCGGCGCCGCAGCTGTGGCTGCTGCATGTGCGCACGAAGCTCGAAGCTTCATGTCCTGGTTTCATGTGTGTACATGTTGTCGTATCTGTCTGCTGCCAGACATTCGAGCGAAGACTTTTGTACGAAGTGTGCTAGGCCCGTCGCACATCGCACATCACTGCCAACGACACTGACGTTTGCTCCTTCATTCCAGCGACTCCTGCACCTGTACCATTGAGCCCTGCCCCTGCGCCGGTGCCTGTGGTGCCTGCCCCTGTGCCGGTGGTGGTAGCACCGACGACCACTGGATGAGCAGACCCGACAAATAATAACATACACGCCAAGTAATTTTTTTGGCATCTGCTGCGCTTCTGCAGCTGACTCTAGCCGCTGCTCAGTCTGCTGTTACTCTGTGCGATACTCTTCCTGACCTGCAAGATGTGCCGGGCGCTATCTTTGAAGCTGCCTGGGTATTGACACCTGGGCGAGAAAGCATATGATGTGTGACACTGCTCTCGAACTGCCGCTGGGTCTGTTTTCGAACGGTGGCGCTGCAACAGCTAGACTGCAGGGCGCTGGTGCCAAGCTGACTTGTGCAATACGTTTACCTATGCGCACCTGTGCGGCTGTTGCGCCACACATGCATCAGATATTTAAAATGTATGTTTCGTCAACTGTCAAGGGGAGAGCGCAAGCAACAACAGTGTTGATCTTTGATGTTCAACGTTAATTCCGCGTGTGTGGCATGGTCTACAACGTCTATTGTTAACGCATGGCATGGTGACACGCGGAATAACGTTGAACATCACCGATTGACCGATTTGGGGTGCTCAATTTTGACCTTTATGAACACTAATCAGCCTGAGTGAGGCTGGGACAGTGTAATATCTCTCTCTCTCTCTCAAAGATCAACTTGATCTTTGATGTTCAACGTACCAGACACAGTGTGTCTGGTAGCTTTACAACCATGCAATGATGAGGATTTACCAAACATTCAATGATTAAAGGTAGATGACGGTGACGAATTGTGGTGGACGTGGATCGACGAACTGAGTGCTGTGATGTCGACACTGGAATGTGGTTTATATGACCTACATTTTGGGTGTTTTGTCGAATTACATGTAACGACTGTAAGCTCGCGCATGTCAATTGTTTGCAGTCGACAAAACTCCAACATCGTTACAAGTAGCCATCCAAACATTTTTATGTGGATTCAGGGCCAAAACCCTGCTTCCGGATCGCCTGCTTTCTGCAGGAGCCAGCGCTCGCGGTCGCGCAGAGGTGAAAAAACTGGCGTTCATCCTTGACTCCAGCTCCCCTGAGCGAGCCACCGGCAGGTACTCAGCAGCAGCTCTGGGCAGCTGGCGGCCTCGCGCAGAGCGGCGATTGGCATCTCGAAGCGTTTGGCGAGGACTGTTGCATCGCCTGCAGTGTCCAGTGCCGCTCCCATGCACAACCAGGCACTCTCAGCCACTGCTGAGACATATTAGATGAGGTCCGTTGTTGCGCCTGTGCCAGTGGCACACTCGGCATGGATGAATGCGCACTGTAATGCGACAGCGTCGTGAGGGACTGCAGATTTGCTGGGAAATCGCGAAGGACAAGCTCTGCCAGCGCGAAAGCGGCGGCCGCCATGACGCGCCCTGCCCCAGGGCTCATCTGGGAGGCGTCCCGGCCTCTCAGCGGCAGCGCTTATTGGCACAGCGCCGCCGTGCACACAGGCTGCACTCCCGAAGCCGGTCCGGGCCACTGCAGAGCCGCACCAAGGCTACTGGCCAGGGCGCGGACTGCACACCCACTGGGGCACTCGCGATGGCAGCGGCGGAGCCCGCACCGAATTGCGTCCCACTCACGGAGGCTAGCACGACCGGGGCCGCTGCTGCAAGAGCCGGGCCGTTGTCAGTGTGAGAGGTCCTGTCGTGATGCAGAGCAAAAGCCGCTCGCTATCCAGCAGGTCTGCTTGTCAGCCCTTCAAAAGCATCTGAACGTCAGGCACTGCGAGAAAGAAACGCTGCAGTCATTCAACAAGCAAATGCAGCGGTACAGCGCAGCACATATCGATTACCTGTTGTCGAGTGCCTGCAGGCCTCCCTAAATGCCATCTGCCGTTGCGCTGCTGCTGTGCTTCTGTATGCTCAAGTTGGTAAGGCGCACAAAACTCAAGGGCCCAACTGCCGTACTATCAGAATGTGTAAACGGGAATAGTTTGCAACTGGTCAGTATCCCTGCACGACTCCACGATAAGCACGCTTGTATTCATTGGTTCAACAGGCATGACCATTCAACAGAAACCATCTCACCAACTGGCCATGGCACGCATCAGCATCACCGCACCTCCGAGTCAGGAATGACCTGATTGAAGGGTGGTTCGGTGTAAGGTTTTTGACAACAGGATGGGAAGGTGGCAGTACTCAGCCTGAGCTGGCAGCTGATGAATGCGTACCAGAAGGTCAGCTGCGGGTGTTGCCCCTGGGTCCCAGCAGAATCGCCTTCCACTGCCAGGCTGCCACCCGGCCGGCGGCCCACTGTCCAGATTGCGCATGGCCGATATTTGACCCACAGTTGATTCTGGCAGACCAAAGGATAGAGGTCATTCCGTGCTGGCCGTCTGACATCCTTGCAAGCTAAGGCACTGCCACACTAGAATCGGCAGCCCCGCTTTGCAAGCACTGCGACAGCGGCAGCCTCGTTCGATCGCTGCGCGACACCGCTCGGGTCTCTGGGGACATCAGGTCAAAACAAAACCATGGCGCGAGCAGTCGGGCCACTGGTCGGCGCACTTCTCATCCTTGTGCTCGTGTCGGGTAAGCCGCCTCCTAACGCCAAGCATTACCTCTCGCAACGACAAAATGTCAGCTCCTCGCAGCAAACAAACAAACATTCGATGGCTGGCAGGCGTTGAGAATCAGTCATGACCTGCCACTGCGGCCTGCCGTAGCGCCACGGGCTCCTCCCGGGAGCCCGTGTGCGCAGACCGCCACACAAATCAACAGCGCCTGCACTTGCTTGCCGAGCAATTTAGCTGTTCTTGCCGGCCTGATGATAAGGCTCATTTCCCCGGTCGCTCGGTCGGTAGCCATGCACAGACCGCTCGTTGATTGCTGAGAGTTTGTAGACTTGTAGCTTCTTGAGGGCATCGAACCTTGAGAAACAGGTCACACGAGCTCTGCTAGCTGTGCGACAGGCATTCAATTGCATTGATCGAGGCTGCCATGCTGTACGAAAACTGACTTGAGTATTCCGGAAGCTGCCTTTTCGTCCGATCACCAGCAGGCGGCGCGATAAGCTGTTTGTATTTTCACGGGTGAATGTACGGCTGCGACCTTGCAGTAGCGTCAGTTTCACACTGCAGCTGGTGAATCCGGATATATAGTGACGAGCTGCGCCTCCATCATTGCAGGCGCGTGCGCGCACTCTGTTGTTGTGCCTCGGCGAAGCCTCCTGCAGGCCGCAGCCAGCGGCGCTGCAGCCTCCGGCAACCCACCGGGCGGATCAGCAGCGGCAGCGGCTGCCGCGGCTGCGGGTGGCGCCGCGGCGTCAGGTGTGTGCAGCGACTTTATGTGTGAGAGCGATTGCTGGAGCGACCATCCGCAGATGCGGGGCTTTTGGCATCGTCATCTTTGATGTCAAGTCTCGTACGACTCAATTTCACAATCTGTTTTGCAAGGTGCCAACCTGGTGCTTTGACAGCACGGGAGTTTTGACAGCACGGGTCATCTTGATGAGTGCTGACCATGCATACCCTGCCGCTGCTGCTCAGGTACTGCGGCAGGAGGTTCTGCGGCGGCAGCAGCGGTGCGTGATGTTGCTCTCATCGACAGGATACTCCACGCCATCCGCTTTTATTTAGGCCCGGTGTATGGCACTAAATTAACCACTTGCTTCGGGTGGCAACGCACACTGGTCATGCCGCTGCACGTGGTTTTCATGCAAACATACCGGCTTGGCATGCTATTCTGTCAGCATGCCTGCTGAAAGGGGATGCAAGGACTGTGACGAGCCGTTGTATGTACTTGCACACAGGCGGCCGCTGCTGCTTCGCCTCGAGTCGTTCCCGCCACGCCAGTCTTCATCCCTGACAAGCAGCAGCGTGCGTTCTGAGGCACAACTACTTCATTATCCGAATCACCTGCGCCGCGCTCAGAAAAGTGCTGCGTAGCAACATGTGAAATCGTAAAGCATCGTCGCGTGCATCCATCGCATCGTGCAGCTGATCTGGTGCGCACGTGCCCAGTCGCACAATCCGCATGCCCGATCAGTGCTGCTGATTGTAACAGCACCAACCATCTGAGGGCGTCAACAAGCACAGCAGGTGTGGCATTCATGTTCTTCAGCATGCCACTGACTCTCTGTCGATCTCGGTCTGCCTGCAGAGATTGTTCAGCAGCCGGTCGTCACGCCTGTCAAGGTGCCTCTTGACATCCTTCTGGCGCTTTGGGCTTTTTAAGTTGTCTGGCTTAGTCATCTGCAATGGCCGACCTGCTGTCACGAATCTTGGCAGCTCTCACGAGCTGCAGTTCGCAGCATTGCACATGTGCTCAACATGCACAATTCCCATATCGTCCGCAGGTGCTACACGCGATTCTCTGTGGATGACTGCCGAGTCCGGTGTAGCCTTGCTCCAGACTGATACAAAGGGGCTCGTGCGAATCTTACCGCAGAAGAAGAAGCAGCAGGTGGTGCTGCTCGCCGTGCCGCCACCACCGCCGCCCGCCAACATCATCCTCATCTCGCCCGCCGTGGCGAGCCAGAACGCCATCCTCGTCGCGCAGCAGGCCAACCTGTCCGCTGTGGCCGTCGCCGCCGCCGGCACAGGTGCGGACTCGGCCATGACCAAAAGCCGTATTTCCAGCATTCGTCACACACCCAGATGTCTTCTTCTGGGTGTGTTTCTGCCATCGTATATATAGCACGCGGCAGCGGCGTCCCTATGCCCATCTGCCTTACTGGCCGCCGGCGCAATTGGCATGCCGCCGTGCTGCGCATGGCTGTCTGAACTATCTCGAGCATGATCTGTTGGTGGTGCCAATCGACCGCGTATTGACCTGTGCCTTTGAATGCTCATACAGCCGCGGCCGCGGCTGCTGCCGCCGGCGCCTCCGCCGCCGCCGCTGCCGCGGCGGGAGCTGCCGCCGCCGCCGCCGCCGCCGCTGGCGGCTCCGCCGCCGCAGCAGCTGCCGCAGGAGCTGCCGCCGCCGCCGCCGCCGCCGCTGGCGGCTCCGCCGCCGCTGCAGCTGCCTCAGGAGCTGCCGCCGCCGCCGCCGCCGCCGCTGGCGGCTCCGCCGCTGCCGCAGCTGCCGCAGGAGCTGCCGCCGCCGCCGCCGCCGCCGCTGGCGGCTCCGCCGCCGCAGCAGCTGCTGCTGGTGCTGCTGCTGGTAAGCCACCCCTTGTTGTTTCCTGGGCCTTCTGAATGGGTGTAGCCGTCGCTGGATGAACGAACGATGCTTGTGGTTGTGTGCCCTGTCCAGCCAACACATATCGAGGAAACTTCTGACAGCTTCTGAATGCTTTTGCGCAGCTGCGGCTGCTGCCGCCGGCAGTTCTGCTGGTGCGTTTCTGATGACCAGGCTACTCTGTCGAATTGTGCAATGGAAATTGTACTCAAAATTGTGTGTATTTGGGTACTTGAGTTGATGAACATGCAACTGGTACATGGCGTGGCATGTTATGCAACAGCATGTCAGGCACAAGTATACAATGCACATGTATGTGTGTGCATGTTGTCATCGGATTGCATCCTGATTGCTTGATGGTGCCAACTGCAGCCGCAGCCGCGGCAGCTGGGGCCGCAGCTGCTGCAGCCGCCTCTGCTGCCGGCCCTGGCGGTGCGTCAGGTGCGACCTTTTGTTTCAAACTTACTACTACTCTACCAAGCTGAAATCGTAGGTTTCGTCCCGAAACCCTTTGCCTGTTGGTAATAAAAACTACCTGTAGCAAAGCAACCCTGCGAGTTGGCACTTCTTGCCTACCAGCTTGCTTACTTTACTAATTTACGTACTTACATACTACTCTACTTGCTTTACTATACTCACGCCGATGTTGCTGACACCTCAAATGTGTCGTTGCTGCGTTGCTGGGTTGCAAACCGTGCTGCACTTGGGTTTCTGATTATCAATTATCCAATTCCTTCTGCAGCTGACGGCGCCGCCGCCGGCGGCTCTTCTGCGGCTTCCGCCGCCTCCGCCGCATCTTCCCCAGGCGTGCCGACTGCGCGAAACACATGGCCTGCATTTCTGGCCTGATTTCTGCCAGATGCCGTGCCCAGTCTGTGTTGCAATACACTCGACGACGAACAGCTGTGTAAACACCCTATGATCGCCTCTGAATGTCGTCCTCGACAACGCTGACGGCGCTTCCTGTCTTCTGCAGCCACACCTGCGCCGACAGCCCTGGCAACTACTGCTCCCGTCACTGCCGCGCCGATGGCCGCCCCTAACCCCGTGACGGCCGCGCCTACTGCGGTGGTCGTACCGGTGACGGCGGCTCCTGCTACGGTGGTTCCGGTGGTTCCGGTGGTGACGGAGACCATGACGCCAACGACTGGCCGCTAAGCAACATGCACTGCCAGCCTGTTTCCTGCGCGGCAGCTTCAAGCTGTTTCAGTATTTACAATTCTAGCTGCCCCTTGCGGGCAGCATTGCATCCCACTGCCCTTTGCACAACATTGCATCCCATTGCACGCAAGATGTGTCAGTCGCTATTTGAGATGTGGCCTGGCAACAGCATTTAGGAGAGGGGAGCAGCCGTTGTGCAGCACTGCTCGAACTGGGTTTGTTTCAAGGGGTGGTGCTGTACCAGTCAGGCTGCTTGTCGCTAGCGCCAAGCTGGCTGTTTCACGAGCTGACAACGAGCATGTCTGCCGCTAAAACCAAAGATTGATGAAATTGTCCCGTTCCAACTGGGAGAGGAAACGGCAGTGAACTGCTGAGCGTGCAACAGCTGCTCAGGAATTTTTTTTTCATTTGCTGCACCTGTGGGAGTTCCTTGCAGTCATTGAGTATCCAGCTTTGGTGGAGATTGGAGGATTGAGTGTCATAATGAACAATCACTAAGACAGCAATCTGCTGCGCTTGTTGTGGACTGATGCAAATTCATGTCGGTCCCTGTTTACGCCTACCGCCCCAGACTAGTAGTAATTCTGGTTTAAACTACGGATCTTCAACACGTGGCAGCTTTCCAACTGTCACATCCAAATTGTGCGTGCCCATCACCCAGTCTGCTAGGGTCTGTCGGTAGGGTCTGTCAGTTGACCTTTCCGCCGGAATGTTGTCGATTTCGACAGCAGCCGTTCGTGCAGCACTACCCGGCGCTGTCGGAAAAATACATTCCAATTGGTCTGGTGCATGCTTCGGCGTTGTTGCAGTTCAGCCAGTAGGTGTGCACCAGTATGTCTGCCGTGCCATCAGTTTGAAACCCCTATGATTCCAGGCACCAGCCGCAGTTGCCCCTGTGTGCTGGTGCGCGGCGGTCTACATTCGCCCCACTGCTGATAGCCACGGAGAATCACGGAATGCTGTGGCTCATGCCCGCCGGCCACCATTCTGTGAACATCATAGTTAGGTTTCATCATCACAGCCAATTTCTTGTTTTTTGTGACAACGAGTCCGTCTGCAGGCCGGCGCAGCCTGCGCCAGGCCGTGGCCTCTGGCGCAGCGGCCCTCGATGCTGCAGCCGCAGCAGCGGCAGCTAACGGCGGCGCCGCTGCCGCAGGCGCAGCGGTCGCTGTGGCCAGCTGTCGTCATGCTGCCAGTGCGGATGCCTGGTTGGTCGTTTGCTCGCATCCACGGAATCGCTGGTGCCAGAATGAGTGCAGACAGTGCCAGGTGCTGGGCGGATATATTCAACAGATGACTGGGGGTCTGCAGGTTCATTGCTGGCAAACTCATACGTCACTTTGCAGTGCAGAGATTTGCAATATTTCACAGATGCTTTCATAGGCTCACAGAGCACATGTCCAGCGGCGCATGATCATGAATTCAGCCATTGTTTCGAAACAATGGCTGCACGGGCGCAGCTGCTGCTGCTCGCAAGCCTGCTGATGGCGACCTCCGGCTCACATGCCGTAGGTACGTCACATTAAGCTGCAAGTCTGTTTACCTGAAGGCTTGTTGACCATCTGAGGGCAGCTGCCGTGCGCTGAAGGTGCACTGCTGTGCCATCCACAGGCAGCCCTCCCAACCGCAGCTGCCGGGTGATGTTCTCCACACGTTCATGCTTTCGCTCTGTAGACCACACACGAGCAATTGCGTGTTGAAGCTCTTCTAGTACGCGTACGAGGCGAGAACACTGCGCAAGCGATATTTGCGCTGCCGCCACAATGATGTGCAGCAACTTTGTTCCATTTAGAAATAACGCTGCAATTGCGCGAGTCTGCCTTCACAGCAGCAGGCAGCGCTTCATCAGCACAGCGTGCATGTTCAAACGTCTTGCAGCTTCTCATCAATTTGATGTACACATGAATTCTGCGCTGCATGCAGGCCGGCGCAGCCTCGCCGGATCACGACCGTTCCTGGCGCCTCATCCGCCGGCGTGTCGTCGATCACTGGACTCCAGTCCGGGATAGTCCGGGATCCGGGATCCGGGATAGTTGGACAATGACATGATCCCCAGGGTGTCAACCCCGCCGGAGCGGCAGCGGCTGCTGCCGTGGGTCTGGGAGTCGCGGATGCTGTTGCTGCGGCGTTTGCAGGTAACCTTCTGCATATGCAGCCATGCGCATGGCTGCGCGCAAAGGTTTCAGCACTCTCCACCGTCAGCAGCGTTCACGACGCACTGCTGCTTCATTGCTCCGACAGTGGCACACAGCTCGAGATCTTCGCTATGCAGGCATGCAGAAACGTTTGGACACATTGCACGCGGCATGGTGGCAGCGCCAGCACCCATAACTGGTGTGTAGGCACCAGTATGCGCTGGTGATGAATGGCTGATGAAGATTTGCATGGACCCCAAAGTGCCAGGAGATAATTTTGAACCCTATGAGCTTTGTTCCATCTTCCAACAAGTGCGCTCATACTTGAACCGCCTCCGGCAGGTCTTCTGGCGCATTTGCGACTGGCGGCGGCGGTTTCGTTTCCCCCACCACTGCCGCAGCCGCTCCTGCGGCGGCTGGCCCAACCGCAGCCTTCGCCCCCACCTCAGTTTCAATGCTGATGCCCAATCTGACGCCGGCCGCCACGTCAGGCACGCACACGCCGACGGCGGCGGTTGTCCCAGCCGCCGCGCCGACGGCCACCGCGGCCCCATGGCCGAATTTCCTTACCACCGTCCCTGCGCCGCCAGCGCCACCGGTGGCGGTTCCGGGTGCCCGTGTCGTGGTTCCAACACAGGTGCCAGCCATGGCGCCGGTGCAGACCTGATGGCGCAGAAGCTGCGTCTGCGCCCGCGCAGGGCAAACAATGATAAGATGTGCGCCTGTCGCCGCGCGTCCTGGCAGCACATCTTATCGAGGGGTTCGATCAAGAAATGTGTGGCACTGATCTGCTGGCTTCCGATGGAGATCGGGCTGCGGCAGCCTGGTTGACGGCAGGCTTTCATAGGTCAACAGGTCGGGGCTGCATGCCGGCAAAGAGCGAGCCGTTGCGCCGCGCGTGGTTTGTGTATTAGTGAAGCTTGAGCATTGATGGCCGGCACCTGGTACTAGCGGCACTATACACAGCAGAAGGCGGTAGACGCATGCTGCGTGCATGCATGAAATCAATTTTTACAGCAGGTAGGGTCCCGCTGCCCTTTCAGAGCCTGGCCAATGCGTTTCCAGATTTTGGGTTTTTGTATGCCAGCGACTGCCGCTGCACTTCTGAACTTGCTATGCGGCAGTGCCTTCGACAGTGCCCTATGTTATGTCTGGTGCACATGCTACAGAACACCACCATTGGACTGGAAGCGGATACGTGCAGTGAGATGATGGGAGCCCTGCACAACGCGTGCAGGTTTGTTTCGAGTACCTGTTTTTACGACCTCCATATCACTTTACACACAGCAGGCCAGCTCGTTGGACCCAAGCCACGACAACCATCTGCTGCTGACACACCAGCAAAATGTTGAAACAATCAGGTATACCTGCGCCGGCGAAAATGTGTGGCGCACAGGAAACCTGCAGAACGGAACCCACCTCCAACTGCAGCGGTTGAATGTGAAGGCCAGTGTACCGCGTAGAAGGTACATTTCAAAGACCCAAACCAGAACTGGCAACCAATCCCGGCGGCGGCACCATCCCGCAGAACAAGTGAGAACATTACCGCCACCGCCGAGGGGGCGCATTTGAAACGGCGGAAATTTCTGGTTGATGTGGAGGCTTCCGGCATCGTGTCACCCACATCCAGTTTCTCATATCCGTGTGCAACTAGGCATGAAGATCCCGTGAAGATCCCTTGTCCTGAGATGCCAGCCCGGGCGCCCCGCCGGCTCGGCTGTGCGAGTGCACTCGGGCGCAGGTGCTGGGCCCGATCGGGCTGCAGAGCACCTGCTGCGCGGCCAGGAAGCTCGGCCGCGGCCGCAGGCCTGCTGTGCCGGTAGCGGCACCGCCGCCGCCTCCGCCGCCAGGAGCCTCCTCCTGGTTTGTCCGCCTGGATTTTCTGGCGCCGTCGTCGCCGCCGCCCCCTGGTGCCGCCCCCTCCGGCAACTGTGCGCCGGAGCGGCTTCGTGTGCGCCTCCTCCACCAACTGTGCGCCGGAGCGGCTTCCTCAATCCTAGGGTTTCAAAGCCCTAGGGGCTGGGCGAGCGGGAGCGGGACTCGGACTTGGCCAGGCTAGCGGAGCGACTGCGGCTCTGGGACTTCTTTGCGGCACTGGCGGAACGGCTGCGGCTGCGGCTCTTGCCGGCGGGCGAGCGGCTGCGCGAGCGGCTGGCGGGGCTGCGGCTGCGGCTCGCCGGGCTGCGGGACCTGCGCCAGGGAGAGACGGATTTGAATCTTTAGGCCGATGATTCCAATGGTTGAGCGTGTGGATGACGACCCAAGGCTGGAGCTGATACAGCAATCGTCACAGCCAGGCGAGGCAGCAGGGGAGAATGGGAGAGGCAGGCCAGCAGACTGCCAGGAAGTAGCTCGCAGGAGGGTTTTCCAGGAGGGGTGTTTCCAGGAGGAGTGTTGGGATTGCACACCTAAAAGCCGGGGAGCGGGAGCGGCTGTCTCGCCTGCAGCGAACACAGGCACGAGGAGGTTAAGACATGCCAGACAAAAACTGGTGTTGTTCGGTCAGCAGTGGACAGGCGGGATGGCGGCTGGCTGAGCCGTCGTGTTGGTGTGCCCCGCGGCGTGCTGCGGGAAACGGCGCGGCCGCCTGTGGCACAGCCAAGACATCTCAGACAGTGTGTGCACAGTCGAGTGCCATTTTTCCCACTGGTGAAACAGCAGGCCGAAACACACCTGGCACCCCGAGAGCGCGAGCGGCTGTGGGACCTGCCGAGGAGAAGGGGACAGCGCGGGTGACTTATAAAACGATGCTTTCACGACCCGCTTTTGACATGGCGAGTTCCTTTTGCGTGACAGCTGAAGGCTGGCGATAAGGCTGGTGCGCACCTGCCGCGGCTGCGGCTGCGGCTGTAGGAGCGGCCGCGCGAGCGCGAGCGGCCGCCCCGGCTGTCGTCAACCACCCGGATGTAGCACTACACGGCACAGAAATCGGCATTGCGAAACACTCATGGCGCAGCTGTGTTGTGCATAGCACTGCGGCTAGCCTCAGGCCCGTTGCGCCGGTGAATGAAGACTGGAGGCGGAGCCTGTGCGCAGCTTGAATGTGTGTGCAGCGTTTTGCCCTGAAAGAAAGGTGCTGAAACGGGTGCGGACAGCAGGTGTCGCTGGCCAAGATGCTGCCATGCGTGCTGCCATGGGAGACGGTATGGCTGGCGCTCACCTTGTTGAAGGGGTTCTTGAACTCCGTGTCTGCACATGAAGCACATGCGTGATCAGAAGGAGGGTGAACGAGACCAGAGGCGCAGTCATGCTGGCCCAGTGTTTGCGGCAGAAAGGTGCCAGATGTGTGCCAAAAAAACATGTGCTCAAAAGCATGTCCAATTTCACATCTGATTGTTCCGTTCCAGATGCACAGCACGAGCAAGTTTGCACACACCGTCCAGGTCCTGGATGGCGGCCTTGAGGGCCTCCCACGTCTCGGCCTTCAGAATTTGTTTGCGTTGCAAAGCAAATATCTCACCGTCCAGATCGCGGATGGCGGCCTTGAGGTCCTCCCGCGTCTCAAACTCCACGACGCCGATGACGCCGCCGCGATCGTGGAACACGTTGGTGTACGACGGCTTGCGGCTCTTGCGGAAGTGGTCCTGCGAAGGAAAAGCACACGACAAGGCTTAGAACTCAATTTGTAATCTGGAGTAGTGCCGCGGTCGTGGAACACGTTGATGTACGACGGCTTGCGGCTCTTGCGGAAGTGGTCCTGCGGAGGGTAGCGCTGTTTTTGACGACCCGCATATTTTCATGCTGTGTGCTTCTCTGTGTGTCTCCGTTGTTTCTCTGCCGCAGAGGCGCTGGAGCGGGTGTGGGTAGCCTCAAGTCCCATCAGCAGTGTGCTGGCACTGAGCAGGTGCTGCAAGCGCTACGCAAGTACTGCATATACCCACACTGAGGACCTGGAGATGGGCTGCTCCTTGACGATGGCGCGGGCGCCGATTGCCGTCGAGAAACTCGTGTTTTCCAGGAGATGCAGATGCACAGAGAAGGAAACCACCTTGCCCGTGTTCCGGTCCAGCCAGGAGGTCAGATGGGCAGCCCCTTAACGGTGGCGCGGTGCGCTGAACTTTCTTCGATCCCCGGATCCACTGGAATGTGTCAACTTCTAGTAAGGCGCCAGCCCATTTTCAGGTCCTGCCAGGAGGCGGGGGTAAGCAGCCCCTTGACGATGCGCAAATTGCGAAGCCTTTTGAAGTATTCGACGCACTGGAAATGCTGGCACGAATGGCAGAACCCGCCTCCAGGTCCTGCCAGGAGGCGGGGATGGGCAGCCACTGGACGATGGCGCGGTGCGCCGAGCCTTCTTGAAAATTGCGATGCACTGAAAACGTGCTGAATACAACAGAGACACGAGAAGGGGAGCCCATTCCCGGGTCCTGCCAGAAGGCGGAGGTGGGCAGCCACTTGACGATGGCGTGGTGCGCCGAGCCTTCTTGAAATTTCGAAGCCCTGGCATGTTCCCAGAACAGGTCAAGCCGATAACCCACCTTCAGGTCCTGCCAGGAAGCAGAGATGGGCAACCCCTTGACGATGGCGCGGTGCGCCGAGCCTTTCGACGGCATTCCCGCGCCCGGCCCCATGCGCGATGGCATGCCGTACCTGCAGGAAACGTGATGATGGCGGTTCTGTCCAGGAAGGTTGTGCTCAGCAGCATACAAATTCGACGGAAGCATCTTGGAGCCCGGCCCCATGCGCGACGGCATGCCGTACATAACAGAACTGTGGTTCAGCAGGACTGTGTCAGTCGGAATCAGTTACGTTGTAGTTGGCGTCATGCAATGCAAGGCAACATGCCCGCGCCCGGCTCCATGCGCGGCGGCGCCACACCCGCGCAACACAGGGGCGGCAAATCAAAACATTTGTGTGCCCAAGAAAGGAGTTGTTGCGGATGATGACAGTGCCTGCCGCCGCTGCCCCATGGTGACACAACAACATGCAGCCGCATTCGTCCAACTGAGAGCACGCAGAAGCAATGCAGCGTGCACTCGGGGCGTAAGAAACGCTGACACTGGCTCCATTGTCTCTGGAGGGCGATGGTGTGGGCCCCATGCCGTAGGACCTCGGACAAGCGCCTTTGCAGAGCCTGGGTCAGAGGCAATGGCGAATCCGCTGCGCACAAGGCGCTGACGCTGGCTCGGTGTTTCTGGAGGAGGGCGATCCGGACTTGCCGCCAGAGGCTGGTGGCAGCCCAGCTGCAAAGCCTTCTCAGAGGCAGGGAGCAGTGCAACACGACATGCAGTCCGGCAAGGCGCTGAAGCTGGCTCGGTGTTTCTGGAGGAGGGTGGTCCTGACCCGCCGCCGAAGGGTGGCGGAGGTCCGCCGTAGCCGCCGCCGCCGCCGAAACCGCCGCCAAAGCCGCCGCCGCCGCCGAAGCCGCCGCCGCCGCCCGGCTGGTTGCCCTTGGCCAGCTCCACACGCAGGCGGGCGCCGTAGAAATCGTAACCGTCACGGTCGCGCGCCGCCTCAAATGCGTCCCTGCGACATCGGGACATGGGGCGTCATGTGCGGCGGGAACATGGTGCTTCCTGTTGATTCGGCACTGGCCCCGTGGCTGCAGGCGCTGCACCACAGCAGGTGCTATTGCAGACTTGTGCTGTGCGGGTGCCCATCCGGGTGACACACCCTGGGACACGACTGCGAGTCTACGGCCATCACACATCACGGAAGGTGTGGCCGACATCCCAAACGAACCCACTTGGCATGGGACACTGCAGCTCCTGACATTTCGACAACATAGTACGACAGAGCTGTACCTGGGGTCCTCGAACTCGACGAATGCAAAGGCAGGCGGCCGCAGCGGTGTCTTCAGGTCGATGTACCGGATGCGGCCAAACTGTGCACGGCGAGACAAGAACATCGTCAGCAATGGGCACCGCTTCTCGCATCCACACTCCTCACCGACTGAGCCTGTTGGAAGACGGGCCTGCAAGTGGAACAACGTTTCCTGCCCGGCGACCTGATAGGGCAGCGGCCAAATGCACCGTCTTCACCATTAGCCGGTTTGCAGCTTGACGTAGACGAACTTCTAGATTCATCAACGTAGGCACCGAAAACATGCTGCTGTGGGCATCGCGCAGCAGACAGGTGGGCAGCCCGGAAGAAGGGTGCAGAAGGCATCAGTGCATCAGGCCATTCTGAAAGCTGTACCGGACCGCCCGGGGCTGGCGACCAGCAGTCCTAGCAGCAGAGGCGGTCCGGCTCGCCAGTAACGGCCAGCGCCGGCACCACGAGCGGGAAGTGACCAAGGCACCGGCATCCTTTCTCAGGCATCCAATCCGGCAAAGCTGCAGGCCCAAGTCCGGCGGTCCGGCTTGGCGCCACCGGCTGGACGCCTGCAAGCCGGCAGCACAGTGTGCAGGTCCTTGCCTTGTGGAAGAGGTCTTCAACTTCCTTCTCCTTGACATCCGGCGGCAGATTGCCGCAGAACACGACGCCCGGCCCCCGCATGCTGTCTGCTGATGTGCACGCAGGGTGTACAATTGGCAGTCAGCAGGCTTTCCAGAAGTCGAGGCGATCGAGAAGACTGGTGGAAGAGCGAAACTGTGAAAGAGCTCTCCCCCCTGGCAGCTTCGTTTCTGTCCGCGCAGGGACGCGAAGGGATCGTGCAAGCGGGGGAGTGAGCACCGCTAACTGGTTCACCGGCGGCCGGTTGTCTGGCGTCACCACCGCTGGCCGCCAGGCTGCGCTTCAATATAAACTGCATAGATAGATAGATAGCTTACACCCGCCAGCCTCACTCAGGCTGATAAGGCATCAAATCACCAATAAACCATCGTTTGTCATCATGTTGCAAACTGTTGATGACACTCATTGGGCAGATGAGCCGATGAGACCCACCTCCCCCAAGCATGCCAACATGAATCCGGCAACCATCATTCTTTCCCTTCCCCACACCACGTTGCTGCTCTGGGCGTCGCGTGTCAATTCACTCACTCGCGTCTGCATCCTGTAACTTGCACCCGCCTCAACAGCTACATGCCTTGAACGAGCAGCCAGCATTCGCACTGCCGACCTGCCTGCATGCCGGCCATCATTTCTTGCCCAGATTACAGCAGTCCGGCTGGATCTCGGTAGCTGCTACTTCCTGCCGCCGCTCGGCTGCGCACCAGGTTCGGACTCTGGAACATGGTCGTCTGGCCGTCTGGGCGTGTCCGGCGGGGTGTAGGGCTGCTGGACAGTCTTGCAGAAAAGGTCCGGCCTGACATGACAGCGGTAGCAAATAGGCTCTCTCATGGGAAAATGAAAAAGTCCAGCGGCTGACTGCCACAAGCAAGGGGTTTCGGGTGTTTGCCATTCATTCAGTCGCCTGTCCAGTGCTCTTTGATAAGGCAGCTGCTGTGACCATGGTCGGCGTACTGCTCACTTTGTGCGCGGCCGGGAATCTTCCAGTCGCTCTGGACCCTGCACTCAATCAGAGAAGCACTTTAGGGGCAGGTCAGTCAATGGACAGACACTGTCTTGGCAGGACGCCACATGGGCGCCATGTGCAGTTCTGTCACGAGCCTGCACGGTCTGAGTGCTGATCGGCACCTCACACTGTGTGCGCAGTTCAGGTGCGTATTGTCATGCACTAAAATTTCTGCGATAGCAGATATTCAGCGCTGCCATAACCGCTGCTTATGGTGCAGCACCTGCGGCGGTGGTGGCCCCAAATTCTGTGGCTTTGCCGGTGGCGGCGGCTCTGATGCGATTGACGCCCGAAATGCGGCCCGCTCTGCGTTTCAATGCACAATCCTCATGGACAGCGTCACAGCAAGGAAGACACACGCAGTATCCTTGAGAATTGAGAGTCAGCACGAAACATGACGTTTGATGCATTGGCCGCATGATCCCACAGCGGGTTTGCTCTCAGCAACAATGGGTCATGCCGATGGCCTGCCACTGCCATCGGATGGCTGACGAGTTCAGCATTTGCTGTGATCGAATTAGGAGTTATCAGATGGCTGCAGAGAGCGACAGCAGATGATAGAAGCGCACCTGCGCTGGACAGCGTAGAATAGCAGACCTTGCGGCTCCTGCTTTCTGGTGTCCCAGTGAAAGTCTCCAACGGGACACCCATTGCGTCTGCTATGCGCTGAGTCCACTCTCTCGCAGGGTCCAAGGGTGATGATCCAACCATGCGCGCACCTGGGGACTGCATTGGGCTTTTGTCGCTGCTGCCACTCATGTTGCTGCTAGTTGCTGCACAGACAATGAGCACGTCAACGAACAGCCAGCTGAACACATTGCAGAAGGCGACGGCAGATCCACAAGGAAGCAAAAGGGTCAAATCCGCCAGACAGATCACTAGCTACTGAAATTATGTCGCCGTGACTACCTCAATTGCAAGTACCAGGAGTGCACACAATCTTACATCTGTCAGGTAATTTCACTTCATACACCATGTTGAATGGCTGTTGTGAGACAATGGACTGCACAGGCACACAATGATATAGTTCTGACCGTGCTGCCGCCGTACATGCGCTGCAATCAGCACATGTGCTTGCTGTACAGCGCAGACCTAACCCCTTCCCAGCCTTGGCATGGATGCAAAGGCATCCATGTCCAAACTAGAAAAAGCGTCTTCAATGTGGCCAAGTTCCGACCCAATCCCGGCCTCCACGTTGCTCACCGGCGTCATGCCGCGACAACCACTGACAGCAAAGGCGAGGCCACATCCACAAAGTGCGCGTCACAAAATGCCTCCCAACTGCTCTCATCTCGCATCACTCCGCTAGCAGCTCCGCCTCCTGCCACGCTCCCGGTAGCTAGTCACTGCCGCCACCCAGCTGCGCGGCTGAACGAGGAGTCTCCATTCGCACTGCTGCCCCGCCTGGATCCCAGCGATTCGGCTAACTCCCAGCAGCTCCTTCTAGCACCAAATTGCCGCCGTCCGGCTACGCGCCCGGGTTGGCATCTGGCCCAGCAGCTACTGCTTGCCAACAGCTGCCGGCTGCCGCCGTCCGGCTGCAGGCCTAATCGGTGGTCTTCATCCGCACCGCTGCGCCGCCCCGCTGGCCCGCCTGGATCCCGGCAATGCGGCTGGGAGCCAGCAGCAGTTTACTGGCTGCCGCCGTCCGGCTTTGCGCCCGGGTCCGACTCTGGCACCGGCTCATCGGGCCGGTAGGGCGTGTCCGGCGGGTTGTCTGGCCGCGCCGGCTTGCCGGGGATCTTGGGCGCGGCCGGCGTTGAGTCCGGCCTAGAATGGCAGAGTACAACACAGGTTACACCATGGCAACAGCTCTGAAGTTGGAGACAGAGATGGGCTGCCGGGGAACTCCGGCGCAAAGGTGTCGAGTCGGGCCTGGGTAGAAGCATAAAGAAGAATTGGGAAACGTCATTGACGAGCTAGGGAAAAGCTGGCCTGCGCCGTTTTGCCGGGGATACGATTCTGCCGGCGCCAAAGACCAGCCTGTGACAGCATGAAGAGGAACGCCCAGCGATTCATACAGAATGCCCAGGCAAGTGAGTGGCGCGTGATTGGTAAGCTTTCGGAAGATGAGGTGGGGACAGCTCAGGGTCGAGACTCTTCAGCAGCTGAAATGCTTCATGTTTTGCAGGGATGCACAAATCTACTGCTGATTCTGCTGCCCGCAGGGCAGGTAGGCATTTCTGCTAGCAGCCCTGCTGGCCATGGATGCGCCAAGCAAGCAGCGAGGCAGGCGCGACTGCCTGCTTGCAAAGGGGCAACGCCATCACGTCCGTTTGTTAGATCGCTTAAAGCCCACTCCCACTGATGCCCACAAAGCGTTCTTGCCATGAGATTGTAAGACCACTGCAGCAATGTCATCGACACACTTTGTACGCGGCTCATGCGTCCCGGGCCCCCGCTCCGGCGGCGCAAACAGAAACAGTGGAATCATCGGCGAAAGTGCGTTACTGTGCTTTCAAAGATGAAGGCCAGAAGATTGCTCACTTTCTGCTCGGCGTCGGGGTCTCGGGCCGCTCCGGCGGCGCGATGCGACCCGGGGGCTGGTACTCCGGGGTGGGGTTGCCCTGCCCTGGAGTGATCTCCGGCTGGTTTGGCGGCGTAAACTCCGGCATCGTCCCTGGCGGGCTGGTGGGCGTCTGCAGGCAGGCGTGGAAGCAACAGTCGCACGGAGTCAAATTTGGAAAGACAGTTGGGGAGCCCCAGGGTGGTATCGGGCTGGTCTGGCAGCGCAACTCCGGCGTCGTGCCCGGCGGACCGGTGGGCGTCTGCAGGCAGGCAGGCAGGCAGGCAGGCATGTCAGCACCAGTTTCAAAATGCCCTTCTGTTTGTAGTGAAGTGGACGCTTTGACATGGCTGGTTGCTGTGAAAAGGGCAGCGACCCGCTTCCTTTCTGCAACAATTCCATCAGACGCAGCCGCTCGATGCAACGCGTGAACGAACGACCACTGCTGCGCCAAGATCTGCAGGGCGACTGCGCCTGAAGCCCCACAGCTGCTAGTACCTGTGTACGAAGGAAGCACCCAGGCGCGGCCCATTGCTTATTGCAGAGGTGGAGGCTCCACCAATGAGGTCCGTGAACAAAATGAAGTTCACGATGTCATTGGATGAAAGACACGTGAAACCCCACCTGCGAGGGCGGCTCCCATTCCGGCGGCGACTCCGGGATGGCGCCCGACGCTGATGTCAGCGGCGCCGCCTGCCGCTGGGCTGCCATGCGGTGCTGCGGCTGGGCGATCTGCGCCGTCCGCCGTGATTGGGCGGGGCCTGCGGCGCAATGACAAGACGAATGTGGTGCTTTTGGTGGATTGCATGCGCAACGCCGGTATTGCCGCAGCAAGCACGTCTGGTGAGCATGTACATTCACACATTCACTTGCTTGCGATTCGGGGACTGCTCTGCATCGCTAAAACGTTGGCGGCGCACTCAATGCATGCAGATCGCTTCCTTCGCCGAGTCAGTGGGTGCATGCGAAGCTGGTTGGCAGCCCCTGCTGAGGCTTTGAATCGCATTCAGATTGACGCACTGCTGGTCCGGATGATGCAAATGCTCCCCAAGATCACCTGCGATGGCGCGCTGTCTTTGTAGCAGTCGTAGGCTGCAGCTGCACGCCACATGACTGCGCAGGGATGACACACACGACGCCATTTCGGCACGCACGGTGTCTGCAAAGCTACTTACGCCAAAGCTTGATGTCAAGGAGTTCAATGAAACGTTTTCTGTGCGTGACAAACAGGACTGCCGCGCCAGCGCGAGGCACAGTCTGTAGACTCCCAGTTTGCGTGCACGTGGCTCGATTCTCATGCACCTCGTTTGTTTGCGAGGAAACTTGCCGCAGAGCAGTACACTGCGTTTGCCAGCTGATGTGCGTGTAATGCTCTGATCGCCCACCGCTGACGGTCGCCGCCCCGTGTCGCTCTGAATTCTCTGGGTCGCTCAATTTTGACCTTGATTTGAAATTTTCCGAAAGCTGGCCAAACATGGCCGACACGGCGCAGCCGATGGAAACCAACGCTGAGGCTGCTGCGCCACCTGCGCCTCCCAGCTTCGCCACCCCAGCCAGCACATCCCCTGTGGCACAGCCAGAGACGGCTGCGGCGCCGAAGCCTGCGACCGCGCCCAATGGCAGCACTGGGGGTGCCAAACGCCCTGCGGATGACAAGGCGGGTGCAGCAGCCGACGGAGATGCTAAGGCAAAGGCAAGTGCTGTCTGCGTGATGATTTGGCGCCGCTGAAATCTGAAAAGCCACAATGGCAGGACGCTGCACCGCTCATCTTCAAAAGTCCCTTGGCAGTTGAAGCTAGCGGCTTCATTCGAGGTCTCGTCAAGCCAGAGGTATCAGCAGCTTGGGGCACGCACCATGCCACAAAATCTTCACACAAACAGTCAGTCAAGTGCGGCAGCCGTGTTGCGCGCATTGATGCAGAACCGCCCGGCATGCCACTGCCACTCTGTGCGCTACCTTCAGGGCGGCCCGCCGAAGCCGAAGAGACCGCGGGCGCCGAAGACCGCCGGGGACACGGGTGTGCGGCCGTACCTGGAGTCTACCATTGTGCCGCTGGTGATGGCCGGCATGCAGGTGCGGGAGTCTTCTCAACGGATTCACCCTAGCCACTTTCTGGACCTCAAAATTCTGCAGCTGTGGCCAGTCAGGCTCCCTAGGCAAGTGGCTGGGGGGATGAGTTGTGCAAGCTGCGGTAGGCAGGTGGTCGGCATTTGATGGTGTGAACTGCGTCTGCCGCTCCTGACGCGGCTGTGTAATGTGTGCAGGAGCTGGTGAGGGAAAAGCCGCAGGAGCCGGTCAAGTGGCTCGGCAACTTCCTGATCCAGAATGCACCGGCGGCGGACGCTGCGGGGGCAGGCGCCGGCGCCGCTGCAGGGGCGACGGCAGATGCCAAGCCGGCGACCGATGCCAAGCCGGGAGCTGCGGCAGGCGCCACAGCAGCAGCAGCCGCAACAGCGGCTGCGGCAGGAAAGGTGGAGGAAAAAAAACCAGACGCGGCAGCCAAGGCGGGCGATGCGGCAGCGGCGGGCGGCGGCGCGGCAGCAGAGGGGTCCACAGAGGCGAACGTGGCGGCGCCTGCCAGCGGCAGCGGGGCAGCAGCATCGCTGATAGCTGCGCAGCCTGCGGCCGCCGCCACGCCGGCACCGCTCGCCTGATTGAGCGGCAGGGCTCTGGTGTGCGCGGGCGATTGTTTCGCAGCTCAGGGAACAGATAGGAGGCTTTGCGGGTTGCTGTGCCTTGCAACCTGCATGCCTGGACTGCGTGGGGGCTAGCTGGTGTTGCCACTGATTGTATAGGGCCTTTGATTACAGCAAGCTGCCACTCATTGCATGTTGCATTGCCGGTACCTCCAGCAGACCATCGCGAGTGTGATTTTTTCAAACCCAGCATGGTGACCCTAGCAATCAACACTCAGCACAGACCTGCAGAATAGTCCACACCTTGCAGTGCAGCAACTGCAGTGCCTTCTCAGAAATTGTTGTTGAATTTCGCAGCTGGGGCTGCCACTTGTCACCCAAGAACACACCTGCAGTTACATCTGCGTGTATGCCTGACCAGCTTGGTTGAATAAGCTGCAGCGTACATTTCGTCCCTCGCCAGCAAAACGCAAGCTGAACCTGGTCTGCGCTGCAGTTCCTTCCTCATCCGAGATCCACCGCCAGCCTCGCCACCGAATTGTGTTGTCACCGATTTCTGTGCACATGTGAGCGAGCACCATGGCCTGAACCCGTCGCGCTGTTAGGCCCTCAGCAGCAGAGCGCAGCTCACTAGCGTGCAGCACCCAGCAGCAGCAACTCAGTACAGGGTGGCACGACTCCGCAGCGCCAGATGCAGCGCCGCCAGCCTCCTACAGTGCACATAGCGATGCTGGCTCTGCTGTTGGCTGCTTTCCTCCTGGCGTTTGCTCTAGTTGTCACAGGTGAGTGCTCCCAACGGCGGCCGGAAGGCTCTGGCTCGATCATGCGCAGGCTCATCCGCCGCTGGCGCCAGGTGCGGCGCATCTTTATCTCCCTGCCGTGCAGAAAGCGCAGGAATACTCATGCTGGGCATTTCAAACGGCGCTGGTTCCAGACATTGATGACTGGCACTCTGTGTTCTCTGTCACGATTATAGACATGCTTTGTGATGTTCTCTGTTCAACAGGGCAGCCCAGCACCCATTGTCGATGTGAACCCACTGCCGCCGCAGCCTCCCAGCGGAATTATGGCGGCGCTGCAGCCCGACGCTTTTGCCAGTGCGCCGAGCCTTACCATCAACTGGTGGAGCGATGCCGGAAGCTACGGTGTGGGTCTAGACGATCCAGACTATGGGTGCGGTATATTCTCGCATGTCTAGAGCGGTATTGCACATATGTGTGTGGCGTACATCACTCATGCACAGGCAGTCTGCGGGCGCAGCATACAACGTACAATCACACCTCGCGAACGAGCTTTCCTGGTGAGAATGGATCAACTTCGTCGTTGGCATGTGCCTGATGCAGGTTTGCGCCATCCGTTGAAGCTGCCAGCCCCGGGGCCGCCAGCAGCGAATCAGAGATGACGGAATCGCCAGCAGACGGCGGCACAGATGAGAATGTAGCCATCAGCGAGTCGGCTGCTGCCAAGCAGCGTTCGACAAGCGAGTTTGGTTACGTTGATGCCGTCATGGCAGTGTTGGTGGCGGAAGTGGCTGAGCCAGCGCAGGAAACAATGACGGACACAGTAGCGGCCGCTGATGATGTCGAAACCTCATGAAAACACTGTGGGTACGTCGCAGCATCATGCTGCGACGTAACCATTGGGAGGGGAATCTCCTGATGCCGCAGCGGTGCAGCCGTCCCCGTGATCTGTTGGGCCAGCCCTAGAAACACGATGGACGCAATGGCAGTTGCCGACACCCTTACATGAAACACAATGCGTCTTTCTGCCAAGCCGTACAGCACCATACGGGGCTGCAGAGACGAACCGCGACCTGCACACACCATGCACGTAAATTGCATGTCATCTTGCCCCGCAGGCATCTCCAGCAGATGGTGTAGCGTCGGGCTCACGCCGTTCTGTCCGTTTCTGTGACCTTTCACTCTGCGAGCTTCACTTCACGTTCTAATTCCACGCTGTCATGGGCGGAGCCTGCCTGCCAATCCAGCCGTGGTTGCGCGATATGCCCCCGGCATGCGGCAGCCTCCTTGTTCTCTCCGAGGAGTGCTGTGGCTGCCGGCGGCAGCCGGCACTTGCCGTGCAGCCGGCCAGAATCACAGCGCAGGCTGCACCCTGCGCCCGTTGAGGACGCAGTCATTGCGTGGGAACTGCAGCACTTCCAGCGCTGCCGCCGCCGTTGGCGCTGCCGTCTTGTGCCAATGCCGCGGTCTCGCCGGCTGCCGCCACCCTGCCGGTACAGGACCTCCGCCTTAGCCGACGTCCCCCGGCACTACCACTGTCGCGGCTGCCGCTGCCACCACTGTCGTCTTGCCGCCGCCGCCGTTCCGCCGCCGCTGACGGCTGCTACCGGTACAGGGCCTGTGCTTTGACCCACATTCCCCAGCGCCGCCGCTGCCGCTGTCTTGCCGCCGGTGCCGCCGGCCGCTACCAGTACAGGGCCTCCGCCTTGCCGGCGACCAACCAGGTGACGGGCAGCTGCCGCCGCTGCCGTTCAGCCGCTGTCGCCAGTCTGCCGGCGGCGGCGGCCGCTACCGGTACAGCGCCTCCGCCTTACCAGCTTGTCACAAACACGGCGGGTGGTGTACGCTGCCGAGGCTGCCCCGCCGGCGGCGGCCGGCACCGGCACAGGCCCTCTATCGATACAGGGCCTCTGCCTTGCCGGCGACGAACCAGGTGGTGGCCAGCTGGATGAAGGCGAAGGTCCAGGCGACGGCGATGCCGGCGCAGCCCGCCAGCACCACCACGACTCGTGCCGCCAGCCCCCGCACGCCCACCATGTCCGCCGTCCAGGGGCCAGCCACTATGAGGACGGAGCCCACCGCCAGGTACCTGCACACGAATGTACACAATGTCAATCCTTATCATATTGCATATGATATATGATCTTCATTGCTCGATCAACACCTCCACCGAGCCATGTACCTGTACCTGTACCATAAACATTGACAATTTCAGCAGATGTACAGATTTCCGACCGATGCGCCGTGAGGCCGCGCACTTCCACCGCCCCTGCCGTCCAGGGGCCGGAGACGATCAATACAGAGCCGGCCGTCCGGCACCTGCGCAGTCACATGTTGTCTGTCACTCGGTGCTGATTTCCTTCATCATGACATGAGCGCGCTGCCAGCCCCCGCACCCCCACTATGTTTGCCGTCACGTGGCCCGCCACTATCAGCACCAAGCCCACCGCCAGGTATCTGTGCTTTGTTTCCGCAATCCCCGCAGCTTGGGGTTCCCTTAATCGCATGTGGTATTCGTGCCAGCTAAAGCCTCAAAATGAGAGGCTAGGCGCCGCCAGGGGCGCTGCTGAATGGGGCACCTCAGCACCTGCTGTTGAGAGGAGAGAAATCCCCGGAAAGCAAAAAACTAAAGAGAGGAGGCTCACAGTGCGGTGCGCAGCCAGGGATGCTGTTGGTAGTGGTAGCCAGGGACTGGGCGGCCGCCTGCAGCGCGCACGCCCGCGACGCCGCCGCCCGCCGCCGCAGCGCCACGCCCCCAGTGGTAGCACACCTGTGACGGAAGGGGTGGCAACAGTTGAGGAAATTGGTACAGATGCAGAGGTTGTCATTTGAATCACAGGGCAGCCCGCCACTGCCAAGATGCGGCCCGAGTGGTGGACACCTGCGCAAAGTGTGCAAACCACATGGTTGAGAAAGAGGAACATGGAAGGTCAAAGCAGCTCGCCCGCCCGCCGATGCCGCCGTCGCCGTGCCCCAGCTAGCACACCTGCATGAAACATGCAACGAGCTTAGCTCTCAGGATGGATTGATTGTGGTTCGAACGCAGCATACTGTCCGTTACGCCGCCGCCCGCCCGCCGACGCGCCGCACTCTCAGTGGTAGCACTTGCGGTACATGTGCAGAGCAAACATCTGACAGGAAAGGACGCAGCGAAACGCAGAAGGATCAAAGCAGCACGAATGTTAGCGACGCCGCCGCCTGCCGCCGCGCCACGCCCCCAGTGATAGACCTGCACAGACCTCAGATCGTTGGACTCAAGGAGTTGCAACGGGAACGCAGCACAATGCTCGTGGCGCTGTCGCAGCGCCGCGGCCCCAGTGCCAGCACACCTGCGTAATATGTGACAGGCAACCGCTGGAGAAGTGGTACAGCACTTGCAGGAACTGGCATCTGCACGCGCATAACGATGCCGCCCACCGCCGCAGCGCCAGCGCCAAAGCAAGCATACCTGTGGCAGGCGCAACAGCATGATGTGTGGAGCTCCGAAGCGTCCTAGTAAAAAAGGCCCGCACTATGAACCAGGCGGCGTGCGGCGTGCAGAAGGAGAAGACGAGCCACTCGCTGGCCAGCGGCCAGGCGTGCCGCGGCCGCATGTCCATTGGCACCAGCGCCGCCACTATCAGCTCTGCCACCCGTCACAACTCGGACAAGAATGCAAATCCAGTTCCTTCCAAAACGGACTGGATGGCGTCGCACCATGAACCAGGCGGCCAGCAGCGTGCAGAAGGAGAAGACGAGCCACTCGCTGGCCAGCGGCCAGGCGTGCCGCGGCCGCATGTCCATTGGCACCAGCGCCGCCACTATCAGCGCTGCCGCACCAAAGCTCGCCAGCCCCGCGCCGACGGCAATGGCCTATCGAAAACAAAATGTTGGTGGTCTCAGTCTGGATGCTCATGGGCACCCGCTCCGCCACTACCACTGCCGCCGCGCCAAAGCTTGCCAGCCCCGCGCCGATGATGACGGCCTGAAAGGGCCAATACGCGATCATCAGCGGCGATGTTTAGCCATCTTCATGGCACATGTTTCCTATATGCACCAGCGCCGCCACAAGGAGGGCCGCCGCGCCGAAACTCGTCAACCCCGCGCCGATGGCAATGGCCTGCAAGGAGTATTGCACGTCAAGGAAACGTTTTGTTGCGTTTCAACAGGTGTCCATGGCCACGCGCCGCCGCGCCAAAGCTCGCTAGCCTCGCGCCCGGCGATAGCCTGCAAATGCGAACTGCAATGGTTGACGGCGAATCCACTGCAATTTGGCACATGTTTCTATGGGCTGCAGCACTGGCCACTACTCTGCCACTTGCTGCGCCGCCATAGCAGGTCAGCCCTGCACCGACAGCACTGGCCTGCCGAGAAAGAGCAACTCATGTGCATTACTGTCCATGTCTGCGAGCACCAGCACCGCCATGAGAAGCGGCACTGCGCCCAGGTTGGAGAATAGTGTCCCAGAAGCAGCTCTTGCACTGAGCTGCCGGAGTGCCATGGGAACGGCGTTGCAAAATCGCGAATGCAGGACGACAGCAGCAGGCTCCTTGTTTGGGCGGAGCCCACATGCCCTGTGTGAGGCTGCACGGACGATGTTGCGGGCTTTCAGGCCCGACCATCAGGTTCTGCGCCCTGCCGCCACGAGCTGCAGGTGGCAGCTCACCCTACCTGAAAGCCCTTTGGCAGCGCAAACGCCGCCGCCGGCATCGACGCCGTCCGCTGCAGCGCGAGGTGCGACATGCCGCCGCGCTCGCGCCCCTTGCTGCCGCCGCTGCCGCTGCTGCCGCCCGTCCGCAGGTGCCTGCGCCATGCCAGGATCCCAGGTGATGAAACTTCGAAGAGGGAGGAATCGGTGACCATTGGTCAATCTGCACCAGAGCCTGCCAACCGCCGCGCTCGCGCCCCTTGCTGCTGCTGCCGCTGCCGCCGCCGCTGCCTGACCCCGTACGCAGGTGTATAAAAGGTGAGAGGCCTACAGGCAGGGCTTGGCGACCATGTCTTGAGCTGTTGAGCTGCAGCCCCAGGTGCGACATGCCGCCGCGCTGCGCCCCTTGCTGCCGCCGCCGCTGGAGCCCGCCTGCAGGTGCCCTGCAACATCGCCAGCAACTGAGCTGAGAGACTGAGCTGAGCGAGTGTGCACCCCTCCCTGCAGGTTTTGCTGCTTGCGCTACTTTCAGGAAGGCAAGAAACGGAGTGAAACTCCTGACACACCAGGTGCTGGGAACAGCGCGGCGCGGTGTTTGTGGGGTCACGCATAAAGTTCGTAAGAAGTCTCACGCACCTGAAGACCGGGCGACAGGACAGCAGTGTCATGCGCGCGAATATAGCAGGGGGTAGCGCAGCGCTGACTTGCACTTTTTGTTGCGTTCAAAGAAATCGCACGGGAAGTCTGCTTGCCTGAAGACCAGGCGATGCGCCGGCAGCGCCATACGCGCAAATGGTGCGGGAAACAGCACCGCCCGCCGCGCCGCGTGGCCCGCACAGTCGCCGTGGAAACAGCCTCCACGGCGTCGGCGGCAGCCGCTGCCCCAGGGTTGTTCATCTGGGAAGGACGTGATCGAAAGGTCTTGGGGCTTCCAAGACGCACCTGAAGACCAGGCGGTGTGCGAGGAGCGCCATCAGCGCAAACGGCGCCGGAAATAGTATCGCCCGCCGCGCCGCGTGCCCCGCGCAGTCGCCGTGGCGCAGCCCCCCCGGCGTCGGCGGCAGCCGCTCCCGCAGGTCGCTCCACAACGGCATCAAGTCCACCACCATCCAGGTGGCAAACCAGTGCCACGGCTTGCCGATACCCAGCGTGAAGTGCATCACCCTGCGTGGAATGTGATTCACGATCCGAGGTTCGTTTCCTTGCGTGATGCATTTTGAGGGTCCACCACGAGCCAGGTAGCGAATCAGTGCTGTGGCTTGCCGACGCCCAGCCTGAAATGCATCACCTGCATAGGCCAACGCACCACAGTCGATTGCTGCACGCTAGCCGCGCCAAGATGTCCTGTAGGACAGCCGCCGCGCGCGCTGTGCACCGGTCAGCACCTCGCAGCGCTGGATGCTGCCCCGGGTCCGCGTCGCAAGCGTGAAGCGAGCAGTCAGGCGTTGAGGCGAATGTTTCAAGTCTTGAGCTGCATCTGGTCTCGGCGGCCGGCAGCGTCCAGCGGTTGCCGTTACTGATGCACAGCCCCAGGTCCGCGCCATGCGAATCACTTTTGGAGGAAACACTTTGAAAAACGAGCCAAACTGTCCCACAGTGCCACCTGATCTCGTCTGCTGGCAGCGTCCAGCGGTTGCCGTTGATGATGTACAGCCCCAGGTCGGCGTTGTAGATCGTCGGCAGTCGCATGATGGAGAAGCCACTGTTGCTGTAGTCCCGCCGCGGGTCAAAGATCGGCGAGCCCGCGAAACCGTAGAAGTACGAGTTCAGGAAGCCCTGGTCGCCGCTGCACTTTGGAGAAACATCCTCTCAAGGTCGCCGAAATGCAGGCACTGCTTGCGGAAGTTGCCACAGTGTGCACCGGGCGCTGGATGTCAGCTGTGAGATCTTGCCCAACATTCTGCGGGGGGGTGGATGTGGAGGGTTCCACCACCAGCACGCAGGGTTTTGTAGGGTTTGATGATCCATGTTCCTGCACCTTCAGAGTTGAACTCTGACCCGGCACACAACGACAGCTGCGCAATCTTGCCACCGAGCATGTCGCGGAAGGTGGTCGTCGATGGCTATACCACCAGCACGCCCGAGTTGAGGCGCTCCTAGTGGCGCATTGCCGTGCCAAACAGGGTTTTCAAATGGGGTCTGTTTCCAGACGATGCTGTTACGACAAGGAGTCTCACCCGGTGTAGGACGGCAGCTGCGCAATCTTGCTGAGCATGTCGCGGAAGGTGGCTGTCGAAGGTTCCACGACCAGCACGCCGGAGTTAAGGCGCTCTGAGTGGCGCATCGCCGCGCAGAAGCCCGGGCAGCCGAACGCCTCGTCCATGTTTCGCGTTACGATGGTGTCCGCGTCCAGGAACACCACTGCAGATGACGAGCTCCCAATGTAAGGCATCTGCAGAGATTGACTCAGTGGAAAACGGCGTCAGCAGAAGCCCGGGCAGTCGAACGCCTTGTCCATGTTCCTCGTCACAATCGTGTCCGCGTCCAGGAACACCGCTGCGCAAGGGGGAGAAGGGCGCTTTCGTACGTCCGCAGAGGTGTATTTTAGTACAACTAGCGTCCAGCAGAAGCCGGGGCAGCTGAAGGCCTTGTCCATGTTGCGCGTCACGATAGCGTCCGCGTCCAGGAACACCACTGCACAGGGACCACGTATGACGTTGACAAGTGTTCAATCTCCTGAATGCAGGATTTTAATTAATGAGGATGTGTTAAGAAAAATAGCAGGTTAGTATGTCTGCAGTGTGGTTAGTGTATCAGTGTCCAGAAACAGCCCCGGGCAGTCCATGTTGCGCGTCACAACGAGTGTCCGCGTCCAGGAACACACCGTGGAGGATACAATAAGACAATCAGGGTTTGGGCTTGATCAATTTCCTTGATGATTTGCCACGCTGTTGTTGAGCAGGGCAGCCAAAGGCCTCGTTCATGTTGCGCGTCACAATCATGTCTGACACCAGGAACACCAACTCACCAAGGAACTCCACAAATTCAGGGTTCGACTGTAGACTTGCCGACAAAGATTTGGACATCTGGATGGGGAGTCGTACAGGAGAAGGGCACATCCAGAGAGCAGGAAGATCGCTTGCCTGAAAAGGCTGCCCTATTAACCTCAGTCATGGCGCAGACACATGACGGTGTGCTGGATGCCTCACGAAAGGCAACACTGCAGCCCACCTCGGCTGTATTCGGTCATGTTGAAGATGGCGAGCTTGGTGTATACGGCCCAGAAGCGTGGCGGGAAGGCCTTCTGTGCGCCGCCGCCACTGCCGCCGGCTTGCCACATGCCCGGGTTACGAATCGCATCCACACGGCGCACCTGTGCCACAGACCAACGCCTTGTTAATATACTTCTACTTCGGTAGCTTCATCCTTGAGATTCGCAGTGGTGACCGGAACACGTGTGCAGACCGGAGCCGCATGGGGGCATAAGTCAAACATGTTCTGCACGTTCTGCAAGATTTTACAGTTTGACGAAGAGCTGTGTAGCTGCATGACACACCTCCCACCCCTCGTTGACGAGCGTATCCTCGGAGTCGCTGCTCAGCGGCCCGGCCAGCAGCGCCACCAGATCCCTGCGGTGCAGCCAAACAGAAAGTCGATTCTCTCAGGGCCAGAAGTTTCGACAATCACGTTTGTCACCGTAAGCGTGTCCTCGGCGTCGCTGCTGAGCGGCCCCGCCAGCAGCACCGCCAGGTCCCTGCAGTAGTTCAGCGGAGCGAAATCGTAATCACCGCCCAAGGAATCCGTGGAAAGGGGCTAATGAAAGATGCGATTCGTTCCCGAGCGTGTCCTCGGAGTCACTGCTCAGCGGCCCCGCCAACAGCACCACCAGGTCCCGGGTTTAGAAGCAAAATTGAAAAGTCAACATGTCAGCTGAAGAAGGGCATGATGCAGCACACGGACGTGTCCTTGGGGTCGCTGCTCAGCGGCCCCGCCAGCAACGCCCCCAAGACCCTGCTGTATGACAGAAAAAAGCCCAGTACACAGATGCATGAAACAGGGTGTGTCACATCCTGCACCAGCATGAGCGTGGCCTCGGAGTCACTGCCGAGCGGCCCCGCCAGCAGCACCACCATGTCCCTGCGATTCCACATGACAAGGCATTCCCCTTCGTGATGAAAGCCGTCACTAGCAGGGCATGACAGGTCGACCTGGTCATCTATCAGGAACGATGACAGCTGTTCAATGGCCCAGCCACAACAACATTGTGATCGAAAGCAGCTTGGAAACAGCAAGACGAAGTGCAGGTTCTCGCCAGGCACACGGACACATTGCAAAAAGACGCGTAAGAATCCGGCTGGCTTCCAAGGTTCTAAGTTTGAAGCATAAAACATTCACCTGGTGGTGCCGGTCTCCCGCAGGCTCTGTCCCAGCACGCGCACGCCCAGCATGAAGGGCTCGCCGTACAGCAGCGTCACGTATGCCTGCTTCCCGCTTCCGCCGCTTCCGGCGCCGCCGCCGGCCACCGCCTGCGCCGCGCGCCCGGCGTTGCTGCCAGCGGCGCTGCCGCCGCCGTCAGCCTGTTTGTGCTGCTGCTGCTGCTGCGCACCCTGCTGCTGCTCCTGCTGTTGTTGCCGCTGCTGCTGTGGCCGCTGCTGTAGCTGTTGCTGCTGCAGGCGGCGCAGCTCCTGCACGCGCGCCCGCGCCGGCATCGCGCCAGACTCGCCGCCGCCGCCGCCACTCCCGGGCGATGGGCTTTGCACAATGCCGGTGGCCGCCGCCGCCTGCTCCACGGCGTCCCCGAGGCTGTCGAGGCCGTCCAACACCGGGCGGAAGCGGCGCGCTATCGCACCGCCAGCGCCCGCGAGCACGCCAGCCTGCTGCCCAACGCCGCCGGTGCCGCTGCTGCGCTGCGCGCTGCCGCCGCCACCGCTGCTGGCGTCGCCGCCGTCACCGCTGCTGTCTCTGTTGCTGGCCTGTTGCACAGCACGCTGTGCCACAATGGCGGCGGGATCGCCTGCTGGTACTAAGGCTGCGGGTCGCTGCTGCTCCACTGCGGCCAGGCAGCAGCGTGATGCCGCCACTGCTAGAAATAGCAGGAGGCTCGTTCGTTGCAGGCTTGGCTGTGCAGAGCGCTGGGCTTGTCGCCAGCAATGCACGGCGCAGCCGCGCGGCATGGCACGGCTCCTGCGGCCTCGATGCGCCCCTTCAGCCGGTCATGCTGCTACGGATTCACGCACTTCCCTCGCGAGTTGCGAGGACGCGTGTGCAGAATCGTCTCAGAGGCTTGCTGGGACTGCACCAGTTTACATGATCTTGCCCTGACTGTCTGCTCGCAGATCGGGTCACCAGCGGGGTCCAGAGATAGACAGATGTTCCGGTGTCCTCGCTGTTCATTCAATGTGTCCGCTGCAGGACACGTGTGGGCTCCTGCACGTTCAAATCAGCAGGTGAGACCATCCCCACCCAAAGACGGCCGCTGAACGTCATCGGCATGCGCCATGAGATCCAATATAAAATTGCAACTGGTCTGGGGAGCAACGCACCTGAAGGGGCACCCTGTGCCAGGCGCCTGCCATCAAGAGCCTGCTGGAGTTGTATAGGCACGACTGCAGAGGTTGTGATGTACAGCGCAGCTGCTATGCGATGACCTGCATTCGGCTGTGCCACGACAGTCAACGTGCGTTAGAACCAAATTACGCACAAGTCGGAATAGGGCAGCTGCGATTTGCTTGAACCTCATGAACAGCAGGTCGAGCAAAGCCCTGCGCCGCTTGGAGCGACAGATTCCGCAGGGGCACATGATACTTCTGTAGGCTTATACCTCACCTTGCCGCCCTTGTGAAATCTCTGTTGGAACCTGACTTATACAGCCTGACTTATACAGCCTTGGTAATTTTCATTTCCTCGTCGCGCGGAATCCACGTGCAACTGGAGCCCCGCAGCCCCAGCTCCAGTGCTGCGGGCCGTAGGCGGCGTTGGGTGGTGCCTGCACAGGTCCAGCTGCTTTGGTCCGGGACTGCATTGTCACACGCCCGGTCCGATCGACGCCATCGGGCAGGCTGCAGGTGAGTTTTTGCCAGGCGTGAGCATCCATGTAGCGCCTCGATAGCCCTGTGTACTACTTCGCAGACCGACCCTCAGCCGATCGTCATGCACAGCTGGCAGGAGCGGGCTGGCTCCGCAGCCATGGACGTAGCGCTGCAAGAAGTGGCGTGTTACAGATCTGCAAGAGACACTTGCTGACAGCACGGCGCTGCTGATGGCCGCTGAGGCTGGCGGTGCTGGTCGGCGTGCCATAGCACCGGCTGACCCCCACACCCGACTTCCCCAGATTCCTTCCCGGCGTCTGCGCCAGCCACCGGCCGCTCATGTCACGAGATTGATCCTCTTCGCAGGTTGGATCTTGTGCTGGCCCGGTAGCAAGGCGCCTGCCGCGTGGCTCAGGCAGCGTTGTAGTGCAGTCGGCCAGCAAAAGCGACAAACGCGCCGCGGCCGAAGCAGCCCTTCGACGCCGTCAGCCAGTCGCACAAGGCGTGCGTACGTGACGGGTGAGTGCCGTTGTGGGCTGGCGCATAGCCGAAGCTGGAGCCCGGCGCGGGCGGAAAGGCAGGCGAAAGGCGTCCTGCCAGCGCATACCCGAGGAGGCTAAGTAGTTTTGGTGCGTCGGGCTCGGCCTGCTGACGCCAGGGGGACGACGGCTTCCCATCCCTGGCAACAAGGTGGACAGCGAGATCATTCGCCGGTGTCGTCTCAGACACGCCACTGTGGTGATTCCACAGCTCGCAGACGAAATTGTTCTGCTTGCAAGCACTGTCGACTGGGACGGCTTGAGATCCTGCAGTCGCATACCGGTTGCACCGCTGTTGACTGGCTTCGACGCAATCTTCGCTGCGCTGGCTGCAAGCGCCGCCGCCCGCTCGGCAGGCACTCGCGCGCCTGCTGCAATGCGGACCTGACTGCTCGCACATTTGCCTTCTGCAGGAGGAAGTCGAGTCAGACACGGCAAGGCGGGGCTGGGGAGACATGGAACCGGCGGAGCCAGAGTCCCCGCCGGCGGCGGCGCCGCCACCCGCCGGCGGTGAGTCCGCCCGCTACCCGCCGTCGCAGCACAGACTCGGCAAGCGGCGCTCGGCCGACGACGACACCTCGGGCGATGCCGCGGCGGCGCCACCGCGCAAGTCGGCCCGCAGCCGAGCGCCCAGCGGGCGTGTGCGCGCCGCGGCGGCGGGCAGCAGTGGCGACGAGGGGTGCGGCGGCGGCGGCGGCAGGGGCGGCCGCGGCCGGGGGTTCGCCGCTATGGCGCGCCCCTCGCCCAGCGGCGGCAGCGACCTGGGCAGTGACTTGGGGACGGACGACGCGGCCGCAGGTGAGCATTTTGGCGCGCTCCTATGGCTTCGTTAGCACTTTCCTACACGGACGGCCGCCAGGTGAGGCCGCTGTTCATGAAAGCTTCAACCTGGCCCAACAGGCAGCTTGCTCGACTGGCCGAGTGGTTGTCTGTCATGGGCGGCCCGGCTGCTGGTGACCATATGTTGCATTGGACCCTGGCATCCCGGCCTCAGCTTGAAAGCAACGGCAGGGCGGCTGTTTCGGTCGCTAGGGTCGGCGTGGGACGTGGAGCTAGCGGGAAGCACTGCAACGAGGGCTTTCAAGCCCCGAGGATCAGACCCCAATGTCATGTCTGCCTGCGGCTGGAGGCGACGGCAGAATGGCGGCATGCAACCATCCCTGTTGCGAATTGTCGGTTAACAGGCACCAGCATGCGCAAGCGGCCCGACAGGCACCAGTTGTAGTGCAACATGCTGCCGGCATCAGCTGGGGCCAGCATGCCTGGCAGGACAGGTGTCAGCGCTTGCTTGACGAGCGCCGACAAAAGCAGCCGGGATGTGGATTCCAGCTAGGCTGAGCCGGCGCACTTGGCGCGGCGCCACACTGTCACTCATTGGACCCACGTCTGCCAGTGCGTGGCCTGCATTGCTGCAGATGACAGTCTATGAGCCATCCTGACGTCCGCGGGCTCACACAGGCGGCGCGGGTGAGGCCAGACACCGTCAGCCGGCAGCCAGTGTGCCTTCGCATGATCTTCTGCACCTGTCAATCGGCTGTGTTTCAGGCGGCTGCCTCTTGCCACGCAGGCAGCGCGGACGGCGGCGGCGGCGGCAACAGAAAAATGAGCCGCCGCATCATCGCCAACCGGCAGTCGGCGCAGCGCTCCCGGCTGCGCAAGCTGCAGTACATCTCGGACCTGGAGTCCAACATCTCGGGACTCACCGACCAGGTGGCGCAGCTGGGGCCACAGCTCGCCTTCCTGAAAGCGCAGCACGCAGGTGAAAACATCGCACATTGCAGCTTACCTTGAAACCAAATTTCCAAGTCGGAACCCACCGACCAGGTTTCGCAGCTGGGCCCGCAGCTGGCTTCCCTGAAGGTGAGACACGCAGGTGGGCTTGGTTCAAGAGAGCATTGCAAGTGTCAGCTGGACTCAAAATCCAAGATCTCGGGGCTCACCAACGAGGTCGCGCAGCTGGGGCCGCAGCTCGCCTTCCGCAAAGCGCAGCACGCAGGTAGCAATGTTTGACGAGAAGAAGACATCTCGGAAACCTAATCGAACATCTCGGGGCTCACCAACCAGGTCGCGTAGCTCGGCCCGCAGCTGGCTATCCTGAAGGCGCGGCACGCAGGCAGGGACTTGCGGAACTGAGGGTTTTGGGGCATCCTGAAAAAGTACAGTGACCGTCGCACGAGTCCGACAGGTGGCGCAGCTCGGCCCGCAGCTCGCCTTCCTGAAAAATGTGTACCATAAGTTGATGTACAGATAATCACATCTCGGGGCCCAACGATCAGGTGGCGCAGCTGGGGCCACAGCTCGCCTTCCTGAAGGCGCAGCATGCAGGTGGTCAATCGCGGAAACTGAGGGTCTAGAAATCCCAGGTGTCGCCTCCTGCAAGCCGAGCCTTGACGCAGACAGCCAGCGCTTGAATGCTGATTACCATGAAGTGCAAGGAAAAGCATGCTACAACCCTCAACTTGCAAGAATATCGCACTGCGCACTGCGCCTTGAGGAGGGCGAGCTGCGGGCCCAGCTGTGCGACCCGGTCGGTGAGTCCTGCGATGGCTGGTGTTGTGGACCTTTTAAGAGTACCCTACAACCCTAAATCCCTGACACATAATAACTGACTGAACATGTGTGGTTCCACTCGGAAGGAGGACGAATCTGCAGTGCATCAGGTTTGGCACGCATGGGGGCGGCGGCAGGAGCATGGCGGGATGACCGGCTGATTAATCAAAGCCCTAAGGGCTCTCTGAAGCTGAGGGCTCTTGTTGTCATTACAGGGTTTGGGCAGCAGAACGACGAGCTGCGGGCGCAGGTGGCGCAGCTGCTGCAGGAGACGCAGTACAAGGTGAGCAGGGTTTAGACTTTCAGCACCTCCTGCGCCGCGGCCAGCAGCTGTGCGCTTGCCCTCCTGTCCTAGCAACCGCCACAAGACGCTCGGTAATTCAGCACACGCCGGTGATTCAGCACACGCCAGCCGTCTCCAGCGTGCGCTTGTCACCTGTTGAACGACTCTTCAGCTGCATGGGCCGCCTGTCATCACCCTGGAAGCCGGATGTCACTGATGACACATGAACCATGCCGCTACGCTTCTGCTGACACAGGACAGCCTGAACGAGGCGCTACGGGGGGAGCTGGCGCGGCTGCAGTCCGCCGCCGGCGCGGCGATCCACCAGGCGGCGACGTCAGCGCCGCCGCCTGCTGGCTTTGGAGGCGCAGCCGGCGGCGGTGGCGAAGGCGGGGGCGGCGGCCAGGCCACGCCACTCGCCGGCATGCCGCCCGCCGGCATGCCGCCCACCAGCATGTCGGACGCCCTGGCCGCCTTCTTCGGCGCAGCCGCTGGAGCAGCCGGCGCCGCCACTGGAGCAGCCGGGGACCTGCAGCGGAATGCGCCTTCCGGCAACCTCGGCACGGGGCTCGGCGCGGGGCTGGGAGCCGGCCGCGGTGGCGGCCTCAATGTCAGCCTTGGCAACCGCGTGGTCAGCGGGCAGCCGCCGCCGATGGGGCGTGGAGGCACCTCCGGCCTTGGGCACTTGCGGGGCCTTAGCGGCAGCGGCGGCGGGGGCAGCGGAGGATTGCCGGGCCTGGGTGGGCTGGGGCTCAGCCTGGCGCCACCAGCCGGCTTCGGCAGCGGCGGCGCCTTTCCGGCGCTGACGGCGGCGCACGCCTTCCGCAACGGCAGCGTGGCAAATGCCAACTGCAGCGGCAGCCTGCGGAATGGCGCCGGCGGAGGCGACAATGGTCGACCGCCAACGCTGGCGGCCAATGGCGACGGCGGGGACGCGTCGCCCGGCAAGCGCCGCCCGCCGGCGAGCCCACTGTCCGCCGGCAGTGGTGGCGGCGGCGGCATGCGGAGCATCGGCAGCCCCTGCGGCAGCGCCTTCCGGCAGCCTGGCAGCGCCAGGCCTGCGGACTGAGCGCCAGCTGCTGGCTGTACACCGAGGTGTGCGCACCTTCAAATGGTGCGACCGCGGGCCTCAGCGCCGCCGCCGCCAGCAGCGGCACCAGCAGCGACGGCGGCGGAGGCAGCAGCAGCAGCAGCAGCAGCAGCAGCAGCAGCAGAACGCTTGGCACGCTGCCGCCTTGGCGCACCGCTGCAGTGCAAGCCCAGCGGCCGCACTCAACACTCAGCATCAGCTTCGGCAGCCAAAGTGCCAGGCAACCACCCGCCGCCGCCATCTGCAAGAGAACGGGACGGCGTGGCTGCCAGCCCATGGGGGCAGCTCCCTGCCTGGAGCGCTCCGGCCGATTTGCTCCCGCGCGAGATCGACATTGCACTATCAGACTGTGCTCCCACAGTGGAGAGGGGCCGAGTTTCTGCACGACCCGAACATCCGTCGCCTGCGCCTAGCAGTTCGCTTGCATGCTTTCTATTCGGTTCCGTTTCCCGGGCGCGTGCCAAGATTGTGGCTGTGCCCCTTCCACTGCCCGTAGAATCTGCTGGCAGGCTGGTCGTGTCAGCTCGATCGATACCGGTGCCCACGCACGCACCAGGTTCCACCTTCTCGATGCGAGTCGTCGCAAGTTGACCTCAAGCTTTGAGCAATGCGCGATGCGTCGCGGCGCGGCATGCCCCTGTTCAAGGACTGTGGCCTTGACACGTCCATGTTTGCGCATCGTGGATGTGCAAAGTCGGTACAAGGAACCAAGAATCCCATGCACAGCTACACGTTGCACATTGCACAGCCCGCATGCCTTAGGACAACCGTGCCGGGGCACGTCGAGCACGTGCGCTTCTCCTGTAGTTTGCCCTGCTCCCAGCATTTTTCCTCCCCGCATGGATTCAATTCCCAGTCATCAGAATTTACAGTCACATACCTCTTTCTTGGGCAATGTTTCCAAGGTGTACAGGCCGAGTGCGACACCTGCTTGACACCTGCACACTTCGGCTTTCGCACCTGGCAACCGAGCCAGGAGGTCCCGATGGGCGCGACGTGCTCTTTCCCAGCTCTTCAGCTCGTTTGTGCCCACCTGTTCCGCCCTGCACGCAGGAACATGCTGTTGGACCTGCCGGCGGCAAAGGTGGTGCCGCTGGAGGAGGACGCGGCGCAAGTCCAATTCTAGTGGAGTTCCTGTGCGATCCAGACTTCGTGGTCACACAGGACACGGAGGCTGGCGCATACATGATGGCGGACAGGTATGATGGGCCGCGGCTGGCCGCCGCCGCCAGCAGATGCATAAGCGAGGTGAACTCATGTGTATTGCATGGCATCCGTTGATGCAGTTTCTCAGCGGCCAGCCTTTGGGCACTGCCAAGCCGATTCGGCGTGTCTCTCTGCCCTGCGTCGCGCACCGAGGATCCCATGTAGAACGCTTGCCCAGAGAAAACCCCTGACGCAACGTCATGAGGGCCTGGCAGCGCACATTATGGCTGGCTCTGGCGCTGAAGACTGGTGTACGGCTGCGCAGGGGCTGGTCGTCGACGTTGCGAGCCTGCCCAAGTGGCGAGCCTGCCCAAGTGGCTGGACCTGGCGCTGTGGCACGACCAAAAGGCGGTGGCGTTTGTGCTGACCCACTTTGGCGCCGGCCACCTGGACGAAGTCACAAAGTGAGCGCACCCAACCCTGCTGCTGTGATGCCGCTCTGCTGCCCTGGTGCGCTGTTGTTTCGTTTCATTGTGTAATCACGCTCCCCTACAGCAGCGATTCAACCTCCGCAAGGCAGTAATCGTCTGGAGGAACAGAAGTGTGCATTACTGCACGGTGCTCCTGCATGGGCATTGCCAACCGTGCTGTGGTGCCTTGGCACATGTGGCCGCCGCCACATGCGCCGCGGGCTGGGTCTAGCAGATGACCACACACTGGGTGCATCTTGTCGCACCGTGCCTTCTGTGCCTTTTATATCATCAGTAAAATTTTCAGAGATTTCAGCGCCTGGATGTGGTGCTGCAATACCAGGCTGCAGCGCGGGTTGCAAATCGCAAAGGGCCCTGCCGCCCAGCCAGCTGTTGCAGAGAGCCGAGGTTTGTATCGGCTGGCATGTGTTGCAGGGTGCATACATGGCTGGCAGAGGACGCGCCTCGCGGCGCGGCGATCGGCGTCCTGGAAGCGCGCATCAGCTACCAGGCCAGCCTATTGAAGATGTACCAGTATCTGCTGACGACCCAGATGCAGGTGTGTTTCAGGACTGTGGGGAAGAAATCAGAGGTACAGCAGGAACCATTGCTTGCCGCTCTGACAGCCAGCCGTCGGCAACATGTGTACACGCTGAGCTTCCCTTCGCACATCGTAGAGAATGGTGCCCGACGGCGGAACCGCACCGCCATTAAAAAGGCACCGTGTTCCGTGTGCCTTGATGGTGGTGGAATGAAAGCCTTCATCTGAATGGTGGTATATTGCACTTTCCGTGTGCAATCCAGCTCCGCTGCGACTCAACAATCCCCTTCCCAATGGAGTCCTGCAACCCCGATGCAGGCGTGGTTCGCCATCGCGCCGGCCAGGGCCCGCCAGCTGCACGGGGCGCTGCTGGCGGCGCATGAGCAGCTGAAGGAGGAGCTTCGGGCCTCCTGTTCATGCGCTGGGAGGACCAAATGCCGCCGGGCGTCCCGGAACCAGCGAGACGGCACACCATACAGAGGGTGGGGGGCACCAAATGGAGCGGGTGGACCAATAGCGGCGGTCGCGGGGCACGGGCGGCTGGGAAAGGACAGGCCATGCAGCGCCGCTGCTGCATCACCAGCAGAACCTTGAGCAGCACAGCGCTGCAATTGAGCATTGTGCACTGACGAGCTTTCTGGACTAATTTGTGTTGACATGGCACCATGGCTTTCTGTTTTGCCTATTGTGTATGTCACTCTTGGCAGCATCCTGTATGTGGAGGCGTTGCAGGCGTAATGCTGTGCAGCACTGGACAGCGTCTACGACATGTTGGCATCGCCGTGTCTGAGCTTCATTTCCTCAGTTGAATGTGTGTTGTCGAGTCTCTGATTTGGTGAGAGCAACATGCATGAACAGGCGTCCCTGCAGGTCGTGGCGCTAGGCGTCAGCAGCAATAAACATGTGCTTGACATTGTGACGGTAGAATCGATTGCTATTCCGTGACTTCTGATGATTACGCTGGCGTTCTGACGCAGGAGCAGGAGGAGACAGTGCCCGCAGTGCCGAAGAGCTGCACAAGCGGCTGCTGGCGGCCCGCAGGCCTGCGGGCCCTAGGGCTCTGGAGGAGCGTGGTTCGGACGTCCTGTTTACCGCCTGGGGCGATCTCATGCCGGCCACCATTGCGCAGCCCGCCGACTGGCAGCACGCGCACCGCATCCAGATGGTGAGGAGCGACGAGTGGAAGGCGCTCCCTGCAACATACTGCCAACGTTGCCGCCAAAATTTGACATAATCTACTACAGGTCCGACACGTGACGGCATTGGAGCTTTCGTTTCGCAGCTCCCATGAATCACAGTTCGCTTCTCATTGCACACATTCCTGCAGCCTTCGCATATGTTAGCAGTTTGCAGTCCCTAAGGCACGACATGGCGAGCGAGTGACTGTGGCCTGTGCTAAGGACTTTGGCCTGAAACTTTGGTTCTGCTTGCTTTCTAACACCAGATCCTGTTCGCCACATCTTCTCTAGTACGTGGTGCTAGTGTCTCGAAAGTGGTGCAGTTGAAAGTTGACTTGATTAAGTGGCTCTACGACGGCTGAGGTGCTACAATTCGGCGGTTTCTGCCGGCAGTGATGAGCCGTGTCGTCATGCATGGCGACTGTATTTTGAAAAAGCAGGCGACGCAGGCGCATTCTCCGGTTTGCGCAGTTTCGCGGCCTTCGGAAGCACCGTCTGTGATTTTTGCGACCTCTCGCACCAGCCCTGAGTTTAGGAGGGAGTGAGCCACGGTTCCGTATTTCGAATCGCTCTCGGCGCAGGCTGGACTACCACCTCACAGAAGCTCAGCGCGTTGATCAGCATTCTGATCGGGTCTCTGTGCCATCGCGTGCATCATGGCCAGCACACCACCAGCACCGGACGTTTCTCAGCCTGCAGCCAAGCGTCAGAGCGGCTGCGGTGCTGACTGCTAGGACGGCGCAGCAGCTGGAGGCGCTGCAGCCGATTTCGGACGTCACGTTGAGGTCAAGCGACGACGTGCCATTCGATCTGCACAAGGCCAAGCTGGCGGAAACATCACAAGTGCTTAGGTGCGCATTTCGGCCCGTTTCGGCCCGTTTGTTGGGCCGACTTTGGCCGCAACCTGGGCGCTTTCCAGCCATAATTAGAGACGCAGCCCTGGACTATGGGGCAGCAGCGTTACAAGCTCGCACGTTGCGGACGTATGGAAAGAGATGCCATGATCTCGCTGAGGCGACGGAAGCTTGTCCCCTAGCACAAGTGCTTCAAGCGCAAAACAGGCTATCTCCCAAGCTGGTGACACACTCAGAACACCAAATGTTGCTGCTGGACATGCCGGGCGAGAGGCTGGTGCCGCTGGAGGAGGACTTTAAAGAGCTGGCGGTGCTGGTGAATATTATGTGCGCTACCTAGATATCAAAAACAAGGCATGTGAAAACCCGTGTGGATGCAGGAAGCTGCTGCTGGACATGCCGGGTGAGAGGCTGGTGCCGCTGGAGGAACGCTGCTGAGCTGGCAAGACGTGTGCAGTTTGAATTGTAAACTAGAAAGCAGAAATAGAAACCATAGTGCAAAACCATGTGGATGCAGGAAGCTGCTGCTGGACATGCCGACAGGGTGCAGCCTAAAGAAGAAAGACAGTTGTGTGCAAATTTCTGCACCGCAGGAAGCTGCTGCTGGACACACCGGGCGAGAAGCTGGTGCCACTGGAGGAGGACTCTAAAGAGCTGGCGGTCCTCGTGGAGTTTCTGTACGCGCCGGATTTTGCGGTCGCGGAGGCCACAGTGCGGGCCGCCTACCATTTTTCGGACAAGTACGACGTGCCGCTGCTGCACGCCGCCGCAAGTAAATTCATGCAGGAGGCGAGGACTCATTGGCTCTCATTCCGCTCCATGTTTTGAGTGCATTGAAACCAACGACCGCGGCGGCGACAGCGGACAAGTACGACGTGCCGCTGCCGCGCGCTGCTGCACGCAAGTCCATGCAAGAGACAAATGTGTTCTGCTGACCAGCTGCTCAGAAGCAGCGGCGGCGGCGGCGGCAGTGGCGAGCCTGCCGGGAGTGCTGCATGGCTCACCAGTCGGACCCGTGCCATGCAGAACTTCCCTAGCTGTTGCAGCGGGCAGTATCGTCAGCCTGCCGAAACTGCGCATTTTGCACATTCTGGACATTCAACAGCCATCACTGCTGCCGCCACATCGACGGCAATAAGTGCTTGTGCGGGTCTCTACATGGCCCCACACGCCCGAGCACGGTGCTGATGCTGCGTTATGCAATGATACATGCGAGCTTCAGCCGTGTGCAGAGCGATCCGTAACAAAACTCTGTAGAACTGCAAACTGCACATATTCATGTCTGCGTTGTGCAGGCGCTCTGGCTTGAGCTGGCGATGTTCACGACATCCATAGAAATGACATGTGCAGAGCGATGAGTATCATTCGGGACTCGTTTCGTATGTCGCACAGGCACTGGTCTTCGACCCACAGAGCATGCCGCAGTGGCTGGAGCTGGCATCGCCGCATGTACATTACAAGGGAGTGACGAATGTGATTTGCAACTCGTGTCTGATGTGAGTGTGTGTGCAGGCGGTGGTGCTCGACGCGCAGAGCTTGCCGCAGTGGCTGAAGCTGGCGCTTTCCAGATGGGACATGTTCGAACTTGACATTTGCATTGCAGAGCGAATGCCATCCAAACTGCACTCTTTCCCGTTTCGCGGGCGCTGGTGTTTGACGTGTAGAGCATGCCGCAGTGGCTGGAGCTAGCGCTGTCCAGGACGTGACATCCCAAGCATGAGATTTGCAGAGCGAATGCCATCCAAATTGCACTTCTTTCCGCTGCGCAGGCGCTGGTGTTCGATGTGCAGAGCATGCCGCAGTGGCTGGAGCTGGCGCTGTCCAACGAGGAAACCGTGGTGGCGACCAAGATCGAGGAGTTTGCCGCCGGCCGCCTGGACGAAGTCGTCAAGTGAGGTTGAATGCTTCACGTTTTGTTTATCTCTCTGTCATTTACTGGTCTTCCCTTGTCGCGATGGATCACGCCAAAAGACGCGGCCCGGACGCTCTCGCTGACGCTGGGCTGCGAGTGGGGATGCGGCAGTCGAAACATTGATGCCTGTACAGCACCGAGAGTGGCTAGAGAGGGAGACGTCGACCGCGGCGGCGCCTCCTGCTTATGTGATGGCAAATCTCTCAGATTGCACCAATGCTCTGCTGGTGCCACAGGGCGCAGTCGGCGAGACTCGTGCGCTATTCACAGATGCTGCAGCCGACCCGGAACATGATCTCTGCAGCCGCGCATGCATGTTCAAGATGACGCTCCACACCCGCTGCAGGGCGCCCGACGTGGCGGGCGCGCTGCACCGCTCACTTTGTCAGTTTGACCTCAGCGCAAGCTCAAAAGCACGCTCCACTTCACGTCTTGTCTTGCACATGCTCTGCAGGGCGCACCCGCAGTGGCTGGAGAGCGGCGCCCACCGCACGGTGACGAATGCCGTGATGCAGATGCGGCTGAAGTACCAGGGTGAGCTGCTGGACATGTACAAGTCCTGCTTCACCGGCTGGCACTACGGTCTGACGGTGCGTTCACTCTTCTCTGTAAACATTCCTTTCTACTTTCCCTAATTTCAATGGCTATGGTGCATCAAGTGCCAGAGCGAACTGCTGGACATGTACAAGTCCTGCCTCACTGGCTGGCACAAGGGCCTGATGGTGCGGTTTTTTATTTTTCTTCCTTGAACATTGTCGTCTCTCAGAGTTTTCACACAGCTAAGGGTCTGAGCATCAAGCAGAGCTGGCTACTCAGGTGCTGCTTCGCCGGCTGGTCAGGTCGGGCTGGTCAGGTTCAGGTTTCGGGTTGGTTTGCCGGCTGGCCCAGTGGTCAGGTGCTGCTGCAGCGCGGCCGCCAGAGCGGCGCGTGCCGCGTCGAGCGTCTGCTGCAGCCGCTGCACCTCACCTGCCAGCGCCTGCTTCTCTGCCGCAGCGTCCCCTGAACCCTAAAGCCTGCTTTCCCCCGCTGCGCAGGACCTGGGGCACTTCAAACTCATGGCGACTGTGCAAGACCGCTTTTGTGCGAAGCTCGTTGCCGCGCGAAGGAAGCTACAGTCCCGCATCCCGGGCCTCGACTTCACACGGTGGACCGAGCACATGCCCGCCACTGTCAAGGAACCCGTCGGGCGGGAGTTCGGCGAGAGCATCCGCATGGCGGGCGGCGGACAATGGGCGGCGGCGCCGCAGCTCTACTGGGGCGGCGCCTTCCTTGGGTTTGGCGGGGGCGGCCCCGCGGCGTAAGCCACGCCACGATAAGGCTTGAGGGCGGGTTGCCAGGTGCCAGGGGCTGGGGCAAGACACGCCGCATTGCGAGCAGCGCCACAGTGGGGGCACTGGAAACGACAAAGGTCTTCAAGGCATAATTGGGATCAGCGTGGGGATCCTCGTGACGCGCAAGGCGCAATTCACCACGGCGTGCACATGCCGACTTGGGCTTCCACGCTGGCGGCTTGCCCAGCTGGTCAGCAGTTCACGGACAAGAGACTGCGGATTGTACACTAAGGCGACATTGACACGGCTTCATCGTTGTCAAAAGTATGTATGATAGTCACACAGCGTGATGGCGCTGTGGCAGATGACGCTTGTAGCTCTCCCTCGGCTGTTTCATGTTCTGGATGTTCCGTTGTCTAGCAAAGCGTGCAGTTGTTATTTTTATGCTGGTTCTGAATTCTCAGTTGGGCATTTCCGCAAGTTGATATGTAGTCATCCATTATGACCATTGATTTGTAGTTGTTCAGCGGCGGAATGCCGCACTTCGCATAGGCCTGTCGATAGGCCTGCAACCCAGTGATTTAATATGTAACCCTTATACAGACATTTCTGATGCTTTGTCGCAGATCTGCATCTCAGCACGACCTGATGAAGACTCCACGAACAGGGCTGGGCAGGGGCTGGGTCAGTATCGATTAGGCTGCCGTATAATTGCTAAGTGTCCTCCGGGACTAAGGGGAGAGATGCCCGTTGCCACGATATCTTTCTTTGCATCCTCACTGAGATGCCATACTGAGATGGCATACTTCACTCTCGCGACTTGCAGACGCGTTTCAGGTCACTCGGTCATCGCTTGAAGCCCGCGTAGATATATTCTGCTGCATCTTGCATGGACAACGCGGTGTACGGCGGCCAGACGCCGCTGACTAGCCAGCTGGCCATTGCACGCGCGGATCTAGAGTTTCGAAACCGAGCGTCGCCTTCACCCCCTGGCAGCAGCACATGCCGCCTGGCGCCGGGCCGCCACCCGGCCGGCGGTGCGCCGACCACATCCGCGTGAGCGCCGGCGGCGAGTGGACGGCCCTGAAGGCTCCGCCGACGCCGGCACCGCCGCCGGCATGGTGATTGCGGGACCCACGGCTCTGGGGGCCGCTGCCGCCTGTGCCTCCATACTGAGACCTGCCGCCGATGCCGTGGTCCCTGCCGCCGACGCCCGCCAAGCCCGCCAAATCCGTTCGGCTTCGTGTAGCCTGTTGACAAAGCGTCTGCCTGGATGAGGGTGATTTGCACAGCGCCACCGTGGCGTGTGCACGCTGACGAGGCTGCGGCGCCGGTGTGCGAGTGCACAGTGCCACAGCAGCGGATCGGTTGAGCGCTGCATATGGAGATGTGCAATGTGCATGTTGATCAGCATGAGGCGTCTTGACAATGGAGTGCTTTGGGCTCCAGCCGGACTTCGGCAGATCTTGTGGCTTGCGAGTTGATTTGACAATGAAGTTGCCCGGCTTGTCCTTTCTTGATTGGCTTATTGTTCAGTGCATAGCAAGCCTGCATGGGTGGCGCAGTTGCGCAATGGCGCTGTGGGGTGAAGTGGTTGTAAATATAGCGCCTGCGCATTGGCGGCAGTCGCCATCCTGCCTGACCCGCCGAAGATCTTGCAGGAACGTGGTCCCCTCATGATCACAACGCTACTGCTGCCTGAAGGACCACCGAAATCCAGTCCACAGCAGCTGCACTTGTCGCACAGCGGCGTGCATGTGCCGCACTCTGCATGCGGTGCAGGATCAGGCTTCTCGCTTGCAAATGGTGGACCCTGTATGAACGTGAAGCGGTTTCGCGTGAACACGTGTGTGTCTGTGGCAATTCAAAATGCACATCTCCACGCTGAATTAGGCAACCCACTTATGTAGCCAGAGCTTGACGACATGTGGGGCATCAGAGGCATCATTCTAGCAATACTTTACGTTTGCCACGCTCAGAAGCGTGCAGCTATCCAACCGAATCCCAACACCTCGCACGCCATAACCAGCCGCGGTGGACACGATGACGCATGATCAAAATCCAGCCGCGCACACTGTTCGCTGCTTTGAGTGGAAGTTTACTGAGCCTGTCGTGCATAGGTAGCCACCCAAGGTGCTGGTAGAAATGCCTGGCGCTCTGCATGTGGCGACCAGCGAGCTGCTGCTGCAGTGGTCGGTGCGGCGGATCTGCCGCCACATAGCTGCGCACGCCTGAGTCCTGGCCGCTAGACTTTAACGCTCCTGCGGCAAATATGCGAGCAGGAAGATGCTGACGGATCTGCCCGCAGCGCAAATGGTCCCGCTGGAGGAGACCGCAGCTCACATCGATATTCTCATCGAGTTTGTGTAGAGTCCGAAATCTGCCGTAGGCCAGGGCACAGTGGAAAACGCGTACCAGCTGGCAGGCAGATATGATGCGCCTGAGCTGGATGCCGCTGCCGATAAGTTTACGCACGAGGTGGTACCTAGGCGCCATGAAACAAGACCTGCGCACACTGATGGCGTTTGCGGCCGGTCGCCTGGATGTAACATGTGAGTCCGACTGATCTAATGAAGTAAGAACCCTGATCGTTCTCGCGTTGACAGCACAATCTGCTGGGCGACAATTAAGGCGCCGCGCCCGTCCTTTATGCTGCCGCTTCTCCGGGCGTTTCCATCTGGCTGATTTGAGACAAGGCTTTCTGAGCTGTGAGCCTGGCCCTGCGTGTGATGGCGGCGGTGCCGCTGTGGACACAGTACGGGCCTTGCTGCAGCGGAAGCGCGCAGCCCTGGCCGGCAAAATGTGTAACCTGTTTTTTCTGAGTACTTTTGTCGCGATCTGGCGCGGCGCATGCCAGAATGGCTGCAGGCTCTGATGCGGCAGCAGAGCCTTCAGGATCATTCCTCGAAAGGAACGTTTACTCGTATTACTCGTATATACATTACATTTTCGTATGTACATTATGTACTCGTATATACATACACTCGTATATCTTCGCCGCCGCCGCCAACACCCCGCTTCCAGGGCGCCTGTTGTGCAGCAGGTGCCAGCCAATGGCGGTGGCAACTTTAACTCTATAGGTATTTGTTTGTGCTTTCGTGACATCGTTTGACAAGAAGCACGTAGGTGCCCCTAATTGCGACAACAGTTGTTTTGGCGTAGCACGAACCTTTGTGTAAGTACATGCTCAGCGCTTGCCATGCTGATGCACAGATTGAGGGTTGCACACACGTGAAACCGTAGCTGTTGGTAGCGAAACCTTCAAGCGACGACATGATGCAGCATCCTTCCGCGCGGGGATCGATTCCCAAGGGATAAGCAGTAATCCCCTGCCCCCAGACTCCAGCACTGCTTGATGTCTATTGACCACTGACATGGACAAGAAATCTGCCCCATTGTGCCCCATTGTTTGTGCAGTGTACGTATTAATACACACATCACAGGTCCTCCGTCCCAGCCGCATTGCCAAGCGCCGCCGCACAACTGTACAGCATCTGACACGACTATGATACACCCTTCTCTGCCCACCGAGCAGCAGCCAGCAGTACCGGCCGCTGCCACCGCCACGATCTCACGAGCGGTGCTCTGCACCGCCGGGCGTGTCCGACGAGGAGCCATCGCCTTGGCTCCAGGTGTCCTGGCTTGGGCCGGCTGCCTCCGCCGCCGCCGCGCCGCCGCCGCTGCCGGCAATCTGCTGGCGGCCCGGCTGCAGGTGCGCCGGCGCAGGCATGTGCTGATACAACTGCTGCTGCTGCAGCTGCGCCATCAGGGTGGCCGCCATGCGACCAGCCGCCTCGATCCGTGTGCGCTCGGCGTCGACCGCCTGCGGCCATTGTAGGGGGTGTGCAGACTGGTAAGTTGTCAAAGTACTGACGACTTGTGGAGTGTCTTCAGTTGCCATTTCCGGCCAAAACCACCTGGCAAGCGATCGGGGCAATGTAAGTCCTTCCTCTGTCAATCACCGGTGCGCTTTGCCCAGCCTCCCTTAAAGCCCGGAGGGGTTACTGCAGTCCCAAAGCTTTGGGACTGCAGTAAGCCCTCCGGGTTGTGCAATGCGAGTTTCTCAGGGTCGTCTTTCTGAACCCACGTGCTGAGCTGCTGCTGAGAGCTCTGCTTACCTGACCTTCGCCCTTTGTTGGGTTTTGTTGCATCCGATTTGCGTTGATTACTAGGCAATGTGATTTACCTGGTGCGCCGCAGTCTGGCGCCGTTCGTATTCTGCCAGAGTGGCAATTGCAGCGTCCGCCCGTCGCTTGTCTGCAGCAGCCTGCTGAAGCGCCGCGCCGCAGGCGGCTGTGACACGTCGGGCGTACTGGTCTGCAGCTTCCAGCTGCAGCAGAGGAAACTGAACGAAGGTTGGTGCTAGGGCGAGTGTTCTCCGCAGTGGCCTGCTGCAGCATGGCGCCGCTGATCAGTGGCACGCTGATGACGCGCATCTGACGCGTGCCTGTCTGCCACTCCAGCTGCGGCACAGGGTTTAGGGTCGAGACCAACAGATGGAGATCGAACCCTGTGGCAGCCGTGAGGCGCAGAGTATGCCGGTCTGCCACCTCCAGCTGCGGCACAGGGTTTTTACAAAATGCAGCACACAGTCACCTGGGGAGCACCAAACATACAAGGGCCACGACGTCACTCCCCGACAACCCACTGATATTGAAGGTGCTTGCATGTGAGTGCATGCTGGCGGTGCTGGCACACAGGTGGTGGAGCATCGCACCTGGCGCCACCGTCATTTTTTGCGCTCAATCTGATTCGAGATCATTCAGAGACTTGTTTGATCAGACCTGCTGCGTGCGGATCCATGGCGGCAGGTGACGCCAACATGCACTCAGTTGGTGCCGCATTTCCTCCGGCGAGCGCCTCCGAAATATAGGCTCTGATTTAGGATCGGTTGATCGTATTGCATACCTGTGTCTGCATGACGGCGGTGATGGCAAACGTTGCGCTTAGGTGGTGGCGCATCGCCTCCAGCGGCGCTGCCGACGGCGATGGCCATGTCGCTGTGGGCGCGTCGGATGCCTGCCAGAAAGGAGGCTGCGGCTGCTGCGCCGGCGGCGGCGGCGGTGGCGGCGGCGGAGGTGCCGACTGCTGCGGCTGTGGTGCCGGCTGCTGCGGTGGGGCGACCGAGGGCGCCGGAGGCGCCGCCTGGGCTGCATCGGAGCCGAGTTGCTGCTGCGTATGATGCAGCCAGCTGGCCGCTGCGGCAGGCTGTGCGTACGGCGGGTACGGGAGGAAGCAGCAGCCGCAGCCGCGCGGCTGCTGCGGCGGGCCAGCTGCGTGCCCCCCAGGCAGCGGGTGGGCTGCCGTCACCAGGCGGACTGAGCGCTGCGGTTGCACCGGCGGGCCTTCCGGGTGGCCTGCAGGGCCTGGTGCTGGCGGCAAGCTGTCGTGCTGGGGTGCCAGCGGCGGCTGCGAGGTGGAGTGCAGCGTCGATGGCACAGTCGGAGTGTGGCCATCAGTGGGCTGCCCTGCTGCCGGGGGCGGGGCGTCCCCTCGGCTCCGTAGCGGGAACGCCTGCCGCACGTGCGTCTGCAGCTGCGGAGGCAGGGAGCTTGCTGGGACGTCCGCAGCCGCCGCCGGCGGCGGCGGCTTCAACGTCGCTGGCGCCGCCACCGTCTTCAGCTGGTGCAGCAGCTCATGCAGCAGCCGCTGCCGCGGAGGCGGTGACGGCGAATGACGCTGCTGCTGCTGCTGCTGCTGCTGCTGCTGCTGCTGCTGCTTTGCTGATGCATGGTCGGCTGAGTCGCTGGAAGGTCCGCTGCTGTGCACCTGGCGCCCGTGCGAGAGCCGCTCGGCCAATTGCGGCGGCGGATCAGCAGGGCTTAGCCGCTCCGCCGCAGCCATGTCGGCGGCGGCAGCCGCCGCTGCCAGCTGCTGCAAGATTGCAGCAGCTTGAGCCGGCTCTTCCGACACGCCGAGCGAAGCGTCCTCAGGGCTGCTGCTACTGCGGCTGCTGCTGCCGCTGCGGCGTTTGAGCAGCGCCGGCGGCAGCGGCGCGTCCTGTGGCGGCGGCAGCGCGCCAGCGTTGTATGCTTGTTGGGCCCTGTCTTCGGGCGAAAACGAAGACGAGAGGCGGCTTTTCTTGCGGCTGACGAGGGCAAGGTGTGCCGGCGGAGCCCCGAGCCCTGCTGGCCGCTTTTGCCGGCTGCTGCCCCCGCTCATGAGCAGAGGCTGCTGCATGTTCGATGTTGCGGTGAGATGATTCCACGCCCGTACCTCTCCCCAGCTGCATTGGCGAAGAGGAGGGTTGCACTGGCAACAAAGCTTCGGAGAGCGGTCAGCTGATCTGGCTTGTCGTCCGTCCAAAGTGGGTGCTTGACAAAGTTGTCAAGATTGTATGATAGTGCTGAGGTTAACATGCGGCCTTCATGTGCGGTTTCATTTCAGCGGACACCGCTCGTGCATTTGGGCTGCCAATGTAGGTTCCACCCGCAAACCACCAGAACCTAGCTCTATGTAATCGCACCTGTTATTCGCCGCACCACGCACGCACCCTGCCGGCAATATCGCATCTGGTGCAAGCAATTAACGGCACGGCTCGTAGTTTTTGTGGTTGAGCATGACTAAACATCTGGCGCACCGCGTAAAGTCGTACAGCGCCGAAAGGCTCTCCCTGCGTTAGGAACTCGCCAGCAGTTGCCGCCGAGATAGCGTGGCTGGGCAGGAGGCAAGCTGGCGTTGCACTCACCGCCGTATTTGCCGCCAAAGTCTACACCAGCAGCAGCAAAGACAAATGCGCTTGGGCGAGCTCCTTTAGGCAAAAACTCATTAGTCAGCCTCACTGCATATTTGTTATCGTCCAGGCCTCGACGGCGTTTCCGAGCATTTTTGCAGCGAAGCAGGTTGACCGATAGATGCAGGCACTGCTCCGCCCATTCGTACTGCAGCCGCCTGCTCACGTGAGCAGGCGGCTGCGTGCACGCAGCGAGGTTCGGGCGTCTTTTGACCTGCCCTGCCTTTGGACGTGACTAATCGCAAACCTCACACAGTACAGAGCTGCCACGCCCGCCAGCCAATCTCGGACACGTGTGCGGCTGTGCGAGGATGTGGAAAACCCTCGATGTCCAGCAAACAAGTGTCATTGCGAGTGCTGGGACTCGGAGTCCAGCTGTACTGTATTACATCCTTGCGCACAGATGCACACTCCAGTTTCGTAAGTGCATCCTACGCCTTAACAGCAGGTCGCACCTCGATCTTATGCCTGAAGCCTGCCTGCGGTCTAAAAGCTCCGAAACTCATAATCTCCATTTGCAGTGCGATGCAGCGTTTCCCAGCAACTGCAGTCCATCCGCTGATGCTCCCGCCGCAGCCAGCCATCCACCCCGGCCATACAGCCAGCCAGCTGCTGCATGCGCAGCACTGCCGCTCACATCACCTTGCCAGCAGCTGCCGCCGCCGCGCGGCGGCCGCGGCGCCTGCGCTATCACCGTCGCCCGTGATGGGCGATAGCGGCCGTGTTGCGAAGACCACATCAAACAGGTCGCTGGTGATGCCGAAGCCGGCGTGCGGGTTCCTGCACGGCAGCGACGAATTTCAGTGATGGAGCTCTCGTGCGCAAACGCAATGAACTTCCATCGCGTGTTGCCCGGTGCACACCGTGCAGAGAAGCCAACACAGTGCAAATGCGCCGTGGGTAGTGCCGCCAGCCGGCTCTGGCACTGGCATTTGGCAGTCCAGAAAGGGGCAGTGCAGTAGCACGTGATTCTACAAAGGGCGCCAGGGTGGGCACGGTGCGCGGGACGGCCAGAGCAGGCATGATGATAACAAAACTGAGACAGGAACACAAGTCAGTTGAAAAACTACACCTGTAATGGTGAGCCATGTGCGCGCGGCGGGAGCGCGACAGCAGGCGCCAGCGCCCGCCCGCCGCCCCCCGCGCGTGCATCGTGCAGTGCAGGCAGTCGTATGCCAGGTAGCCGCCCACGAATCCCACGCACACCGCAGACGCAGCCGCCTGAGGAGGCACGGTGCATGCAAACTGAACGTTAATTGCTCTGAAGCCCCTGTGTGGAGGGTCGCGCCTGCTACAGATGCTGCCTCACGTGGAGCTGTGCGAGGGCCCTGCCCCCCTCATGCTTCAAAGCCGTTACAAGATGCCTGCCTCTGCCCAAGGTGAGTCGAGGATGTAGTCCCTTGGATCGCATCGAGGTAGCGCACTCTTGGAGAACTTCACAGAACTGCAAGGGATATACCACGCTGCCATGACGACATCCTTTGGATGTCAGCACCTCTGCTGCTGACGCACGCTGTGCAAAAACTGTTCAGTGGTCAGCTGGCTGGCACAAGGCTGCAGCAGACTTCAACCCGTGCTGCTCCTCAATCCTTGAATTTATTCAGTGCAGGTTCGTAATCAGACTGAAGAGCATACTAAACCGCACCTTGGCCAGCAGACAGCGCAGCGTGTCGGAGACTGCCGCCGCGCCAATGGCCGCTGACTGCGGTGGGACACCCGGCTTCCGGCAGCTGACAGCGGCGAACACCAGGCTTCCGGCATCCGCGGGAAACATTGTTTATTATGATTTGACATCACGTCATATCAAGCTTGGCAATGTAAGCTGATTTAGACCGCACCTTGGGCAGCAGGCAGCGCAGCGTCCCATACACCGCCATCGCGACGACAGCGGCCGGCAGCGGCGGAAACACGAGGCGCCCGGCGTCCGCTGGGAATTTGTGATGGCAACCGTGCAGCGCAAAGTGCGCGGCGATTGCCCACGGCTGCAGTGGAATCGAATGGAACACCTACGGCGGCAAGCACACTTTGCACATGTAATTTAGAGGAGGTTGGCAACGGAGTTTGAAGAAGCAGAGTTACTGCAGGTCACCATACAGCACAGGCAGCTACCCGTCCAGAGCATGGGGCAAACATGATGCTGGAAATGTTACTGTGAAACGTTGCCCTGACCGCACCAGGGATGAGGAGCTGCACTGCGATTGAAAGTGCAGCAGAGCACAAATGTGGACAGCTCTTCAGATCCAGCCCCCCCAGCGGTGGAGGCTGTACTCCGCCAGCTGCCACACGAGCGCGCCCGTCGGTGCAGCGTCGATTGATTGATTGAACACATTGCTTTCTTATTGTCTGGAGCAAGGATCAAAGTGTCGAACGCACCCAGCAGTGCAGGCTCTGTACTCTGCCGGCCCCCACAGCAGCGCGCACGCCCTGTATTTCGTTCAACTTTTCTTTGAAAGCCTGGAGTTTCTGGTTGAAAACCTTTCTAACGCACCCAACGGTGCAGGCTGTACTCTGCCAGCTGCCACAGCAGCGCGCCCGCCGCGACCAGTGCCGCTACTGCCACGGCCCTGCGCGCGTCCCCCGCCCCCGCCGGCTGCCAGAACACTGCCGCCAAGCCGGTGACCACCAGCGGCCCCCACAGCAGCGGCACCACCCACCTGCATTGCAGAGTTCAGCCGTTATTGGGTAATCTTTGCGGAGGTTGCGCGCGTTCACGCAGAAGCAAACCCGACGCCGCAGCACAGTGCACTCAATGTGCACGAACTGCCACGTCAACCGGTGCGTGTCAGGTGAACGCGACCGCACTCCAACGACCATTTCAGCGAGACAGAGTTTCGTAGCCCTGCCACGGCGGCGTGAAGCCCTGAGAGCGACAACTCTCGAAGTGTCGCTCACCAGGCGGTGCGCGTCAGCGCCTCGACGGCAGGCGAGGCAAAGAAACGCGGGGCGCCGGTCATGGGAGAATGCACCCACGCCTCGTAGCGCGGCCCTAGGCGCCCCACCTGAAAGGGTCAGGAATGTCATTATGATCGCACCAATACTCCCAGACATGGGGCCACGACGAGTGGACCCAAGCCTTGGAGCGCGACCCCAGGCGCCCCACTTGTTGCCGAGGGATCTGCATGTCTCAGCGTTACGCGGTGATTGCGCCAGCACTGCACGCAAGCCCGCGGGCAGGTTGCCAGGAAAATGCATGGGTGACAGGTGACGTCTGGTGGCACGCGCCGGAAGCCAGGCACCGCTGCCGGCGATGATGCGTGTGTGTGCACGATTTTGGCGTCGACAAAGGCTGTTCCTCAAAAGAGTCTGCTGCGCCACGATGCACTGCAGGGTGGCCGATTCGACTGCGCCGCACCTGTGCCAGAATAGGCTGGGACACGTCCACATCCGCCGCGTCCGGCCGCGGCGGCGGCGGCGGCGGCAACAGCGGCGGCAAGGCGCCCACTTTGTCACTGTAATCCTTTCCTGGGTCCCCGCGATTGGTTGCCCAGCCGCCGTCGGAGCAGCCCTCTGCCGCTGCTGCGGTGGCGGCTACACACATGCCGCGGCGTCCGTCCGTCCGCCTAGTTGCGCCCCCTCACCGCTGCTGTCTATCGTTGATCAGTGAAGATACAAGAAATATCAGTGCACGTCGGATGTCCATGAGATTAAAGACTCTGACGGTGCTGCGGCTGTTTCCAGGGCTCCACGGGGATGCAAAGCAGCCATGCGTCCGCGTTCATGCACTGTGACGTGCCACAGCGGCTGGCGCGTTCAAGGGGCGCGACAGGGCGCGGCGATCCCTTTGCCTCAGGATTGCATCAATCAGACTGCCGCAATGGGTCTGAAGCTCACTCTTGGTGCTGCAGATGCTGAAAACTGCTTCAATCGTGATATGATGAGTCCCCAGATCTCGTGACCAGATAGGTTTCCGGTGCGGGAACGAGAGCTTTGCTACTGAACGGTTTGCGTAGCAGACGCCTACTGTTGCTGACATGCGATCCGAACCTGAAGCAGGAATGGTCCGTGACCGATCATCAATTCGGTGAGGGTGAGACAAAACACGTCGGCAATGCCGCCACTGTTGGGTCAGCAACGTGCTGCGATCAGCAGTGACAAATGCAGGATTTGCGATCGAGAAATTGAGGCATTGGCGATCAAAGCTCGCAAATGCACGTGACAGCGCGGGAGGACACTGCGCCTGGATCTTGATCCGCCAGCTTGTCAGCCTTAAATGCAGCTTCGCCAGAAGTGCGCATTTGTGGGAAAATCCCAGCAAAGTGGTGCTAGAAGCCTAGTTCATCGTGACGCCAAGTGCGCAGCGGGTCATTGCCCGATCGGTCGGAGGTCAGGCATCGTTCCACGTCACCCCGTTTTTTTTGCCACGATTGATTGTATACCAGCGTCTCCACGCCTTGTCTTACAGCTCAAAAAGCTTGAATTTGGATAGAACAACCGCCTTCGTCTCAGTTCGGCTTTCTTCTCTAGCTGCGCACATTACGCAAGCGTGCGCGATGCACAGCACGCTGTCGCAGCACCAGCCCAGAATGTACCAGCCGTACTGCAACGTCAGGCAGAGACTTCGTCCGCTGCGCGCTGCCGGCTGTGGCAGTCCTGTGCCTGCCGGCACCGGCGCCGCGACGCCTCACGCATCCGCAAGTACCCGGGCAGCACTCGCTTCAGCAGCCGCATGGCGGTGCCACCACCTGCGGCCGACCAGCCTGCGGCAGATGGCGAACCGCCACGGCGCTGCGCAGCCGCAGGCACCCGCTGCCGCTGAGCTGCGCTCGGCGGCAGCGGCGCTGCGAGGCGGACGCGGCGCCACCCTTGACAGCGCTAACGGTCGGGCGTACGGCCGGCGTAACGTGTGCCGCTGCCTGGTGGACTCCACAGCGCTGCCGGTGGCGCAGCCGCAGCAGCTACGGGAGCTAGGTGAGGGCCTGCCGCACAGCCATCGTCAGCAACCCCTTATTTGCATCTCCCTCTCCAACGGATGCACTGGTGACTGTGTGCAAACCTGCACTGAGCGTGAACAGTATCCTGGTGCATGCACTCCCAAATAAAAGGCAGCACCCCGCCTGCTGGAAGCTCCCGTTCTGATGGGCATTGTGCTGCTGTGATGCAGCGCCGCCAGCAGCGCCTGCCAACACAGAAGTGGTCATCCGCACAGCGGCGCCCGCTGACTACTGGGCCATAGCGGTGTGCGCTCTGACTATCTAGGACAGTGTGTCATTGCTGAACGCGCTTCTGCCTTTGTTTGTCACGCTGGCTGGCATAGTGGCACTGTACTTTTTATGTCGATCCAACGCCAAGCTGGCACTCCTCTGGCGACGCTGGCAGGCGATGCACACCGCCTGTGACTGACTGACTGTGTTCCCCTGGCAGCGCTCTCAGTCTAAGGCAGGCTACATGGCCTGCCAGCGGTGTGAACCATGGCTATCTCATGAGCAGCATACAGTGCCAATCATGAGGAGCATACAGTGCCAATCCTGCTGCACAGCGCCATCTGCACTTCACATTTCGACTCACGCGACGGATTGTGCAGGAGGTGCACTGTGGCGCGTTCTACCCGCGGGAGCCGCCGGGCATGATGCACCAGCTGCTGCGGCTAGATCGGGTGCTCGCCATTTCGGTGAGCAGACAGTGCTGCAATCGCTGCTGCAATGCTTGTTTCGACAGCGCCGTTGATCATTCAAGCACGTTCAAGGGTGGGACTTGCAAGAAGCGGGTCTGCAACCGCTGCTGGGCGCTCCCGGTGTGAGCTTCAATCCTCAGGCAGCTGCACTTGGCTCTGCTGGGGGTGATGAATTGAACTCGCGCATGACCTGTGTGAACTGGGCGCTGACTGTTGCACACAACTTTAAATATCCTTCCCCACTTGAACCAGAGCGAGGCTCAACGATTGTGTGCAGGCGGGCGTGCATGCTGCACGGAAATCGGAGCGGCGGCGCTACCGGTGCCTCATCGCGTATCGGCGACCAGCAGGCGGCGACGGCGGCAGCAGGTGGCCCGGCAGCGGCAGCAGAAACGTCGGCAGCAGCGGCGGCGACGGCAGCCTACAGGCAGTGCTGTTAAGGCACTACTGGGGCTTCTGGCGAGCAGTCGTCCCCGGCCCGGTCACAGCGGGTGCTGCACTCCTGCCGTCATTCTTCCTGTGGAACAGACTCTGTGTTGTCTTCCCTCAGGCCTGGGCGCCGATGTTGACGACTTGGACATCGTCGACGCCGTCGACACGCTCGGATATCACAGCCTGTTCCGTTCCATTCCTGTGACACACTCTTTCGCTACTGCACTCTGCAGGCCTGGGCGCCGATCTTGACGCATTGCAAGCCATCGGTGCCGCCGTCGTCGACACGCTGGCCGATCACTTCTCACCTTTTCTGTTCCTCTCGATGTGAACATTTCCATTTCATCCCACCCAGTAATGCATTTGCCATCACAGTTCAGGTCTGGGCGCTGATTTTGACGCGCTTCAAATCTTCGGCGCCGCCGCCGTGGACTTGCTCAGCGACCACATCAAAGCTTGTCATCTCTGTCTTATCCACACTCCCGCTCCGCTTTTTATGGCTTTTCATGGCTTTCACTCTCTCAGCTTCAGGCCTGGGCACCAAAGTTTGACGCACTGCAAATTGTCGGCGCCGCCGTGGTCGACACCCTCGGCGACCACACCTCCTCTTCTATTCCTTTTGCCTTGTTTACCATCCATTCAAGATTCCTTCCTTCTTCGCAGGCCTGGGCGCCGATTTCGATGCACTGCAAATCGTCGGCGCCGCCGTGGTGGACACACTGGGCGACCACACGCCGCCCAAGCGGCTGCCCAGCGGCGTTAAAAAGCGGCGGCAGAAAATGGCGTACGTCAGCAACGTGGCGGTCGCCCCGGGCGCGCGGCGGCAGGGTGTCGCGGCCGCACTGCTGCGCGATGCGGAACAGGTGAGAAAGGAAATGTGGAACACCAGGGAACTTTTGCCCTGCGGCGCAAAGAACAGCGCCCCCAAAAGGGGCGAACGTCAGCAACATGGCGGTCATGCCAGGCGCGTGGCTGCAGGGCGTCACGGCGGCGTTGTTGAGGAGGGCTGAGTAGGTCACGAATTGCAAATGATGGCTTTGAAAACGCGCGTTCAAAGCTGGTCACAGACCCTGAAAGACATGTTGCGCGTCAACCATGTGGCACTTCGCGCGTGGGGGTACTTGCTGTCCTCACAAATGTGGCGGCGCAGGGCGGCAGGGCGTCGCGGCGGGCTGCTGGCGGAGGCGAAGCACGTGGGAGAGGTTGGAAAAGAAAGTTCAACCGTCATAATTGCAACCCTGCATCACGCATGGCACATGTGAGTTATGTGGCAGTCGAGTTGGGCGCTCGGCGGCAGGGCGTCGAGGCGGCGCTGCTGCGGGAGGCGGAGCAGGTGGGAGATGCAGTATGAAAACTGGGAAAGTTCGGGATGCTGGGTAGGCAAGCACTTTCCTCGACTATGACTATATCTGCACCTCAAAACGTGCGTCGGCAATGTTGCTCCGATGCCTTAAAACTGTACTTTTTTGAAATGAAAAATGAAATCACAAGGGCACGTCCCAGCAGGGCATTGCAGCCGCGCTGCTGTCAGACGCAGAATCAGGTGAGCAACTGTTTGAGTCTACATGTATGCCGAGGGCAAAGGCAGCTCGAGGCTTCCCAAGCTCGCGGCAGAGCCGGGTCGCACTGCGGCAATGCTGCAGGTCGAACCTGGCAACGCTCAAATCACTTGCTCGAGTTTGCGAACACACACTGCTGTTCGCAGCTTGCTGTCGAGTGGGGCTGCACATCGGCTGTGCAGCACTTGGATGCCGGAATCACGATTCTACAAAGCTGTTTCGCCAGCGATCAGAATTGTCAAGCACATGCCATTCACTTTGCTGTGCGCAGCTCGCCGTGGAGTGGTGCCACCGCGGCGCTGCTGCACGTGGATGTCGACCATGCTGGAAATTCTCAACTTTACCTCATTTCTCATAAGATATAGGTTGCCGTTGCGCGCAGCTCGCGGCAGAGTGGGGCTGCACTTCGGCGCTGCTGCACGTGGACGCCGACAATGCGGTGGCTACGGGGCTGTACGCCAAGGCGCGCTACCGGCTGCTGGCGCCGCCGCGCCGCACGTGGTTCTCCTTCGTGAGCCTGATCTGCACAAGACTGTCCGCATGTTCTGCCCCGCATCCACGACGGAATGCTCAGTTTGTTGATCAGCCGGCGCCATATGAGTGCATGTTTCGAACTTGTTGTGCCATCGTGGCAGAGTGCGCTTGCGCCCAGAACGACGCCACTGGTCGCTGAGGTGCCCGCCGGTTGTTTGGCACTCGCAGCTTACATCGTCGAAACATCAAGACCCTCACCCATCTGCCCTCCTGCCTAGTTGTCAAATCGAAGTGTGGCCCTGTGCTGCAGCCGGACCCACACAGCGGGAAGTGCATGATGCTGAAGCGCCTGCCGGCAGCTGGCGGCAGCGGCCGCCGCGACAGCGGCTCAGTACACTGAGCAGCTTGTGGCGGCGGCCATCGGATCGCGCGCGCTGCTGCCTGATGTGCAGGGCGGCGAACGTGCACCAACAGAATTCAGGATCGTTCGATTTGACAAGCAAGCCTGTGCACAGCTGGTAGGGACAGGGCGGCGGCAGGATGCAGCGCAACGCCTTATTTTTGCAGCCGTGACGTTGTGAGCAGGCTGAGAGAACTCGACGGTGCCGGTTTGTACACCACTGATACAGAGTGTGTGAGTGGTCCCGCATGTTGATGTCAGCGAGGGGTACTTGAGCGCAGATGAAGTGAATTTTGCAGCGGCCATGACACACGTTGACAAATGTTTGACAATTGAGTTTAAATCCACGAAAATGTGTTCGTTGATGAATTGGAACTCATGTGCAGATCTTTTTGTTCTACCCACTCCAAACATTTATATATGCATGCAACTCCTAAACGGCTGGCTTGCCGGGCTGCGCATGGGCGGCAAATTGCTTGTGGCCGCGTCTACAGGCGTTGTGTGTCCGTGTCCTGCCATGCACCGACATGCATGCTGCAATTGGGCAACCTATCGACGCCAGCAACATCTCGTAAGAAATTTTATTGCATTTCATTGCATG
>JAABUL010000777.1_pt1 | contig 66135 bp, 118 predicted proteins | sample 5559151 | NCBI WGS metagenome assembly JAABUL01 (sample SAMN10711876, study PRJNA513368) | rock metagenome | isolation source: Antarctica rocks | place: Antarctica: Victoria Land, Pudding Butte sud
GCCCCGTGCACGCCGGGTCAAGACTGTGACAGGCTCGTCTCAACATCAACATCAAGGATTTCTCTCGGACAAATCAGTAGCCACCTGGTGACATGTGCAGGTGGCACGAAGTCGGAGTCCACCACAGTTTGCATCACCGCCAGGTATCCGTCATTCATGAAGTGGAAGATGTTGTCCGGGTAGGGTGCGTGGAAGACAATCGCTGGCTGGTTGACCCACAGGGAGCACCTGCAAACAACACGGATACAGTGTCAACAAATGCCGATCTGTAAGCTTGGAGACTCCAGTAGGCTGAAGGCGACGGGGCATGGTCTTTCATCAAGGCGCCATATGACCAAAGTGAGAAGTGAGCCGGGAAAGCGCACGATCTCAGAGGGCTGTCGTCGGCATTCGCAACTGCCTTGTAGTGTGTGCTGACCGTCGTCTGCCCCCGGTCAGGCCGGTACGCCTGCACGACAGCACAGGGTGAACTTTGAGCACTTGAGTACAGCAGCGGCCCGCATCACGAAAGAAAGTGCATTCAGCAGCTGTATTGGTGGTCGCAGCATCTGTGCAGCACCTTGGGCTGGATCCTCCGTTGCTCAGGGATGGTTTCATTGGCCTGGTGGAAGAAGATGACGCCGACTTCGTCGTTACCCGTCCAGTCAATCTGCAGAGAAAGAGGAGGCGTCATGGGAGTCTGACTTCTGCGCAGGCTGCTCAGTATGCAGGACACACACGGCAGTGTGGTGCATCCACTGGTCACTGAGAAAACTTTGAGGAGTCATTGCCTGACCTTCACGTTCTCGTAGACATTGTAGTACTGATACGAAGGCATGCCCTTCCTGCAAGTAAACACCAATGTGGTCCGTGTTTAAGTTGGATGGGATGCACGAGTGCAGGCACTAAGCGGGACCTGACTTGGGAGGCCGTCAGTCAATGCAGATATTAGTCACATTTTTCCAAGCATTTCTTGTGACAAGCACGCACCCTCTCGGCCGCGGGTCCTCCCGCCGGATGTGCGAGTGATGCAGGCTCTTGACGCTCGACCAGGTTGGGAGGGGCGTAGGTGCTTGAGGACTCGACTCCGCCACAAACTGAGCGAGGCAACGAGTTTCTCGTCAGTTGCACTGCGCTGTTCCACACGAGGCGAACCAGGGCATCGACTTGATCTGCGGCGCTGTGTCTAGCAAAGGGGTGGGCAGCGCAATGTCAAGGTGTGCAGCCACGCACCTCAATCGTGGGGATGGGCAGCACAGTGTTTCCGGATGCGTCATGGTCCTCCAGAGAGCCCTGCAGCCCTCTGCGCGGCTGCTTGATCTGCTGGGCCACCGCAGCGCTGGTGCCCAGCAGGCTGCGGCTGGCCAGCAGGGTCACCATCAGGCAGCCGGCCGCGAGGCCGCAGAAAAGCACCCTGATGCTAGACGGCTTGGGTTGTCTGGCCGTATGCATGTTGCCGGCTCCGGATTAAACGCGATCGGAATGGACGACACTGCAGCAGATCGGCACGAAGGATCGAGCTCGACTTGCTGGAAGGTGCGCGGCTTTCGGCAGGAGCGGCCTTTTGAGCGTCTTGAAAGTCGCAAGTGTGTGTGTGTGTGTGGTTGAACGAGCACGGAGCGTCGGGAACACCGCTGCACCTGTCGCCTCGGAAGACACGACAATGCATAAACCCTGCTTGCGAGTACCGATCGTAATCCAGGGTATTACAGCAGCCTCTTGCAAGTGACTCATGGCGCCAGCTCGCAGCGCCTGCAGCGCCAAGATTCAGCTTCTTCCTTCGTTATAACACTGTCAAGAGCTTGCTTCTCAGCCGCCGAGACCCGGCTGCCAGCACACAGCGAGGCTTTGCTTGTATGAGGTAGGCCCGAAACGCCGGTGATCGATGCGTGCAGAAGCTGGATTCGCAGGCAGCCGACGCTATCTGTGGGCAATGTGCTCATTCATGATGTGTCAATAGCGTCACACCTCGCTATGCGCAAACGCCGTCTGCTAAGTTTCATTATCTGGTGCTCGCAGTACAAAGGAGGAGAAGCCCACACTTGCGTGAGTGGCTGCGCTCATGCTGACCGACACTTGCATACCGCCCTGTATGTTTTGTATCACAGCGCCCTGCATCAGACAGCATGAGCTGAGGCTGCGCTGCATCCCGCAGTGGCGCGACGCTCAAGACTCGCAAGCGGAACATCAGTGTTCCCTTGGACCCGGGCTCGTTCGCGGATGCCGTCATCACTATCATAAACGACGGGAAGACGCCGGATGCGCCGCTCGACAAGGACCTAGCTTCGGCGGTTAAAGGCCTCGAGAGTGCGCTCCCTCCCGCAAGCGGGCTGCTCTCATACCATAGGCGATGGATGGATTCCAGCCGCTCGCCCAATCTGGAATATGAATGCTGACATGTCAGCAGCTGCTCAAGCGCATGCACAGCATCTCGTCCACTTGCTGATAGGGCTGATAAACATGCATTCACATTCATGTGCGTTGCGCAGGCGTTGACCTGGACTTCTCCCGCTATGGCGAGACCCTGTTCGAGGTGCTGTTCGCCGGTGGCCGCATGGCCGGCGGCGGCAACGTCATCCAGGAGGGCAAGAAGCTCGACACAAACGTGAGGGCTGCTTTAGGGAAATTGTGCAGCCAGCGAGCCGCCCAGCGGCGACGTGCGCTAGCTTGCCTTTTCAGGCCATATGCTCCTGCGCAGGATGCCAGCATCTGAGGCGCAAGTCGCAACCTCTCACATCCAATTTCCCCTGTGTAACAGGTGCTCGCAGCAGACGCCAGCCGAGACTCGATCATGCCATACATGGAGGCAATCAAGACCCTGGTCAGGTGGGTGGCGCCATGCTTCTGGACACCCAGTCAGCCGTCAGGATGTCTTCGATGCTGCCTGCAATCAAATTTTCTAGCGCTGGCGTGGCGGCCTTGCATGCACACACCTTCTGTCACGGATGCTCAGCCTGCTCCCGCTGCGTGTGCAGGCGGCGGCCCTTCCTGATCCGGGCACTGGAGAACACGCTGGTAAAGCTCATCCTGTCGCTGGAGTTCTACGATGCCGCTGGCCGCCAGAAGATCGCCATTGGTGTGGCTCAGAGCCCTGCTCGTTGCTCCAGCGCTCGCCGCATTTGTGGCTTGTTTCCCTGATCCTTGGCTTTCCGCCTATCGGAGCGGGGGCACATCTCATGCACTGTTGCTGAAGTGGGAAGTGGCACTGACTCGTTGGCTCGACAATGCACAGCAATGGCGCGGGTGTTCGTGCTGAAAGTGGGCGTGCTGCCGGACCGCGTGCTGGTGCCGCTACTCAACGATCGCATGGTCGCTAAGGTGTGTCCGCCCCTGAGAGCTGCAGCAGAGATCTTCATAGCGGTCTTCATGAGCCAGAAGCACCCCAGGCAATCGGCTGCAATCGGCGCCGGAGTTTCGTGTGCGGAGGCATCCAGTACAGGGCACGGCAGCAAGGTGGTGTCATCAGCCGGAGCAGTGAAGGCAGTGAAGTGCAGCATGCAGCACGAACCTGATTGTGAAGGCAGTGAATTGCAGCATGCAGCAAGAACCTGATTGTGCCTCGAGCATCTCGAGACAGTCTCTGTATGAGAGGTATCCAGTGCTGCTGAGTTGCGGAATTGGTCCACACTTGGCAGCGGCTGTGCAGTGCCTGCCGGCACGCTCACTTGCCGCCAGCTTGCGGACACAGCTGCGACCAATTGTTGCCAAAGCTGGAGTCGTGGCGACACGGGAGCTGCCATCCGGTGCAGTGCAGATGTTTCGCAGTTCCGGACTGACCTTTCACTGGATGGCGTCTGACGAGCACAAGGAAGCAAGTTGGCGTCTGTGCCAGAGCGCCTTGCTGACGCTGGGCTTTCTCTGGATGGTGTATGACATGCACAGGGCAAATCCTGGCGTTTGCCACAGAACGCTTGCCGGATTGTCTGGCATGGACAGCATCTCCATGGCACTGAGCGGTCTTCATGCAAGCCTCGTTCCATACTGTGGCCACTCAGGGCACCACCCTGGCGATGGAGTTTCTGCCGTCTCGCTGGCGACAAGAGTTGTTTTCTGTGAGTGCGCTCTGTCAAGTATGGCAATTTTCTGCCCATGCCTGCTCATGCAGGGCACCATCCTGGCGTTTGTGACGGAGTTTTTCGCCGACTTCCTGGCGACGGACAACATCGACGACCTGGTGGCGCTGCTGAAGAAGGCGCGGCTGGACGATCGCCTCATGGAGTTCTTCCCGCCGCAGCAGCGCAGCCTGGACCAGTTCAACACGCACTTTAAGGTGAGGGGCGCAAATCGCAGTCGCGTCAACATGCCATGCTGTCCTTTCCAGCTGGTCCTTCGGAAGGAAGTATTGCAGTGTCAAACTCGTGCTGCGCGCTCAGTCTGCCATCAAACCGACGCCTGCAACCGACAAAGGCAAACAATGGCTTTGCAAGCCTCCTGGCGCAGGAGAAGGGCATGCAGGCGGTAGTTGAGAACATCACAGGCAAGGTGGCGCAGGCACACCTGGTGGAGCGGGGTCTTTATCATGAATACAATTCGACATTACAAATGGAGTACGTCACAAACCAGCTTGCATTCCTCCTCTGCAGGAGAAGGGCATGCAGGCGGTGGTGGAGTACAACACGGGCAAGGTGGCGCAGGTGCACCTGGTGGAGCTCGCGGCGCAGCTGGAGGAGATGGTGCGCTTCCCATTGCAATGCCTGGAAGGCTGCAGTCACGTCTGCGGAGTGTCGAAGCAGCATCTGCATGACGTCAAGTGAATGCACGACCCAGCAGGCAGCAAGTCTGCTGAAAGTCCCTGCTCGACATCCTTCTGAACTTCGGTTTTGAACACATACTTGAACGTCTTTTCTGCTAGAAACGCGTGCAGGTCACCGCTGACCCGCCGGCGCCCGTCGCCGACACCATCTCCTTCTGCAAGGCGCAGAAGGCAGAGTGGAACCTGCCCGAGGTGGAGATCGTCAAGGTGCGCGCCGCTGCAGGCTCTGATCGCCTTTGGGAGCAGATGGTGTCCATTTTCCTGGCTGAGCTGTGCATCTCTGTGCACAGCCTCTGGTTGGGCAGCGCTGCCGTCGACGCTGTCAGTGCTGGGGAATGCTGTGGTGTATAGCAGCTGTTGCAAATGCACTGGAAGTCTGACCACAAGCAGCGCTCACGTTTGTTGACGTCTGAGCCTCTCCAAATGGCGCAGGTGCTGTGGAACACGCTTATCGGTGCGGTGCCGCTGAGCGGCAAGAACAACCAGCAGATCCAGGGCGCCATCACCAAGCAGGTCAAGAAGTACCAGAAGCTGCTGGAGGCCTTCTCCGGCTCTGCCCGCCTGGAGGCCGCCCTCATGATCCACATCCAGGTGCGCGCATGCATGCCGACCTGCGGTGGACCTGCTGCCTTCAGACGGGCCCGAGGGTCACCATCGCAGGGACGGCACTCCCGTCTCGATACCAGCAGGGCTTGATTGGACTGCGAACAATTTTCAAGCAGCGATGATGCGTCGCTTGACATCCTGAGCTGTCATTCATCCTCTGTTCAGGCTCCTCCTATCAGACGGTTTTCAAAGAGAAGACCTTCAGCAATCTGCGCTCATGTCACGGCGCAGGTGTACTGCTACGAGGACCCCAAGCTGCTGAAGCTGTTCTCGGCGGTCATCCGCATCCTGTACGACAACGACATCCTGGACGAGGACACCATCAAGTTCTGGTACAAGAAGGGCTCCCATGCCAAGGTGCGCCGCACCCGCCTCCCACTGCTGTTGGACCTCGAATCCAGGACACTCTGCCTTCCACTCAAGCATACACTCTTTGTTCAACAGCAGGGTCGCTGCTTGCTGTGGATGGCGGCGTCCCGTCTCATCGATATGCTGTTGACGAGACATTTGACTTCTATCCGGCAGGGCCGCAATGTGTTCCAGCGCGACATGGAGCCCTTCCTCAAGTGGTTGGATGAGGCGGAGGAGGAGGACGAAGAGTGATTTCATTTCCACGGTTGCACACATGGGGGATCTTGTGGACACCCAAGTTGGTGGGAGATTGATGCTCTCATTCTTGAATTGTTGTGGCGGCGTCGAAATTTCGTCCGCAATCATTAAAGCAATGGCCTACTGTAATCAAGCGGCAATCTGGTCCGTCAAGAAGAACACCTCTTCTCCGATCGGAATAGTTCCAAGTGTACACGCTGTGATTCTGAGCTGTACATGCCATCGTGGCTCACTTACATCAGGCGAAGTGATGTCGTGCTGTCGAGATCCCAGCCTGTCGAGATCTTCTGGGCTGGGATCTCGACAGCCCAGAAGACAAGGCAAAGTGCTTCTGAAGTGTCACTCCTGCTTCCCCCGCGCCTGCTTCTTGTACCACCGCGCCCTGAGGCTCTTGTGCGCGCTGAGGAGGTACGCGTTCATGAGCCAGTCGGGCAGGCTGCCCACCACCGCCGCCATCGCCGAGTGCACCCAATAGGGTGACGCCGTCGCATTGCGGCCGATCTGGCGCAAGCCTGCCTCCACCTGCAGGGCGGCGTCAAGACACGTTAAAAACCGATGCACCTTGTGGGTTTGTGAATTACTGCTAGGCTGTCGAACCCAACCAACCAAGATTGGCAAACGAGAACTTGCTCTGCTATGCTTCAAACTCCATGTGTTCATGTGTTTTAATCTGTCAACACGCACGTTTTGCAGAGCAGCAATAGGGGATTTCTGCATCATGTCAAACAACGCGCAAAAACATATGCGAGGCTCACCCAGGCGGCGGGGCTGGGGGCGTCCAGTCGCGGCTTCCGGATCTTTGACATCTTGGTGGCAACGTAGAAGGGCGCCTGGTTCTCAACGGTCACGCCATGCGGCGCCAGCTCCGCGTGCAGATCCCTGCTCAGCTCGTCCACATACGCCTGCTCGGAGGGACAACCAATTTGCAGGGACGACCTATCTGCAGGCACCTTGCTCACGAACTCGATGCGGACGCCAACTCGCATGGCACGTCTTGGTGATCCACGTGCGGTTCACGTGCTTCACGTGCGGATCAGCACAAGCAGAACAACACACTGACACGGGCTGTGCGGGGCTCGGTGTGTGCCAGATATGAGCGACACATAGCAATCTGGGCACTGCGTATCACCTTGGTGGCGCCGTAGACGGCGTAAAGCGGGTAGGAGGGCAAGAAGGTGGCGGAGCCGCTGCCGACGTTGACGATGGCGCCGCGCTTACGCGCCTTCATGCCCGGCACCACGATGCTGCACATCTGCACTCGATCACCCAGAGCTGGTTTGGTCTAGTGGCGCTTCTGATGTCTCCGCACAGGTATGCCTCCATGGCTGAGGTAAGCTCAACGGCTGCGTAATGAGGGTGTCCTGCGTTTGTCAATGCAGCACAGGCCGGCAGGCATGACGGAGAGCAGAGCCGCAAGGCAGTGCGCGTATGCCAGCAGCGTGGCCACCACACATGAAATGATGCTTGGGTAAACTACCCAGAGTCAGGTGGACCCACCCGCGTGGTGGCGACCACATTGACCTGGATGAGGCCATTGATGTCCTCCTGGCTGACTGCATCGAAGTACTCTGCAAGGCAAGAGTAATGTCCGTCACAACACTGGAAAACGAGACCGTCGCCAACTGCATGTCGGCTGCCCGAACACAGCCACACAACTGGCTGACAGGGTCACCACCTGGTGCCACACACATCATGTGGCGGGACAATTGGAAGCGGACAGATGTGCCACGGACAGATGTGCCACTTCACCTGCGTGGTCGTAGGACACGCCCGCGCTGTTGATGAGTAGCCCCACGGGCACGCTGCACACGATGGCGGCAATTGCGTCCCACACCGACTCCGGCGGCGACGCAAAATCGGCGGGGATGACCTTGGTCTGCACGCCAAAGCGCGACTCCAGGTCGCCGGCGATCGTCTGCAGCTTCGACTCCGTGCGCGAGATGAGCACGATGTTGAGGCCTGCAGAGTACAGTACGGTGATGATCAATGCTCAACAGATCCATGCACTTATTCCGTCGGCTGCGGCACCGCCGGACGCACAGCTGTGCGACCGCCTGGATCGCATGCCACTGGCAGCATCATACTGACGTGATGCACTCGAAAGTGAAGCGCTGCGGAAAGCTGCTTTGCGCTGTATCCAGGCTGATGATTCACGCGCGTTTGCTGCCCGATGACACGTGTGCGGCAGCTGTTATTTCGAGATGGTCGCTGGCGGTAAGCCCACCTCGCTTGGCGAGCGCCTCAGCGTACGCCTTGCCAATGCCGTCGGTTGCACCAGTGACCACTGCCCACTCGCCGAGCTTCTTCAGGTTCTTGCCGGGCCGCCCGAAGTACACCCACACAAAGTTGTTGATGCTGAACACCAGCCGAAGCACTGCGACCAAACCGATCAGCGCGAGAGCTGCCAGCAGCACAGTACTGAGCGTCTCTGCAGTGTAGCCCGCCAGGCGAGCCTGCAGCTCGCCGACGAGCTTCATGGTGGCGATCTGGACCACGCTGCGGACGGCAAAGTGTGCGCTGTTGCAGCAGCGGAATGAAGGACAAATTAATCGCAGCTCCTGCAGGTGTACAACCGGAAACTGACGATGAACTACGTTTTGCTGCGCCACTTCAAAGCGGAGCATGTGCTTCAGGGCGGGCAAAGTTTTGCAAGGGAAAAAATATACATTTTCTTGGCCTCGGCGTTGATCAGGCTGTGCGGCGTCAGAACGCAGCAGCACATACGGATGCGGTAAAAATCTTGCCTTATCATTTCCTCACTGTGCAGCTGAGCGATGCGCTGCGGTCGTGAGATTGCAGTGTCGGATCTCGGGGACGTTGATGTCCAACTCTCAGCCTTGACTCTGCCGATCGCTTGGGGACGCGTGGGCGCACCGATACTGGCAGCTGATGTATGAACCTTGACATTAGAATTATGGCTCCGACGCAGCAAATCCACGGCGAGAGCACTTGCGCTGCTGCGCCCACGTGCTCGCAATAAAACGCTGACTACAATCCTCGAATTTATGTGGTCAGCCGAGGTGCACTCGCTTGATCGGCAGTCTGTGACCTGGTGACATGTCTTGAAAACAACACGATATGTTCAAAGATGTTTGAGTGGCCACCTATGCTCGGTCACATACCGATCGAGCGCCCCATATGACGGTGGTTCTGACCTCGTGGCCCTGCGTCCTCGCAGGAGCAGCATCACGGCCTGACTACATGGGAAATGTTTGACACCTGAAATAAACTGAGCAGTTGCAATTTGAAGCAGTTTCACGCCGCGCGACGCCGCACCGGCCGAGGTTATGAAAGGTACGACACGTTGCACAAACCTATCTCCCAGACTGCACAAAGGCACTCGAGATTGAAAAGTCGGCTGTCCTTCGTCTCGAAAGCAAGGCAAGGCATCACACTTTGTGACACTGTGATTCGGCTACATGAAGAAGCAGTGAGCTTGTTGACTGTGGTGCCGCTCGCAGAATGGACCATGAGGCTCTGAACAACCGTCTTGGGCAACAGCAGAATGCCGAAATGGCCTGGAACTTGGCCCAGCGCAACGCCAGCAGGCCCCAATACAATGAAAATGACTCAGCGTCAGCTTACGCCACAGCCTTCCAGTACCTGCAGCACTCACACTGCGCAGCGTCTGCCGGCGCCGCCGCAGCGCCATCAGGTGCTGCACCTGCGCTGCTGTCTCCGAGCACACTAGTATGTCCATGTCGAGGTGCAGGATTCATCACAGTATGCAGCACCGTACTCTGCTTCACTACGTCTGTGGTGATTACCCATAGGGTATGACGACCAGCAGAGGTCCGCTGGGCCGCCTATGCCAGCGGCAGCTGCCCTGGAGAGCAGCAGAAGCCTGCCGCCGACAGACCGCGACGGCGGTGTCAACACCATCCTGCCGCCAACTGTGCAGCTGCGTCCTTTCTCGGGGCTGCTCGGCCACGGCGGCCGCCGCGGCGGCGGCCGCAACAACCATCACGCGCCGCCGCCACGGCGGCCTACAGAAGAGGACATCTTTGGCTCGTCACTGCGCAGCATGTCGCTGCCTGGAGGCTCGCTGAGTTTCGTCAGCCCCGCGGCACAGCTGCTGCTAGCCTCGCCGCCCGGCCTCGCAGCGGGCTTTGCTTCGGCAACGCCGCTGGGTGAATCCAACTTTATTGACAATTTTTCACCGGTCTGCAAGGTTCTGTTCCAGACAATGATGATGCGGCTCCGCACCAGCAAGTCAACCTAAACTGATGTCAATGTAAGTTGATCAGAATTTTAGGCAATAATGAAAGTGAGACCGCTGATGAGTCACGGCCCTCGTGCAGACGGCAGCGCCGCAAGGGAGGGGCGCGGCCCGCCCCGGCGCCGCAACTCCTCCTTCACCTTCAGCTGGGACGGCTCGATGACTTTCGACATCGCCGACCTAGAAGGTGACACATCCCGAGCTTCAGAACGTGAGCCGCAGATTGAACCTAGATAACGCAAGGAGTGATGCTTGCAGCCTGCCACGTTTAGAATGACAGGCACAGCTCAGTCTCTCAGCCTCAATTGCTGTGTCGCTAAACCAATGTGCAGGCATGCCGGACCCCATGGCGCAGCTGGGCAGCCCGTTGTGGACTCTGGCCGGCCTGACGCCGCCGCCGCCCGACATGATGCAGCAGCCCGCGGGCGGCTTCAGCTTCAGGCCGCCGTCGCCGGGGCGAGGCCAGGACGCCTCGCCGCTACCGCCGACGCACCATCTGTCGTGGCAGCGCAACAATTTCCAGCAGGTCTGGCGGAGGACAACACCCCTGCAGGCGACATGACAGATCATGTACCAATTCATCAAGACAGTGCACAAAAGTCTGCAATGCTTATTCGTCCTTGCTTGTCTGTCCCTGCCCATCCTCGTCCCGCCACTCGTGGCGCAAACACTGCTTGACATTTTTGATGACCCATCAACAAGATGGTGCTGAACGTCAGGCGCAGGCTGCAATGCAGCCTTCGTCTCCATTGCGGCCTCCGTCTCCAATGCCAGGCTACGCGGCGCGGCAGGCCTTCCAGCCGCAGGAGCAGCTGAGCTTCGGAGGCTTCAACACCGGCGCCAGTGGCACAACAGCATGGCCGCCAGCAGCCTCTGCGGCGGCTGCGTCGCCCAGCACTGCCGCGCACGCGAGGAGACAAAATCAGTCCACCGCCGGCCAGTGGCCGCAGCTCAGCGTCGCGATTGGCGCCATGACGCGTGCTGACCCCTGCAACGAGGGTGTGAAGCCAGAGCCGATGCCCGCCGGCCGGCCGCAGCGACATGCCAGCCCGGCGGACCATGATGCCGGTCCGGCGTCGCCTTGCAGCGGCAGCGGCTCGCCTTCCAAGCGGAAGCGGCCTGTCGCGGCGGCTGACGTGTCGGAAGACGAGAGCCCCCGCAGTCCGCCGAAGCTCAGCAGGGCGGCGGCGCGCGCGCGGCCTGGGAAAGCCGAGGGCGCAGCGGCTCACGCCGACGCCGCTGCCGGCAGTGCGACTTCCGCCTTCCGTGGCGTCAGCAGGCACAGGCAAGGCCCGCCTGGTCCAGAGACTCACCTTGCAGATCCAGCTTGCACATCTAGCTTGTGGTCCATCGATGGAGGCTTCATCATCCGACCTCCAATCTTCCAGCCCTCTAGCGTCCCCACCACAGATGTTGCATTTTGCACGCAGGCTGACCAACCGGTGGGAGGCGTCGCTGTGGCTGAACGGCCGCCAGCTGTACCTGGGCGGCTTCAACACCGAGGCGGACGCGGCCCACGCCTACGACCTGGTGAGAGCAAACAGTAAATGTTCTCTGTCAAAAACGCATCGCACGTCTCGACTGCTCTGTTTACATTGATGCACATCTCAACTCAGCTGCCGCCGCTCCTGCGCCAGAAATAGCGGGCCAGTCTGCTGGTGGGCACCATCATGCATCCACTGCCGCGCAGGTGGCGCTGTCCTGCAAGGGCCTGCACGTGGCCACCAACTTCGACCAGGCGACGTACGCCGGTGAGCTGGCGGCCGTCGGCCAGAGCTCCCAGGTGAGTGGTTCCCCAGGGCCAGGGTCTGCATGTCTTGTCTGCACTCTGACTTTTTAATTGCAGATTTGCTTCAATTGACAAATGCTCGCGGTGCATCATGATTTATGTTCATGATTGCAGGAGGAGATCGTGGCATACGTGCGGCGTAAGAGCAACGCATTTACGCGCGGCAAGTCGCGATACCGCGGCGTCTCCGGCCACAACGGCCGCTGGGAGGCGCGCATCGGAACTTTTGGCGGCCGGAAGAACGTGAGATGCGGACAGGCCTCTTGTGCTCGGGTTCCCATTGGATTCTGGAGTCGTCGCTCCACAGCCAAGTTCGACGTATGTCCACGGCGTGACCGCCAGCCTGACAGCGCCTGCTGGAGCCCTGCCCACTGCTGCCATCTGCAAACAGGCTTGCCTTCAGAGATGAGATTCTCAATCAGCGCCACAATCTCAGAAAGGTGAACATGCGCATTCTCGCAGGTGTCGTTCGGGGTGCACAAGACGGAGGAGGAGGCGGCGCGGCAGTATGACCGTGCGCTCATCATCGTCAAGGGCCGCCTGGCAAAAACCAACTTCCCTGTCGGCGACTACGACCGCGAGATCGAGACCTTCGAGCAGCTGCTGTGGCAGAGGTGCGCTTTGCTCTCAAGATTGTATTTTGTTACTGTGCTTCGTTGTGCTTGACTGGGAATTTTGCACGTAGCGCCATGCCGTGCTGTCATCTGCTGCGCGTGTTCTATGCCGTCTTCTGGGCGTTTTAAATTCAAAACACCAGCAGACTCGGAGACCACGTCGACCCAATAGGGACAAGCTGTCCAGCCTGTCCCTCGTATCTTGCATCATCTTGCGCTGCGTCACCGTCACCAAGTCTCCACCTCTTCTGTCATGTGCTTCCCAGGTGCAGCGCCATCTGTGGACCTGCGGCCAGCCACATTACGCAGAGTTATCAGCTGCCGCCAAACTGCGATGCCAACACCAGGCAGGCGGCGGGGGCCTGCCAGAACGCCGGCAGGACCGGGCGGCGCAGCAACGCCAGCACAATTTTGGCTGAAGATTTGCGGCAGGCGCTGCGCAGGGCAGTCGTCACAAAGAAGAAGAACAAGTGAACAGCCAATTCGGATTGTCCTGCAGATTCCTGTCGACAGCAGTGAAGTGAGAACCGCAAAATTTGCATCCTTCGTTTCTCACCTGGGCCAGGCTGTCTGCCGCGAGCATGTCTTGCTGAAATTTTTCGCTGAGTCCGAATGTCCTTGAACTGCCCTGTCGCCCTCCGGAGGTAGTCTCCTTCGTATTGCAATCTCCTCCTGCCTTGGTCAGTCGATGATGAGATGCTCGCGCCCGGTCCAGTACACGGAACCGTAGTCCAGCAGCAACTCCTCGCCAGCCTGCACGGCCCACGAGAGCCTTTTGTCAGCCAGGCTGTCCATTGCGTCTGCGCGGGAGGGGGAAGACCCCAGGCCACAGGGACCCAGGGCGCTGTCAAGGGACAGGACTGCCCTATCGAAAGGCAAGACGCATCTGTAGTGCAGAAAGCAAGATGCATCTGTGATGCAGATGTTGTCAGCGAGTGCCGAATTTCCGGGTCCAGGCCCAGCACCTGGATCTTGCGGCTGGCGTAGAAGCGCACTTCCCGCTGCCGCCGGAAGGTCTGCCGCGCCACGTTGGCGCCGCGTCCGCCGGCGTGGTTCATGTGGCAGGCGCTGAAGAAGGCCGTGTGCTGCGCCCGTTCTGCGCCGTCAATGGTCCACTGCGCGTCCACCCGGATGCAGTAGTCCGACTGCACCACGCGGCACGAGCCGGGTTTGGCAGGGGCAAGGTCGTGGTGTGTGTCAGTCTTGACGTCGTGTTGGCCATCTTGTGTGAAAGCCAAGCCCCTAGCGGAACCGGCGAAACATCATTTGCAGCTTGGGGACTGCTTTACACCCGTGAACATGCTGACACACTGCAGCGAGCCAGCCAAAATCTGCCAGGGGTCATCTGTGGTGTGCCTGATAACCTCAGGGAGCTCACCATGCCGGAGGGGTAGCGTGACCAGTACTGCGCCTCTGACAGCAGATCGCCCTCGTACACGCCGACAAAAGCTCCCCGCGCTATGTCGGCGGCTGCAAAGGCGCCGTTGCCGCGGCCGTCGCTCGTCCGCCGCACCTGGAAAGATTTAGAAAGGCAGATCAGATCACCGCTGGGCTCTGCCGATCAGATGGTGTCATCAGCACGTTGAAACTGCTACCGCCACGTGTGTCAGCTGTGGTGCTGTGTTGCACTACGAAGTGGGTACCTCGATGGCTGGCGGCGCAGCCGCTGGGTCGACCACAGCGTAGTCGGCGAAAAGACGGCCGTCATGCCACTCTAGGTGCAAGCTGTCACCTGCGCAGGAAACGGAGGTCATTTGAAGGTTTGCTGCAGTGCAAAGCAGCTTCACGGAATAAACAAAAACAGCCTGTGCATGCTCTGCAAGCAGGATGGAGAGCCTCACCCAGAGCAGCTTTCGCAGCTGCAAGTGACGCTGGCACACCGACCACAATGGCCGCCGCTGCCTGGAGCAGCGCAGCCGGCGGCGGGTGCAGCATGCCCGAGAGGCCAGCGGCTGTGGTGGCGCTCGCAAGCATGAGCCCCGAGAATGCGAGACCAGCTCGCTTCAGCTGCCTGGACCGGACCAGCTCGGCCGGCAGCGCATCTGATGAGCCGCCTGCAATCAGGAGCCACGTTGCGTGCGACGGCGGGTACTCTCCGTGCAATTGAACGGGACAGCAGCATGAGGTCTCTTTCTCTGCACGCACCTGTCGTCTGTCGCATGCCTGCATCGGCCCTGATGCATCCCGCGTGAGTCCGCTTGCGCACATGCCGCTGGCGCGCCGTTCGTTGGGCCCAACAACCTCCTGAGTGTGTCCTGCTGGATGTGAAGCAACTGGTGCTACATGACTGGATGGACCTTGCCTGGCTGCCGTGGCTCTGCGCTTGCATTGCTGAGCGCTGCGCATGCATGGTGCACGAATTCGAAGTTCAAGATGTGGCTGCCGGCGGTGAGCGTGGACGGGGTCTGAGCCATGATCTAATATCACAACCCGTAAAGCGCATTATGGTTGAATGCGCACCGTCTGAGATTGCGTTCATGGCAGGGGCATCAAGCATGCCATGTTCCTCGCCAAATCACAAGGTGCGGATGCTTGCGCAACACCATCGTTTGTGTGATTCTGCTCGACCTTTCAACAGCCTGTCAAACGTACGGAACGACTCCGATTTGGTCGGCAAGCCGGCAGCCGGTCCATCTTTTAAACACTAGCAACACTGCACGGCATTTTGCGTCTGACCGACTACAAAAGCGCATAGACGCCCCGATGGATCAGTCCGTTGCGGAGGTGGATGCCTACACGGCGCCCGAGAGCAGCGAGGCGGTGCAGCAGGCGAGCCTCGATGCGCTGCTGGGCCTCATGCGGCATGGCGCGCCGGCGCCGCTGGAACTGGTGCGTGCATACTCGTGTACAAAACCTGTCAAAGTGATAGTCACAGTCTGTTTCACCGAAGTTTGATCCACAATGCTGATTTCTCTTTCATTTCAGATCAAGTCGCTGGGCCCCGCGCTCATCTCGGAGGACGACCGGACCCGCACCCGAGGCGTCATGCTCCTTGCAGAGGTGCGCCGCAGCTGTCCGTACGAGCTCTCGTAGCATGGGACGCTCCTCAGCTCATGGACCGTTCTCATCTTCATACCAGGATCAGTAAATGCTGATAGGCTGGTGATGTGGGCCGACACAGGTGGTGGCTGCAGCGCCGGAGCTCTTCCAGCTGCCGGCAGATATTGCCACCGTCGCGGAATTCTTCTCTGGGCGGCTGGCCGACAGGTGATGAACGTGCAGGCAGCAGCACCCCCAGGACATACTTGCCGATGTATTGTGCTTCCATGCCAGGCGCTATCACGCTGTCCTGCTGCATGGGTGTCGGTGTGCAAGCGAATGCTCAAGCCGATCATGTTTCTTATTCCAGCAGGGCCTGCGTCAGGGGCGCTCTCAAGGGCTGCCTGGCACTGGTGCTGCGGAAAGCCGCAGGCGATGCCGCGGCGCCGGCGCCGGACGCCACAGCCGCCGTCATCCTGAAGCGCTTCCAGCAGCACATTCTGGTGCAGGCCTTCGGTCAGGTCGAGCGCATGCTGAGCTTCGAGCTGGTGCTGGCCGCGATCCAGGTGCGTTTGCAGGCCGTGCTGAGATTAAGCTGTACTTTCTGCTGCGCCGGGAGTGTGCATTGTGCATCAGCATGGCTGCCACGTGCTCGTGGCAACGCTGTCTTCTGATCTCAGAGCATGCTTTGCCTGTGAAAGCAGGGCTACGGTGATGAGCTGTTGGCTGCCGGCGTTGACTTTATGGAGGGCATCATTGTGGCGTCAGAGGGCGAGCGAGATCCAAGGTGCACAATACTCATGCCGTCCTTCGGAAAAACGGAAAATTACCATGTGAAGCGCAGCGCACATGCTTTTTCATTCGTATATTGCCGTGCCCTTTTTACGGCAAGCGCCATCACATGTCAAGCCGCCAGTGGTTTTGCTAGCCACCTTTAGAATTGTTGCACTCAAGGTCATGTCGTCCACCTGCAGGTGCCTGCTGAGGGTGTTTGAGTGCGTCCAGGCCACTGTGGCTCTGTACGCTCGTGTACGGCCACAGCGTCTGCAGCAGGTTTGCGCCTGTGATGTGGCTCCAGCTGCATTGCGTCATGGCTGCCTGTATCCTGACTTTGCATGGTCTCACTGCTGAGCGATGAAGCTTCAAACTTGTTTTGCAGGGTGCCGAGGGACTCTTCGATGCGCTGACATGGTATTTCCCTATGTCATTCACTCCGCCGCCCGTCAACAGGTGCGCCTTGCTGCTGCAACACAATCTGTTGTTTCAACGGGACTGTGGAACAGTTCTACTAACTTGAATGCGGGAGTGCACGAAGTGCATGTGCTTCCCGCGGACAGCACAGGAGCGACACTGTCGGTGTCCACGCCGCAGGTACGCCATCACGCGGGAGGCGCTGGTGGACGCCCTAGAGCGAACCTTCACGTCGACCTCCCACTTTGCGCCGCGCTTCATTCCCCTGGCCCTGGACAAGCTGTCGTCCTCAGTCAGGCCTGCTTTGGCCCTGTCGTTCTCCTTGATTCAGTCCTTTCTTCAATGTTGTTGATCCTTGTTGTTGATACACTTCGTCCTGCTGGCGCTTGACAAGCTGTCGTCCTCAGTCAGGTCTGCTCTTGCCTCTTCCAGCCTCTGTCGTGTGTGTTCTCCATAAAATGCTCTATCACCAAGCACCACCTTGTGTTCCTTCCAAAGCACTGCATCCTGCTGGACGTTGACGGCCACTGCATGCCAGGTCTGATGCCTTGGTATACCTGTGCTGCGCGGGCATGCAGTACCATGTATTGGTCATCCCAGCGGCTGACGAGCATGCGCTGCTGATCGCGCAGGCAGGCGAAGCTGGATGCGCTGTCGGGACTGGCGGCCGCGGCGGAAAGCTTTGATGCCACGGCGATGCGGCCGCACATTGCCACGCTGTGGCGCGGCTTGCGCGCTGAGCTGCTGGCGGCAGCCTCAGAAGGTGACACAGTGCGTAGTTTATCTGAATGCAAGTGCTCGCTGTCACACGCCGCTCCACTGCCTTGGCCAGGCTGCCAAACATTGCTGCAGGCTTGGTCGATGATGTTTGTGAGGTGTCCCTGACCATGTCCGTGCTGTTGTCCAGATGCGATCGCGGACGCAAACGCCAGCGAGATCGCAGACGCCGCAGCGGCGAGCCTGCGCCGCTGCACCAAAGCGCTGGGCAGGTGTGTTCATCTGCTCTCCTGATCATATTATGCATTTGCATGCACGTCGTCAAGTATCACGAGGCAGGTGAAAGTTCACGAGGCAGTGTGCAGCACTCCTTTGAGGCACTCATTCAGGACCACTTCTGACTATTCGACTCCTCAGTTGCTGCCCGGCAGACCGCAGTGGGCCGCTGCGGCACGCGCGTCTCACAGCTTCCATGCGCGGAGCCCCCCGCCTGCCAGCTTTCATAAAGTTTCAGACACCTGGCTGTGACCAACACGATGCAAGGACAGCAACTTCTCTTGGCATGCTGCTGCTGCTGCTGCTGCTGCTGCTGCTGCTGCTGCCGCTTTCTCTGTCCTGCAGTGAGGGCCTGACAGGGAGGGTGGCGGACTCGTGCACTGACGACCTGCTGGCGTGCCTGCCCAAGACCCTTGCTGTGTTCATTACCTTCAATGCCTGTGATTCAACAATCAACACAGTGGAATTCGTGTTTATGTTGATACGCAGTGAGGGGCTGACGGGGGAGGTGCTGGCGGACTCGTGCATCGACGACCTGCTGGCGTGCCTGGCGGCAGCGGACGCGGACAGCATGCCGCGCACAGCGGCGCGCGTCGCCGCCACCGGCAGGATCCTGTCCGCGGTGAGCGAATTTTCTGTGTGTCGAGCGAAATCGCCTTCTGCTTTGTGCAGTCAGAGGCGGTTCGGGGCGCCTGGCCCGCGTCATGGAGCAAGCGGGCAAGCCAGCGCCGCTGCTGTGCGTCGAGGCGACGGAAAACGGTCTCCCAGGATCTGATACGATCCTCCGCAGAGCCACCGTTCAGCGCAGCCGCATCAAAAGCAGAATTAATCATGAGGCCTCGACTCTCATGCAGGTTGCTGGCGCCACGGAGGCCGCCTGCGGCGCCGCTTGCCAGCGGGTGCTGCCCGGCATCCTAGCCGCGGCCGGCGACGAGGAGGCCACGCCCGAGCGGGTCGGGCTGCGGGTGCTGGCCCTGCGGGCCGCCGACAGCATCGTGCGCGCGGCACTGCATGGCACCTCAGCCTTGGGCGCCTCTGGACAGCCCCTCAAGGTGGGCTTTGCTATTCAGGTTTGGAAACCTGTGACACACACGCAAAGTCGAGTGTGGGCAAAACCTTCGGCGGGCTGTGCAGCGACCCGTATGCTACATTCACGAATCTGTGGCGTGCCTCGACATCAGCTGTGGTGCTTGCAGGCCCACTCCCCCGCGCTGCTGGCAGTCACAGTGCCGTCGGCGCAGCCGTCTGGTGCAGCGGCGGCCTTCAGTCCCATGGGCGCAGCGCTAGACTCGCTGCCGCCCGAGCTGTTGCAGGTGCAGAGTTGCGGTGCTGCAGCGCAGATATAAGCAACCTGTGCAAGGCTCAGGGGCAGCCCTCTCGAAAGGATCCTCGTAGTGCTCCAGGTGCACGGCCTTGCGCAGGCGAGGTGGATGTCAACACCGATTCTAGTCATTCCACAAAGGACGAGCTGCAGCTGACAGAAGGCATGGCTCGACCTGCCATTCCCTGGATCGTGCTTCAGGCGCAGATGGCGCTGCTGGCGTCCCTGGTGGCGTTCCCCGCCGAGGCGTCCCCGCTGCTGCATGACGGCCTGGCACAGGCCGTGCGGCAGCTGCTGCAGAAGCTGCAGGGTGGAACGTGCAGTCAGCAGGACGATGGAGGCGGGCAGGACGGCGCATCCGATGCAGCTTTGCAGGGCCTGCAGGCGATGGCCGGTGAGCTGCCGCCGCCACCGCGCGTTCAATGCAAGCCAGTTGTAGGGAAGGTCTCAAATGGCAGTCGTGACCTGCAAGCTGCCGCACAGCGCAGTCAAGGATCCAGTGAGACTGTGCAATCCCATGCCCACGAGCCCATGCCCATGAGACCACGGTCTGAGAAAACGATCCCTTTGTCAATACCAGGCGCCGGCCACGCGGCGCTGCTGCGGCAGGCGGCACTGCCGCACCTGCTGGCGCAGCTCGCTCCACCGCCACCAGATTCGGTGGTGGACGCCCAGCAGCAGGCAGCATCGGCGCTGGCGGCGCTGGCGGCGCTGTCCCGGGCCAGAGCGGAGCTGCGGTCGGCAGTCCTCGCGGCCCTCAGGTGCGCGCCTTGAAAAGCACAGCTTTCCCGTTATTCATGTTTGGTTTGGACACATGACTAAGATAAGGATGCTTTGTGAGCTGCGGCCGGCACAAGCCTGAGGGTCTCGCGGCCCTCAGGTTTGTGCCTTGACAGCTGCTGCTTGTTCAGCACACACATTTGGTGGAGCCCCTACTCCCAGCTGTAGCCCCTGCTTCGTGTGCACCAAAAAAGCTGGCTGCTGATGCTGCTGCACACGAACCTGAGCGCGGCCCACTTGGTTCACCATTTACATCCTGGAACTCTGGCGAGTCAGCAGAGTCGATCCACTAGTGTGGCTGAGGTGTGACAGACAAGACATCCTGGGTCGACAAGCTGACGGTGTGTGTGTTCTCGCGTCTTGCAGGGAGCCCGTCGCGGAGGCACTCGCAGGCGCGGCCGAAGAACTGCCGGGCGCCGCCGAGCGACTGACCGCATTACTGCGCACGATCCAGGATGGCATCATCGCCCATGCGTCGCAGCCCTTTAACGGTGGGTGCCTGACCCACTCTCGGCTGCAGTTGGGGGTCCCACCTTGCGCTGTATGGTCTGCATGCATCGGCAGGAACACCATGTTCGTATGCTGCTTTGTGGTGGCTGTTTGGGGGTGGCTGTTTTGGTGCAGCTTCGATGCCTCGAAGCGGACAGGAGATGCCCTCATTGCATTGACACTTTCGTAACTCTGAACATGCAGATGCGGACCAGACGCCAGTGACTGACCTGGTCAACCTCGTCGTGTCCTTCGAGGTGAGGCACAGAATGCAGCATATTGAAATCCGAGTGAAGACAGCAGAAGAACTAGTAGAATGCACGTTACAACCTCGCTGTATCTACAAGCTGGTTCCGATCTTCACTTGCAGGCTGCTGACCCGCTGCCGCCGGCTGTCGCCACTTCATGCGCGGCCTTCGCTGCGGCAGCGGCTCGAGGCAGCGCCCCAGCCGCCAACCAGGCTGCGCTTGCGATGGCGAGTCAGAGGGTGCTGCGCGCCTGCAGCAGCGTGCAGCTGCGGCTGACGCCTGTGCAGCCGCCCGCTGCAGGCAGTGAAGCAGTGGCCGGGGCATATGGCAGCGCTGACGACACGCAGCAGCAGGCGGCCATCCCAGCTGCACTAATCGCATCAGTGCAGGCAAGCTCTCGCATCAGCATGCCGCCAATCGTTGTACTTTAGTGCTTTAGCATGCTTTTTGGAAGAGCAGCCTGCTTGCTGGAGAGGCTGCAAGCCTGGCCAACCCCTGATAAACCAGATCCACACCTCTCTACTGAGCCAAGCTGTGAGCCAGCCTTGCACCATTTGTTTTTTCGTTCAGCCTCTGACACTTGAAGGTCAGCCTCAATAAATCAAGGCACTCTCGCTGCAGCCGGCGGTGTGGGCCACGCCGGAGGCAACACATGGCGGCGCGCCCTTGGCGCAGCTGTGCTCCGCGCTGCTGGCATTGTGCCTGTCAGGCGGGCAGCCGGAGGCGGCCCGCACCCTGGCCGTCGCAGCGGCGTCCATCGTCAACAAGGCGCCTGCAGGTGGGCAAATGGCGCTTAGCATGGCGCTTTATTCGGGCATCTCAGAAGGATGGCCAGCACCCGCCGCAAGACGCAGAGGTGGTCTGACTTCAGCCCACGGAAGACTCGCCCGCATCCAAGCAGCTTTAATAGAATGAGACTGACCACAAGTCCCAGGCCATACAATGATTCTGTGTTGCAGCTTGCGCATCCATGTGCGTCACCGATTGTACAGGCGATGCACTGGAGGCGGCCCTGGCTGCGGCGCTGGACGAGGTCGTCCTGCCCGCGCTGGCCACGCCGTCGCCTGCCCGCCAGTCAGAGGTATATATGCGTCAGTCGCTTTCACATCCACGCGACGCACCGTCCGCAACCGTCCTGCATCTTACTGTTGCTGACGGTTTGTTGCTTTGCTGCTGCTGCTTGCTCCTGCTGTGGACACACCGCAGCAGGGGCAGTGCTGGCAAGCGCGGAGCAGCCTCCCCACAGCTGCGTGGTCGTGCCCTCAATCCTGAACCCTACACCTTGTGCGGCAGGCGATGCTGGCGTTGGGGTGGCTGACGCGCGGCCTGGCGATGCGGGGCCACGTGCGCACTGGGGAATGCCTGCAGCAGATCGTCTCCCTCGTCCGCCATCCTGCAGGTGAGGCGTGATGCCACGGCAACAGGCCTAGTCTGCGTGTTCTCATATCTCGCTGAAAGACATTCTTTGCAGGACAACCGCTGTGTTGGGCTTGTACCCAGGCCCCAACTATCCGCACGTGCTTTGGAAGAGGCGGCGACCGGCGCTATGCACCAAAAGAGTCAAATGTAAACAGCTGTTATCATATACATCATGGCGGACGGTAGTTGCACTGTTGAATGCAGCGTGCCACGCTAGGTTTACTGTAGGGTTACTCTAGGGTTTAATCCCTGCTGACGCTATGCCCACACCCGACTGTAGGCCCACAGGAAGGGCAGCTGCTGGCAGACGCGGCAGCGGCGGCTCTGGAAACCCTGCTGTCGGACGCGCCGCCCGGGCAGATCGGCCTGGACAAAGCGAGCCATGCGGCGGGGAAGCTGCTGTGGCAGCAGCGCACCTTCACCCTGGCGTCAGGTGCGGCACTGCTTGATCATGCTGTTCGCAACAACAGCATCAGTGCCGATGATTCACCACTTGAATCATGTGTAGACACTGCTGTGGCGCCGTAATGCTGCTGGAAGGCCACGGTCTGAGAAGTGCCCGAACAGCCCTCCTCCCATTGCGGAATGGAAGCTGGCGACGCTGCACGAGCAGCTGTGCACTGCGCAGCACGCGCCTGATCTGCACTCAGTTACGAAACCTGCAAGATCGGAGCTTTTCGCAGCGCAGGCCTGCTGCTGGCGGCGCTGCACGAGGGGCTGCGCACGGCGCAGCCGGCGCCGCTGCCGCTGCTCGCGGCGCTGGTCCGCCTCGTCGCCGCGACGCCGCCCAAGCTGCTGCGCCCCGACACGCCGCGCCTGCTGCCCTGGCTGCTGGAGGCGCTGCGGCGGCTGCAGGAGGACGGCGGCGGCGGCGGCGGCGGGGGCAGCGGCATAAGCGGCGGCGGCGGCGGCGGCAGGCGGGAGACGGTGCTGGCGGCCGCGGCGGCGGTCCAGACCGCCATCCAGCAGCCGACAGGTACTACCGCGTGCTGTTGGAGCTCAGACCAACGGTGATGCCGGCGCCTTTTTGTTTTGCACGCCTGCTCAGCAAGATCTCAGTGACAGCGTCGTCTGAGATCTTGGAGTCAGCGACAAGCAGAAACGTAGTTCTCCTCCTGTGCAGCCTCGGCAGCGGCGGGGGAGCAGACCGACTGCTTCAGATAGGCAACGGCACCGTAGCTCTGCTGTCCAACCGAGCAAAATTTTGATAATGAAAATCCTTTCATCTTCGTGTGCAGCCAACGAAGCGGTCGAGGAGCAGGCAGACCGCTTGTAGGCACAACACCCTGGCTTCGCTCCACATTTCCCCAATGAACCGTAGACTGTGTTGTAAACAACTACAAATTCTTGGTGTGCAGCCATGGAGGCGGTAGAGGAGCAGGCCGATCGGCTGCTGCCGCTGCTGGCGGGCTTGGCCGGCTACCAGCCTGCATCAGGAGCACGCAAGACAGCCCTGGAGTGCCTGGCCACGCTTGCGGCGGCGGGGCTGCCGCTGGGCAAGCGCGCCGAGCACAAGGCTGCGGTCCTGGCGGCGGCGCGGGCGGCGCTTGACGACCGCAAGCGGGTCGTGCGGCAGGCGGCGGTGCGCTGCCGCGCCGCCTGGACCGCCGCATGACTTCCGACGCATGAAATCAGACGACCCAGACCGAGGATTCAAGCCATTCGCTTCGTGGAGCTGAGCCGGAGGCGGCGGTGCAGTGCCGCGCTGCCTGGACTGCCGCATACATCCACCACACGAGTTTAAATGTTCAGCTAATACCGCTTCGTGGTCACCGGCGGTGCCGTTGCTGCGCATGCAGAGATGAGGGCGAAAACTCTCGTCAACACGCGCAAGGCCTTGCAGCGATTCTGTAGAGCAGGAAGTGATTGGGCGTGAAGTGCAGCGCTGTTGCTGCGCCGCTCGGCAGGTGTACTGCCGCTGCAATTTCCGTGGCTTTCAAGGCAAGGTGACGATGAAGCGACGGGACAGATTGCCAACATGTCCAGCAAACCGACAGGAGTTCTCCACTTTGCGACGTTTGCACAGTGCGATATGTCCTTGTTCTATACTACAAATCATCAGAGTGCAATTCGAGAGGACAGCCTGCGCAGAGACGGCTTCTGATTCAAATTTTGCATTCAACTCCTTTAGATCGTCGAGACCCAGAATTCCAGCAACTGCGCTTGTTGCATAGCGGCAACCTGTGCTATCGAAGCACAGAGCATACAGTTCCTGGACTGTGATGTCCAAGTCGGCCAGCAAGAAGCGGGCCGACCAAAAACAAGCTACCTTGGCACTCAAGAAGCGGCTCAAGTCAGCGCATGTGAGTCCAGTGCTCAGACCTCATAGCGCGTCGATCCCCGGCCTCAACGACGGGACGATGACATGAACCTGTCTCGTTGACTTGCAGGAAATACTCGAAGAGGTCCGAAAGCTCTCGGCAGAGGTGAAAGCGGCGCCGCAGGAGTCACGGTGCGTCTGAGCGTTCTCAGCGGTCGCAGATGATGGCAAAATGGATGTCACACGCACGCATGTCAGTGGCCGAACAAGCGTGTGTTGTGCATATTGCAGGACATTGGATGAGCTTGGGCTGCTTGACTCGTGCCGAGAGGTGCGCTGCTGCCGCTGCACATGCCATGCTCCCATGCATACTGCGATTGTCATAGCTTACACTCGTGCAGCAGGTCAAACGCACATGTCAAAGACGCGGCGTCTGTGTCAACCTTCATGATGTTGCTCCCCACATGCCGAGGCGCTTTTGAACCGCGCTGGGCGCAGGTCATCGACAAGGACGCAGATGGCGTGCTGGACGAGATAGAGAGCGCGATTTTTCAGGTCGCGGTCAGCATCCTGGATGGTCGGGGCTTCTCCTACAGGTGAGCGGACGTGCCACATGTTCTCGAAGTAGCAGGCACCAGCGCTTGCCGCTAGGCAATTGAAGACGGCTCGTTTCTGCAGCGGTCCCCGCCTGCAGTCAACCTCTGGTCGTCTCAAACACTGCCCGCATCCAGACAACATGCCTCGCATGAACAGCTCGGGAGTCTGTACCCTTGCTGCTGCTGTATAACGATGGACTAAGGCCGACTTGGGAAGACACAAATGTCCAGCTTCCGCTTTCGCAGCGTGGAGCATAGAAAACCAGCTGTACATGCCGGAACTGGACCGTAATGTGCTCAAAGACTCGTCATCAAATGCTGTCAATCTTAAACCGCCTACTGAGTCGCGCCTCAAACAACTGGCTGCAGCGTGCCGTCGCGGGGCAAGGCCAACCAGCTGTACGTGCCGGAACTGGACCGCATCGTGCTCAAAGACTCGGCGTCGCAGCGGCCCTTCGCCAGCACGGGTACCTGCCGCAAGGCGGTCATCACCACCCGCATCCTGCAGCTGGTGCACGAGCTGTGCGTCAAGCGCATCCACGTCACCAAGCGCGACCTCTTCTACACCGACGTCAAGCTCTTCGAGGTGATTACGCGTCAATGATTGTGTGGTCGAAGTGGAGGTTGGGTGCTCGTTGCGTGCGCTGTCAACCGCCCAGGCTGCTCGTGCCTTCCAGTTTCAGTGAGGTGCTGGATGCTACAGCAGTCAGTTGGCGGCTGCAAACCTGTGTTGAGCCTCCTCTCGCTGATCCAGACAGCACTCTCTTCGTGCAGGAGCAAGGCAACTCGGACGCGGTGCTGGATGATGTCGCCTGCATGCTCGGCTGCACCCGATCCAGCCTCCACGGTGCGCTTTTCTGGAGATTGCCGCTGCATGCTCTGTGCGCAAGGGGCTTCGTCTCCCTGACTGCGCCCTGATATGCTGCCGCGCTCACTCACACCTGCACCAGCCTCTCAATCCGAGCATGCAAACGGTCAAATGCGAGTCCGAAGTATTCCACCTCGACATGCACAACGAATCATTGCACGGCGACTTGACATGCCTTCGCTTCTTTTATGTGCAGTGGTGGCATCAGAAAAGGGCGTGGTGGTGGGGCGGCTGACCTTCCAGGAGGACGGCGATGTCATCGACTGCGCCCGCATGGGCGTCGGCGGCAAGGCCATCCCGCCCAACGTGGACAAGGCACGGCGCAGCGCCTCTGTATGGAAGTCATCGCCGGCAGCCTTGCTTGCCATATTGTTCAGCCATGCATGGCTGAGATACCCTCATCGCGCCGCGCAGACTGGCAGGGCACTGCATGTCGCCCAATGCGCGCCATTGGCAATAGGATCCCTGGGATCGCACAGCTGCGCGCCGGACTCCGTCCAACCGCCCCAGCCTCATGCGACTGACTGGCGGGCCCACCCTTATGCAGGTGTCCAACATCCAGAGCGACGCGATGTTCATCCTGCTGGTGGAGAAGGATGCCGCCTTCATGCGGTAGGCTTCACTTGTGTTTTCAGCATGTTGGCGGTCGTCGAAGTCTTGCAGAAAGCCTCAGTAGAATGGCTTTGCCAGTTCAATGTATCCCCTTGGAATTCGATGCAGGCTGGCGGAGGACCGCTTCTACAACGCGTACCCCTGCATCATCATCACCGCCAAGGGGCAGCCGGACGTCGCCTCCCGGTGCGCTGCCCCCCTCCTGCAAATCCTTCCTGGCGCAATGTGGGCAGTGAACGTGACTTTGTGCTGCATGTGGCCACTCGCTTGGCAGCCTGCGAGGTCGCGTCGGTGTCTCGGCTCCAGCAGCTGGGTGTCTGTGCTATAGTTGCGGCTGCAGCTGCCTGCCGCAGACGGTGAAGTGGCTCAAGGCCATGCATTTTCTTGCAGGCTGTTCCTGCGGAAGCTGAAGAACGAGCTGAAGATCCCCGTGCTGGCGCTGGTGGACTCCGACCCCTACGGCCTCAAGATCCTGTCAGTCTACATGAAGGGTGCGCGCCACACTGCTCACCATATTGCTGCACCTCGCTCTCTGGCACAACGCCATGCTCCAGCTGTTCAGTGTCCGCCAGTGTCTGTGCATGACTTCCGCATCGAGCTCCCTGCGAGATCAGCCGACACTGCAAGCATTCCGCCTTCAAATGCAGTTACCCAAAAGATGCTAATTTGTCTGCAGGCTCGATGAACATGTCGTACGACAGCTCGAACCTCACGACGCCCGACATCAAGGTGCAGCCCACAGAGCGCGACGCCCTGAATCCGCTGGCGAACACTTCCTTTGGCAACTGTTCAACTCACCCCATGCACATGCGGAAAAGTGAGCTGTTGCTTCCATTTGATATATTTGATTGTGAGTTGAGCTGGTGCAGTGGCTGGGGGTGCGGCCATCGGACCTGGACCGCTTCAACATCCCGCAGCAGTGCCGGCTGCCCATGACCGACGAGGATATCAAGACCGGCAAGCGCCTGGTGCGCACTCTGCCCCGCACAAGCATGCCTGCATGACCAACAAAGCGTTGCTCTCGGGAGCCTGTGGCGGGCGCTCATGCCGGCGGGTGGCTTGCAGGCAGGCTTTCAAAGCCTAGCTGTCGGGTACTGGTTGATACAGTTTCACAGCATGCAGCTAAACCCCACACCCCTGCTATCTCTCCGCAGCTGGAGGAGGACTTTGTGAAAGCCAACCCGGACTGGGTGACGGAGCTGCAGATCATGGTCACCACCAAGGTCAAGGCCGAGATACAGGCGCTGTCGTCATTCGGTGCGCGTCAGCCGACGCTGACGACTGTTGGGTTTGTACGGGGCAGGTGGAGAGCGGTGCTGGCAGTAGTGTGGCAGTGCATGTGCTGTAAATCTGGCGGTGGTGCTGGCAGCGCCTGACGCTTCGTACACTTTCGTGCAGGCTTCCAGTACCTGTCGCAGGTGAGAAAGTGTTGCAGGAAAGGGCTTCTGCTGTGCATCTATTTCAAATGAAGCCGTAAAGCAAGGGCATCAGCAGTCCGGCTGACACGATACCGTGCCACGCAGGTGTACCTGCCGCTGAAATTGCAAGAGGGCGACTGGATCTGATGCGACGCCATCTGCGCAGCGCTCTGCTATGTGGAGTAGGTGCTGGCAGTTTTTGACGGTCAAATTCAATGTACCATAGCGGCACGGCAGGGCAGACGGCAAGCGTCCTCTGCTTCACTCTTGAAACTTTGTAATTTAAGGACAGGTCATCTGTCGATATCTTTCACATTTCAGACCCCACACCTGACCCTCACCAAACTTTTCACAGAATGAAAACCCACGACATGTAGGCAACGACAAACTCTCTCGAGTGCACACGCCTGAGTATCGCAGCGCACTGCCTGTCACTGCAGTTGCAACAGCCTTCCAATTCATCCATGACCAATCCCGTAGAGGGTCGCGCATGCAACCAAAGGCTCGTGCTGCCGCTGCTTGAGTCAGTCCAACCACGATGTCCAGTCACAGCATCCAGTCACAACAGCACGACCGTTGCGCCGCGTCAGGCCATCTGCACGATGCCTTGCCGTGTCACAACAGCGTGGCCGCCGCGCCACTGTCGGGGCATCTGATGCGACGCATCAGGCCATTTGCACAATGCCGGCCTTGATCAGCTTCTGCAGTTTGGCCATGATCTGGGGCGCCTTGAGGTGGCGCTGCGCTGCCGGCGGGTCGTTCTGGAAGTCGTCCAGCACCTGCAGGGGAGGGAATTAATGGTGAATTGATGGTCATCTAATGCCGAGTGAGAGCACGGTCATCGCCAAGGCTTTCTTGTGAAGAGTCCTGCGAATCCTGCCTTGTGAAACAAAGTCTATATGTGGCTTCTCACACCAGGTGCCCCGCAGGTTGCTGCCTCTCACCTGGCGCATGATGGGGTCGGTGAGGATGCCCTGGATCTCGGGGTCCGCCATCGCCTTCTGCTGCTTCAGCTTGCGCTCCTCGTCGGTCATGGGCTGCGCGCCCTGCAAGAATTGGACGAGGCAAGATTTGAGGCCCGTACTTGGACCTCGTCGATAGCCATCAGCTCACGGCACAAGTCCCACAGCGCAGAAGGATGCCGGTGCCAGGGGGCTCATGACCGACTGTGGAGGTGCTAACCTGTTACCTGTGTCGTGCTGACGTCAGTGGCAGATATGAGTGGCAAACGGTGTCACCAACAACATCATGCTACGAAATATTCATATGGAGTTTTGTGCTGGGACTGAATGGAAGAGGCGCACGCACCGAGGTCATGGCCTGGATGGTGCGCATCCTGCCCTCCTTCAGCTCCTCGCTGTCCGGGTCCTGCTTCAGGCCGGCCTGCGCAAGCCCACAGAGGCGGACGGCAGTCAGGACCGCGTGGTCGGTGCAGCACCACGCATCGTCTGCCCAGCATCTCCCGACTACAGTAGGTTCTGGTTCCGCACTACACTCATGGGAGTACAGATAAACACAGCGGGTGGCAGTGCCGTCGAGGAACAGGGACGGACTTCGTACATCTGCAGCGCGGAGTGGTAGTCGAAGCGTCACAGAAGCGAAGGTGACTGGTGTTCCACATGAACAGTCAAGCACAAGAACGCACCTCGTAGGTCTCCAGCGCAGCATCGTAGTCCTTCATGAAGAACTCCAGGTGGCCCTTGCGGCTGTAGCCCTTGATGAACGTCGGCTCCAGCTTGATGCACTCCTCCGCGTCCTGGGGGGTCGACATAGAAGCTTTTGGTGAGCTGCGTCAACCTTGCAAAAGTCGAGGAATCCACTGCGTGCTGGCCAGTGCAAGACGGCCGGGGCGTTGCTGCAAAGGACATCGCCGCAGCCGACGTTGCAGGTTGCTGCGTCGGGCGACGCGTGAGTTAGTGGTCGAGGATGCAAGCGCACAGCGGCGGGAGGCTGGACAGGCGCATGACACATGATGCTGCGCTCGGCGGGCAGCAGGGTGCCATCAGCGCGCGGCCGCTGTTGCATGGAGGCCAGTTGGGAAGGCGGAAGCAACACCTTGAGGCCCTCCTTCCAGGCGCCCAGCTTGGTGTAGCAGGCGGCGCGGTTGGAGTACAGCTTGTGCGCCTCCGGGTTGACCGCCGGCGGCCCCCGCTTCAGCGCCTCCGTGTAGTGCTGCACCGCCTCCGGGTATCTGCGAGACACATTTGTGACTTCAGTTTGTGTGTGAATGATCAACCCTAATCTCAGCCCCAGTCTAATCCACAAGGAACGTGTCGAACACGCTCCCCGTTTCAGCGCCTCCGTGTAGTGCTGCACCTCCTCTGGGTCCCTGCCTAGCGGGAACACAGAAGTCTGTTCGAGCGCATTGTGCCGAGTCCCAGCTGCACCCTTGATACACAACAGCAGATCCCATGCCAAAAACAGATGCATCCGCTTCAGCGCTTTCGTGTTGTGCTGCACCGCCTCCAGGTACCTGCGCCCGCCGGCATGTAAGTAGAAATGAACAGGTGGCTGGTGATGGCGCATGTGGCCGCATCTGCAGACCGGAGGTCAGGCCTTGCGGGCACAGCTCTTGGTAGCTGTGCATGGGCTGCACGCAAGAGCCTCCGCCAGATCTCCCACAACATCAAGGCCAGGAAACATGGCTTGTCACAAAGCAGATTGCTGCGCGTCCCATGCCCCATTGCCAAGCTCCTTCTCATCGTCTGACACGCAGATATTTGGGCAAAAACATTCGCACTAGAAGGCCTCGTTGCCAGCCTCCTTCTTCGACATGAATATGCAAATATGTTGACCATATCGTCAGAAGACGCACCTCTGGCCCTTAAAGGCCTCGTTGCCGGCCTCCTTCTCCGTGTTGGCTACATCCATGTTGATGTACGCTGACTCCTGCTCCGCCTTGAGCGCCTTCTCCGCCGCCTGCAGCTTCGCCAGCGTGTCCGGATTCCTGCGGCATGCAGAGTGAGATCAGGGCTTGTGACGACATTCACGCCCGCCCATGTTGATGTGCGCCGACTCTTGCACCGCATTGAGCTGCATTTTTGCCGCCTGCAGCTTCTTCAACATGTCCAGATTCCTGCGGCGCACACTGAGCGCGTGTTTCAGCTTGTCGCGACCTCTGCGCATGCCTCTGCTGCAGGAAGGCATCCTTCTGCAGTGTCAAACCCGTGACCAAGGCCTTCGATGCACCACATCCGCAGCCTCTGAATGCGGCACAGGTCCCTCGACCTATGCCGCCCGGCCCGGCTTTGCTGCAGGCGAACGCTCCTGCCGCGACCTTCGGCAGTCCTTGAGAAAGTTTCGAGATGGAAGCAAGGGCGGGCGCACCGGTGCTCCGTGAGCGCCTTGTGGTAGGCCTCGATGGCGGCCGGCAGATCGCCCATTTTGAGAAGCGCGTTGCCCTTGCGCGTGAGGGCGCGCGCCACCATCTTGTAGTCGGCGCGCAGCTCCCGGCCGCGCTCCACTGCGGACGTGCAGTCTGCGACCACCTTCTCGTACTCCCCCATCTCGAAGTACACCGCCGCCCTGCGTTGGTGATTGGACACGATACGGGTGTAAGATTGCATTTCCCCATCTTGAGGTACACTGCCGCCCTGTATTGACGGCGGAAGACAGGTCAGCAGATTGACATGCCCACCTCAAATCACAGTGCTGCTCTGCAGCATGCCATCCTCTGCTGGCAGCCTGCAGCAGCGCTGCACAAGCCAGCAGTTCGGATTTGCGCACAGCTGCAGACGGGGCTAAAACAACGGCCCGCCTGAGGAATTTTCTATGCGCAACGAAGCAGATGTGATTGCAGCAGCCCAGCATCTGACAGCAGCGGCTTGCCGTTTGGGGATGACGGCAACAGCGGTTTTTGAAAGCCCCAGGGCTTTCGTTTTCCCGCGGCCAACAACACTGACAGACAGCGTTGGGCATGTGTTCACCGGTGGGTGGGGAAGGAGAGGTTGCTCCTTCCAACAGCCCCACGCTTTCAGCATTCGCTAATCCATGATAACAAAATGTAATGATAGGGCACACCGATTGGTGAGGAAGGAGATGCCGCCGTCAAAGAGCTTCAGGGCATTCAGACGTCTTCCGATTGAAACCAAAGCGATATGAAAATTTGTGTACCGGTTGGTGAGGAAGGAGATGTCGCCATCAAAGAGCTCCAGCGCGCGGTCGTAGTGCTGCACCGCGCTTTGGAAGTCCTTCTTTTTGTAGGCCGCGTTCCCCTGCTCCTTCTCCGCCAGCGCGTCCGCCTTCCGCTTTGCGTTCGCCTGCCAGGGCGACATCTCCAGTGAGCACCACAATACAGGGGGGCGTCGAGCGCCGAGATGCATTCAAATGATCTGGATGAAAGTCCTGCCAAAATGACGCCTGCAGCGAGCACCACATTGAAAGGGGGCGTCGAGCGCGTCTCAAGCACTGCATTGTGGTCAAGCGACCTGGTTCAGGAAAGCCAGCCGGACGTTCTAGTGTGCCTCACAAGGCCATCTATACACTCCATGTGTGATACATCCGGCAAGCTGGCATTACAGTGGCGTACCAACTCCACAGCGTGACGCACAGCGCGCTCATCGAGGCCCGAAAGGGCTCAGCATGAGCACATGCGCTGTGCGTACACTCAGCCCCAGAGGCACGACTAATGCCTGGCGCTGCTGCGGAATCCCATTGGTCACGTCCCAGCCGGCTCATATGCGCGTCTCTTGGAAGGTCCTCTTCCAGGCCCACCGGAGCAGCGGAAGAGTGCAGCGACAGGATGTCACACCGTCTCTTCCCCCGGCACCATGCCACAACAATATGAGATATCACAAGTGACATCCGAGAGTTTTTAAACTGATTTTGCTTCGAGATTCCTTCTCCAGACGTACATGTTCACATACCTCCTCCTCCTCAGACAGCGCTGGCTCCGGCTCGGGCGCGGGGGGCGGCTCCGGCGCGCTGGGCTTCTCCCGCTGCTGCGGCGCTGAGGCTGCGGCGGCCTCTTCCGCCCCGCCCATCTTCTGCTCGTCCGCAAACTGGTCGCCCGACATGACGTTCAGCCCGAGGCCCGCCTGCAGGCAGTGCATTTGCACATTTCATTAGGACTCTGCCATTGACTGGCTGGCTGGTGGCTGCTGACCGCCTGCAGCAATCCGAAGTCTTGCCAGCTTACTGCCTGGCGACTCAGACTCCAACCGGCTCCAACCGGCTAGGCAAGGGTGAGTCCGTGCAAGCAGGAAGCTGGCATCCATTCATGTCTAGCATTCAAACTGCTATGCGTGGCACGGCGTGAGATCGCAAGGCGCAGCCACGTGCACGATCCCTGGATCGCACTGAAGGAAATGTGAGTACGCCTGCACATCCATCCTACGCACATCTGCACAACACAACTCGCAGGTGTATACAAACCTGCAGCGCTGCCTGGAAGCGGGGGTCGCCCAGGTACTTGTTCATGTTGCCGGGGTTCGAGGACATGTCTTGCATCATGGCCACGAAGTCTGGCTGCGACAGGTAACCACGCGTCTGCGGATTTTGGGCCTGTAGCAAAAGTGACACTCTCAAAACCGAGAACGCTGCCAAATTGAGGGTTTCTCGATGTTCATACCTTGTTGACCCGGCTCTTCTCTCTTGATCGACAGGTATCTCGAGCAAGCGATGCATGCATGACGCGCCATGCTGCAGGCAGATTTGAGCATGCAGGGCAAGGGTTCGTTTTGTTGCCCACCAGTTTGGCCATGAACTCAGGGCCAAAGATGCTGCCCATGCCGCCGCCGCTGCCGGCAGAGCGCCGCTTGCCAGCCTCCGCTTCGGACAGGCCCCCCTTCAGGGCAGCATTCTGCGGATCGATGTCCAGACCTGCGTCGTTACAACAAAAAGCTGGGCCAGTGTGAATCACTGTTGGAGTTTTCAATGGATGTCAGGGCAACTGTTGGCAACATCCGTGAATGTGCGTGCCAGTCAGGGTGTGTCTCTAAGCAGATAGTCAACCAGCAGTTCGATGTGTCTTCTCTAGCCTGCGACTTTGTGCTATCGGGTCTGCCCACCTTTCTGGTAGGCTGAAACGGCCTCGTCCCACCGCTGCAGCCCGGACAGCGCGCCGCCCAGCCGCGAGTAGCCCTTTGGCCAGTCTGCTTTGATCTTCACCACCTGGATCATGAACCCTGTCATGTGAGACGGCCTGCACATCAACATGCGGTGCCGCCACCTCCAGCATGCGGAGCCAGCCCCGTGGCCGCTGGCACCGCAAGGGCTGACAAGTCTGCAGCCAGCTTCACACATCCTCACCTGTTCTGCGTCTTCCAGCGCTCCCTCGTAGTCCTGCAGGCTGGCCTGCATGACCCAATAATCGCTGTGTCTGCTTTGGTGCACGCTCGACAAACAGCCGCTGACAAACCGACAGCCATGGTAAGCACGTGCAAGCATGTGCAGTTCTGAAAGGCTGTGACAACTGCAACGCCCTGGCATCCGTCAGCAGCATGTCGCAGCGCCACCCCATACTCACCTTCGCCGCCGAGCGGTTGCTGTACAAAACATGGTTCTCCGGCGCCAGGGCAATGCCTTCTGTGAAGTGCTCTATCGCCTCATCGAAGTTACCAGCCTGGAAGGCCGCATTGCCCTTGGCCTGCACATGCATCGGCGTGCATCAGTGACGTTCAAGTTGCAGGGACTGAATCGACATCTTGACATGCCTTCGTAATCGCGTGCTCCTGATTAAAGTAGTTGTAAATCCTGCACGTAGAATGTCGACATGCATTTCGCATATCAATTTGGCATGCGATCGTCTGCACCGGACCTTGAACCCATCGGCCATCACACTTTAGCCGCCTCGTTTCCCGTCAGATGCTCACTGCAAATCGCGAGCGATTCTGCAGCGGATGCAAACGCGGGGTTCGATGACTATTGAATGTTTGTGAACGTCGTTGCTGCTGGACATGTATGCTGCACTTAGCTGCACAGAACCATCTCGATGGCGAGTGCATCAGGGTTCGTGCTTAAACCTCAAAGTTCTGCCGTAGTAGTCTCGCATACGAATTCGCAATTTTCGCCTACGGCTCGGAGGTTTTGCACTAAACCTCCACCGCCGCTGCCGCCGCTACTGAAGGCTCTGCCGCCGACAGCCATATTTTTGCAGAACAGACCACAACTGGCCATGCGAAAGCTCACAGGCCTATCTGAGGCCCATCGTACGCTTGCAGCAGTTGCTCTGCTGCAACCTGGTTTCCAGCCCGCCTGCCCGAGGGACCAGGCCAATCGCTAATCAACTCACTAGGTGTGATTAACCTAGGTACCAGGCTGGTGCGCCCCTCGAAGTGGCAGCCGAACTCAGGGCTGTGACGTGATTTTGGAAGGAACAAGACGCGTGCATTTGGAAGCTTTAGCAGGGCGTTTCCGAGCTTGGGTTGGGAAATTACGGCAGATTTAGGGTTTCGCATCCAAACGTTTCGCCGACAGTACTTTGAGTTTCCTATTTCGCATATCGCGTCTGAGGTTTAAGCACGAACCCAGTGCACCCTGAGTTTCCATTTAGGGTTTGAAGGTCAGTTCAATCATGGCTCACGTGATACAAATCTTCGACGACACTCGTACTTGGGCACACACCGTCACTGTCCATCACGAGCCCGACCTGTGCAACAAGCCCGCAGTTGTATGTTCTTCTAGATCTGCCACAGTTCGGGGCGTTCCCCGTGTTTACGAGGCTTGTCCGGAAGCTCACAAGGGTCTCCGCCGCTCTATCGCGCTTTGCCAGCCCAGCAGCATGATCGTTAGTCAGAGATGAGAAGTGTTGCTCCTGAGTGTCGATTCGAAAGGGGGGCGGCCAGCTGGAAGGTTTTGCTTCAGGTGCGATGCACTGCATAGACGCACCTATCTGCAGGGCTGCTGGCCTTTCGTGGATTATCGGGACGTGTATTACAAGTGAACGTATCGATGGCAGTTGAGTGGCTGGCCAGGCCGCTCGTGGATGCTGCTTGGAGGCTTGAGGTGCTTGATGTGCCGTGGCATCGAGCCACATGCTTTCTGACCCAATGGCCGGCCATCGGGCGTGGTGTTCACAGCACCCATGATACACATCTACATTCTTCGTCGCGAGACTCCAGCTCATGCCGCGAGACCAGCACAGGATGCTGGCAAGCTGATCGGTTTTGGACACACTCATTGGGCGGCAAATTGCGCATTGCGCCATGCAGGCGTGAGAGGCTGCGGGAGGCTTGTCGCACAAGGCGCAGCCGTGCGGTGGAGCTCCACACATGGGATGCTTCTGGGCGTCAAAGCCCAAGCCCAGGCTGCAGCCAAGGAGGCCGCAGGCAAGGAAGCCGGCGGCCCCGGACAACTGGCCACAGATTAATGGAGGTAGGCAACACAGATTACCTAGCGGTGAAGCGGCATGCTCTGAGCACTGCGTTGGCATTCTGCAACCTGTGAAAATTGCTGCGAGAGGGAAATCACATTGCCGTGCATCCGCAGGCAGCGGCGGCGCCCATGAGCGGGTGGTGGCGAATGCGAGCACCAGCAGCAGCGACAGCGACGCGGCGCAGGACAAGGTGCCGGCGCTGCTGTCAAGCGGGCTGAGCAGCTTCCCGGACCACTGCCGCCGCTTCCGCTACCGCGAGCTGGAGGAGGCGACCAGCGGTTTCGATGATGAGCTCGCCATTGGCGAAGGTGAGCAACGACAGACGCTGGCATCAACCACCATGTGTCCTGCAGAGGATTCGCTTGGTTTGTGATGAGGTCAACCCAATGATGGAGAAGGCAGCGGTTAGGCTGTCTGTAGCGGTGCATGCCGTCGCACAGCCTCTGCCTTGCCATGCATGATTGTGCATGCCAGCAGTGTTGCGTGAACCACAAGGGCGCTCGCACCCCTGCGCCTGGCGTGCACAATCAGCTGCCACGTTATCTAAGCTTTTTTTTTGTTTGATGCCACCTTTCCTGAGCCGTTTCTATCATGTGCAAAACGCAGGCGGCTTCGGGAAGGTGTACCGGGGCACGCTGCGGGACGGCGTGCAGGTCGCCATCAAGCGGCTGGACCGGAAGGGCATGCAGGGCGACAAGGAGTTCGGCATGGAGGCCAGCATGCTGTGCCAGTTGCGGCATTCAAACATCGTCACGCTGCGCGGCGTGTGCGTGGAGGGCGACCACCGCTGCACCATCTTCGACCTCGCCGCCAATGTGAGCGCAATTGATCTTCTGATGCGATGCCGGTCGCCTTGCAAGCGGAGCGCTTGTGTCTGGGGCATCGTGCGCATGCAAGCCCCTGGTCTACCAGGTGGGAAACAGGTTTGTGTAACCACCGCAGCAGGCGTGTGGCGTGTGCTGAGTGCACGGCATCGCATTTGCGCAGGGGTCGCTGCGGACGCAGCTGGACCTGAAGAAGGAGGGCCTGGACTGGCCACAGCGGGTGAACGCGGCGCTGGGCTCTGCACGTGGCCTTGCCTACTTGCACGACCAGGCGGAGCCGCCGGTGCGTTATGATCAGACTAGATGCTTCAGAGATCCAGTTATTCTTGTTATGGCGGTGACGCCGCCTGCGGCCTTGCCTACCTGCACGATCAGACGGAGCCGCCGGTGCGCCTTGAGATTGTGAAAGCTCGGAGTCCGTGATAGCTTGGAGTGTGTGAAAGCTCGGAGGATGATTGTTCCGTCCTTGCTCTCATCCCCTATACGCAGTGCCCTGGCAGCCTTTCGGCTGCGGCCTGCCGCTGCGGCGTGTTCAGGGGCAAACTCAAATGCTGGCAAGTTTCGAGCCCATCTTGTCTCAGCAAAGAATTGAAGATCGGAAAGGTCGTAAGTGAACCACTTCAAACCCTGCAGGTGGTGCACCGCGACTTCAAGACATCCAACATCCTGGTGGACGCCGAGTGGAACGGCATCGTCGCGGACTTTGGGCTGGCGCGCGCCATGAAGTCGCGCGGCGGCGGCGGCTGCCACGAGCCGCTCCCGCCCGAGTGCACTGTCGTCATGGGCACCTTTGGCTACGTCGCCCCCGAGTACGCGCGCACAGGTGGGCTCACGATCTCCTCAGAGATGACATGCTTTCTTCTTGTGAACAGCATGCTTCGTCAATCGCGAGGACAAGACTAGTGGCAGCGGAAAGGACCTCAGCGCTGGGCTTGCAGTTCGAGGCACCCTGGCCTGACGCTGCTCACTAACGCTGCACACACCGGGGGGCTGCTGGCCCTGGCTAACCCTGCATGCCGGCTCCCGCAGGCACGCTGAACGAGAAGAGCGACGTGTACGCATTCGGCGTGGTGCTGCTGGAGCTGCTAACAGGGGCGGAGGTGGTGGACCCTCAGCGCCCGCTCGCCAACCGCAACCTGGTCGACTGGCTGTACTCCAAGCTGCACGACATCGCGCAGGTCAAGGAGGTGCGCGCCCCTCAGCACACATGCCAAATGCAACATGTACAGGCAGGTGAAATCTGCACCCTCTGATCGTTTGGACACAGATGTGCCAACTGACGCTCCAGCCATGCTTTGCACCGAGCTGCTTGTGCCTCTTGTCTGTGACGCCTGCTAATCCGGCCGACTATGACAAGATCCGAGGTAGCCACCACGCCAAAACGATTCCACCTGCAAGCTCCATGCTTCGTTCGTGATGCGTTTATGCCTTTGCCGCTGCTGAGCAGGTGCTGGACGAGTGCCTGGGGGAGGTGTCGGACGCTGAGTTGGCCTCCTTCTGCGAGCTGGCGGCGGCGTGCCTGCAGCACGACGGCTTCCGGCGGCCGCGCATGACGGAGGCCGCTGCGCTGCTGACCCAGATCTGCGAGTGCCACCAGCGCGAGTCGGGGGCCGGCAGCCGGCCGCCCGCGACGGCGCGTCAGACCGCCGCCGCGCAGCGCCCGCCCAGCCGGGTAAATGCTATAATAACTCCCACCTGTAACATTGAAGCGCTATTCCAGAGTTCTGCTTCTGCACGCGCTCGTGCCGCAAACTTTGAGGAAACTTTCCAGGGGGGCTTTGCTCATGCTCATGCGCATAGGCGTGTCTGGCTGCAGGCGCAGATGTCAGGGAGCAACTTCCAGTCAAGGACGTTCGCCAACGCGCCCGGCGGCGGCGCTGACAGCCCCGCAGCCTTCCGCTCGCTGTCGCACGAGGCCACCATCGTCTGTGAGTCCCTGTCTCCCCTTGCATTGCCCGTACCCGCTGCTGCTTTATTCACTCCTGCTGTGCACCGATTCCCATATAAAATTGTCACTGCATGTGACATGCCGGGATGCCTCACTGCTTATATCCCAGGCCCCTCCGCTTCACCTCTCATCTCTGAGTCTCGGGACCTGCACAATCTGCAGGCCTGGACGGCGGCGCGAACGACTCGCCGGGTGCCCACGCGGTGCGGGACCCCTTCGCGGCATCCTTCGGCGGCTTCGAGCCGCCCAGCAGCATGCCGGAGCAGCGCGGCTTCAGCGGCTACGGCAGCGGCGCCACACCTTTCGCAGCCCTGTCATCCACCGGCGGTGGCGGCGGCGGCCCGGGGCCCTACGACGGCGGCGGCGGCGTGGCGGGCCCCTCGGCAGCCAGTGCTGCGCCCGGCGGCCAGTGGCAGCCGGGCGCGGGGCTGCGCCCAGTGGCGACGCGGCCGCCGCCGGGCCCGAGCCGGCCAGGCGGCGCTGGCGGCGGCCGCTCCCACGAGCGCACGGGATCCTTCTCAGAGTCCCTGGACATCCTGGCGGCCAGATTGGGCCTGTCGGGGCCCATGGGCCACAACGGGCAGCCGACGCTCGCCGGCGCGCCGCAGCCGCCAAGGCCGCCGCCGCTGCAGCCGCCGCCGGAGCAGGCCCGGCGGTCCGACTGGACGTTCAACAACATGGCGTGGAACCTGCCGCCGCAGCCGGGCATGCCGGCGAACCCGGCGTCCCCGCAGCAGCGGTCTCCGCAGCAGCGGCAGCCGGAGGACCCGGCGAGCGTGCAGTACATCCAGCGGCTCAAGGCCAGTGAGGGCGCCGCCTTCGTCAGCTCCACCCAGGAGTGGAAACGGCGCGCCCTGTCGCCCGCGGCCGACCCGCAGCAGCAGCAGCAGCAGCAGAACGGCCGCGGCGGCGGCTACGCCTACTCCAACGGGCATGCCGGCCCGCAGCAGGGGGGGCGGTCGCCGCAGAACCCCACAGCGTCGCCGACACGGCGGCCAACGTCGCCGCGGGTGTCCAACGGCTGGGCGCCGCGGCAGCCGGCGGTCGCGCAGGTGGGCAGCCCGCCATGGCTGCAGTCGCGTGAGCAGCGGGAGGCGACGGCGCAGCCGCCGCAGCCTTTGCCGCCGCGGGACCCCTTTGCGGCGAGCCAGGGGCTGCCGCCTGCAGCCGGGCCGCCGCCCTACAACAACCCCTTCCACAGCACAGGTGCAGGCCTTGCTGCTCCTAAATCTCCTGCACGCCTCTGGGCGTGGCATGCACCTTTGCTTGCACTGCGTCGAAGCATTGCCTTTGGTGGGCGTCTCTCACGAATGGTGCTAGCGCTGCCACGGTCGAGGCTTTGGCATCTCGGCCCCCATGCTAACTGCTCCATTTCTCTGTGCTGCGCCGCCAAGCTGTGCGTGGTGTGTGAACCTGCTCTGCATCTGCTTATTCGTTGCCCACGCACCAAGCTGCCTCGATGTTGACCTGTGCTGCGCCGCAGAGCCGTGCATGGTGTGCTCGGAGCACATGCGGGAGTGGCACCTGGCGCCCTGCGGCCATGCCGTCGGCTGCAAGCCGTGCGTGCTGCGCATCGCGCGCGTCGGCGAGCCCTGCCCCGTGTGCGAGGTGCCCGCCACCGGCATGCTGCACAAGCGCTTCGTGCACGCCACGCCCGCGGCGGCACCGCTGCCGCCGCCGGTCGCCTATGTGTGATGACCTGCCCCTGGCCTCAGCGGGCCGCGGCACTGGCCGGCGGCCTGCCGCGAGGCTTTTCGCTGCACCATTAGCTATTCAATACTTCAGGAGGACCGTATGTATGACGGCACGGACGACGTGTACACGACTGCCGGTTTTCCGTGGCAGCATTGTGTTGGAGCGCTGCCTCCCCGAGTCTCGGTCCGTCCGCGGCCCGCTTTACGGCTTGTTTCAGATGATGCAGGTTCCGCATTTGTTCTTTGCCTGTGGTTTTTGTTCGAGGGCGTTTATGTACCTACTCGTGTGCCCGCCAGATCTACCACCACCAGGGCGGGCGGCGTATTTTCAGTGGCCGTGGTGCTGACACACGCATTTCCACATATGAACTACTACCTACTTAAGGTGATGACAACTGATGAACACCGACTTCCTTCACTCCTGAGCATCTCAAAACACGCAAGCGATGTTTCTCCACCTGAGGCGGTCGTCCATGGAGCGCCAAAAGCAATCTTGATAGCAGACCCCAGGCGACTCGATTTGCAGCGGCAATTTGCCCGCAGCCTTCTATGGGGTCGCATCCCCAGCCACAGCCGACTCCCTGAGAGGAGGAACGACGGGCAACCCTGATACTATGTTGCATGTCGTCCTCACTGAATGCCAGTCCACCTCGCTGTGTCAATGAAATTCTCGCCTGCGAGAACAGCGACACCAATTTAGCTATACAGCGACATTATAAACTAGCTTCACAGGGTTATGGCGCATGTCTATGTGAGCGAGCAGATCGGGCAGGTTGCGGCGTCAAGCTGATAACGTAGCAAGAGCGGGATGGCATGAGTGGCAAGCAGGGCTCACCGCCGATGACGTTGTTGACAAAGCGCAGCAGGAATGACGTGATGTACGCCACCTGCGCCGTCAACACAGAGTCAATCAGCCCTTAACGCCACTCCTCGACATCACAGTGCCGCAGACTTTGCCGTAGCGACTCGCTCATGAGCTGTGCCAATGCCTTCGAAGCCACGTCCTCAACATTGAACTATGCCTCGCCTGCCGCTGCAGCCCGCTGCGCCGGCCGGTTTGCCACAAGGAGCAACGCTGATTCGAAGCTGCCGTGAGTTTGAAGCAGATTGCCATAAACATCTGAGGCCAGGAACCCCACCTGCGGCACGCGGCGTGCGACGGTCTTGTCGACGACGCGCTCGAGGCCGAAGACGACCTGGTAGCGCACGTTGGAGGAGACGCCCATGAAGAGGCCCCACGTCAGCGCCGTCATCCCCAGCGGCGGGATCTCCAGCTGCCGCCCCTCCCCACTCGAGTAGTGCCGCCTGCCGTATATTAAATTAGCGTTGTGTCAGATGATGATTGCATATCTGGTCATGCCCAGCGGCGGGATCTCCAGCTGCCGCCACTCCCCACTAGAGCAGTGCCGCCTGCCGGAGAGGGAGTCTTTTGTCAACCCACAGCTGCGTATGAAAATGGCTGGAACGCTTCAAAAGAAGGATGAGAGACATTGGAAGAATGGAGTGTCAATCAGGGAATTGGGTCTGCCGCTGCAGGACGGTGAAAGGGCAGGGCCGCCCAGAGACGCATCAGCTGTGGCCATCGGGTTTCCAGTTGCAGCTGAAGTTCAAAGCTGGAGTGTGATGAGATTCCGCACTTGAGGTGCATGAGCTGGTTGGCGATGCCCTGCCCGATGAAGCCGCACACTATACCGGCCAGCGAGTACTCCAGGAACTTGACGCCAAGGCAGCCGGCGCGGGCGCCGGGACCGTAGTGTCGCCCCGGCTTGCTGGGCTCGAACACGGCGCTGGGCACGCCCGCCAACAGCCGCTTCAGACCTGGACGGGCACAGCCACAGCGGTGTCGCAAGGTGTGCCAGTCACATGTGCGGGCTTAGCGATATGAAATCTGCATGCCTGCATGCAGCATGCCTCGCAGCAGTTCTTTCTGGGCCGCCGATGCAGATGCAGTGTCTCGCAAAGCAGATGTGCATACAGCAGACTGGTTCCCGCGCTGGGGCCCGTTCACCTGACTGCTTGCCGGGCTTGGCGGCGCCGAGGGTGGCCACGGGCGCCATCAGCGAAACGAGCACCACGTCCAGCACGCAACCCACCACCAGGTCGGACAGGTAAAACTCGAATTCATCCCAGAACTCGGGCCCCCGCTTGCGCACCTCCGCCACCGTGGCGCAGCCTGCGGGGTAAAAGTAGTGTGGGTCCAGGTTTCGGGACTTTCTCGAGAAGGAGTCAGCGGTGCCTCCAGAGCTGCTCTCTCATGGAGATGCCCGGGGTGGCACTGCCCGTGCCCGGCAAGAGCCGCAGTGCAGCAGCAGGGCGACTGGCCTCGCCTGGCGGTCCAAACCAAACCGCAGCGGAAGCGGTCCACACCACACCGCAGCGGTCGCGGCAGCCTGGCTGTGAAGCTGAGGGCATCAAAATTGAGTGCCGCCAAACCCTGGGGTGCAAGGTGATTCAAGTGCAGGTGCTGCAGCAATGAGCAACGGGCTCCCCACCTGAGTCGATGAGGACCTCAGACAGCACGAGGCACAATGAACAGGCAGCGCAATTGGGCTGCTGAAAAGGACAACAGATTGTTCTCTCATCTCACCTGAGTCGATGAGGACCTCAGACAGCACAATAAACAGGTAGCGCGGGTCCGCCAGCAGCCGGTCGCGCGCCGCGGGCACCTTCCTCGACAGCCACCCCAGGAACGCCGACCCCTGCGCCCGAGGATGCGGGCTGTGAGAGGTGAGGGCTGCAAGGGAAGGGCGAGAAAGGGCGATGCCGGTCGCGGTCGCGAGTTGCCTTGTGGGGCTGACAGCATACGCCTGCCGGACTGAAACGACAGGGCAGACACCTCCAGCTGTGTTGCAGCAATTGGCGGCAGCCACTCTCTCCTCTCCTTTGCGGCGGCAAGTCAGGTAGCGCCGGGTGCATGCAGCTGACGCTGTGCAAACAACAGGAGGAATGTCAGTACGATCTCACACCTGCAGCTTCAGGTACTGCTGCAGCGCCCCCTGGCGCAGACCGCCGGCAGCTGCTGCCGCGATGAATTCCTTTGGCAGCTTCACGCCCTGCGCCCCCGCAATGAGCTCCGCCTGCCGCCGCATGAAAGTCAATTGATTCCTGCGGTTGCCCTGGTCTCTGGAGATGCTGTGGCTGGAACGGTCGATGCGACCTGCAGCTTGCAGTTTGGCACGCACATCCAAACGCACAGGAGCTGCCGGCTTGACCGGCAGCGAGAGCCACAGCGAGGCGCGGCGACGCTGCCATCTTGCTGAGACCGACATGTTGCCGGGTGTATCCTCCAGATCATTCTGCGCCGCACCTGCTCCAGGCTCAGGAGCCGCTCGTCGTCGTCGCCCTCACCCGCGCCGTCGCTGTCGCCAAAGCCGCCGCTGCCGTTACCGCCGTTACCGGCACCGCCGCCGGGCCCGCCGGTCTCCACTGACGGCACTGACGATGGCGTTGCCGTGCGGCAGGTCTGCAGCTCTGAGGGGCGCGCCGGCCGCATCATCGATGGCACGCGGACGCTGCTGGCGGCGCTGCACGCCGGCCAAGCCTGCCGCTCCTCAGCCGCTGAGCACCGCGCCGGAAGGCATGGCCGCAGCGGCGACTGCAGACACACGATACTAACATCGATGCCAGCTTGAGGAGCCGACGGGTCGTCTATGCAAGACCAGCTCCCTGATCTGCACCTGAGACGCCTCGCCAGAGCCCGGACCGTCCACAATTCGAGAGTCAAGCAGGCGATGTAGCCGCATTTCGCACATGCAGCGTGTGTAGCTTGACTCGCATCGCGAAGGACGTGTCACTAATCGAGGGATGGGAGTGGCTGCTGGTGCAGACGCGGTGAAAAGCCGCCAGCACGTGGAGGGTTGCACAAGGCGCACTTTTGATCGTGTGGAGCATCGCTTGCAGACAAGCGACATGTTGTTGTTTCCAACGTGAAGGTCAAGGTGGGAGGCGCGCTGCCTTGCGTAGCGGCGATCAGCAGGCCCAAACCTACCGCGCATCCGCACCTGAGCTGGAGTCAACGCGTTGAGGTGCAGCGAGCGGCTCGCGAGCTGAGCGGACCCGCATGCCTGCAGGCGCATGGTATGCGGCTTGGTACGTGGAAAGGGAGCGTGCTCGGCGGTGCAAGCGAACAATGCGCGTGACGGCTGGCCAGGGTCATCAGGTCGATCATGTGAGTCAGGGGACTTCGAAATGGGAGTTTGAGATCCCAATTGAATTGCATTCGAAAGGCAATCCCTCGTGCAGTTTCAGTCAAAATCTGCGACTCGCATGGTTAGGAGGTGGTACCTTGCAATACCAATACGACCTTGCATCAACACCAAAATCTGTCTGCAGTCCGTTAGACATCTGCTCGACGGCCGTCAGTCCACCCGCTTCAGCCTGCGCAGCCGGTATACCCAGATTCAGCAGTCATCAGCGGCGGCGATTGGCGCGAAGTGGGCAGGTATTGCGCTGAATGCATGTTCAGCAAGAGGTTGGCTGCAGTACGCACTCGATGTCGAAGAGCAGTGTCCTGTCAATCATGCCCTGCAACATAAACACACGACATGAGGTCAGCAGCATGGAGGTTATTGCAGCCAATCAGCCCATGCCATTATGCAGTCTGGTGTCAGACCGTTTGACACTCCAACCTGGTTTTTGAGCACGAAGTCCAACGCCCGGCGCCCCTGCATCACCAAACAAACAGACTTGTCAGCTTGGTATGTTCAAAGTGGCTGTCCAGATGCACGGGCACACAAGTCGGATGCCGCAGCAACCGGACTCGCCGAAAATGTTGTTGGCTGCGGTCCCACGCGACTGAAGTCGTTGTTGGGATACCCTGCAGCAAGAGGGCACCGCCGTTTTCGATGCTTAATATTCAATTGCACGCATTGGTACTGGAAGAGCCAGACAATGCTGCCCTGTAGCGCCATCCAATGCCGCTAAAGCCGTACCAATCTCCTCCGGCACAATGATCCGCCGCACGCCGCCGACCTTCATTGTCTTCAGTGCCTCCTCAAAGGCTGGTATGACCTGTAAACGTTGAAAACACACACGATCAGGCGTGGCATGCAGAGGCAGGCATTCCTTGTCGCGCGCAAGAGTATTCCAATCGCCATTCACATGCGGCGTCCAGCTCACCTGCCCTGTGCCCAGCTTGATCCTGAGGAATTCCTTGTCATCGCCCGTGAAACTGCCGCCTTTGACCTGCATGTGTATAGCTGGGAGGCATGAGCCAAGAGGCATAAGCAGGTGGTGTGGGACAGCAAGATTCGAGCGTCAAAGACAGCGGTGCATTTTTTCAATCGCCTCACCTTATTCCTGGCCTCGAAAGGTCGCCCGTAGTAGCCAATTGTGTAGCCATCCCAGTCGACAGTGCACGTCGCTCCGGGGCCAGGGGCGCTGCCGCTTCCCTCGCGCTACGCAATGCGAAATCAGGGTTACAGCGATGATATAAGCAACGTGAAGGTGCAGCGGCTGGCCGTGCGGCTCTCTCGCTGTGCAATCGCTGAGAACAGCCCATTTGGGCACCCACTAGTACATGCTGCCACAAATAGATGAGCAGGCAATGCTGTTGAAGCATACCAGATCAAAGTACTGCAGGCCTGATGCTGTGCTTGTGTAGTCACCATAGCTGCGTGAACACTAACCATGAGTGAGGCGGCAGCGCGCCATGCACGCAAGACGCTTTGGGGCAATTGGCAGCCAGCGCTGTCATCACGTCAGCTCATGTTCGTCCAAGCATGCAGCGGTGTGGGTCCTTCGAGAGAGGTCCCACCTCATGCGAGCTTTGCCATAGTCCTTCCCCTTCAAGGCTGTCATGGGCGTGTACCTGCATGATCAACACAACCGCAATAGCTTAAAGATGATGCGCAATGTCTGTTTGCCGAAGGCTTTGAGTTTGAGGATCAAAGCCACCTAAAAGTGTTAAAATGGCATCACCATGGTGATAGGTGTGCTGGAAACATGACCTGAATAATCTGATATCAGAGCATATGCAGACCAACTTCCAATAAGTAAAGGCATTACTACTTGTGGATGTGGCAATGTTGTACCCCTCGACCACGGCTGCGGCGGGGCCCGCAGCTACCATCGACAATGCGCCGGCAGCTGCCAGCAACACGCCACGCCTGTCGCTGACGCTCGGAGCGACTTCATCGCCGCTGGGCTGCTCAGGGCCTGAGGAGGCTCTGCATGCATGACCGCATCGCGCCAGCGCTGCCAGCCTGCTGCCGCTGGCGTTCGGTCTGCATGCCGACTGGAACGGCGCCCTTGACGGTGCGCACGGCGGAAGAACGCTGTACAGCATGCAAACAGGCATTTTCAGAAGCTACGCTGGATGTCTAATGGCCACTGCCGGTCCGAAACGCTGTCGTGAATCGGCCAGATGCAACTGGTCAGTGGTGCGCGAATTCACAGCTGATGGCGAGTCGTCACTCTATCAGATAATCAAGATGTGTTGATGTGATATTCGCAGGCTGGCGCAGTGGCGCTCTGCGCAAGTGCGAGCCTGCTGAGCTGGCACGAGAGCTTTGCAGGGGACCTATTCTGCGCCTGCACTGCAGTCCCCCCCCCGAACTGAAAAGTCGCGAGCAACAGCACCGGACAGCACAGGGCGGCATTTCACCTCTTTCCGAACTCCTGCTTCTGCCCGTCCAAGAGGCACTGCCAGCTCGTGTGGCGAGCCGCGGGGGCGGCTGCCGACTGCCGGTGCCGTGTTGTTGGTGTCAAAATGAGCGGCGATGACATCTGGCCGCGAGTACTCGCTCAGGTGTACGCGACATACGCCACAGATGGGGCAGGCATTAGCGAGAACAAGCTCGCCAAGCACACCGTCAAGGCCGCTGGCAAGATGGGGATGCCTGGCACCAAGCATGCGCGCACCAAGCTCTTCCAGGACTACATGGCAGCGGCAAGGTGCAGGCTGCTGAACCCTCCATCGGCAACGCATGCACGCGAAGTATGAACGACCTGAAGGGCCACGATCACTCGCACCCCTAAAATGCAGCACTTCCGGCGGACACGGCAACGCTTCACAGACGCGTTTCCGCATGCAGAGCGCGCGGCGAATTTGCGGCGCAGGAGAACATCATCTTCCGCGGCCCGATGACAGCGCCCGCTCCGGCCACGGCCGCGCCACTGGCAGGCGGATTCCAGCAGATGCTGCAGCCGGCGGTCGCGAACGGCCCTCCCCCTGAGCCGGGCACGCCGCCAGCAGCCAGCGGCGGCGACCCCGCCGCCGCCAAGCCAGCAGCCGTGGCGGGCCAGCCGACGGCCGCCGGCGGTAACTCGGCGGAGAATAAGCGCCAGACGCTGAACGACATCGCCACGATCGCCACGGAGCTGACGAACATGGCGCACGGCAGCGGCGACCCGGGGCAGGCGCCAGCCCAGACGGCGCCGGTCCACGCGGGCGATGCGGCAGCGGCAGCGCCGGCGCCGGCAGCGGCAGCGGCGGCAGCACCCGAGGTCCAGGGGCTGGCGCAGCCGCCGGTGGCAACGGCAGCGACGCCTGCGTCGGAGCTGCCAGCGCAGATGGCGCAGCATGCGCAGTTTGCGGCGCCGGCCACGGCGCCGCTGCAAGCGCAGGCGCCCGCAGAAGGTGGGGCTGCATGAGCATGGGCATACGAGGGCATTGGTGCTTGCACAGCCTGCATGCGCATGTCTCAATGCATGCGTTGTACACTGGTGGTACACCCTGTGACGCCTGCACATGCCTCGCAGCAGGTCCGAGCACAGGCAAGAAGCGAGGCCGGCCGAAGCAGGAGGGCTCCTGGGCATCCGACCGGCAGCGCACCAATGTCAAGCGCGGCAAGTTCTCGGAGAACGAGAAGAAGACTATCAGGGAGGCCGTAAAAGAGTGAGGCTCTCCTTGACGTTGTGCCTGTTGGACTGCCTGAGAATTCACTGCAGGACACTGCAGACATTGGCAGATCGGACCTTTTGTTCCTGCACACCAAGGCAAGTCGTGCGGTGCAGGTATGCGGTGGGGCATGGGCACGATCCGGAGGACCTGGGCTGGCTGTTCAAGTCGCGCACGACGCCGGGAGTGTACTCCGCCGCTACAGGGGGGGCATGGCAGACCATCGCGCAGGCGCTGCCGGACCGAACGACGCAGCAGGTGTGGGCGTGCGGCACCCGCATCCTGCACCCCAACAACTACAAGGTGTGTGCTCTGCCCGGCTCTTCTTCTCCTTTTCTGTCCGGTCACACTTTTCAGGGAACGATCTGTTGGCTGGGCGTGGGCGTGGGCGTGCGGCACCCGCATCCTGCACCCCAACAACTACAGGGTGTGCAACAGTCCCACCGCCTCTCTCCGCGTTTCCTGTACTTGAGACATAGATCACGGTCGCAACACGGCATGCGAATAGATGTCACTTTCAACATAAGCCCCCAATCGAAATTGTTGCTGCTTTTTCCTGCACTCAGAGTCGACGACTCAAGCACATGTCTCCACGATGCAGAGCCCGTGGAAGGCGGAGGAGGACGAGCTGCTGCTTGATGAGCTTAGACATTTAATTCCGAACCTTCCAAATTGCAGGGCCCGTGGAAGGCGGAAGAGGACGAGTTGCTGCGGCAGCTGGTGGAGGCGAAGGGCAACAAGTGGCTGGAGATCGGGGAGGCCATGGGCCGCATGGGCGAGGCCTGCCGCGACCGCTGGCGCACCATCAAGCTGGTGCGCTGAATGACCCTAACCTTTGAAAGCCGAGTCGTGCCAGCTCTGAAGCCCGGAGAAGGACTGCTTGGAGAGAACATTCTTTGTGTTCAGAGGTGCAACAGCAACATCACTGCAACAGTGACATCACTGCAACAGTGACATCACTGCGTCCTGGGCACGGCGCCCAAGAAAGGTCAATGTGACGATGGAAAGCAGCAGCCGCGGCGCAAAATCCCCTTTCAGTCAGTCGGAGGCTCTGTGACCAGCACGGAATCTCACCCCTGTTGTTTCATATTCTCTCTGCAGGGCACGGCGCGCAAGATAGGGCAGTGGGACGATGAGGAGGCGGCGGCGCTGACGCGCGCTGTGCAGGAGTACATGGACTCCAAGCAGGCCGTCCGCGCCGCCCGCCAGGTGGGCAGAACATTTGCTCATTGCTTGTTTGGAGATTGAGGCAGCGCAGAGTTGCATGAAACCTGAAGCAGGCCGCCCGCGCCGCCCGCCAGGTGCGAAAGAGCGTGCGTGCCCATGCAGTTTGTTCTGTGAGCTGCATCTCCGGTACGTGGACTGCAAGCAGCCCATCTGCGCCGCCCACAAAGTGGATCAGAAACTGTCCACCGCCGGGTGGACTCAGGCTCGTCATGCGCCAGTGCCAATGCAACACGTGTTTCTGCATCCCGCTTGCGCAGCTGCCTCAAATAGTCCGTGTTTCTATGCCGCAGGACGAGACAGAGGACAAGCGGGTGGTGTTGGACGATGTGGACTGGGGCGCCATGGCCGCCAAGATCGGCACCCGCAACCACGCGCAATGCATGGAGCGCTGGTACAAGTGCCAGGCGCGTTATTCCGAAAGGCTGTGTCCGAAAGGCTGTGGCAGCCTTGTTACTCCGCCTCTCAAGCAGCAGCACGGGCTCGGCAGCCGATGTGCCTTGCACCACAGCCTTGGACGGAGGGTGTGCATGGGGAAGCTTCCGGGACTTTGCCAGGGAGGCCGTCTGCACTGCAATCCTGACAGGTTGGGTTGGCTGACTGGTGCAGGCGCCGAGCATGGTGGAGCGGGGGGACTGGGGCACGGGCGACGACCGGCGCATGCTGCAGACGCTGGTCGCCAGCGGCGCCACACAGGTGAGGAAGCTTGAACACTGCATCAATCCGCACACGTTGTCTCGCATGTGCTGTCCTGCCAGGTGCCATCTCGAAAGCGACACCTTGAGGGAAGACTGCATAGGATGACATTCTCCTGCGGCAACCAAGGCCTGCGAAGCAGCTGCTCGAGCGATGAGTTTGCATACGTGATAATGGTCGCCAAAGGAATGGGAGGTGGACTGGGCCAACCTGGTGGTCGGCCGCACCGCGGAGCAGACGCGGCGGCGGTGGACGCTCATGCTGAAGCACGTGCCCGACGCCCTGGACAAGGAGTTTGCGGAACGCCTCAGCTACCTGCTGGGCAAGTTTATGCCCGGCAGCAAAGAGGCCGCGGACGCCGCCGCCGCTGCCGCCGCTGCTGCGGCGGCAGAGCCCGCGCCGGCGGACGCCACGGCGGCCGCGCAGGAGCCCGCGCCGGTGTACAAGGCGGCGGGCGGCAGCGCGGCGACGATGCAGAGACTGTCGGCGGCGGGAGTGCCAGTGGCGCTGCCGGCGGCGGCGCCGGCAGAGGCGATGGCGGCGGCGCCGGCTGCGGGCGAGGTCGCGGCGCTGCAGCACCACCTGATCTGACGGCCCGTCTGATGTACTGTATGTTAGGAACTCATGGCGGCAGGCTGCTGGCTGCAGAGTCATCGAAGTTCGTCCAGGGCGCGCCGCGCATCATGTGCACCAGCCGGATGACTGGACACTATACCAGGGCCTCCCCACTGCGTATGTGTGTCAGGAATGATCGACATTACTCTGGGTGTAGATTCAAACGATGCTGTGTGCTGTCTACCTAGCAAGCAATCTTTCGACTCGATTTCCAGCGTGGTGTCTGTAACGTCCGCGACACACGAATCCGGCCTGGGCATTTGCATCACCTGTTCCCCTCATGTTGCCAGGCTTGCACATCAAGTTACGACACCGAGTACCTACCCACAACGGAGAAGACATGCGGCGGTCCAGGCAGGCAGGAGCTGATCTTGGTGTTTGCCGCTAGATATTGGATTTACAACCTGGACAGCGGCGATTCGACACAAAGAAGGCACCAAGCAGAATCTGCTGCAAATGCATGCATCACCACTTTGTCCAATCCGCCCGAATCAAAGCCGACATGCTCACCGCGTGCAATGCGTGCACACCGCAGCTCGTTGCAAGAGCATTCCGGCGCGCAAAACAGAACACCCCCTGCGACAATTAACAGCAAACAAATCATTTAGTCGCACCAATATAAATGCGTGAATTGTATGATGGGCCCTCATTGCGTAAATGCGTGGACATGCAGCGTGCATGCCGCAGGTCAAGTGCTGTCTTGATTGTATATCATATGATAATGGCAGGGCAGGAAAGACGTGCCTGTCAGGAGGGTTGTGGCTACAGAGCGTTTGCGGCAGCGGCGGTGGATAGCGTCTGCACGGCTGCACGCTCGTTGTTCACTTGGGCATCAGAGCGATAAGCAGCTTGTTCTCGCCCGACACATCTGGCGACACATATATGACGGTTTCGGCCTGCATAATGTCAGTACATCACATTGTCTGTACAGCTTACCGCACTGTTTCGAATTGTACGAAACATATCTCGACGTCAGGCGGCACTTTTGGCGATGTTGATGCCATTAAGATGCTATAGTTGCACCTGGAAGCCGCACTCCTGCAGCCACAGCAGGCGGCCTTGATCAATGAGCGCCTTGCACTTCTGGCCGATCGCTATGCGCTGTGGCCGAGGGATGCCGGCTCCAGCTACCGCCGCCTGCTGGGGAGCCCCTGCAGAGCAAAGTGAACACATCAACACGTATCAACGAGCAACCACTGGGAGATGTCCGAAACAACTCGGCTAGAGACATGAACAACAGTTCGTCATCATCACATTGTGATCGCCACAAAACATCTTCAGCGCACCGTCTTCAGGCACTGCAGACTGCTCCGATGGCTCCTCCACTGCATCGCCTGCCGGCGCCTCGTGCCCACACAGCGCCCAGCCTGCGACAGGCAGACAAAGGACTCAGCTTGTCCGTCTGGAGAAAATCGTTATCACATGAAGAGCGTGTACAGCTTTGTGTTCAGGCACCAGCAAGTGTGACCGACAGATCTGGCGGCCAGACAAGCGGAGCGATGACTCGCCTGTCATCCAGCTAATGAGCTCGAAGTCCACTGGCGAGAAGCTGTGCTGCTCGAAGAAGGGCTGGTTGACGTAGTGCTGCCAGCTGCACCGGTGGTGGCAGCAGGTGGCGATGCACAGCCCCCGCAGACTGCCTGTTAGATAGCCACATGGTTCCGATTGACGCTTGTCGCGGCATCCTGCGGTATGCGGCTGTGTGATTGGCCAAGCCAACGTCTATGGACAATCTGCAGAGCTTGTGCACCTGTGTTACTGTCCAGGCACTGCTGGGCGCAGCGCAAAGTGAAATCGCTGGCGGCGCCACAGAGATGCTTGCCGAGCGCCACCCAGGGCCGCGTGACCGCTGCTGTGGCTGTGGCTGCTGTAGCGTCGACTGCTGCTGCGGCTTCGGTTGCGGTACCGTCGACGTCTGCTGTGGCTGCGGCTGTGGCTGCGGCAGCGTCGCTTGGCTTTTCGGCAAACAGCGGCAGGCCGCCGAGCCACAGGTCCTCGATGCCGATGCGCACCCGTGTCATGTTCAGGTGCCGCAGCGCCCTGCATGAAAGGCAAGTATGCGATCATGAAAGTAAGGTGTGGGGTTTGGCGTCCGGAGCAGCATCCAGATCTGCAAATCCCAGAAGCTCATCCTGAGGCTGACGGCCATATTGCTAGGGCAATGGCGCACCCAGGATTCACGGCATCAGAACCGCAGCATAGAGTCTCGGCAAACTTCCTGCCCAGACCTAGCATGCCTGTAGGCTCACCTGTCTGCCTTCAGCCGGAAGCTGCCGGAGTCGATGAGCACCAGGTCCCGCGCCTCGCAGCAGTCCGCCAGCATGCTCGTCAGGTACCCCGCCCCCGCGCCGAATTCCAGGTAGGCGCAGTCGGCGGCGTCCTCCAGCAGCCCGCGGCGCCGCATGTGGCCCACGATGGACGCCTGTGTGCCAGCCCACAAGCCATGAGAAGGAACGAGAACACGTTTGCATCTGAGGGACTGCCCCTTCAATGTGTCGTGACGGCGCTGCATAGCTTGGGTGCGCTTCTTATGCAGGCAATGACGCTGCTCTCCCCAAGCTGCGCGGTTTTTTCCGCACGGACGGCAGCCACAGCCGTCACCTGCTGCCGCGCGTGCTTAATGGAGAAGGGTCGCTCCTTGTCCCGCTGCTCCAGGAGGGCCTCTGGCGGCGCCAGCTCCTCCGCCGGTCCCAGCTTCTGCGGGCAAGCCTGCCGCAGGGGCAAGTGACACGCATCTGATGACCTGCATCGCTCGTGCATCGCTCGTGCTTCAGCTGAAGTGCGCAAGGCCGCTGTCTATTGCTTCAGCTGAGGTGCGCAATGGCCGCTACCCAGGCTGTTGCAGACCAGCCACCGCACTTCCACTGCAAATCCGATAAATTGCAGTCCGTGGAAAGTGCCGCCGCACAGGCTCACCTGCTTGTGTGCGGCCTCCACGCGGCTCACGAGGTCCAGCAGCGCCGGCAGGCCGATGGCGCGGGCGTGCGCCGCCCGCTGCGCCCCGACCCTGGCCGAGCTCTCCTGGCCGGGCAGTCGCACCGCGGAGCCAGCACCCGCATTGCAGCCTGGACGTCACAGGGGAACGGCTGATGCAGCAGGTCTCTGACCTGTCAGCTGACAGTCCACATGGTTATGCCATCGCTTGCGTCCATCAATGTAGTGCAGTTGAGCCTGAGACATCCGCTGCTGCTGTGCCACGGCCCCACAGGCGACACCTCGCGGCAGAGCTGTGAGGCTGGCAAGTGGCTGGCTGCATCCGCACCGGCTTTGTAGTATGACTGCGCCTGCAGCCACTGCACCCGCAGGCGGGTCGGGCAGGTTCGCAAGTGCGCCTCCATTTCGCCCTCCGCAACGTCACTGCATGTGCATGTACATGTCACTGCATGTACGTGTACGTGGAGATCACGACATGCACTGCCCCTACTCGACATTCAGGAAACGTCATGTCCCGGTGCCAGTCCGCAATGAACGTGGCGCACTGTGTGGGGTCGATGGTGCATGGAATGCGCCGCGTGCCCGCGCCCGTCGCGGCGAACAGGTGGTTGCCGCAGAAGGACTTCCCGCTCACGGCATCGAACTTGCAGTTTCGCTTCTTGTGAGCCAGATAGAACTGGCATTTCGGCTTGGACGCTTCGCCAGACATGAGTTCAGCGCGCCGCCGCTTTGGCATCGATCTAAGGCAGGCGCCGTGCTCAAGAAGTGCTGAGTGGCTGGCGAAACAGGTGTGGGATGCAATACTCAGGAGTCACGAATGTCGACTCTGACCGGAAACACTTCATGCCGCGATCACAGCGCCGTCACGAAGTCAAAGTGTCGGGGTCTGACTACGACGGATCATGCATGCCCAGCAGATCCTCACAATGCAATTGCACAAGTGCTGTTGTTGGAAATTCATTGCCTGCATTTCCACTACACAGCTGTGACCCGTCCTCAGTTTTGGCGTCAAGCTGACAATATCATGATGCTCAGCGGCGATTGCCAATCCTCGACACGGTGTCGGGCACATGGCGACAGTTCCGCCGCAGGTTCATACTGCCAACAGATTGCCCATGGCTGCAGAAGATCACAGGCCTGGGCAGCTGCAGGACGTAGCCTGCGTGGCCCACACTCTGCCTGCCGCCGAGCGCCGGCACGGCATGCACATGATTGCGCGCAGCGACGGCGCCATGCCGCCGCGCACACCAGCCTGCGCTGCGTGGCCTGCCAGCAGCCGGCTGAGGCGCCAGACGCGGCAGTTGCAGCAGGTATTCCGCTGTCTAGCGAGGTGCTGACGGCGCCGGGGCAGCGGCTCCTGGATGTGCTCATACAGGGCGCCGTGTCGAACTTTGTGTCCGCCGTCAAATCAGAGCTTGCAGCGGTGAGGTCTCATGCAACCTTGCACAAAGGTTCCAACATGCAAGCCCAATTGCAATGAATACGCGCATGCAATGCACTGGGTGTTCCAGTCCTTTGCAAGAAGTGGGCAGGTTCCGCTTGACGGCGACTGAGGCATCATGGCGTCGTTGCTGCAGCTGGCACACCCTGGAGCGGCATCAAGCGCTGACGCTTCCAGCGCGCACCGGATAGCGTTTGCGCGGATCCAGGCTGTAAGTGAGGTGCGCCGCTCGTGCGCGCACCAGACGGCGATACCATTGACTGTCTCCAGTCAATTGGTGTGCATGAACCTGAATTTCACATGGAGCACCTGACTTACGAGGGTTGCCTCGCAGGACGTAATGTACTGCTGGGCTCTGGCAGAGACATATGCAAAGGATGTGCAGATGCGACAGGATATGAGGTGATGGATGCGCCCGCCCATGCTGACTCAAAATTCCGCCATTGAACATACCATGTATGATCAAGAGCCGCATACGTGTCGTGCAGTGAATCTGACGATGACTGTAACGTCTGCAGGAAAGCGCTGGGGCGAGAGCCGGATGCCATGCTCTCAGAGGGCACAGACAGGAAGCTGTTGCAGACTGAAGTGCACTTCCTGAGCGGCCGCGAGGGGCAGTACCGGCTGGGTAGCGTGGTTTTCCGGGCTGAGGCGGAGCGCGCGACACCCTGTGTCGCGGCAGCCGACAGGCATCCAGAGACGGAGCAGCCCGCGGACACAGGTGAAACACTGTTTTGCCTGCCAGCATGCTCAGCTCCACATGAAAATATGCCTTGGGCAGATAGATTTTTCATATTTTGAGCATGCACATCGATGGCAGAGTGAGCCGAGGCGTGAGCCGCTAGTTGCTGCTGGGAATGCAGATGTGCGGCCTGCGCTGGACCCAGTGATGGCGTCGGCGCGGGGCCAGTACCTGCTGGCGACAGAGGTGAGCCTGGCAGACGACAGCTCAGACCTGATGTCACAAACCTTGCGGCCCAGGCTTGAAGACTTGTGAACGCTGACGTTGCGCACGTTTCTCCTGCAGGGCGACACGCCAACACGGATGGACCGGGATGGCGCCGCAAAGGTAGGATATGCTAGGAACAGGACAATATTCGAGACTGGCTGTTCGACATCATAGTGTAATTCACGATCTAGTCGCAGCACCACATTGTCGAATGGCTGACAGGGGCCGTCTAATGCAGACGTACGCGACCTACGGGAACTGGGGCTACTTCTCCCGGCGCATGTGGCTGCGCCGGCAGCTCAAGCTGGACGAACAGTTTGGCGGCGGCGTCGAGGACGTGCTGCCCGACCCGCAGCGGCCCGTCACCTCTGCCACCGCCTACGGCGCGACGAGCGCCGCCTGGCGCTTCTTTGAGGCGGTGCCGACGCAGCTCAGCGAGTTCCGGACGCCCGAGGCCTCAGCGGTGGCGGACCGCCACCTCAGGTCAGAAAAGGCTTTCGCACAGCAACTGACCCATCTTGAAGCGTGTTGAGGTGCCGCACTGGGAGGCTCTCCGCAAAAGATCGTGAACAGTGTCATGTTGAAGCTGAAGGATGAGTCTGATGCAGTGTTCTCTTATGTTTGCTGCAGAGCGCTGTTCGGCAGCAAGGGCGGGGAGTGCATCACGACGCTGGCGGCATGGACGGTCATGTGCGAGGAGGCCAGGTCCTTCGGGCGGGCACTTTTTGATGCAGAGGAAGTCTGGCTACAGCACCTAGTCGTGAAGAACCCTGGAGATGACTTCTGACCAGCCTAAACAGCGCCTAATGACCTGCTTTGCCCAAGTCTGTCCTGGCTTGCGCAAACTCGGTTTGTGTTTCATTCAAGTCGAACAGCTGACATTTGAGTACTGTACTGGAGCGGCCCTGCAGATGACACACGAATGGCAGTCTCACGCTGGCAAAGAAGGCACACAGTTCACATCGCCACCTTATCCTAGAGAATTCTACCGTATGCTTAAGAACACATTTCACACCATACCATTCTACTTCATGCTCCACGGTACCTGCGGTACACATTCGCCACTTGAAACCGCCCATGATGGGTGCGTTCAGCTTGAGGGAACATCTGGCGCAGGGACCTTCGTAGTGGCAGGCTGCCATTCACGGTGCATGCGTCTTGAACTCACAACAACTCACTTGCGCATGATGGCCTGCACCCTGGATGATGGCGCCGCAGAGCGTCGGGTGCCGTCGTTGCCTGGCGGGCTCTCTGCGATGGATCACATCACTAAGGATCAAGCTGAAGATTCGATGAAATTGAAGGCTTCGACAAGGTAGTCGAAGCGGAATTGCAGCACCGCCGGCACCCACATCCGCCACTGCCACCCTGATCGCTGGTGTCAGCTGACACATTTGAATCCACATATAAATGCTGTTGCACGTGAACCTGCACGCTTACCGGGGTCTGCCGGCAGCTCAGCGACGGAGGTGCGCAGCCAGTGCAGCACCGCGTGGCGAGTTGTCCAGTCGCAGCCGCCAAAGTCAGGGCTAGCCATCTCCTCCAGAGGTCTCGCCACCTCCTCCACGGAGCTGCTGCTGGCGGCATCGCGCACGGTGATGTCGAAGTACTGCCCGGTGACGCCGCCGGCGGCGCCGCCTGCGACAGTAGATGACAGCGTCAATGCTCCAGCACCCAACAGCCATTGCGCAGCATCTCCAATGCCGCAGTGATTATACTCAGCTTAAACCATCTGTGTGGCAAAAACCGTGTTGGCGATGAGAGCAAACCCAAGGTGGCAGGGCAATGCCTACAAGCGTAGCTGTCCAAAGCCAAGGCACCTGCGACAGGAGGCGAGTACTTGAGCCAGGCCGCGCCGCCCGCCGCCTCTTTGTCGCTGCTCAGCGGCAGCAGCGGCTCCAGCGCGGGGCGCAGCGGCGCAGGGCTCTTCAGGCGGCTGAAGCTGCAGGCGTCGCCGCCGCCGCCGCCGCCCGTGGCGCTCGCGCCGCCACCCAGAGTGATGACAAACTCCTTGGCCGTGCCGGAGCCCTGGTGCCCCTGGTCCCGGACGCCGCCGGCGCCCCGGGCGGGCGGCCGAGCGGGCAGCGCCCCCGCGCGGCGGACGGCTGCTGTGGCCGGGCGGCGGGCTGTTGCTGCCGGCAGGCCCTCGGCGGCCGCAGTGTCGGCAGCATCCCGCAGCTCGGCCTGCCGCCGGAAATACTCGCGCCAGCCGGGCGGCGTCTCCGAGCTGGAGCTGCTTTTCAGCAGCTCAGCGGCCGCGGCGGCGCGGGCCTCCGGAAGCATAACGGTCAGGTTGGGAAGCAGCGCAGGGCCGCCGAGTGCATGTGCCGGCGGCAGCTGCTTCGGCGGCGAGCAGCCCCCGCCGCCGCCGCCGACATTGATGCTCAGCTGCCGGAAGGGCTCGCCCGGGCCCGGCTGCACGCTGGGCTGCGGGCTCAGCTGCGGGGTTGCGTGCGGCGAGGGGGCCAGTTGCTCGGCGCAGAACAGCTCGTTCTGGTCGGCGTTCTCCTGCTGGCTGTGTGGCTGCAGCAACAGCAGGGTTGCGACCTTTTGTGCGGCCGCGGCGGCGGGCGGCAGCGGCGACTGTGTGGCCGGAGTAGGAGGGCTGTCGCGCAGGTACGCCCGCCTCGTGCCCATCAGCTGGCTGTTGCTCTGCATGCAACAGCGTGGACAGTCAGTGTCAGCATCGGAGATTTCTCTGCTGACAAAAGAAAGTAGAAAGGTTTTCACGTGCACGGGTTGCCTGCCTCACAAGCATGCAGTGCACTGGCCAGCACATGCATAACGGAAGATACACGATACACCACACACAAGACAGAGCATTCATGACGTCCAGACATCTGATGACGCAGTCACAGCCAAGCTCCAGTGTCCTGCCATGCATACAAGGCCACAAGACCGCACCAGGTCGCTGAAGGCCGCCGCAGCCTGCGGCGGCGCCTCTGGCGCCGGCTTTTCCATGGACTCATAGTCCGCCTCCAACTCCTGGCCGGCGTGGCCGCCCTGGCTGTCGACGGCATGGCCTCCCGCCCCCTCGCCGGCAGCCAGTCCAGCGAAGGGCGGCGTCAGCGCACGGTCCAGGGCAGGCGGCAGCACCGAGCTGCTGCGGCAGCTGCATGGTGAACGCTTGCATGCATGTGAGAATTCGGACGCCCTGAAATGAGCTTCAGAGATGCTTCACATAATACTGGACACAGAGCTTGCGCATGCATTCAGAAAGGGGCTGGAACCATCACGCTTCATCTCTTAATGACGATCACTGCGCCGGTATATTATGCAATGTCGCAAAGATAAGCGCCTGCCCACCTGTAGATCGTCAGGTTGCTGTCGGTGGACAGCGAGGCCTGCGGCCAGCTGCGGACGAACGGAGCGCTGTCATGGCTGCTGGGGTAGTCGCTGAGGGAGCGCTGCGACTCCTCGATGATGTACAGGTCGTCCTCCTGTGAAACCATCAATGAATGTCTGAATGATATGATGAGATGCCGTGGGCAAGGTCTCATGCTTAAGTCTTCTCAGGTCCTAGGCCAGCAACAAATCGTCTCTGGACGTATGCAGTGCATGTGGTGGCTGCAATAAGCGATCATCCCGCAGACTGCTGGATGGCATCCGTTTGTTGACATTGCTGCACCTGCGGATGCGTGATCCTGGTGCGCGCGGTGCCGGAGCTGCTATTGCCATCGCTGGGCGCAGGGCTGGGAGTTCCTGCAGAACGGTCAAGCACGTGCACGGGGGCAGGTGGCGTCGCAGGAGGAGGAGGCAGCTGTGCGGGCACGTATGGGCTGGCCTCCAGCTCTGCACCGCATCGCGATCGACCCGCTTCCAACAGGTTGTATCACAGGCTGAGAAACATGCAATCTGCAAGACGCTACATGTTTGGTATGCGGATTACTGTTTTTGATGCTCGGGATCGTCGTTGGCACGAAGGCGGTCCAGCTGCGGTTGCAGCAAGGCGAGCAGCTAGCAGAGCAAAGTTCGTACCTTTGGGACACAGGCAGCACAGGTTCTTCCAGAAGCTGCCGTTGATGCTCCCTTTTTGTGCTCCTGTGTGCGCCGGAGCCGGCGCACGACCTGCCAGGGCCTGTTGAGCCTCCGGCTGCTGACTCGTTGCAGACATGGCTGCCATTGGTTTTGCTGTTTGCAGTTTCAGAATCGCCAGCGCCGACGGCCGCAGGCCAAGCGTGTGATCATATTATGATCACATAACATGCGATCGTCTGCAAGTGCCTGTGTCGCCCTTTCGATGTGCGTGAAGTGGAAATTGCAGGCTTCCGCCAGCTATTTAAGGAGCGGAGTCGTTCAGGGTTTTGCAAAGGGGTGCAAAAGCTTTCCCCGTGACGGTCCAAGGCGGGAAAGTGTCGCAAATTCTGCACTGCTGCTGAGTCCGAACGGTCGTGAGGACTTGCAAAGCGTTCGTGGAAAGGCCACACCCAAGTAGCGACATGCTGAGCCAATGAGCATGGCCTGAATGTGAAATCGAGTGGGTGCATCCGGCATGAATTTCGACCTCTCGTCGCTCGACAAGGCCGGCAAGAAGACCGGCACAGCGCGCAGCAGTCTTTTCAATCCCCGCCTGAAGCCACGCGCTCGACCGGTAAGCTCGAACGGTCTGCCAAATGCCCAAGCCTCTTGTGTGGGACCTGACATTGACACCTGCCTCCGTGTGCAGAGGTCCCAGCAGCAGGCAGCAGAGCCCTCATCACAACCAGATGCGGCACCTCCAGGTACGGATGGTGTCTGCCTGCATGCTGGCTGCGTGCTTCCCGCTGTAGCGCGTCCCAGGACGCGACAATGGTGAGCTCAATAGGGACAATCGCTCCCGAACCCTTGCAGAAGAGCAGCCTGCGCCTGATCAAGTCCCCAGGCAGGACGCTGCGGCACCTGCGCCCGCCGCTGCCGCCGCACCGGCAGCGGCACCAGCACCAGCACCGGCAGCTCTAGCGCCTGCTGGCACCACAGCGCCAGCGGAGCCCGTGACGGGACGCGGCGCGGCGCTGCAGCTGATACCCCCGGCAGACGACGAGCAATCACAGCCGTCGCATGCACAGCCCCTGCTGGAGTCCCAGGCGCAGCAGCGGGCCCAGCTGGCAGAGCCCCGCGCGGCCGCCAGCCGCGACCCCCAGCGGCCTGCGGCGGCCGCCGACAGCGGCGCAGCCGCGAGTCATCGGCCAGACGCTGGGGGCGCGGCTGCTCGCTTGCCTCCATCGGGAAGACGGGTGGGTTCATGCATGGGCGCTGTCGCCCTTGATTGGCGCATCACTGGATGTCCACCTCGGATGTCCCACTGCTGAAATCAAATTGTCTGCTGTGACACTGTCAACTGCAATATGTGGCAGGTGCGCTTTGCCCCAGCAGCAGCACCCGCGGCGCGTCCGCGCGCACCCCCGCAGCCGCCAGCTGCACCGTCAGCAGATGCGGCTGCAACCCCCGCGGCAGATACGTCCTCGGAAGAGGAGGAATGGCCGGACGACACCCTGGTGAGCTTTTGGCGCCTCGAGCACAGCGCTCGCTGCCTGCTGCATGCATGCAACCTTGTGTAGCTGCCACTGCGGCACTTGCTTGCAGACACGAAGTGCCCTTGCAATGATGCCAGTCCCATGCCATGCCAAGGGATGGGTTCTGAAATTTTGCACAACTTGTGTTCACAGGCCCCTCGCCCGCCGCCGCCAGTGCGCCTGCCACCGGCAATCGGCCGCGGCCGCGGCCGACCGCCCGCTCGAACCGTCGGCTCCCAGCGGCGGGCTGCCACCGCGCCGGGCGGCTCCCAGACCGGCGGCCGGGACGGCGCCGGCGCACAGGGGCAGAAGCGGCCGGCGCCGGCGATGATGCTGGCGCTGCCGCCGAAGCGCAACCCCAATCTCATGGTCGGCGGCCGGCCGCAGGTGCCGGAACGGCTGGACGTGGATCGCATGTCACTGAAGGACGTCATCCGCTGGTCCAACAGCAAGGAGCGGGAGACGCTGCTCGCGGAGAAGCAGCGCAAGGTGGGCGCCTGGCATGACGCCTCTTTGGTAAAGCCAAGTAGTCAAGACAGCACCATGGGGCATATATCCGGTATTAAGCTGCTGTAAGCAATGCCTCATCGCGAATCAAACCCGTGTGGGCCTGTTCTGGCTGCCTGTGCGTGGCGCTGATGTCAATGCATGCGTCCGGCTACCTACATCCACGATCCTTGTGCTGTTCCACATGTTCAGAAGCTTGCAGCATGCAATCGCAACAGCTGAGGATGAACTAAGCTGTGCGCCGCCTGTCTGCAGGAGTTGCAACTGCAGTTGCAGGCAGCTGCAGGAGGGTCGCCGCCGCCGCCATCACCTGCGCAGCTGCGCATCCAGTCGCCGCCCTCTGCAGCGGCCGCCATGGCGCCGCAGGTACCCATGATTTTCTCGATTGTATGTCATGGGTTGCACCAGCGCTTGGAACAGGGTGCTTAGAAAGGCAGCCTGGAGCTGTCCATTCCATAAACCACTAGACATGCCGCACTTTATGTTGGATCGTGCAGTAGATCGTGAATCAGGATACTCGCCCACTTGCACCACTCAGAAACTCAATGCAACACACGCGCGCATGCTTTCAGTGACGAGGTCTCCTGAAGCTTTGTTCTTGCCCTGCAGGTGAGCATCGTCAACGGGCAGATCGTGGTGGACCAGGCGACACTGACGGTGCAGGCGCAGCCGGAGGACAGGCAGCGGACCATCGTGGAGGACACCCAGCGCCTCAACACCATGTCCTACGCCGTCAACCGCAACACCAGCGAGCGGTGGCAGGAGCAGGAGACCGAGAACTTCTACCGGGCGAGTCTGTTGTTTTTGCTCGCTTGCATGGACGAAAGCAGTGGTTTGTACCAAGTGTTTGCGTTATGAAAGCCCTCCTGTGGGCTTGCATGCGGCCAACCTGCCCGCAGTTAAATGCAGCTCAGACAGCAGTATATTTTGTTTACCACGCAAAATCGGTGACGCTGACCCCAAAACCCTGTCCGCAGGCGCTGTCGACCTTTGGCTCCGACTTCACACTCATCGCCAGCCTGTTCCCGGGCAAGAACCGGCGCCAGATCAAGAACAAGTACACCAAGGAGTGCAAGGTTCGACACATGCATTAAATTGCTTCTTGCAGACAATTTTCGCAGATGCATTCTTTCATAGAAGCACAGGAACTGATCGGCTTTCCTTTTGCTGAACCAAGGTCAATGCGGCGCGCATTGATGAGGCGCTGAAGACGCGCGGCTGCAACACCAGCTCCTACGAGGACGTCATCGCACGCATCACCTACGACACCGACGCCGCGGTGCGGGACATGTTACATCTCCCTCGTTGCCTGGGAATTTCTCGCTGCGCTCCTCCAGATATGTACGTCGGCACTGTTGTCACACAAAACATCTGCGTCCCCAGGTGCTGCAAAGTGCATCCAGCTTCCTCCAGAGGTCCGGCTGGGGATCCGCATGCTCCATGGCGTAACATCATGATGCAGTGAGGGATTCAAGCTTTGCAGCTGTCATGCGGCTCACATCCGCCGGGGAAATCTGTGTACGACTATGTGAAACCGTGCACTGCAGGACATGCTGGAGATCGAAGACCCACAGCGGGCAGACTGAGCCTCCGCAAGCGCGCATAGTAGCGCTAGTAGCCGAGCTTGTCCATTCGGGTCTGCCCACGAGGAGGCAGATGTGTGCCTGATTCAGCAAACCACTGGTCGTTTCACAGAGTCTAGAGATGTGCAATTGCTTGGTTTCCCGCACTCATCTCTCAATGTAATTGTGTCGCTGCCTGTCGCGCCTGCCGCGCCTCCGCGTTCTCCTTCCAGACCTCGCCGCCCTCAAAGAACTCCTTTTTCCAGATGGGCACCTGAGCCTTGAGCTCGTCAATCAGCCAGTGGCACGCCTGCACAAGCGGTGGTTGATTGTTGGTTGATAAACATACCCCACAAGGCAGACATTGACATCATACATTATCTTTTGTCCCTTGTCTGAGCAGCTGCAGCTGGATGGCCCTACCTCCAGAGCCTCTCGGCGGTGCGCCGACGAAACGGCGATGATGACGCTCGTCTGGCCGACGCCGCAGAGTCCGATCTTGTGCGCGAGCGCGACCTTTTTCACGTCCCACTTGGCGGCAGCTTGCGTGCAAATGTCCTGCAATGTCGAGTGTCTGGGTTTGTCCGCGGGTCTCCAGGACAGTCACTCGATGTTCGAAAACATAATGCCCATGCATGAGAATGTCCAGCATGTGTTGATTGCCCAATCCCGCACCTGCATGACCTTCTCCGCCATCGGCGCATAGGCCTCATACTCCAGCTTCAGCACGGACTTGCCGTCGAAGTTGTCCCTGGTGACGCCTGAAAAGGTGGCGACTCCGCCGGCTCCTGGATCCGCTACAAAGTCAGTGTAGCGCGCGAGCTGCAGCGGGTCCGGCTGCACCTCGACCAGGATATTGTTTTGGGACATGGTGTGTGGTTGTCAAAATCCGATTCAGGAACCCCTAACAGGCAGTTCTAGAATCACCGAAGCATGCATAGACCAGCGAATCTATGCATCATGACGCTGCGCGCGCACGCCCATCACTCCGAAACGATTGTGCTGCAGTGGAGCGGGCTATGGTGGTCCCGCAAACCTGACAAAAACAGGGGAAATGTACTGACTGCAATTTTCTATCAGCCACTTTGTGAAAAAAAATGAATGATGCAGTGCAATTTTGCAGCACAGGCACATGGGTGCACGTGACGGTTTGCCGCCTCAAGACGTCGCTGCGCAGCGAGTGTTTGTCAGAAACAGCTATCATAGAGTTAGCAAGTACCCGCAAAGCTTGCACATGCAGTTATAAGCTTAATACCGGCGTGATCAGGCCTTACGAGGTGTCGGAATTCAGCAGCCTCTGTCATGCACACCTGACCCAGCAGCCTCAGAAGCGCTAGTACGCTTACAAACAGCCAGCATGGGACGCAACGGGCCTCGGGGCGGCCGCGGACAGGGTGGCGGCTCCAAGGGTGGAGGAAAGCGACACGGCGGCGGCCGCGGCGCCGGCGGCCGCGGCGCCGTGCCGCTGCTGGGCCGGCCAAAGCCGGCGCTGCCGACCAAGGTCGCCAAGGAGCTGGGCCTTGGGGACAAGTCTGAATCGGATGCGTTCAGCGACGGCGACGAGGATGCTCGGGACATAAGGATGGGGCTGCCCGCCGCGCAGAGCGATGAGGAGCCCGCCGATGACGGCCCAGGTGCTGCCCACCGCTCGCGGTTTCACTGCACAAAAATCAATGACGCCAACTGTACATAGAAGCTGAACGCAACTGCCTTGCATTGACGTTCACCTGTAAAGCCGCATGCTGGCATTCCGCTGCCACAGGCAAGCCAGGCGGACATCCACACGTTTTTGTTGGACTATGCAGGCAACAGCACGAGGGCATATGTGCCTGGCGGCCACACACGGGCGCAGGGCGGCGGAGGCTTGTACGGCATCAGCAAGCGCAAGGCGGAGCGGAAGGCCGCAAAGGCCGCCGCCAAGCAGAAGCACGTGCAGCAGCAGGCGGAGCGGGCAAAGTTCAGACACGCCCAGCAACAGCAGCACAGCCATGCCGGGGCGGCGGCCGCCGTCAAGGCGGCAGGGAACGCCGGGCGCTCAGACCCGCAGGCCAAGTCGGCCACGCCCAAGGCGGCCGCTAAGGCCAAGCCGCCGGCGCAGCAGCAGCAGCAGCAGCAGCAGCAGCAGCACGCGCAGAGCAAGCAGCAGAAGCAGAAGGAGAAGCGAAAGCGGCCGGAGGCAGAGCTGGACGCCAAGCGGCAGCCCAGCAAGAACGCCAAGTTCGAGGAGTTCCTTGGCGACCTCGCGGTGAGTCGCCTGCCTCCAAAGATCATGTCTCGACAAAATTCCATTCTTGGCAGCAAATGTTCAGTCCTTTGCCGTCGTCTGGCTGGCCATTTGGGGGGGGGGGGCGG
>JAABUL010000779.1_pt1 | contig 66098 bp, 53 predicted proteins | sample 5559151 | NCBI WGS metagenome assembly JAABUL01 (sample SAMN10711876, study PRJNA513368) | rock metagenome | isolation source: Antarctica rocks | place: Antarctica: Victoria Land, Pudding Butte sud
GATTGGCATTTTCGTTGCGCATGCTGTCAACAAGGCCCTTGGCTTCGACTAAGTCTTCGGCAACTTGTTGGACTCGCAATTCTTGCTTGGTGGCGCTATCGGACAGAGATTGGGATCTCTTCTGATGTTCCTCATTTTCAGTCCTAAGCATCGCGTAGTTGGTCTGGAGCATCTCGTAACGCTCGTGTGCTAGCGTGACCTGGCTGCTTCCGCGCACAACTTCACCCCGAAGCTCACCATTCAGCCTCGAAAGACTGTCAACTTGTTCTTTCAAGGTCGATCGGTCAGTCGCAGCTTCGTTCCTATAGGCGTCAAAGTGTGCCTGCATGTCTCTGTACAGTTTGGCGTAATCGGCCAAGTCCTTCGCGGACGGAGAGTCCTCGATACTACTTATCACTTCGCCATTCCTAGAGGTGGCAGGGGCTGCATCGCCAATGAAAGATTCGGAAAATAGAGCACTGGCGTCAGTGCCCGGCGGTATTTGGCCCCTATGCGCAAGCATGCGACGGAACATATCCCGCTCCCTGATATAGCTTTGTGATTGAGTCACCAAGGATTTCACCTCGTCCTTGCAACGTTCGTACTTTTCCTGAAGGTCATCCCAATCCCGAGTCTCCTCCAACTGTCTCCGGACAGACTCTTCGTGCTCCATCTTTTCTCCGAGTTCTCGTGTGATCCTTAGCAAGCTAGTATTCTGCTCTTGAAGCTCATTAATATTCCGGAACGTGACCAGGTTCTGACTGATGAAACGACCCGTATCGGTCATACCCTCTTGTACTTCTCCGTCCGCCCGGCTTTGAACTAGCCGCTCGAGCTGTGCCCGCGCATCTGCAGACAGATCGTCGTTACCCTGATCGCGGAGATGGACCTCCATTAGGAAGACTTTCACCTGAGCACTAAGATCGCGAAGCTGTTGGCGAAGTAACTCCCCTTCCCTGGCTTTAGCTTCCACCTGGCCTTGCCATTTCTTCGCTCCTTTCAAGGCCTGATCGCGTTCTTTACCAATTACGTCTATCAGAGAAGACATTTCAGCTATCTCAGATTCTAGACGTGCGTGATCCGAGCGTAACTCTTCGACTTCAGGCTGGCGGGTTTCCAAATCCTGGATCATTTCGTCAAGAGTGGAACTGAGCTTCTCATTTCGGCGCTTCTCAGACTCTAGCTGAGATTTGAGGTCGTTATAGCTGCTATACATTTGAGTGATATTGAGACCTCCCTTGGACCGCGGTGTCCCAGGAGAGCCCATTGGCGTAGACCCATCTCCTCGAATCGGAGTTGCATGTCCATTAATACCTTGATGGGGGGAGCTAGGCAGCAACGATCTACTCTGCAATGCCGAAATATTGGCTTGGAGTTGCTCGACTTGTACCTCAAGTTCGCCTATCTTAGCATCAGCTGCTTCTCTGTCTCGGTGCTCCGTTTCCAATTCAGCTCCGAATCTTCCAAGCTGCTCGGACGCATTTTCTTTAGCCGTTTCGAGCTCCGCCGAAAGATCCTGCCACCTTTGTCGCTCGGTGTTGGCCGAATTTCTGGTAAGCTCAGTCAGGCGATTGGCAGCATCCAGCTCAATCCTATAAGACTCGTCTTTCTTGGCGAACTCCTCTTGCATCTTTTGGACCCTAGAGAAGGAATCATCGGCTTTCTGGACTATTTCTTCCAATCTCCTACGCAGATTCGTCTCAGTGCGATTTGCAGATTCAATAGTGCTTTGTGCATCGTCATACTGTCGCTGGAGCTCAGCAATGCGCAAGCTCTTCTCCTTGCGGTACTTGGTATATTCCGCGGACTTCGTCTTCAATTCTTTATCGAGCCAGTCGTTGCTACTTTTCAGAGATTCGATCTCTTGTTGAAAACCTTGCTCGTGGAATCGTGCACTGGTGGAAGCTGTATTCGCAGACTGAAGGGATTGCTCCAGGGTCGAGACTTCACGTCGCAATTCGAGTGTCTTTTGGTGCTGCGCATTAAGTTCTTCGGCCAATCTGTCGTAAGCTGTGGTCTTGGACTCTAGAAGCGACAGGGTGTCCCTATTCGAAGATTCCAATGAGGTTATCCGTGCTTCCTGAGCGGATAATTTCGAAGACGATTCTGAGATAGACGTTTTTAGGTTCTCAAGCTCGGTCTCCACTGATGCTCTCGCGGTCTCTACATTCCATGTTAGATAATCTGAGATGTGAATTAGTGTCTTGCATACCTTCTGTTTGTAGCTTCTGCCTTAAATTCGCAGCCTCCTTGAGACCTTTGTCAATAGATCCTTTCAAAACGCGACTCTTGGCCTCCCCACCCCGTACCGCATTTTCAAGCTCCACTCCCAACTTAAGCTTCCCAGACGCAAGCTCGTTATGTTCGCGAGCTTTTACCGCTATATTTTCGAGAAGGCTTCGAACCAGCTCAGTGGTAGGGGCGTCTAGTAGAGTGTTGATGGTTTGCTGTGGTAAGGAGCAGTAAGTGGACAGCTGAGCGACGTCAAGCTCAGCAGCCGCCATGACCCTGCTCAGGGTGAGCAACAACGCTCGTGATTCCTGCTATAGCATGGAGGGAGCGGGCTGGCGTTTGGTATTTCTATATTTTGTGAAGGATCGCGAAAGAGATTTTCCTTCCTTCAAGCCTGGTAGAGCCAGAAGCTTCATGTAAGCGTTCAAACACCAGACTTCTAATCTAAGGAAAGGATTATCCTGGAGCGAAACGGATATAACATCGGAATGAGTGTTCAAACTAACCTGAATTCACTGCTTGCGGGGACCGGGAGATGACTTGACAGTTGACGCCGCCGGATTTGGCGCGCTAGCAGCGCGCCAAGTGCCACGATCCTCCTTCGGAATTCATATGGTGATTCTGAAACTCCCTTCGCTATCAGCATTTGCCATTCGAGACCGCATTGACCCACAAGCTGGCTTGCTATCATGTCCTACCTCAAGGATCAGATTAGTAGCTTTCAAGCCAGTACCGCCAACGCCTCCAGCAAAGTAGCCAATAAGCGCGTAGCTGTTGCTCCAACCGACTCCGCCCCATCCATTGTGTCCTCCCAACCTTCCGTCCAGCTTGACAACAAGCGGAAGAGAATAGAAACTACAGCCTACTCTCAACCGGCAGATACGGGGACAGGCAAAAATCTTTACACTCAAATGGTCTATGCGGTAGATTACATCAAGGATAAGGGTCGGCCGCAGACTCTCACAGACATTATTTCTTATTTGAATATTCACAACGAGCCGGAGCAATATAAGGATAACGTGAAAAGAGCATTGAGAAAACATGCCAAGGTGCAGTACCACCCAAAGAATGACGGAGGGGAGGGTACATACACTTACCGCTCGATTTACAACATTCGGACAGGAGACAAATTGCTCGCTTTTCTTCAGAACCAGAAAACAGCTCAAGGTCTCGAAGTGAAAAAATTGATGGATGGATGGCCTGACGTCGATAACACGATCGATGAGCTTGAACCGCTGGGGAAGCTCCTGGTGACGAGAAACAAGAAGGACGACCACCCCAAATGGGTATGGCTAAACGACCCCTCATTGGACTTCTCTGTCGATGAAGAATTCCAGTTGATATGGCATAAGATTAAACTCCCAGAGGCAGGTGCGCTTGCAGATGAACTGGAAAAAGCGGGTTTGCAGCCTGCCAACAAAAGTCGCGGCGTCAAAGTGGAACCTGTCAAGCAGGCCAAGAAGACAAAGAAGCCGAGGAAGGGTGGGAAGACCACGAATACCCATATGGCGGGCGTGCTGAGGGACTTCTCGCACTTGAAAAGGTGACGGGCCTTTTATCATGACGATATGAGTATCTATTCAGAAGGTGTCAGGCGTAATCCTAGCTGCAATGTTGCTCCTCGGCTCTTGCCAATGCAATGGATTGATGAAAGATCTAGAATGACCAGCCAATATACCCCAAGAAGCCGAAGTAATCGAAACAAAAGAACAAGCTGTCTGGGTATCTACAATATTGAATGAAACGCTTGGTGTGAATATTCGATCAACTAAGGTTCTTTCTCACCCCAAAAAAGTAATTTCCCCACTTATCACTGCCCTCTACCATCTTCCAACCCAGGCCAGGCACGTACAAACACCCCTGACTTCTTACGCCCCTATCCTGACCCCAACCTTTTTGAGCTTGGAGGAAACCCCGCAACTCCTGCTCGTTGATGTATTTCCCCCAATCGTGAGTGCCTTCAGGAACCAGCCTAATTAAATTTTCGGCCACCACTTTGGTAGTCAGCCAACTGGTCCAAGTCCGCGCAATGGTACTGAGAACGAGCCATCCGCCCGGTTTGACGAAAGGGAGGCAGGAGATCAGAAATGGTGCTGGCTGATCAATATGTTCAATGACTTCGAAGAGGGAGACTACGTCAAACTCTTCGTTTCTTGTTTCAGGTATGGTCAAGTCTTCTATGGAATGATTCTGGTAGACTAGCCGTCCTGGCTCAAGAAGCAATGGATCTTGACAAGCATGCTCTTTAGCTACCGAGATGACTTCGTTGCTCGGATCGATACCGATGACGGTCTCAGTCTGAGGCAGTCGGGCCGCACTTTCGGCAAAGATGCCACCACCACATCCCACATCGAGATAACGTCTTTTGCTAGAAGGTGCTGGATCTGGCTGCGACTCGAGACAAGACGAAATGAATTGATGGCGTAAAGGATTCATCTGGTGCAGCAACCGAGATGAACCGTAAGGGTCCCACCATGATGAAGCGAGATTACTAAAATGAGAAACTTCTGTTGCATTGATTGAAGAGGTGGAGGAGCTGTAGCAGCGATGGTGTGTTTGACGAAATAGGATAGAGATGTTGCGGAGTCCTGCAGGCCGAAGAGTCATGTTACTGAGTAGGGACAAATCAGTGCAGTTCATAACAGGTAGCAGCTGACAACCATAATAAAAAGGTGTTTAGCCTTCTTCCGTAGTCAATGACTTGATATGACATGAGTATCGCAGTAGAGATTCTGCTAGCACTATTCTAAGCAGACGCGCGGTAAAAGCGTCAAAAGGTCACCGGCGGAGGTGCGGAGCTTCGTCTGTTGTCTCGACTTTTAGCACAGCAGGCATGAGATTGGCAGCCACTAGCAGAGCTGTGAGGTTCGCGCGGAGCAAGGGCACTGGGATTGGTCTTATTAATACAGCGCAACTGTATGCTAATACACCATCACCGCATCAGCGTCACTATCAATCAACAGGTAAATCGACCGACTGATTCTATCAGATTGCCTGCGCTAAGAATATCTAGTCTCCGAGTTTGCCACTGTTCGCGAAGCATCTTCCCTCAACGTCAATGGCACCCATCTCCCTGCAGACGACTGGACAAATGTTCCTTCGTCTATCCTGGCCTTACTTCCTTGCAGACTACACTTACAGCCCTCGCATCCCATATCTATAACTCGCCAAGTCATTGAGAGAAGCTTTTCCAAACCAATATATAATAATTACAATGATCTCCATCCAATTGTTTCTGTGGCCCAGAATTTTGATTCTCTTGGCTTTCCCCCAGATCACCCTGGCAGAAGCCGCACGGATACCTACTACATTAACAAGGACACCGTGCTAAGAACCCACACAAGCGCTCATGAAGCAGAAATATTCCGGAGTAACGCTAGCGAAGGATACACGATCAGCGCGGATGTATACCGAAGAGATGCTATTGACAGGAGCCACTACCCCGTCTTCCATCAGATGGAAGGCGCAAGGATGTGGGATCGAAGAAAGGTGCCCGAGGGGGATATAGCAAAAGCTGTCTGGGCGGATTTGGAGTTGTTGCCAAAGCATGACCTACAAGTCGAAGATCTCAATCCAACTATTCATCCAGATAGAAATCCGCTGCAAGCAAAGCATCATAGCCCACAGGAGGTCGAAGCAATCGCAGCTCATCTGAAGAGAACGCTTGAAGGAGTGGTGGTAGATCTCTTCTCAAGAGCAAAGAAGGCAACACCGACAGCTAGAGAAAGTGAGGTTGTTATGGAGCCCTTGAAAGTACGCTGGGTGGAGGCTTATTTTCCGTTCACTAGTCCAGGTTGGGAACTGGAGGTATACTGGCAAGGAGACTGGTTAGAGATCCTCGGATGCGGCGTGAGTAAGCAGGAGCTTTTGATCAGTTCTGGGGTACCGGATCAGCTGGGTTGGGCCTTTGGGATTGGTCTGGAGCGTGTTGCTATGATTCTATACTCGATACCAGACATCCGTCTGTTCTGGTCAAAAGATGAACGCTTCTTGTCCCAATTTTCATCGATGAATCAGATCAACACTTTCGTACCGTTCTCGAAGCATCCAGCCTGCTACAAAGACGTTTCATTCTGGCTGAGAAACTCGAGCAGCAGTGCTGGTGCTGTACTGAAAGCTAATGCTCAAGATTTCCATGAGAACGACTTTATGGAAATCGTAAGGGATGTTGGAGGAGATCGAGTTGAGGATGTCAAGCTGACAGACGCATTCGAGCATCCTATCTCCGGGAGAAAAAGTCTTTGCTATCGTATCAATTACCGAAGTTTAGAGAGAACGCTTGAAAATCGGGAAGTCAATCAAATCCAGCAAAAGGTAGAAAAGCAGTTGGTGGAGAGACTGGGTGTTGAACTAAGGTAAACCGTCTTTTGAGGCTCGAGAAAGGGAACAGAGTGTCAGATGTGCCTGTACATAGAAGAAATCGGTCGGCTCTATCGATGCAAAACACTGTGACCATACCCACAGCAATACCGAACATAAATCCCAACACAGAGGGGAGTGGACATTTATACAATGCTTTTTCAAGCCCCAACGTAACGCTTGCTAGTACCAACATACCCGAAAAACCAAAGGCGCTCGACCCGAGCATTCGGAGATGTTTCAGCTGTTTTTGACTACACCAACTTTGGCAGCCTAATAACAAAGTCAACGTTGTCAAGACAGGATCTAGGGTGAGGATCGGACGTACTCTCACGACCCTCCCGTTCAGCAAGAACCCTTTCTGCTGCGTCATAAAGACCTGGCCGTCCTCCTTCCCCTCCACATTCGTCTGGAATGTCGCTTCATGCAAATTCGGATTGAACATGTCCCCAGCCTCAGCGGGATCGAATCTCTCCAACCCGTGCTTCTTCAACGTCTGCATCAATATAGCGTCCGTCATTTTGAGCCCCTCGTACAGATTCACCAACTCCCTGTTGCTTTCTGGCTTGCTAACCTCCTCAGCAGGGACGGTACCAAGAGCGCGATCAAGATTGTCAACGCTCTCGATGAGATCGCCCGCAAAGCGGGTGATGGCGAAAGCTTTTGCGGAGTCGACGTCGCGTTTTGTGCGGTCTTGAAGGTTGCGGAAGTCGGCTACTGAGCGGAGGTATCTATCCTAGAACGGAGATGAGGTGAGCGTTTTGATGCTGATCGTGGTAGATGAGCTGGCGGCGAACCTTTAATTCTATAATCTCCTTGTTTTTCTCCTCCAGTTCTTTCTTCGCCGGATCTTCGCTGTCAGCTTCTGGTACTGGGGCCTCGACCCTTGCGCCGCCCTCCGTCTCAGTCGCCGTTGAGTAGCATCTTGAAGTTCTCTTCGTTGGCGGTGGAGGTATTCGTAAGGGATGATGTGAATATCTTGAAATTACGCTCCGAGACGGATGGTATGATCTCGAACACAACGCTCGCGATTGAGATAACAGACTCCGTTGGATCATATTGTCGGCGTGATGTGGTGGCTGTAAGCGGGAAGCTTTTACGTTACAATAGTAGCACATACTCCAAAAATCCTTAGCTCAAGTCAGGGGTCTGCGTCATTTCGCGGATGACGACTATCGCGGTTCCGCGGCTATCAGTAATGAAATCGTACGCCGCCAGCGTTACTTAAGTACTTTACTCGTATCAGCCACAACTGAGTCCGATGCTTACTACATAGTACTACGTAGTAGCGGCGGGAGAAGCCACCAATCTAAAGTACTTTACTCACAAGGATCTAGCCTGTCTCAACGGAAATCCGCTCTAAATCTTTAGCCTCGGGACAACGTTTACTTTACCTTCCCTACTAACTCAGAGTACCCTCACATGGGTGATGCTGGTGACAGAGATCTCTAAGTTCTACTTCGTAGGTACCACGAACGCTGTTCCAAGGCCAGCTTATGGAGCTCATCATTCAGATTTTGAGGATGAAGAGATTCCGCGTCATGCCAAGATTGCTTTTAAAGAATGAAAAATACGCCGTATACGTTGGTCTTTGATATTCGCAAGCTGCCGAGCTACCATACGCTTCTATATGATCTATCAAACTGTAAAATGGCGTGACCGAAAGGCTGATTGTCAACATTCGACGCACGACTATGCAGAATCTGGTGTCAGAGGTGGCTAAACCACTGAAAACGACACCTCAGGTCATCTCGGGTTATATGGCGGAAAGTCTACACCTTGGAGTTCGGTATCGGTTAATCCATCAGATGAGCAATGTTGTCGATAGTTTGGGCCTTTGTCATCTGACAACTTTCTAGCGCCACATCCGCTCACATGGAATAGCACCTCATATGACACTCCAAGTCCCTGTTGAGCGTTCTTTTACTGAATCTTCGGATTCTGGCCGTCCATTGGCTAGAAGGGTCTTCACAGTCCACGTGAATCACCATACCTCCAGCTGCAATTGAAAGCCAGTAGAATCTGTTAATGCATTTCTTAGAGGCATTCATGTTACCAGCCATAGTCCTTTGAATAACGTTAGAGCAGGCGAGAGCAGGATCATAGGCCCAAAATTTTGTAAAAGAGATTCAGAAAGATTTAAAATGAGGATGGGCTCCAGGCCGCAGCAATTGATTGGTACCATAATAAAGGACCACTTGCCTGCGATCGTTATATCCACTGCTTGACAGCGCCTTACCCTTTAAATTAAATTTTTAATCCTTTTTAAGAGCTGAGCTCATGCAGGTGGGAGACCTAATGGCAAGACAAAAGTATTGGATGCATGAATAATTACGTCCTCTGGAACCCAATAGAGTTCACAATGAAGGAAAGTGGCGCTAGCGCCTAGAGTACCTCAAATTTGTAAGTTTCCAATATCTAGCCTCGACCTACTTAGTACACAACGCTCTCAAGATTTTGGAACGAAGAGAGATTGGAGCAGAAGCAGTGGCGGGAGTGATAGGTGAATCCAACTAGCAATTAGTCATTGGCAAAGGTGAATACCATAGTGGATCCACAAGGACCTCAGGCACTTTCGTTGTGAAAGCTCTGCAACTAGTTTCAAAATCATGGCGATCAACACCAATAAACGAAGCGTTGGGTCGTGAGCTCGCGAGATCAATGACACGCCAATTGCATAAAGATATCGCTGTGACTGAATTTCCCTAAACCCGACTTCTCGCATGTGCTCCCGCACCATGACGTACCACGAATGAGCGTCCTCAAAATTCATAAAATCCATCAACGATATCCTTTCGTCTGCAAACACTGCTTCTCCCCTAGGTTGTGGGGTGCACCTTCTCGGGCAATGCATTCTCCAATCCCTTCGGCACCGCCTCCTGCGCAGGCTTGGGCACTACACTGTCGCCCGTGGCATGTGTAACGCCTGCATTGCCGGTCGTATCTGCATCGGCGCCGGTATCGTGGAGGCTGTTTGGGACTTTCTCCTCGACTTTCTGGGGGAGCACCTCCTGGAGCTTTTTGGGGACAATGGAATCGCCAACGGCGTGAGAGGCATCGGTTCCTTGACTGGATGACGTTAAAGTCAGTACTCCCATTTCGAAAAATAAAGAACAATAATTTCCCGAGACAAATTGTTCGATACGGTCAACTAGGGAAGGGATGTGGAATGAAAAGGTCAACGTACGGCATGGTAGAGGAGTAGTGAAGTGTAGTTCGGTGTTGGGCGTTGGGTGTTTGATGGTTTGTAGTGAGTTTTGTTATAGTCTTGTGTGGCGGTGTAGAGATTCAACTTTGTGGTGAAAGTGGTTGTTTGTGCACAGATTCAAAGGGTTCTTATATCTTTCTTGTAGAGCGAACAGCCTATGATGTCTGTCTCTGCGTAGGTTGCGAATGCGAATACGTGAATACTCCCCAGTCACTTCATAGAGCACTCTTGACGTAGCAGTTGTATTACGTCTGCGAAAAATCTTCCCTCTTAGGTTTAGCCTTCAGGACCAGCAACACCGCGCAAGCCTTTGCATCATCTCTTCATCACAATCAACTTACACCATGTAACGCCGATACTTGTTGTCCTGCGAACACGAATACGCAATTCGGCGCCTACGGACCACAACGGAAAATAACAATCAGCCAGCGAACCCGTGGCGGTCTTCGCGCTTTCCGTGGCCGTTCGGAAATTCTTTCTTTGCGCTATTGATTGTCTTGGATTCTCAACCCTCTCGATTCGCCGTCCTCTATAAGGCTTGCCGAGGGGCGGCTCCGATCCAATGGCCTGAAACCCTCATAATCTTATCCAAATTTATCTACGCATCTCAATACATTGATATGGAGATGACAGCTTTTGCGATTGGCTCTGATATCTCCACAACTCGAGCTCCGTTAATGCTCCGTGCTTAGAATGGTAGGCTGAAACCCATAGCCCTCGCCTGGGGCGTTACCACTCCCATCATTCCCATAGAGTTTTGCTTGACCAGGATAATGCCCTCATACTTCAGTCTCGCCTTTCAATGACGCATCCGGTCCCTTCACTCGGCCAACATTGTCCTTGTTCTTATGTTTGGGTTTCTTCGCGCTAACAAGCACATGCTTGTTCTTCCACATCTGAATGATTTCGAAATCAGCATATCCTCTCTCATGTAGCCATGCATTTGACTTAAGAAACATGTTTAGGGTGTAGATTGAGCTTTAGTAAGGGAAAGAAGGCAGAGGGAACGATAGCGCACCCCACCATACTTGTAGTATGGATGGTCCAGGCTCCCATCGATCACACCGCCTGAGACATCTTTCCAGCATTTCTTTGGGCATATGAGATGCCATGTCGCCGTGGAATTGATCCGGCAGCGGACTAAAACGTCGTTGGGTTCATGGCAGAGGTCGCAGGGCTTGCGGAAGGAAACGGGAGACGTGGAGCGCTTTGACGATTTCTTTGAGGCAGAATGCTCGATGACCTCCTTGTTGGGCTCAGTGATCCTTTCACCATCGCGAGGTTCCATTGCAATGTTGTGCGGAAACAGAGAACATCTTGACATCATGAGCTTTCACGCCGTCCGTGGAATAGCCGCAGTTGTCGTACCCCGCTTTATTTTGCCTCTCCACCACCGGACAAAGGAACAAGATGTAGAATGCCGCACAGATGTTGTCGGAAAAGCACCTGTAATATTCTCTGCAAAACTCTTCAAGGGCCGGATCCATCAACAACACGAATTCTGAAACCAAACGCGCAAAGTTCGGCTTCGCTTCTGGAAATCATGTAGTGATCGCTTGAAGAAATGAGGTACTTGACGACTCCTGCAGAGTTGACACCGACTGGGAATAGAAAGCAGTTGTTTAGCTTCTTGAGACTGGCAAGCGTTTGGATAGGGGACAACGACAGCAACTGGCAGCCATTGAGGCGGTAGGAAGAACTGTTGAACAATACGAGTTGACGAGAATGGTTCAACTCAATGGTTCAGCTGATCCGTAAAACCCATATCCCATATAAGCCACTTGAGTAGGGTCTACCAAATACAGCGTTCTGACCAGCAACTAGACGCGTCATGATCTCCTTGCCAGATTAGTCTACATGCATCCCATGCGCGTAATACAATCTTTTGTTAGCTTCAAGGACTTTCGGCACCGTATAGTGTGAGAGGCTCGCCGAAAGGGACGAGTAAGACTGACCCATAGAGTAGGGGTGAGCTCGAAGAGCACTCTCTAGTACATGCTATCTCCTGCCCATAGACGCTGAATATTCGACTAGAATCTCTTGCAGAACCTGGTGGAGATAGAAGACTTTGACGGGGATTGCGCGAAGCCAGGTGATGCTGCGTGGTAGCATTCTGCTAGCGACAAGGCCAAAGGACTCAAGGACACGTAGTGCACCCCATGCAAATGGTACTGATGCATTACTCTTTTAGTTTGCTTCTAAAGCTTAGCGCTGTTTCCTTGACAAGGTCGAGCCCAATACAAGCTGCAAGTTCTGCAGCTATACATTTGATTGTACCGGGCTCTGAGATATTATCCTCATCCCAACTCACCAGATCCTGTTACTAACATTAGCCAATTTATCGTATGTAGATATCTTCAGTTTTAGCCTGACCTCTAAATTTACAAGCCTGCTTCCAAGCTTCAACTGCCACCGATCCAGATTGATCTGGTCTTTGACTTCCTCCAAAGTCATTGCCCCGGGCATCCTAGCTTCGAAGACCGTTGTAGCACGCTGTGCTTGATTTTGGTCATTTGCTTCGGGGCCGTGGACGTATTCGAGAGCAGTTTTCAAAATTTCAGGGCCCATAGAGAGCTCCTCATGAAAATGGGACCTGACAAGGCTGTCTGAATGCAAGAAAGTGTCCAGATCCGTGCGAGGGATTGCCCACGCCCGTTCCAAAGACATTGAAACCCACGGTCGAGAGTCGAGTCTTTGAGTTAGGTCGTCATCCAAGAGGTCCCAGGTGTAGGTGCATGGGTCTGAGACCGTGGTCAGTGAGCTTTTTCTTGAAGATGATGGGAAGAGACTCTGACCCAAAAGCTGCTGGGTACGGAAGGTCGCTTTGTACCTCATTTTGATGCAAGAATGGATGTAATAGCCTGTTTCAAGAGTCATGGTTTGGGCGTGCTGTTGATAGCAAAGCTACATACCCATGTAGTAATACCTATACCCATTCTCAAGCGATAACGCGATCTCGCGTAGCGCACTGAGCTTACCGAAGTTCCAGTCGTGGACATCCTCATGATACCTAGGCGAATATGAGCCGATGCGAATTCCGGTCAGCAGCAGAGCACTTACAGCAGGTAGACTGAGCTTACAACCTCCGGCAACAGATCGAGTACTCCCAAAGCAACCAATTTTCCGTCCAAGCGGTAGCACTGATGGTAGGAGCCTATCCTCCTTTCCTTGCCCTTTACCGTGAGAGTGCTTTGGTCAAAGCCTGAACAAAGGAATCTTTTGAACCCACTTTGGGAGATGTCAGAACGCTTCTCGTGATGGACTACCCTCTGGTAATTCTGGAATAGAGAGAACCTGTAAGTAGAAAATCAGTACCAAATTTCCGCGATCTGATATTGTGACAGACTTTTCCTCCGTGAAATTATCTGGCTCCAGGGTGACCTCGAATTTATGCGCGGGCTCGATTTGCCTTTGTATTCTAGTATCGATAGGCCTTTTCACGTGCTGATATTCGGATTCGTGTACCGCGTCAGAAAGATCAAAGCGGTTCTTCCGTCGTTTCTTCTCCCTGAAAAGCGAGGAGACTTTAGCTAGCGCGTATACATGGGACAAGTAAGGACATTCGGTATTTGTATGTTGTTATGCTAGCGAATGGCCAACGTATTGGACGTACTCTCGACCTCTAGGGCAGAACCTTGCCGCATTCAATCTATAGGTCTGACCTAAAACGTATCTGTTGAATCGATTGATCGCCTGACGCTGATCTCTTCTCGAGTCAAAAGTCGTTGCATCCAAGCTATCCTGGCGTAAGCAGAGATGAGTGGAACCAGTACGATGATACTTACCGAATAGTGTAATGCACACAGCAAGAATGGCTGGCATCAGGCTTGTAGTAGTACGTGCCTGACCTGCAGAAGTAGATATCAGAGTCGGAAATTGCATGATCAGCATGCCTTAGATGCGGTGGAGAGGGGGCCGTACCGACGCCAGCCTCGGTTGACCAATACTTGATAATGAGAAGGCGTCAATGAATCAGAAAGAGCTCCAACAGACGCGCCTAGAGCATTGCATAGATCAGCTAACGAGTGCGGTGAGGTGACCGAGGACGCCAAGAAGTGCAAGTGAGAGCGTGCAAGATAGAATAGTGGAAGGCTGACGTTGGTTTGCGTGGCAATAATTGCAGGTGGAATATCCATATCCTAAGGCTGTCAGTTAGCATCAAACTTGCGATTCGATGCAGCACATGACGCAGTGGAGTGCTGGACCAACCCCGACCCGCTAGCAGAGAGTACTATGAGCCAGCCAAAGCTGCACGGGGGCTCCAGCCTGCAGCTCGCATAGCTTACCTGTCGGAGTGAGAAAGGAAGAGGGTTCCTCCGCCACGGGACGCATCCAGGCCTGCATATTGAACCGCTCTCGCTCGACAAGCGGGAGCTTGTACAGTTGTCCTCCGTACCTTAGGGTAGGTTACTAGGTTTGATGTCCAAGCTTGGATACAACATGTCTGGCGCACAAGCCATCTGGTGCAGTTGATGTGGTCAACGTCGGCGCCTACGAATCAGCCGCTTCCCAGGCAGACCCTAAATGTTATCAATGTGACGTGGGAGACAGATTCGCTCAACCCTCTGGTTGAAGAACGCTGATTGACACAGCCATAGTATTGGGATATTAGGGATCGGACGGCCTCCCACTCACGGTCCTCTAATAGGAGAGAGCAAACAGATGGTGTACCTTAGTCCGATGCAGCTAGAAGTACTGCCTGCTGCTGTTGATGTAGCTTCGGATCTGGTCCAGTCGGAAGATGGGTGAAGGAAGAGATGATGCACGCCTGCGTTGGTCTCATGCATGGAAATTCTAGAACGCGAAAACGCTTAGGAGAAGCCTGGTCATAGGTGGACACTGCGTCTGTCCTCCGGCCAGCGCAAGATTCGATAGTGTGGGGAAGAAACAAATCAAATCCTGTCGGCGCTGCGACGTCACACGAATGCGTCAGACCTGTAGTGGATCTGGTGCCTGATGTTTGTATGTTCAAATGAACAGGTTAGGTTCAGAATAGGCCATGGAATGTGTGAAGAGAACGGAGTATAGAGTCTGGTACAGACGCTGGCTCTGGCGAGCTCCCCGAGAGAAAAGTGAGCAAGGCGGTCTGCTCAGTCGGAGACCGAAAGACGATGGAAAATGTAGGGATGAGCTGTTAACGGCGAGACTCATGGCAATGGTAGCATGGTTACTCAAAGTCGCAGAGGTGGTATGTTGTCGCGCTAGGTGGTGACTTAGAAACTACGTGGGGGTTTGAAGGAATAGACGTGTGAGAAATAATTATTCTTCGACTGATGCGGCGACTCCCAACAACTCATCTCCGCGCCCACAATGATCGGCTTCACTCTAATCGGAAGTAGCTGCTTGACTCATCAAGCACAATAAATATGACGCTCCCCCCTGAGGAAAGGATAAGACTTCATCCTCAAACCCGTCCTTCACGGGTTTGAAGGACCAACCCTTCCAAGGCTACCACCATCGATACAACCCCAGCGCTCACTCTCCCCCCATTACCACGTCTTAGCATTCAGTCGTCCAAAGCCTTCGCCTATCAGTCTGAATGCATTAGCTACCACGCTGTTCAGCTGTTAACCACTCGCTTTTCCAAGTGTGCCCTTTGCGCAGCGTCTCGCTTCTCGGTCACGTGTCCGCCCAAACGACCACCAGAGCTGTCTCGGTTCTCGTCATTGAGAGCTTCGGCGGCCTTCGAACATGGCCCAAAAGCTTGCCTCTACGGCTCGCACCGGGCGAGACAACCAGCGTATGTGCATCCCCAAGAGCATACGAATCTTGAACACCTACCGCGCTTCATGGTGCTTGTAGCAGACGAAGAAATGTGATGATTCTACTGTGTACCATCCGTTCACTGATACGCATTCAGGATACGGTGCCCAGGGTGAACGATTGGTTGCGGGTGTAGTACCCCTCTCCGGCGACAAGAAGATGGTGCTTCTCATTCAATCTACACGCCGCGGCGGCTGGGTCCTTCCTAAGGGTGGTTGGGAGACCGATGAAGCAACTGCGGAGCATGCGGCCTGTCGAGAAGCCTGGGAAGAGGCAGGCATAGAGTGCAAGATACAGAAAGACCTCGGCAAGATTCCCGACAAACGCCCGGCTGGCCAACTTACTGCGAAGGCGCCAAAAGCAATATTCCAATTCTACGAGGTCAGCGTCGAGAAAGAGCTAGTGAAGTGGCCAGAGCAACACAAGAGGGCGCGAAAATGGATGTCATACTTGGAAGCGAAAGAGGCTCTGACCCCAAGACCCGAGCTGTTGGACGCCCTCAATCGAAGCTCGATTTCGAGATAGTCACTGAAGCGCTCACGACGACCGTAGCTCACGAGTTGGTGGCAATATTCGTGCTTAGTGTTGACTGAAGGAGTTGCCAAGTCTTTGCATATGCATGTTTGGGAGGCTGGAATGGTCTAGCATGATGATATAGAACGGGTGGCCTTTTCACAGAAAGACGCGAGCATCGGAGGTGGAGTAAAATATGCCCCAAGCTCTCTACAGCATGCATCTGCTCCTAATTTCTTCCGTCAATCTGCTCCTATTCGTTGATGAATTTACTGAAGCCTGTCACGAGACTGTACTGCTAGGTGCCACTACGTCGACCAGAAAGCGCCGTGTGCTTCGGCTTTATCAAGAACACTGAGTGGACATTCTTCATCAAAAGCCTGTCTAATATGCTACCGTTAGTGGCTTATCACTTGTAAAGGCAGTGTTTTCTAATGAGCTATCTTTCAAGACCTTTAGTATCTCGGATGACTGTCTAAAGATTCTTCTAGGATTTGTTTTGCCCCAAGTTTGTTAACGGGACTGGCTTTATCACGCTCAGCTGGTCAAAGTGCCCACCAGAGGTCCAATTCTTCAAGTAAAACTGTCATTATACCGTCTGTCTGTTGAGACATTATCTGTTCCTCAGCTCTACCTAGTATCAAATACTTTCTTTTCAGGGATTTGCACTGAAGGAGTGACCCTCTTACTCACCTGCTTCAGATAGCAAGTGCCCAATTTTAACGGGACTCGAGACCAAGGAAGTCACCCCTCTGCTATGTACTCCGCAAGAATTGGCTTGTTTGCAGCTTTAGCTAGGTACTGCTTGGTCAATATTTGAACTCCGCTAGGTCGTAGAGGAAGCCATTTGCAGCTAGTAAGGGCAGCTAGGTGACACCTTACTTGAAGAAGAGGATGTCTGATCGCTCAAATAGGCCCACTTGATCACTTCCTGTGCTGAATGGATTTGAGGCAAACAGTCGCGGCAGGTGGCCTTACGTTCTGGTGTTGAATGTCGCTTCCCATTGTTGCTATCGGCACCCACCCTGTTTCGCGACGTCCTTCAACACCGTAATTCCAACCACCAACCACAAATATTTGGCAATCGTCCACCGAATACCACGCAAATGGGCAGACTCAACTACACAAACGTAGGCTCCCAGATGTATCATGTTTGGGAACAGAACACTAATGCAATACCAGCGAAAGGCCGAGGGTCTCAAGCAGGGCCAGATAGTGAACAAAGACTTGGTAAATCTGGCGTCAGAGCATTTGAAAGCGAAGGCTGACCCCTTGTAAGTTCAAGCGCATTCCACCAAATCCTGGATCCAAGGCCGCCTTCAGAGACCCTGCGGTCGAACTCGATGTCTCGGGCAAAGCATTGACAGATGAAGGCTTTTTCGAAGTTGCATCGGCGCTGTTAGAAACACTCGTCTACGATGGCGTCCAAGGCAGATGTGCGCGTTTGGAGGAGCTATGTCTGAAAGATAACCAGCTTACTATTGCCTCGCTCCAAGCAATGACTCCAATCATTCAACTGGCATGCAATGATCTCAGAGACCTGGATTTGTCAGGTAGCTGCTCCCCCAGCCTAAGCTTTCAATTCTCGGATGCTGAGTCCTGGACATTGGTTTTGGGGATAGACGCCCTTGCCCACGTGACGTCGGTTCCTAACGTGGTCTTGAATGGGTGATACTGACAAAGAATCATACTAGCTAATAAAATCACCGTCAATACGGAAGATGAGGTGGCAATCTGGGAAAGCTTTTTAAACGCCTTTGAGCGATGCTGCACGCTACGAAGGATCGACTGGAGCGGCAACGCTTTGGGCCCCCGCGCCTTCGAGGTGCTGCTCAGAGTGTATGCAAAGGAAGGACCAATAGATCTGAATCTAAGACCAGAATTCGAACAAGCGCAGGATGAGGTCCGAATGGCATCACCAGTTCATGGGGTTCCTGGACCTAAGATGGGAAAGATGAGCATCATTCCAGAATCTGAAGAGTACAGTGATAAGGATGGAAGTCCACATCCTCACAGTCGAAGAGGCTCGCGGCAAGGTTTGTTCGCCATCGCGATCTCGCTAGCTTCCGCCATCCTAACGGGCACACGTCCTGCTAAATCATTGTTTCTCACTAGCTGATTCGCCGTATAGATTCCAAACCGCCGGAGAAAGCCAATGCTACAACGGTCCAAACAGATCCGCAACCTCTTTACACGACAACTCAGGGACTACGATCTGTACCATACCTTGTTCTCTGTGGCACTTCGATGACAGAGACGTGTGCTCTTCATCTTTCCTACATAGTTGAGAATCATCACACACCTCGACAACTTCTGAACCGCGTCCCTCCAGTGAAAGCTGGACCATCGGGGCAGCAGCTGATTTTCTATGAGAATGAGTTGCATTGCCATGGCATCGTTTACCTTCCAAATGCAAGGCTCAGCACTACTGGGATGAAGGTACTTGAACTTGCTGAGAAGAGACGAGATATCCAATTTGGCGACACGTTGGAGGCAAAATCTGGGCCGTCCACAAAGCCTAAGGAGTTCGGCAAGCCCTCAAGGAGAATGTCTGGGACTGGACCTAGACCTACAATTGACGCCAAGCGAAGACTGTTGACGCACAAAGGGGGTCCCGATCAAGGTGACGAGGGAGCCGATCTGGATAGGGCGAGAAGTAGGATCCAGGGAGATACACTACAAGATGCCGGTCCACTCTCCAACGAATTATGGCGAGCAGCGCTCAGAATGCTGGTTCTGGGTCGTGAGATACAGCTTGCAAAAGACGACAGCCTCCAGCCGACGCCGGCTATCCCAGCAGCCCCAGAAGCTCCGAAAGGGAAAGGTCCAATTGTTAAGACGCTGACCATACCTGGATACGTCAAGCCACAGCCATTGAAGTCTCTTACACCCGTGAAGCCTCTCACATCTTTGAAGCCTCTCCCACGCTTGGACCCTTTCCCACCCTTGCAGCCCCTCGCACCCTTGATGATGATGGAGAGGGATCCCAACCAGCCGATCACCCCTTGGAATCCCAATCTTCGCAAGAAGAGCGAGTCAATTCCATTCCTTCCTAATGTGGTTTCTCACAAAAAGGAATCTGAATTTGGCAATCCTGCAGTCGAGAGAAAGCATTTGTCGCGGACAGACAAAGTCTACCGTACCCAGCTTCCATGTGGATTTTCCGAGGATGTATGGAGAAGGATCCTCGGACAATTTGCTGGTGTCAATGGTATACTGAGTGCTGATCAACAGTCAAAGATCCTGCGGTATGCAATGGATCGGAGGACATTGAGCAAAGAGAGCGAAGTCTTAGGTCTCACCTTCGCGACTCAGATTTGGCGGATACTCGAAGCCACTGGGTGTTTGACATACGAGTTGGACGTCTGATTGAAGGAGGGTTGGTGTGTTAATAGGTGTACTGGAATTGCGGGTGAGACTGCCAGGCATTCTCACCAGCATTCAGATAGACCGTGGACATATATGCAGTCATTAGATAGTGCGCGAGCAGATTTTACGGTCCGAAATCCCTTATGGATATGTGTTGTCTTCTGGTAGCCTCCGCTGATACCTCGCTATGGGGGGCAATCATAAGCAAGCATTAATCTACGTAGGACTGAACTAGTTGTCCTCTCACTACTATAATACGTACGGAGCACCAAACACCAGACGTCATTGTGCAGGGAATTTTTACCTAGTAGCAACCATGCGTAAACCCTCGTTCGCATGATTCAATGTCCATCCGCTGGAAAAAAATTCAGGATATTCGGAACACATCCAACATACGCCCTCCTCACCCGGGCTTTCCTCTTGACCTGCGGCCTACTCTTACTCCTCCTCTTAACCATCACCATGCCCAAAATGGCCTCAGACACCAGCAGCCTCAGCAGTCTAGCAGAACAAGGTCTCGCTCCCGATACATTCACCGATGGCTTGCCTCTTCCCAGAATGATAGTATTCGATCTCGACTATACACTGTGGCCTTTCTGGGTAGACACGCATGTTTCGCCGCCACTGAAAGCAAAGGACGGCGGGGCAAAATCTGTGGATAAGTATGTTAATGTTGCATTAGGCTGCCATGTTTCTACTCCCTATAATGCTTGCTCATGTGCGTTTTATAATCTCGGTCGTAGATGGGGTGAATCGTTCGCATTCTATCGCGACGTCCCATCAATCCTTCACTCCGCCAAAAACCTGCCACGCCCAATCCTTCTCTCCACCGCCTCCCGCACACATGCTCCCGATCTCGCAAACACGCTGCTCAAGCAACTGCATGTCAAGCTTGCCAATAAGCGCGCAATCGAATACTTTGACCACATGCAGATATTTCCAGGAGATAAAAAGCAACATTTTGCTAAGATACACAAATCGTCGGGAGTTGAGTATGAAGAGATGCTGTTCTTCGACGACGAAGCGAGGAATCGGAACGTGGAAACACTAGGGGTGGTAATGTGTCTGGTTAGGGACGGGGTCAGTAAAGCTGAGGTGGATAGAGGGGTCAGGGAGTGGAGGAGGAGGAAAAATAGGGAGGAGAAGAAAGAGTGAGGGCATTGATAGATTTGGTTGCGAGGACGATAAGACCAACAAGACTGGCCCAGTTGGAATGGATACAGACAGTGGTATTTTGGATTTATGGCGGAGCTTCAGAGGGGTTTCGACAATGCAAGCAGGGCGTTCCGGCGGCATCGATGCAAATGGCAAGCCACATAGAGGTTCTTTGAAAAGAGATATAGAATTTGTTTGCGCCCTTGGGCTGAGTTCTCCATTCTTTGCTCGGTGTTCTTGCTTTCGGGGTCCCACCATCTCTTGTTCTGCTGGCACAGCCATGAACTAGGATTGGAGGCATTGCGCGTCTAGCTCCATCGTGTTTCATCGAGATTCAATGGCTACGTGGACTTTTGGAGTGAGGAGATTCCAGAACTATGTTGTATTGGTTGTGGCAAACGCGCCATCATACGGCTGCGCCACCTTCATATTCACTCCCAGAATTGTGACGGCCGGCCTGGATAAAAGCTCTTCCATCCCCACTTGGATTTTCTGCACGAACTCAGCTAGACTACAACCAGAACATCCAGACATCTCACAAAAATGGCCGCCAACTCCCCACCCCTCTCCTCACCTTCTAATTCCTCCTCTCCACTATCAAGAGGCACCCAAACGCCGCTCTCTCTAGACCTCTCCTCTATTCCACCTCTAATAACGCCTTCCCCACCTTCCAACACACTCCTAATCACGAACATCAATTCGACCGCCAACTTCCACCCCACCACACTCCCCAAAATAAAAGAACTCCTTTCGCAACCCGTCCCACTAAATTCCTTTTCACCACTCCGCTCACTATGCCGAATAATCGTCTCCTACCCCACCACAGAAGCAGCGATAGACATGCGCCAAGCACTCGACGGGCAGTCCATTGGCGACGACAACCGCATACGAATATACTTTGGCGAACACACGCCCATTGTTGGAGAAGGAGGAGAAGACCAATACCTGCACCCACCGAGTCTGGGGAAATTACTCTTCATATCGCCGCCACCTAGCCCGCCACTGGGGTGGGAAATCCGAGAGGAGGAGCCGCCGAACAAAGACGTGCATGCCGAGGACCTCCAAAAAGCGCTGGCGAATCTCAACGGGTTCAAGCGGCACGACGACTCCGAGGAAGAGGAGGAGAGGGGGGCGATGAGTGAAGAGGAAAAGGAGGGGTTGGAGCAGTTCAAGCATGGGGGGTGGGGTAGGAAAAGAAGTGGGACGCAGGGGAGTGTGGTGGTCTATCATCCGAGAGACCATGGCGATCGAGAGGATTTGCCGGCTGTCATGGTGGAGGATACGGAGGGGCACGGGGTGCCGGAAGGGGAGGAGGAAGGGGGCGGGAAGATGTTGACGCATACGGCGAGGCCGCCCGTGGAGTTGATGGAGCAGTAGGGATGTGGCTGGCGATACAGGCATGGACGTATGGGATTTTACTGATATGTGAAGTGCAGGCGTTCTAGCGTGGCGTTGGGGATCACAAGGTCAAGGCACTGAGCATACTGCTTTGGTGAGGATGTTGGTAGCAGCTAACGTGTGCTTTTGTGCTATGGAGCTGGCAGCTCTATTGCCATAAAACGAAGCTTGGACATCAAATCGTCCATCCAAGTTCCAACATTATCAAGTGTACAGATTGAAAACCTGCTTCTAGCTCTCATACATTTCGATTACTATGTTCGAAGCCTGATTCTGTTTCATTTTCTGGGCATTTGGCTTCCCCAAGTCTTCCTCATCTCGTCTCATATCAACTTTTTCCATTAATGTCTGCTCATCGGTCCCACTGCTCTACAGCCGCAATAGCACAGATGAACGCTGACTTGCTCCTCAAGATCTAAAGAATCAGCTCTAGATGCCACTCGAAAAGGATCTCAAGTCCAAAGGAGAGCACATTTGGCAGGCTGCAGCCTCCTGCCTTGACCATGACTGAGTCTGCATTCGGCTCTCGGAGCCCATACTATGTACCCAAACCCGGACTTTGGAGCAGATCAACCCTCGCTTAGAACTTGCACGAGGTGCCTTGCGGGGCGTACTTGTAGGTTGATCCCCTTGGTACACGAGCCTGGATTGGGGATCAAATCTTGAAGCGCGAGCAGTAGCTTCGAACGGGGTGAGCACCATGCTCAGATTTTAGGTGAGTTTTTGATCGGGTAAAGTGATCGCAGAGGTCCATGCTCCTCCCACATGGCTCTGCATCATGATGGCTTAATCCTTTGATAGACTTACTGCTAGCCGAGTTGTCAATCCTGCTATGTACCTCTCCCAGCCGATCAACTCGAGAGCCCATGATGGGAACCCTTGACTGCGACACTGTTACTGCATTAGCAATTGCAGCAATTGAAGGCGTGTCTAGTATCAGACGACATGAAGTTCAGTTGGTACCACACAATCGATGATCCAGCCTCAAGTGGGGATTTCAGGCATAGGTGCAGAATGTAAGGCGAGAAGAAAAAGACAGCCACTGACGATTAATAATAAATCGCGACGAAAGACATATGTCGGGAACGAACTCGAAGGGGGCCAGTGCGAGCGATATTGCAAGTGGACCCTTATTGGCGTAGGGAGGATCAGGGACTGGCAGAGATTGGTTGCATCACCGGCGTGACAGCTTCGCCTCATTCAATGCATTCTCACGGTTAATGAGAAAGGTGCTCGAACACAGTGTCAAATATTTGTCATTAATTATAGCGGACCGAGAAGAAGTGCTGTTGGATGATACGTATCTTTGGGGCGAGACTAAGGAAATGTAGGGCTTTCTGTACCAGCGGTGGTTGTTTCCAAGCAGCACGACTCGTAAGCTCATCTGCGCAATCAGTCATAAATAGTTCATAGCATTAAGTCGTAATGTGTCTGAGATGGCCGCTATGGCCCCGGAGGCCAAAACCCTCGAGAGGTCCAGGATCCGGCCCCTGTCCATGCGGCCACTGAAAAGGGGCTGGCGAATCAACAGGAAGAGATCTCCAGGAAACCTTTAAATCCAACCATCTAAAACAATTGGCAGTATTTTAAAGACCTGTTTCGTGAGCAGATTTATTCGAGCCTAAGGGTGGCGATTCGTGTCCATGTGGCGAGAAAGCCTCACTTATTCCCTAAACCAACAGGACAGGTGGCAACATGACACATACTATTATCCGTCCCACCATGCCAATCAAGAACATGTTGTATATGGGTATACCTTTCACTGATGAATCCCTCAACGACCCAAAGACTTAACACGAGACTTCGATCCTGTGTTCTGGTATAGTCATCTCCTTCTCAATGAACTTGGCACGTATATCTCATGCAATGCGGTTGCGCCGCTCGTTGAGTTCGGTGACTACTCGTGGTGGTGTGTCGGTTGGTGAATCGGGTGGGGTAGGAATATTTTGAGGGCTCCGTGGAGGTGGTTGCCTGAGATTACCCAATTCGCGGTATTCGACGGTGCCGATGATATCCTCCTCCCATAGGTACCTGAAGAGCTTGAAGTCTGAACGAGCGTGAGAGAGATTATGGCCCGAGTGATGATGCCAGGCGACATGTCTCATTCTTTCGACCCAGCACGCCAATCCATCTATGTTCTCAAACCTCATTTCGCAAAAGCAACATTCGCTCGACGTGGGAGGAACTATTGATCGCGGAGACCGCCTTCCCTGTTTAGTGAAGTGGGACAAGCTATGATCAAACCAGTCGTTCAAGTTCTCCATGGTATATTGTCTTGTGCAATGAAGAAAGTTGAATGGGCACTGGAGCACTGGTGGGTCTCGTTGATCTCGACCTGGCGGGCGATAGATCGGTGCCAGTGCACCAGCGTTGTCAGGGACCAGAAGCCTTGCATTCTGTTCGGTCCATCTGTGGCCTTGGCTCGAGGACACCGACTCGGGCGCCCCAGAGCTGGAAGCGTTGGTAAGACCAGCAAGCGAACCGTCATCAGTAAAGTCGCTCCGTGCTGGAAGCAACGAGGTTCTGATACTTTGTGGTGATCTCCCACCCAGCTTACCAGCTTGGCGTTCTTCGGCGCCAGGGATAACTGATTGCTTAGCAGCGAGTTGAATGGTACGTGGATCTTGGGTGCTTTGGTGATAGTCCAAGAGGGGAGGTCGGTCGATTCTCTCACGACGTCGCGGCACTGGGCTCATTAGCGGGTGTCTAGGAATGAGATCAGCCGGATTCACCTACTTCTGCGTTGGGAGCTCGTTGCAATGGCAGTGGACGATTACAGTCGGCGACGACGACCCTTGAGCTTGAGACTGTAGGTACCACCGATGCTCATGATACAAAGGCGGCCGGACCAGCGACTGCGCAGACAAGCGATAGGAAGAATGACGGCAGGCTTTGGAAGTCGATGAGATTGAGGTGAGTTGGTTGAATGAAGCTAAGATCCTGAGAGGTCCAGAGTTGCTCTAAGGAGACCTATTCTCAGGTATGCCAGGCATGGCTCAGGCAAGTGCCCTCGCACTGAACAGAAGGCATTGAGATGAAGTTGCGGCGACTACGCCTTTTCAGTGTATTCATTCATGCTCTAAAGTGTTGGAGGTTTATGTGCTTCATCTTTCGTCTCTCCATGGACTTGGCGCTATGTAAATAAACCGGGAGCGACGGTCTCCTTTCGCTCAGCAGCTTCGAGACTAGCGTCGCACATCCCTCCTGACATGTCTACTGTTACAACCATGAGCGACAATTTGGAAACAAGTATGGTGCAGGTGCGATTGAGCTCGGAGCCCGCGCTGATCAAGTACGTTCCGTGGTTCCCCACTAGAATACATAGTTAGGCATTACCCTACCCGCAAGTGTGGCTTAAACCTCCCCGTTCACCACATACAACACCGGCCGAGGGCCCCACAAAAGGGACACATGCAAAATACGGTCAACGGTCATTTTGGCTAACATGGTAGGATAGCTAAATCGTCATGGAAATTAGAGAGGTGAGCAGAAACAGGTACGATCACGGAGCTCATTAAGCAAACTTATCCCCTTCACAGTGACGCCACAATATCAAACAAAATCCACAAAGTCCTGATATTCTGCAATGAACTCTGGATCAAACTCATACACCCATGCTGGCAACCCTGGCTTAACCATTGGGACTGGACCTGCAGCGTAGTCATCTCCATTCGAAGAATATTGGAGGACTGCATCGGTTTGATCCTTCACCCTTGGCCTCTTCGGGACTGGCGTAAGTGAGATCGGATTCTCCGCCTCTGGTATCAATGAATGTTTACGTTTCTGAGGCAGGTCCGTTGATTTCTCTGGGCTGTCTGTGGAGAGGAAGAGTTTACTGGAGGCACTGGAGGCACTGGAGGCACTGGAGGCTTTCAATTGAGTCGTTGGCAAGGTCACAAAGGACGTTCCGTGGTCCGCCGTCCTCTGCAGTCCATTCGCTGTCTTGCTTTGGCGGATGTTGATCGGTGCAGAATGAGCTTGCGAGTCTTTCTTCATGGTGATAGAGTCGCTCAGTCCAACCATGGCGGCTTCCATATCAGCTTTGTCGTCGGCGTCATTGAATTGCGAGAGCTCAAAATCCTCTACAGTATCGTTGTAGAAGTGGTCTTTCGTGGCCGGGTCATTCTCGCGCAAAAGAGCGAAAGGAGACGGAAGACCATCGTGCCAACTACTACCATAATCAGTCGACTTCTCCTGAACCGGTGGCTCGCCCTCTGCCTCCTCATTGGCTAACAACGCAGATGGGGATGGCAAGCTCTCCAGCCATTCATCCTCATAGTCAGTCGATGGCCTATCGCTCGACTCTGCTCTATGCTTGTACTTGTCCGAATATGATAGCTTCAGCTGCTTGTCTCCCCTGAAGTAATCAGAAGATGACTCCTTGAGCGAATCAGCCGGAGTGGATGGGCAGTTCACCACCTTGTCATGCAGCCGCTGAAGATTCTGCATATTCCTGGGCGTTCTCTTTGTCAGTTCATCGCCGTTTGCTTGATTTGTTAAATTGATTGTCTCGATTTGCGCTGTTTGACCTTTTGTTGAGGTATTCGAGGAAGTGGCCTTGTTTGTTGCTGACAAGGATGCATTCTTCCCTTTCGTAGTGAGTAGCGTGGATGTTTCGGCCACGGACACTGCGGATGCGAGGATATCCTTCGGAGGCTTAGGCGGCTTGTCTACTCCGTCTCGGCAGCACATATGCTTACAAATCGTTTTGTCCTTGCATTTGTGATTACAGGCCCATTTGCCGTTATTGAGCCTCTCTGGATTCCAGGTAGGTTGCTTAGTGGGTAGCTTCTTCCGGTCCTGTAGTCCGGATTTTGTCTTACGCCCATTCGAGTCCATGTCCAAAAGGTCGATATGATTGAAATCCATTCCCAAGGCTGCATTGACCATATCTTGATCGTCGATCTCATTTTCAGCGAATTCATCATTCTCCAAAGTTGCAGGGCTGGTATAGGAAGGTTCTTCGGCCGGACGACCTCCAATTCGCTCAAGGTCCCTCTGATCTTCCGCTGGCTGCTGTTCTTGACTCTTTGTACATGGAGTGGGAAATAGATGAGCGGGCAGTTCAGGCTTGAGTTCAGCATATCGCAAGGTTCCAGCAACTGCTTCACACATCACATAGCACGTTATATACTGCGAGCCGAGTAGTATTTCTGTGGACATCAGCAGATCTTGGCCGTTACTGAGATTTTTGGCACTCATGCGCCTAAAATCAATGAGATGACCATCAGATCGCTCTGTTAACAGGCATACAAAGACCGGTCTCTTGTGGAAGATTATCGGGACTTTGTCGTTCATGAATCCGCACTCAGCTTTGAACTTGATAGTGAATGGCCGCCCTTTTCTTATGTCCTGGACTTAGGGTCAGTGGCTATTATTGTGGCCACGCAGTAACGATCTGCATACCTTGCCCATCATCTTGACGGAGACCCGCAATTTTGGAAAGTCCTTGAGCTTGTCCAACAGCTTCTGACCAAAGGGCGGATTTTTGCTCATGAGTATCTCAATTCGATGTGGTTCCGCTGCCTCCAAAGCGTCAATGCTGTTGATACCTCCAATTGCAAGCTTACGAATAGCGACAAGGCCAATTTGCGCTATTTGCTTCATTTGGTAGGGCGAACTGTCCCAAACTCTGGCACTAAAACTCCTACCAAGCTCCAAAGCATTCCGTACAGACACTGCGTCCTGCAGGTAGATCTGAGAATCGACTACACAATTGATCAGGCGATGGATATGAGAAAACAGAATAGCCTTGTCTATGTTGAATTGCCTCTTGAGTTTAGCGTATTGTTCGTCCGCAGGAAACTCCACACCACCAAGCTCAGTCTGCAAGATGAGACTTCTCTTGTGCGCAGACTGTGCAAGATCCACTTTGACGGGAAATTTGATGCCATTTCCCCGATTCAGCTCTTTGTATAATTTCTTCTCGGGTGCTCTGAGTCGTATCTCGTGGAATTCGTTGGCTTGCACCAATGCCGAGAGCTACAGACATTAGTCTGTGGTGAGTGTATGCTGTTTGCCTTGTATGACTTACTATGTCTGAAGTTTTTGCACGAGGCCCCAAATGCAAAAGTACTTGCATGGTCTTAAATTGTACGTAGTATCGAGCCATGGCATCACCTAAGTCTGTAGACGTGAGTCGTCCATTAGAACTTGTAATTAGATTCAGGTCCTCTAGAAGGGCAAGATCCCGTCTGCAGATACGCTCGATTCTATCGTCCAAGTTCTGGTCCCTTGCATCGCCATCCAGCTTATAATGATCCGGATTTTGTCCTAGGCGAACGTACAGAAAAGTCCCCGCCAGCCACCTCTTCGCAGTATACACGTCGTATACTGTGCCGAGGCCGATCTCTGCGTTCATATGATCAATCAAGTTGAGGTGTAGACAGCTTTCCAACAGCTCTTCTCCAGACACTAGCTTTTCATACTTCTTGGCCTTCTCTTGCTTCGTAATGATCACTGCGATAGCTGTCGTGTCAAATTGAGGGCGTCCGGCACGACCAAGCATCTGCATTATTTCAAGGTCGGCGTATTCCCTGAGGCCTTCATCAGAGAAGCTCATAGTGTTTTTGATGATCACCATATGACACGGCAAATTCACGCCGACTGCCAACGTCGATGTACAGCAGATCACATTGACCTGTCCTTGGAGAAAGCCTTTTTCGACTGCGTGCCGGTCGTGGATGTCAAGGCCAGCATGATGAAATGCTACGCCAGAGGCCAGAGTATTCTTCAGCTCCGGATCTTGTACGGCTATCCTTTGGGTTGGCCCCTCCCAATACCGATCTTGCGGTCCTTTGCTTGCCCACACGTTGGCAAGGAGCTTCGCCGTGCTGACTGTTGAATTTCTTGTAATACAAAAAACCATGATCGGTTTCTTTTGAGAGTATCTCACAATGATATCTGGTAGCTTTGGGTCGCAAGCCCCTTCAAAGCCAAAGTCGTTACCCTTGTATGGTAGGCCAATGACATGCTTCTGAAGTCGGACTGGTCTAAACTCTTCTCCAAATTTCTCCCGCGGCGCGGGCAAATGCTGATTGGTAGGATTTTTACCTAGCCATGATGCGATGTCTTCAGAATTGGGGACAGTGGCACTTAGAGCAATGAAGCGCACATTAGAGCCCACAGACTTCATACGTGAGACCACAGCTTCCAGTGTGGCACCTCGGTTGTCTTTCAGGATGTGGACCTCGTCTATCAGGACGAGCTTGACCATTTGCATAAGCTTGGCATGATCTTTCCACTTTCGTGTCATGCTGTCCCATTTCTCGGGAGTCGTGATTACGATGCTTGCACTCTGGACGTTGCGAAGTTGTCCATGTTCAGTATCACCTGTCAGCTCTGCGCATTGTAGATCTAGGGCGGCGAACTTGGCCTGCCAGTCCCTTTGTCTCTCGGAGCACAGCGATTTAGTAGGCGCCAAGTATACAATCTTGTATTGATCTATCTGGAAACCAGAGACTAGGCGGCAGATCGCCATCTCCAGGATTGATGTTTTCCCCCCGCCAGTTGGTGCAGAAACCACGAGATTGTCATTCGATTGATAAGCAGTTGCAAAGCATTTAGACTGAATAGCATTGAAAAGCGGGTGACGGAACACAGTTCGAAGCCGGTCTGGTAATTCATACAGGGACACAAGTTGGATACCTTGGACGATCGGTGGAGCATGATTGAGCTCGAGCTGAGGCTGGATCCCAGGCTGACGCGATGAGGAGGAAGCGAATGAAGGCTGCTTTGGCAGCTCAGGAGCATCAGAGATTCGGAAGCCCCGCTTTGGGGGTTTGGGAGCACTGCTTTGAGACGGGAGACGGTACTGCAAAGGAGGATCTGCAGACTGGGTAGCAGGAGGTCTGAATGTATGGCCGATTCGTCGCTGCTTGGTTCTGAAGGATGGGCTGGAAGGCGGATCGGTCGAAGGCGACCTGGTATTCACTGGAGCAGGTGGAGTATGCACGTATTGGGCTGGTGTCTGAGTCAGCCTACCCTTGCTTATTTGGAAGTAACATAAATACCGAGTTGTGAGCTGAATTCTTGTGGAGAAGGTTCTACTGCTCATTGTTAGCAATTGAAGGACTGCAACATCTCGTGATACCAACCACGCTGTTTTCGCTGAGGTCTGCGCTGTTCAAAACAATCCCTCGGCGAAAAAGGGAGTGTGTGACCGGGTAACGTGAGTCGACCTGCTGGTGCTCCATTCATCCCATTACTGGTCTGCCACGCGGGCTGAGGTGGTGGCTCGGCCAGAAGAGCTCGGTCTGAACACCAATTAGCCACATTGCCTCTAATGCTGTCTTGCAATATTTGAATTTACCGTATGCATCAAGTCCAACGTTATTGTGGATATGATGAGGATTGGTGTCCGAAAGTCTGAAAACCTGCGTTGCGGAACGCAGCTGCTGATCATAGAGAGGGGCTGGTGTCTGTTCTGGAGCCATGGATCGAGAAACATGAAGGTAGTCACCGTTGGAATTTGGTCTCGAGTAGGGTAGAGATGGATAATCATCAGCCGTCTCGCCATAGTCGTGACTGAGGTCTTGAAGAAGTGTTTGAACGTCAGTATGAAAGCCTGCCATGGCGTATGCAGCAAACCAGCAGGCAAGCTGCAGAATTTCCCAGACTGCTAGACTATGAAAGAGTATACAAAGAAAGTTCTCTGTGACATTGACTCATATTGTAGAGAGTCAAAGGAGACGTTCTGGAAAACATGGCCAATTACCTCTAGCGGAACTCTATTCGTCCCTCGTACTTCTAAATGGTGAGGTTTCTCTAACATTTCGAAAAGCCCTGTGCATAGGAAAACGTACGTTGGGACTATCTTTTGAAGGGATCGTACTTCTGCTGTCCTGAACAAATGCCAATCGTTCCAAGACCAGCATGCTTCTCTTGCACTACGCTCAGAATGCCGCCATACCACATGCAAGCCATCCGTCCCATATTGTTTGGTCATGAGGAAACGCCATTCGAATGCAAACGCTACCCAAATGCAGGACTCTGAGCATGCAACTGGAAGGGATGCCACCCTCCCAGTGCAGCTCTGCCGAGTGGTCTCTTCCCTCATGATATGTACTCCGAGGAGGTCTCCCACTTCGTATGTACTATTGTGAAACCCGTCCGTCAATCGTCTCGATCTTTCGAGCCGAAGTAGCCTCTCGAAGACTCAGCCCTGGAGTGGTGGCTTTTGGGTGAGCCAGGTCGAGACGAGGACATTCCCCCGTCCCTTATCGGCGTCGCAGGAAGCTTGAGAGAAAAATCATTCTCGCGCAAGGACGGCTTGTCAATGGTCGTCTTTTCGTAATGGTGAATCTGTATAAGAGGTGGCCGTGAGGCTCGCTCTTGACCACCATTGTAGAGATAGGTAGAGAAAATGACAATCGATGTGCCAATGAGGAACTGAACACGCAGTGTCAGCTCTTGTCGCCACTGCTGGTATCTGGTGACATACATTGGTCGTGACCGCAAAATCGAAGAACCACACACTAGCGCACAGGCTAACAAGGATGCTGATACCCATGGCAAAACTTTTGGCGATATTATCAGCGTACTTAACGCACAGGGATACCAGAATTCCTCCAAGCGATTGGAAAGCAATTGTGGTCCACACAAACCAATTATAACCTATGAAGAAGCCATGACGGGCGATCTCCTCTCCATCGACAAACATGACCCCGATAAAAAGCGCCGGAAAGAGCGAGTAAAACGCCAGCTGAACGTTACGGACCCACAAGGAAGCTTGTGTGTTCGAGTCCTTCAGGATTTTTTCAAAGTAGACAGATGCTCCAGCGGAGACAGTAGATCCTCCAATGGCGGCAGCGAACCCAAGCACAGCGTTCATCTGTGGATTTGTCAAAGACTCATCCTCTTGTATGCCTTCGTATGTCGCAGAGCGCTTGTGCACATTGTGCAAAGGAGCTGCTGCAGAGCCACCAATGTGGCGCCATTCGCTCCATGACCGGGGAAAGAAAAAGCTGGATCGCGTGTGTTCGAAAGGTGCCAATGTAGGATCACTGGCCGGTATCTGCACCACGGCCACGCCAACCATGAGAAGAGCAAGCGAAAGCCATTGCCGTGGAGTTAGAGACCGCTTCAGCAAAAGCACACTGAATATTGCAGTAGGGAGGATCTTGAACTGGTAGGTAACCTGGAAGGTCGCGGAATCAAGGTTTGAAATCGCTATGTACTGGAGGGAGTTTTGTAGAACGTACAGAGTAGCCGGGATAGCCAATTTCCAGCTATCGCCCGTAAAGACAGCGCCAATCACACTGCTGAAAAGGGAGGTCGCAGGCATCGAAGGAGACATTGTTCGGGCAATCTCGTAGAGACTGAAAGTAAGGCATACTGTAAGCTTGAGGACCTCGTTCATAAACACGGCCGTGGATGTCAAATATCTTTGCCCAGCTATCAGTGGCATTATTCGCGAGTAGTGTAGGAGCTGAGACCGTCAGAGATGTACGTTGATAGGATGCTGATAGTGGGCGTACTAGGATGAGGGCGGAATTCTGGAGAGTAAGCTGGTCCCCGTTAGCCTGTCTGACTCTCTTCATTACATGCAGCGCTCCCTTACTGTGACCAGAGAGAGTTGCTTCACAGGGAGTCCCAGCCATGTTGCTTCATACGAGCGACGGGGCCCGGAGCCCATGGCAGCGTGTCTGTCCTGTGCTTTGCTATGTCTTCGGTAGCTTTCGAGGGCACGATGTTTAGACACCAAAGAATGATGATGGACTCAGAATCTAGAGGTACAAGGGTGAGGGTGGTCTGAGAAAGGAGTGTGGTTTACCATCCAACGAAAGCCAGTTGTAGGTAAGTCCGGTTTCCTTGCAAAGCACACCTCAGATACAGTGCTAGAACTAAGTCGTCATGGTGCAGCGAGACTCTAGGCCTTTGTACCTTACCGCTTTAGCTTCAACCCCTGAAAAGCAGTTATTGCGGGGCGTGCGGGGGTTCCCCTCGTATTCTAAAATCCACATCCACTGCCTTGGACTCTTAACTACTTCGTGGGAAAGGTGCTAGCCAAAACGCGAGGATATCTTAGTGTCTGAACGATGGTCACATAGCATTAATCCCAGGATTCCAATTATCTCTGCTATAACCCAGTTTCATTTATAACCCAGTTTCATTGCACTCCGTTTCACATTAGCTTGGTTAGAGGTACAATGCTACTGCACAAATCAGCCTACTGTACATGAGTCCTGATTTTGATACGATGGTATACACATCAACGCCGAATGCAAGAAGTCCACCTGGTTTCTGTACGACTCCGTTTGCAGGGCTTACCACCTGTTCATAGCCCACCCACTGATCTCATCCGCTTCGTCCAACTCTCGAGCATGCTGCTCGACACCATCAAGCATAACCACACTGCTACTGGTAGTCCTCTTCCGATCATGTCCCAGCTTATTCGTGACTATGACCCCCCGAGACGGACTCAAAGTACTACAGCGACCATATACGCCCACTGAGCCATGACCAGTGGGAGGAGTCATTGGAGAGTTGCGGCTCGTTGGCGTTGACGGCAGGATGTCGGAAGGACTGAAACTTAGGCTGGGGGAGGCTTTGGGCGGCGAGACGAACCCCAGTGGGCTCTTCAGATTTAGGGATATCCCTCTGCTTGGCGGTACTTTTGGGAAGGGGTAGGAATCTTCGAGTAGAAAATCGTCTGCTGAAGCTGAGAGATGGGAGCCCGCCACAATCGAAGAGCTAGAAGATCTGGATCCGTACGCAGATGATCGAGAAGTGCGCCCATCAGCACCTGCCGTTTTCGGTCGTGCAACAATCTCCTGCAGTTGCATCGCAGTTTTGAATCCCTTTTCGAAATCATCTTGGCGAATACTGGCTCTTTTGTCGCGCATGGCTTCGAGCAGCTTCTCCTCCTCTGAGGTGACTTTCATTAATTTACTACCGCGCATGCTCGGCTTTTTTTTGGTTCCTGACGAATGCTGTTTTCGACCATTGGCATTATCAGTGAGAGAACTAGCTCCACTATCAATGGTACTTTCGGTACTCGCTGTCTTCTCCTCCATCATCTCCCGCCATCTCATCGATGAAGTTCGTTGAACAAGCTTGATCGGTCGATCGGGAATCCTTGGAACAGGCGGGACTATTTCGGAGCTGGTCGGTCTCTTTGAAGGTGGCCTGCTAGAGGTTCTCTTGGCAATCGATCGTGGCCTGACAGGCTGAGCACGCTGTGCGCTACCCACTGAAACTTCATTGTTGTAGCTAGCCCGCTCCATGCTTGCTCGTATACGGTGACGACGATAAGGTTCGCATGCTTCGGAGGGTGCGCTGCTTTCACCGCCCTCATCCTCAGAAGATGAGAGCTCGAGAAAACTCTCGACTTGTAAATCCATTCCCGAATGTGCACTCTTGCTTATTGTCGCTGATCGGATGCTCTTACCTTGTGGACTACTGGGAGTGCTTCTTGGGATGTTAGTTAACGATGACAGCATTGTGGGAACGTGTTGAGGAGAGGAGTCAAGTCGAAAGCTCAACTTCCGACCAGATGACGCCGGCTGTTGGCTTTGGTTGCTGAGAGAGCTCTTTGCTGATGTGGTGGCTAGATGGGCCTCTTGCGACATGATTTCGTGTAGACTCAGGGGGGGCTCGGGCCTCTCGTAAATGGGGCGCTCTATACCTGGGTGTTGCCGATCTTGCAACGTTTGGTCTTCATCTTCAAGATCATCAAACCAATTGCGGGCGCCCGTGGCTCCCAATTTAGGCTTTTTAACATTGACCTTGATGGACGAGAAGTTTTCTTCGAATGGTCCTTCGCGATATGGAGGGTCCTCAAGAGCGACAGGAGAAGACACCTTCGGTGATGATGCCTTCCTCTGCCACCACTTAAGCCTCTTTGGGGGAATATTGGGAGGTAGAGTTTTCGGTAACGATGAGTTGATAAGGGCTGAAGGTGGAGAGACTGCATGAGATGCTGCTCGATTTGCATTAGGATACAGTGTAGGCGGATCTGTGACGGAAGGTCTCCTTCTAGGCATCCCATTGATCCTCTTGATAGAATTTCCAGATAAATTGGAAGCTGCAGACACCTTCGAACCCCCGGAGACATTGCGCGAATGTGAAAGATTAGGCTCAGGAGTCTTGACTTCGTCAACCTTGCGAAATCCTAATGGGCTGGATATGCTTGGATGGCCTTTCCTCAGCGCCATGTCCCGGGCTGAAGAGGCTGAGGTTTGCTGTGATACGGGAAGAGGAAGTTTTGTCGAGTCGTAATGGGACCGCAAGGTTGAAAGAGAATCCGTACGACGAGCTTGTGGAGCAGTAGCAATGCTCATGCTGTCTGCATGCGTGGACTCCTTAGTATACAGCTCCCCCAGCAAAGGCGAGGATCCTTGTCGGCTAAGATATTGTGTAGGCTGCCTTGAAGCCGGCCCCGAGAAGAGCATGCCCGGGAAGGGAAAACCGTCGGGGGCCTGTGCATAATCGCCGTCGATTTCGGAAAGAGTCACGCTCATGAAGCTTGGAGTTTTGCGCAATGGTCTCTTCAGCTTCTCTGGATGCTTCGTTTTCCTCTCAGGTCGCGCTGGCTCTGAAGCACCCAGTGTCCTCTCCGCCTTAGAGCCCGGATATGAGAGCGGAGAATCATCGTGACGGCTCTTGTTGGAATACTCGGAGCCGGGAGTTGCAAGGTTGGGGGATGCGCTTGGCTGTCGTGGAAGGGGAAACGAAATCTTGAAGCTCCGAGCCATTGCGGTATAGGCAGTAGCATTGAAAGAAGAGGATCAGTCCAATGGAGTAGAAGGCATCGGTTTAGAAGGGCGCGCGGAGGCTGTACGTGTCGATCTTACAAACTGCATACTCTGGTCGTAGTAGCCATGGATTGGGCGTTCCTCAGGCGTGTGTATTTCTTCTGTTGGACCCAGAGCGATGATTCCGGCAATGGTAGCAAGAATATCATTTAGCCATGCTTCGTAGTGCCATCAGTCGCTGGCGTCTGTGCCACATAGCAAGAGCTGTGTAGTGGGTTGAGCGACGCGGATCCTGAAGTGGACTGCAGCGAACTTGAAGAGCGGAGGTCACCCACACTACAATCAATCGGGAAGCACCCCCTGAGGAACGGCCTGGGGCCTGGCCTGGGGCCAGGAGCTAGAACGAGAACTACTGTTGTATACTTTATACTTTAACACCGCCGAAATTGGGTTTTGAGATTCGACCATTGCATTACTGGGGCCGATGGCCCGTCGCCAACTAGGCTTAGGCTTGGACCTACGGTTATCTGCATTGGGTCCGTACCGTGTGTCGCAATTTCTTGCTCCTCGTTCCGCTCTTCCCCTTCGAATCCCTTCTCGTAGTGCATGTGTAATATTAGAAGAGTGCGATCTGGATGTTTGAGCGCACATAGGCTATTCGGACTTGGACGTCTGTGGCCAAGATCTCCAACACGGAGCTTCGGCGGATTGGTGAGCTAACCCTCTTGAAGCGACGCCAGATAGTTTCCAAGGTTAAGATTAGAAGAGGGAACCCTGCCACCCTGCATACCTGCTAACGCTTAGCCCAACATCAAATCAATGTACCCATGGTTGACTTCTGACTGACTCCTAATGCCCTTTGCATGTCAAGGAACTGGAACAAAGACGACCGCGAACTCGACGAAAGAAGACGGAGACGGCTTCAATGGTAGTGAATTTGGTTTAGTCGATGGGTAGATACGAGAGATCTGTAAATTAGAGCCTTAGGTAGGCGGTCGATCGCTGCGAGTTATAACAACGTCGAATGCACGTGTCTTGGCCTGAAACCCCTATATTTAAGGGGCGAGAGACCCTATTTTTATTGCTCTTCGGTAACAGCATGAAGATATAGTAAGACTACAAGACGATGCCATTTTTTTTGCAGCTTAAGAAAGGTTCCTATGAGAGAGACACTGCAGCTCCCAGTATAGGGCTCTAATACATTGACTCAACCTCCTTCGAACCCACTTTGTTGGTTTTTATGTAGATATTCTGCCTAGAAGAGAAAAACACGAATCCTGGAACATTCAGTCCCTCAAACAATATGCTCTGATAAGAAGCCTGCTCGTGGAACCAACTCAGAATAATGAGTCGAAATTAGTACCAAAGTGCATGATGAAACGTACTGTCTTATGCACATTTGATGGGACAGCTACAGTCCGACTAAGCGGAGTTCATATGCATAGAAGACTCCGACAACATCATAAGCTAGAGATCTGGATTTGGTATTCAGTATGTCTAGAGCAAGAATAGCAACGGAGAAGCGTTATGGAGAAGACCCTGTGGGCAAGTGAAAGCTACACAAACAGGTAAGTTTGAAATAGCAAAACAAGCAACGGAAGCATCTTATGTAGGTGTTCACCCACGCCGACTAAGCCATCACTCTTTGCCAGTCCTCACTCGCTTGCGTCGAGGAATCTGACTTTCGGATGGAGGCTCCTCACTCACAGGATCCTCCGACACTTCATACTGCAGCTATTAGCACTGAGAACCAATACTTTGCACGCACAGAAAGGGTACTTTCTATGAATGAACTCACATAGTGGCCAATTGAGGTTAATGGATTGTAGTAAGTGGTGTTTCTAATAGCAATTTGCTCCGCTGATTATTAATCTAGTCTTAGCATCGCCATTCTAACTGATATCCATGAACAAAGCAGTGAGTGTAGGGAAGTCAGTGTTTACAAATCTGTACCTTGCAAGACGAAACATGGGAGGAACAACTCTGGAAAGACGTACCTGCCTTCACAGGCTTCAAAATCTTGCTTCCTCGAGACTTAGGCAGAAAACCTTCTCGCATTAGACGGCTGACATGCCTGCCCGTTGCTTTCGCGTCCGAGCCTGTTGCTCTTAGCATAGATCCGCATGCACAAGTCGTGAAGATGACTTACCCAGAATTTTCATGAAAGCGTTCCTAGAGCCGGGCTCCTTTTCATACAATAACCATAGTGCTCGTCTGAATGCGGCGAGCTGTCGCAGTTCGTTTAGACGCCCTTTCTCCGAGGTCGGTAGAAGACACTGATAGCAGACGTGGTATTCCCAAGGCCTCTGGAGGACGAAGCCATAGCAATGATAGTGCTGCCACGTATCACAGCATTCACACTGCACCTATCCGCCTTGGCGTCAGTTGGGCAAACAATCGCGGAACACCAACAGGATGAGACCCACCATTGCATCTTCTTGGTGGCTAAACCCGCACTCGCATTGAGTGATATTCTCGTCTGCAATGCTTGAACTATGGACAGATACTGACATTAAGTCCTTCTTGGCCTTTATCTCTAAAAACTTTCCTCGCAGTAACGTCGCAGGTCGAACGCACAATAGCGGTGGGTGCCCATCCACCACCTGGGTGGCAATCAAGATACCGCCCCCGGAGCTCCTGTGCGCCTAGTATCCATAACATCAGCCAACCAAATCAACACTGGATATGACGTTTGACGAACTCTCGGTGTGCTATTTGATCCTTCGTTGCGATCTCTTTTTCGCCCCGTAGGGACAATGGCATCTGCTGGTGGGCTTCGAGGATCTAATTTCGCACGACTTAGTGCCAAACTTTCACCGAGAAAATTCTGCTGGTCTGTCTCGAGGTTGTGCTCTGGTGCTGCTGCGGATGTGGTCGTCGCTTGCACCAAGCCGTTCGCAAGGTCGAAATGACTTGAGACATACTCCGTGTAGTTCAGATGGTCTGGCAGGCGGTAGGCTTCTTTCAAATCTCGTCCAGTATCATCTAATAATGCCGTATAGGATGTTTTGAGGCCCACTCTAGCACTGTTAGCTGCAACTCGAGTCGTACGATACCGTGAGTGCCGCACCGGTAGAAGCCCAAGTGCGCCGAGCCATAGTCTTGCCCTTCCCTATGCCAAACTTGATCCCTGGGGAAATAGAAATTGGGATCGCCAAGGGTTGAAAAACCTGGTGGTGGCGGCGATGGAGCGGCGTCGTATGGATGAAAGAGGTGGCACATGAGGTAACGCTTGCCTTCACGAACCTAATTAGAATGATCTCAGATCTTGGCGTTCAATTGAGACTGACTTGGAAGGTCTGGAAGAGATTGATGATATTGGTGGAGTTGGCGCATGAAGCGGTCGTAGTTTGACCTGGCCCCTCCGACAGTGGTGGTGTTGTTGTTGCTAGAATCCGAGAGCCCTATGCCAACGAGTTGTTCTTGTGCACCAAAAATGCTGTTACCATACATGAAGCTGAATGTGTATGATTCGAGTACGTTGTGGGGCTTCGATAGATCGGCATAGATAGAGATTCGGAAGCCATCTAGAGTACGTTGCAGCACACCTTCAAGGATGACCTTCTAGATACAAGCTTTAGTGACACGATAGGCACATTTCTAGATGAAGACCACATACCAGCCAGCTGAGCACTCTATCAGCACCAGGAACTTTGCCTTCGGCTAAGACCAAGAAAGACCTCCCACGACCCACGACCTCGGTCATGGTGCTAGTATTGATACTGCTACCTTGAAGACCACGCGACCGATCATAAAGATGACCGGATTCTTGCTCGATCACGGCCGGATCTTGTTGTATGAAGCCCTCGTCAGGGAAGAGGTCGCTAGGTTCCCATCCAGCCTAGCGACAGTAGAGCATGGGTCAGGAAGGACCTACCGTAAGTAGGCAATCTTTGCGATCTTTTGGAAATTTGGCGTGGTCAGAGATGAAGTGTGAGTGCTTGAAGTAAGCTTGGACTTACGGTGGTGTGCAGCAGAGTCTGCACCAGAGCGAAGCTCTGTTTCTCTTGGACAGTAACTTTCTGCTTTTGAGGGAAGTAAATCGAAGCCATTGCGAGGGATTGACGTCGGTATAAGCCCAGTAGAAGGGTAAGAACGAGAAGAATAGAATTGGTGCATAGATGGTGATGAGACCACCTCAAGACACCCAAGGTGAGGGCTTGCGTGGATGCATTCGGATGATTATTGTTTCTTTCAGAATTTTACGAAGTGTGGTCAGCCTGCCCAAGTAGTAGAAGTAGGATCATGCCGAGAGCGATTGGATTCCTTGTGCTTTGTTGCCGACTGGGAAGGGAAGTGGACGGACGAAACGACAGGGCTACCAAATGCTCTCGATACGGTTTAGTAACCCCTGGGACAGCCCTCAATGCTTCTAAATCGCATACAGGATTGAATCCAAGGGTAACAACTAAACACATATTGAGCTTCATTTATCACAATTCCATCACAAAAGAGGCCCCGTACGTCATGGTAACCTTCTTCAAGGGGTGATGAAGAAGAATGGCCTCGAAGTGGTCACAATCCAACTTTACTAATGCCACGTTCGCTCAACACATTGTCGTGGTCAAGAGTGCAAATCGCCGGGCCAATAGGCATCGCGCAAATCTCCGTCGATTCCCCATAATCGGTTGATGTTTTGTTCATCTTCCAACGCCAGATCGGGACTGTAACAACATCAAACGACTGATCAAACACCAGCACTCCGCATGGTATTCCAACGCATACCTTCATCCCTTATTCAAATTTGTCTTGCATAGACCTTTGCCACGCTGGCGTCCCCAACACCCCTGACGCATGGCTTGGACAGGCCATCCATGGACTCTTCCAATACGGAAACACTAACCTTCAAGCACCATCCTGAACCTCAAATAGGACCACAGCAACCGACTTTAAGCTCAACACAGATCAAATCTAGGGAACATGACCTGCTCATTTCGCCTGATGCCCGCGTTGTAGACTACATCGAAGAAGGAGATCCTTTGCAAGATGATAGAGTGCTCTTGCAGGGCATACGGATTGCCGAGCCTGGCGATGATGGTCCTAATACCATCAGAAAAGTTCCAAGCGATCAGTTGCTTTCTATGTTCAGATGGGGAAGCAACCATAGGGTGACTGGGCGTTCCAAGAGTGGATTGCAGATCCTGGTCCCAGGGCGAGAAGCGTCAGCGACTGTAATCACCGGCGGACCATTCTCTGGAAAATCAATCATCTACACATATGCGTCGTCCTCGGATTCCAGTGGGAAGACCACCAACAGCCTCGGCGCCATTGGAGATCATCTGTTAACAGGCAGGACTGGCTTCTTCTCGGGCAGCAGACGCTTGGCGGTGCCTGAAGATCAATCGATCAAGCAAGCTCGAGATGCCACCAGCACTGATCGCATGCCACGCTCACCACTCGCTGACCTAGTCGCCGATTCGACGCCTGACGCGGATGGGCATGAGGCGCGCGCCCCGCTCGCCGACTTGGTCGCCGACTTAACACCTGACGTCGAGCCATACAAGATTTTCATTGCTGGAGAGAAAGGCCCATGCGCAAAACGCACAGTCCCACGTGTGGTCTCGCTCAAGGACTTCCCTCTGTTACCTTCTCGTCGTCGATCGCTTTCCGACTTGATCGAAGTCACGAAAACGCTACATTCGCCGACGAATATTAGTATCCCTATTTCCACAGCATCTCAGATCAGTACAAGCGCCAAGACGGCTTGCCCGAATGGAACGGATAGCAGCTGCCAAGGCGTCCCAATTCAGCAATCAGATCCAGAGGACATCCTCGAGCCTCTAACAGCACCCGTTTGGCAGCGAGCGGGACCGCCGTTTGCCTCGATCCATCGCAAGGGAGCAGGAGCATCGACCCAGGAGGTCTGCTTGCCCGATGATTTCGACCCCCAAACGTTCTGTTTCCCATTCGGAGTAAGTCCATGGGAATGTACCTTCACAACTCTCAAATTCTCACGAATTGTAGTCTAAGATCTTTGTCATGAAGTCGGCCAACATTCATAGCTTGCGAGAGTCCGTAGTCACTGGAGTCTGGTCATCTTCAAAAGGGGCAAACAGAGTATTGCAGAATGCTTGGGAATCCAAGACAAAGAACGAGAAGATTATCTTTTTGTTCTCCATCTCACAGAGGTATGTCGGCTTATTTCATCGAAAGGATTATACCTTTTTGACGTCGTCAGTAGTCATCTATACAGCGGTAAATACTGTGGTATGGCGGAGATGAGCGGGCCGTATGATCCAAATGTAGATCCTCAGTTCTGGATCGTGGGACTCAGGGGTAGCGAGGGAATCATTCCAATGCGGTGGATCGTCACCAAGGATGTCGACTTTTCGCTCTTCGTTGATCTGAGATACAGAGGGATATTAGTGACAGAACTCCGACACGCAAATACGTGAGTAGATCTGAACGCCTTTGGTGTCAGCTGCATTGATCGAATACTCAACAGGGTGCCCGGAGAAGCTGGTCGCTCTTTAGTGCAGGCTTACTTCGAGGCCGAACATCCACGTATTTCTATCCTCCATCCGCAGGGCCAATGCACAGGCATGCCGTCCTCAGCCACGTTCGGGAATCCTGTCAAGCCTTCTAGATGGCCAGCATCACGTACTACTACGCCTCCTGACAGACGACCCTTCCGAGATGGATCAAATGCGGGCAGGACACCGTGTCTTAGGTCGCGACCAATGTACAGATCCACAAGAGGAGGACATCGGGTCCGAAATATGCCTCCTCTTCCACCTTTCTTAAATCCAATGGAGATCAACAGAGTGCCATTCACACCAGACTCTTTTATTTCTGGAAGACCGTACCCTCACGCAGGAATAAGTCAAAGCATGACGCCATATCACAGGCCGAACCCTTTGTGTAGGCCGGCAGCGGAAGGTATATATCCCTCTTCCTCGAACATCGACTATGCAGCATCAAACTATTCGTCACCAGCACCCTCTTTCAGCCAAGCGCCTTTTAACAGCAGGCCAAGGGTAGGATCTAGGCCCCTTGTATCTTATACCCAGGCCAACGAGATGGCCAGGTTCTACCAACCCCAGGGCCACGGCACACTTTCTTTTGGTTCTTGAGTATCACTACGGCGCGGAAACTGTATGAAACGAGACTGGTACCATTGATGTGAAGAATTAGATGCACCATATAATCCATGCCTGTACTTTTTAGACGATTAAGTCATTCCCGTGAATGGAACAGCAAGCGAACAAGATTCACATTATTTCAAGAAGATCGGCCAAATCTTGTAACTCTGCTCGCTCTGGTAGCCTCCCAATATCCCCGGGTAGAAATCTGTCTAATCAGTTCGATAATCAAGATCATCTAATCTGTAGCTCAGATGAGTACTAGGAAACTGTAAGATTGAATGTGAAGCGCTTTGTGCTTGCCTAGCGGAGTAGTTAGTAGTCCTATTCCGGTGAAGTGAAGACGGCTCGACGGGTTGTGCTGAAAACGTCACAACCACCGAGATACGGCAGAGTATACGCTCCACCAAGACATAGAGCGGTCCCGCCCCTCTCAGCACCAAACTTCCACCACAGTCAGCTAGGCCGGGAGTGCTTTTTGTCGGGTGCCTTTCTGCAATTTGATTGATCTGGTTCATGATAACACATTGTGCTGGACACTGTGCATCCTATAAAGTCACCGGTCCAGAGTTACGCACCTTGACTCGCGCGAGTCCTCTAGGCGACTTCTCAACCTCTCCTTTTGGATTCCGACGCGGCTCGAGTTCTTAAAGCCTACACATCTACCGCTCGGATGAGCATGAGGCCAAGAATACTTTGACATAGAAGTAGTCCGCCGACGCAAGCCTTAGTCCTACGCGATCTCGCCCATGACTCGTGTCCACCTCGTGTGAAATCTCCACAATATCGCCGATATCATGGATCCTCCCCCTCAAATACCTGAAACTTTCGAAGAATCGTCCTCTTGTCATGGTCGAAGGTCCAGGAACTCACCGCTCCTGACACCCTCAGCATCCCTTCCTGAAAGGGACTCGTCAGCCATGTCAGCAGCAAAAGACAAGCAGAAAGAGGACGTGCCTTTTACACCAGTTGAGGTGATACGCTCAGGGGATGCGTTGGGGCAGTTTTCTTACGCTCCGGCTACACAAACCACTGTCGTCACCACCACTACTACGACGACGACCAAGTTTCCCCCTCTAATGGTGAAAGCTCCACGACATCTACACGATCTGGATCCGAAACAATATCCTTTGGCTTCGACGCCGACCCCACAATCCATAAAGAAGCTACGCTTCGATGTCGATGGTAGACCAACGATGTTCCAAGAAGCAGACGACACGCTTGACACTTTGGAGAAGGTTAGTTATATTTCATTGCTGGATAAGCTTCAATGATGTAACTGACAGTTTCGTGCTTCATTGTAGCTCAAGTACCAGCAGAGAGCCTTGACTGAATCTGACGGTGCCCTACGCTCAGTAGCGCAATCAGATCCCGAATATGAGATGCCAATATTGTGCCCGACAACCGTGGGAAGTGCGAGACATTTAAGTCAGCAAACACTGAGCACCACTTCAAATAGCAGACGCAAGCGAGCAGTGTCGCCTGTTTCTACATCAGATGCTGCTACATTGGTTGCAGCATTGGCTAGACAGCAGCGGGCTCGTAAAAGAAGGATGGTTTCGAGTGGGAAGGCAAGCCCTAGCCTTGCCAATCCTGAGCCTTCGATGCGTAAATCTTCACATTCAAGACTCAATCTTGTCCAAACATCAGCCCCGGTTACTCCGCATATTGAAGCTGTCCGCGGGCGAAGGACTCCGGCATGGGCATCACAGTCACAACAGGAACATGATCTTGAAGATCCTATGTCAAGCAAGACGTCAACCACACTAGAAGCAGAGGATGAGGAGGATAACCAGATTTTGAGTCCTGAATCCGAAGTCACCCGGAGCACGTCCCTACGTGAGTTTGATGGTGCCAACACAGATCTCCTTGTTGAGGATTCGGAAGGTCGAACTCCGTGGCGAGACTTGGGCCTTGGGTCCGCTATTACTCCACGCATGGAGAACGAAGGTGATGACATTTTCCCACAGCTTCGACAGCCAGAGCGTCCACGGCCGATGGCCCTAGACACCACTGCTGCACACGGCGTCAGTCTCCCCAGTCCAAGTTTATCGCCCGTCACTGCGGCAGCGAACCTTCAAAATCATCGGGAGTACTTTGAGCTTCCCCACCCAGAAGATACGCAGCACACTGCTGGGTATGTGGGTGCTGGCCGAAGCTTTCAAGCTCTTGCCTCGACGAGTCAGGATACTATCACTACGAGAGGATCTGGTGAGAGCCAACGAGACTCTCAGGACGCCGGTGTATTGATGCTAGGGTCATCATCCTATGATGGAAAATCCTCGACTCGCTCTTTGATGAGTATCCCATCGATGGTCGATACCTTCGAAGCTATGCCCGAAGAGATGAAGAGCTACCTCGTTTACCAGTTCCTGCGCCGTTGTTCGAAGCCAGTCCTTCATTTTGTGGCAGATGTAGTCAACCCTGCACTCAAGTGCGATTTCCTCAGGCTCCTCCCTGTGGAGCTCTGTCTCAACGTGATCGGAAATCTCAACGTGAAGACGCTGTGCCGCGCAGCTCAAGTATCCAAGAGGTGGAGGCAGCTTATTGATTCATCTGAAAAGGTATGGAAACGCTTGTTCGACGCCGACAACTACAATCTACCCGAGGGAGAGCTTCCTAGGGCGATTCGTGAGGGCTGGGGTTGGCAGTACGCCTCGCAATCGAGTGACTTTGAGAAAGACCTTAGCGCCTTTGCTGCAAACCCATCCGATACGGATTCACCCTCGCTTGTGCTTGAAGACACCCCCGGGATTGGTGTGTCCGTCACCTCGAATGGCGGCTCTGCAATTCCTCAAGCAAAGCGCTCAAAGCGAAAAGCAAAGTCTAGGTCGAAGCCTACGCTTCGCAAACAGCAGAAGAGGATTCAACCGCCCTCGACAGATGCGGTCGACTTTGATGACGAGTTGTTCCTTGATATGGCTTCGGCGGATGGTCCATATGCCGCTGCCAACGCGGCCGAGAGAGCATTACCATATTCCCGAATAGGGCTGCCAAGTCTGAAGAACTTGCATCTCTTCAAATCCATATACATGAGGCATCACATCATCCGGAAAATCTGGATGACCGACGACGTCTCACCGCGGCACATAGCCTTTAGAGCACATCAGGGTCATGTGGTCACATGTCTACAATTTGACGCAGACAAAATACTCACAGGTAGTGATGATGCAAACATCAACGTCTACGACACTAAGACTGGCGCCCTGAGATCCACACTTGAGGGTCACGAAGGCGGCGTGTGGGCACTACAGTACGAGGGCAATGTTCTGGTGTCGGGCTCCACAGACAGGACAGTCCGTGTATGGGACATCGAAAAGGGTTGTTGCACCCAAATATTCCAGGGCCACACCTCGACTGTCAGATGTCTACAGATCTTGATGCCCACTCCTATTGGGAAGACTCATGATGACCGCTCAATTCTAATGCCCAAGCAGCCACTCATCATTACTGGATCTCGTGATTCCAATCTTCGGGTGTGGAAATTGCCAAAGCCCGGAGATCCAGATTCCTTTCAAACTGGGCCAGCACCAGACGAGTCGGCCGAATGTCCTTATTATGTTCGCACACTTGCCGGTCACCATCACTCGGTCCGTGCGATAGCAGCACACGCCGATACACTTGTCAGTGGAAGCTATGACTGTAGTGTACGTGTATGGAAGATCTCGACCGGAGAGACCGTTCATCGCTTGAACGGGCATAGCCAGAAAGTCTACAGCGTCGTTCTCGACACCAAGCGGAATCGGTGCATCAGCGGCTCTATGGATAATCTTGTCAAAGTCTGGTCGCTCGAGTCAGGATCGGTGTTGTTCAATCTCGAGGGTCATTCGTCCTTGGTCGGACTCCTGGATCTACAACAGGATCGTCTCGTGTCTGCTGCAGCTGATTCTACTTTGCGGATCTGGGACCCAGAAAATGGACACTGCAAGAGCACTCTGAGTGCTCATACTGGTGCCATTACATGTTTCCAGCATGATGGGCAGAAAGTCATTTCTGGATCAGATCGCACTCTCAAGATGTGGAACGTGGCCAACGGCGAGTTTGCAAAGGACCTGCTTACAGATCTCAGCGGGGTATGGCAGGTTAAATTCAACGAGCGAAGATGCGTTGCCGCCGTCCAGCGTAATAGCTTGACTTATATCGAGGTGAGCTATGACTGCAACTTGACACGAAGATAGACCAAGTGCTGACCATTCATACAGGTATTAGATTTCGGCGCCTCAAGAGACGGAGTTCCGAAACAGAAGCGAGGCAAACGCATTGTTGTCAACGCCGAAGGGAAAGAGGTTTCTGACCCTAACGATAGCTCTGGAGATGCCGAGATTGTGGTCGAAGATTGAGAAATCTTCAATCAACCCCGAATTGAAACGACGCTATCAATCCTCGAATCCTTTTCTGCCCGACCACGACATCCATGAACAAGCAGTCGCAGCATTTTCAGCATCTTTATTGGACGACTTTCATTGTTTCCTCGCAGACATTGACACCATTCCGCGCAAGATACCCAAGACATTTCATGCGAAATCGATACATAACGAATTGCATTTGTGTAGACTGGCATAGCGTTGCGTTACATACTTAAGGAACATTTGCATAACCTCATCATCAATTACACACCTTTCCCTATCCGTTCTGGCGAAGATGGAATACCAGCATACCATGAAGCCCTGGCGGCTTACAGCATATCAGATGAAGCAAAAGATGAGCTCCCGCAAGCTAGCCGGTAGCATCACTAGTACGTAGTATTTGCTGATGAGTTGGCAGCCTCTGTCACTTCGTAGCTATTGTTAATTTCTTCACCCACTTGATTCAGTCCATTGACCCGTTGAGAATAGTCATTCACTTCTATGACAGATTTCTGATTATTCCTTGCGAGTTCCATGCTGTTGTTCATTCACACCGTTGTTATATTCCGAGAGACCTGATTCACCCGCTGGCATGTATAAAGTCGCTCTGAAATTCGACTTTCTTTACACAAGTAGAGACACTTACAAAGAGATTCTTATTTCTTGACGGGCTTCACTCACTGTCTCCAGTTCTCGTATACCCTATGTTCATATTGCCGTCTAGGGGGGCCTGGTAGCATTTTCTTAACGACTATGATCAATACAGCATACATTCTTCCCACAGAACTTGCATGCCTTTGGAATAGCATCTGCGCTGCAGCAATGCCTCTTCATGGTTCCACGATATGGAAGCGCCGTCACTCGTCTAACACTAGGCCTGTCATTCACAAAGCGAACATTTCGCGTCTTTGTTACCTTCTGGGTACGTCCCCATTCACTTGACACGTTTTTAGACTCTCTGCTGATAGATCGACGTTACACATGCTTTGGTCTTCTTGCTCTTGATGTCACCCATATATAAACATATATATCAATTCTGACTTCTCTGTGCAGAGTCTTGGAATCCCGCCGCGAGCCCTGATTTCGGTCTCATCGTTGAGGAATTCATTCCTCCTGCTTCCAACACGCACTGCAAGCATATTCCCGCATGGTCACCTGTCAAGCCGTGTGCGCCAATGCCTGCATCTTGGCCCGGTACAAGCACCTCCAACAAAGCACCGTTGTGGTCGCCTGTAAAACCACCCGCGCCTCCACTTACTGCTCCTTCTGCAAACCATATTGCACAATGGCTACCCTTGGCGTCACCGCCAGCAGCGGCACTCCCGCTCACAGACCTCGCAACCTTGCCTGGGACTGTCACCAATGGAACGACCCCGTTGCAGCAAATGCTGGTCAAAGTATACGGAGAGGCAGTATTCACATTACTCTCCTTAGCAGACTGGGAGAAGCACATGTGCCTCCCGCTACCTTTCGAAGAGCTACCCGTCCACCCAGCACTTGCGAATCCGCCTCGGCTTCCAGGGTTGAGAGCCTTGGGATTGGATTTGTTGTATGAGGTCGGGCAAATGGACTTTTTCACATGGAGGATCCAGCTGTTTGGCCCACAGTATGCTCGTGCCGAGGTTGCGGAAAGGTTCTGAGAGCGTTGAGAATTAAAGGACGCTGAGGACGGTCAAGTGGGAGGTGCTGTTGAATGAGAGAAGAAGAAGACGAGAGCGGTGATGCGGTTGCTGGGAATAGTGATTGCACAGGGTGAGGAATTTGATAGTGAATGGATATCACGGTTCGTTCGGGCCGATGGGAAACGATGCCTAACAGGAATTTTCGATGTACGGTGATGAAAGGGCTGGATCCATTTGCATACCCAGGGGCGAGGTCCAGCGTTGAGACGCTCGTAGGGAAATGACGGATTGGCGAGCGAGCGAAGTGTCCTTCGGAATTCAAGTGCTCGCATCAGAGACGCGGAGCGAGCGAGTATTGGCTTACGTTGGTTTGAGCGGGACATCCCCTCAGGGCAAAGGCTTTCGCAGGGAGACGTCCATTGACGTTAAAACGAGATATCGTTCTCAAGCGCAACAGCTTTTGGTGACATTTATCCACCTATGAGCCTCGCCATTGATCCTAAGAACATCACCTAGCTGGATGTATCAATTGTCGCGATTGCTAGTATTCCAAGCCTCCTGTCTCTCAACTGGACTTCCTCGCCCCAGAATCCATATTTACCAACCAAATCCAGCCACCCTGGGCACATGTTGGAGTTAGCGATTCCTTACTAAGATATTTGACAAAGCCATGAAAGCAACCGGGAGTGAAAGATACTTCAACAGAACGGGCTATCACCAAGTACATGAGAATATTCTCCGGCCCAGGAAAAGGACACGTTGGCGCAGCATTGAGCCGATGCACGAAGCTTTTGGTAAGAAAAGGTCTCAACAATAGGCTTCACTCCTATAACTGTTCCTGGGCTTGTCATATTCCTAGAATGACTCAAGAGAAGCCTTACCTTCGATCATCCACGCCAAATGTCCCCACGTCATCCGCGGGCTCGCCGAGTGCAATTCGAGCTCTACCGACCCACTGCTGTAGCTCACGGGTTCCATGGGGGAGTGTTTTCCCTCTGTGACGATCATCATCATGTTATATCGAGTGGCATCAAGGAAGCAAACGAGACTGTCGGTGGTGCTGCGGAGCTGTTTATACTCGGTGGAGACGAAAAGCTCGAGGAAACAGTTGGGGATTGAGTATTTGAAAGGCGAATCGGGCAGGGGGATGAACGATAGACTGTAAATAGTGCAGTTTGTTAGTCGTGACGGAAGTCCAGAGATTGACAGAAAGGCCATACTTTGAGGCAAAGGTTGTGAAATTCCTATGCGTGGGCGGCAACGATTGATACACACTTATGCTGGAAGGAGATGAAGCTGGGACCAAGATGGCTGGGTGGATGAAGCAGAGAAAGGTAAGAGCCGAGAGCAACATGGCCAGCTATCGCTCTCGATAGGAAGGAATTGAAGTTATATTCACAAAGGTGCGATGCTGACTTATGAAGCAACACCAGAGGCGGATCGCTAGTAGTACAAGTACACCTCAAACCTCAAGTATGCACGGCCAATTTCCCTGCAGCTAGTGGGGATGGTAGATGAAACGGTTTTGCGCCCGAGTGGTTACCTCAATGGTCGCAAGTATCAGTATCAAAGTCGCAACCCAAACGCAATGCACATATGCATGGTCTGTCATTAAATGGGCCAGTAGTCGCCACACGGTCTTTTGGTATTAAGCATAGAGTTAGGATCGTGGAGTAGGGCAGCTGTCAGCGCTTTCGGAGGATTCTTCGATCACGGGTGGCGCCTGTAACTTAACTCGTTGCGCTTGCCACAGGCTTCACAATCCTTCTTTCTGATCATGAAGGCTTTACGCGCTTGCGGTAGGTCATGTCGCGGACCGCAATGTTCGGCAAGAGCGGCCTCGTGCACAGAGCCAACCTTTATCACCTGTCAAGGTACAAGCTGGCTTTCGTTCCACGTAATTGTTTTATGCGATCCAAGCACAGCTCCGAACACGTTCGGGATACACGGATTCAACATCACGAAATACGCTTGTTGTGCGCTTTTGACGTGATCATGGTTGTCCCGATCCTGGAATGTGGAGATGGAAAAGGAGAGTGGAGCCTGAAACCGCCTCATCAGATCTTTGAGCCGCTCTGTCTGCATAGCCTCCACCAGGATCTCCTGCCACAGCAAGATTCTTCCATTTATCAATTCTCACAAAGTAGCCCGTTATTTTGTCTAGCCAAAATGCTTGTCGGTTCGAGAAGAATCGAGCATCGACAACGTTGTAGGAATGGATGGGTTTGAAGACGCGCCATTTTGCTCCATCGCCACGCTATATTTGTTGTACCTGTAGCTTAGACAGATCAAAAGCTCCCCTCAAATAGTCTCCTTGCAATGCTGCCGCCATGTCGGATTGAGCTGGTGCTGGGCTCGAAGAAGTGGAATATAGCTGCTAATGGACGAGTATGGTCGCAACATTGCACAATTTCGGCTCAAGACGACAGTTCTCAAGGCTTCTATGGTACGATCTTAGTGTCCAACCGTCGTCAATGCAATTTTCACGAGTGAAAGTGACCGATGAATTGTCTCGGGCGAAAAGCTCGCAGAATGAGTATAGCTTCTGGTCTCTACTCTGTTAGCGCTCCATCCCAGCTATGGCGTACGACATGTGAGGGCTCTAATGCTCGAGGTTCGCCTTCATAACCCGCAGACTACGAGTAATGGGATCTCCATCTGCGTTTTTCATACTCGACGCTCGCCCCTGTGGTCCTGAAGTCGGAAATAATTGACCTTTGTGCTGTGCCTTCGATGCCTCAGTCTTGCAACTACAATTTGACAACGGCGCTCAGCTGACCATCAGCCCTCAAGCTGTGCCGACTCGTCGCAGATTCTTCATAGAAGCCGCCGTTGGACGGTCTTGCTGTTTTTAGGTCAGCCCCAGACTGCAGAAACCCTGTCGCTGCAAGCACGGCCCAACGGAGGTTGTTGATCCCAACCTTCGTCCCTTCAATCCTTTTCACAGCACTGCAAGTGATAATTTCACCAAGTGCCTCTGGGCCATCTCCCTTCCCAGGCTGTATCAACGGCTTCATGTTCTCAACGATCGTATCTAACTGTGGAGAATTGCGGTCTATACGAATGACAGAGGGGCTCGAGTTCTTGAACAAGACACGGTCGACTTTGGAGAGGATAATTTGGTGCGAGATTGAATGCTCTCGGAGCAAGGAAAGGACTTCTTCATCAGAACGTTTCAGGCCGTGCAGTGCATCAACGAGTAAGAAAGCTCTGCGTAATCTATGCTTTATTAGTCTCTCGTGTCTCTAACGCCTTTGATCGGAAAACTCGCATACTGCTTTCTCCCAGTAAGATACTTCATAATCTCCAGTCCCCATTCCTCTCGACTCCCTTTCCCATAACCCGGCATATCCAGCACAGCCAACTTTCCATTATTGCCTTGTCCATCCTCGCCTCCCACAGCGAAGAAATTCATAGACTTTGTCCTTCCAGGCTTGCCACTTGTATGGCACATCTCCTTTCCCATCAAAGCATTAAGTATACTAGATTTGCCGACATTCGATCGCCCCAAAAAGGCGACTTCAGGTACTGTCGTAGCCTTCACATTTCGAAATTCGGTGGAGGAGAAGAGCAGTGTTGGAGGGGCTTTCGAGAAGAATCTTTCGGCTTCCCACAGTTGCTCTGGTGTAGGGGCCGCAGTCTCCCAGTAATAGGATGGTGAGGTTGGTGCCGGCGGATGGTGGTCACTTGGGTATCTGCCAGGCTGGTGTATGCGCATCACCCTTCGTTGGGGCTTGACCGGCCGAGGAACGCCTTCGGGTCGCCGAGCGCATCTGGCGGTCGCTGAGAACATGTACTGGCGTTTTTATTGCGAGTGAAACTCTGGTCGACAAGAACATAATCCACGAGGGCGCGCGCTAGGCGGACATAGTTGCAAAGAAAACCTTATCACCGGACATCCAAAAAAGTACTACGGCAGTCCATTTCAACAAGGTTTGTCATCTCGAGCATATCGAGCATTACCACTCTTCATTCACAATGTCTGCCGCCCGCTTCCACCTACGCTCACTCTACCGCTGTATGTTGCGCGAGCTCCCTCATCGGCCTCTCTCTCCACCATCGCCAATACAACAACGCATCCGCTCATCCTTCTCCTCTGGCTCGAGCGCGCCACACCAGGTGGAAGAAGCTGAACAGTATTACCAGTACGTGAAGGCGCAGCGAATGTATGCGACGTTGCTGGAACGATACAATCCAGGTATGGGTATGGATGAGGAGGAAAGGGTGAGGTTGACTGCACGGAGGGTTGGAATGGATATGCCGGAGGAGTGGTACGGTGGGAAGAAGAATTGATAGCAATGATCGAACGTGGGATTGAAGATATGGAAGAAGCATTGGCTGACCCTGTGTGAAATGTGGGAGTAGGTATGATGGCCCGATCCCGTCTTACCTGCTGTCTATAGATCTAGACAATTGTCTTGAAGGTCGACGCTAACATATTCAATACAGCTGGTTGAAATCAGTCGAGGTCCGGAGGCATGGATAATTGGCTTGAGCGCAGACTCAGGCACAAGAAGCTGGATTGATCTGACAAAGACCTACAATGTAGCTACCAGCCTACAGGCTGTCCAAGTGAAGGCGCAGGACAATTGACCCCACAATCAACAACCATTCAATGCCTAGAGCGTGCGACAACACCACTTACCGAGTTATAAATCTCCGTTCCACCGTTCAAGCAGCTGCACCTTGCAATGAATGGCGAGTCATTGTGCGGAATGTGTCAACCTTTGTCGCGACTCCAGTCCACGGCGGAGTTCGGAGTTCGGCTCTCAGTATGATCGGCACAGGACCTGCACCTACAGATGTATTTCAGCAGCAGCTGGTGGGACTATTCAGATGTTATACGAAGCCTTATATTAAACCTTTGATCTGGACCTAATTCACAAATAACTACGCTTTACTCATGTCCACCTTTCGGCTGATTGGAGCACACACTTTGACACAACACTTTCGAAGCACTTCCATTCGAACTGAAGCTCGGTGGATTTCCCATCCTATGAATAGGGATGGCGATCAGCATCCAATCACGCACGCGCGTATTTCCAGAATCTTATGGCCAGTCTATTCATGCAAAGACGGAGCCACTCTCAATACTTGATGCTACCGTGCTCAACTTCGCTACAAGTGGATGCGTCTTGTTCTACGCCTATATCCTGGATGAGGATCGCTTACTGACTAGCCTGAGAAAGACCCTCGATGCATACCCTCAGTGGGCAGGCCAATTGAAGTTCTCTAAGTACAGCCCAGAGGCTGGCCACGGGCAACGTCAAGGACGGTTGGAGCTGTCCTACAATTCGGCTGCAGACCCAGGTATAGAATGCATCATGGCCAGTTGTGACAGTCCATTGTCTTCAATAATTCCTCCTACCGATGCAAAAGGGACATGGGACGCAACAAACATAGACTACCAGGCCTTCTTGAACATGGAAACACCATTCGGCCTGAATGAAACAACCCATCTTGCCGGCGTTCCTGCTATGAAAGTCCAATTCACTTCCTTTAACACCCCTGGCTTTGCCATTGCTATCGGCCTTCTCCATCCTCTCGCAGACGCTCAAACTCTCTTGCACTTCGCCCACTCGTGGGCCGCTACCAACCGCGCCCTCTCAAAATCATCCCCCATACCAATGCTCCATCCGATGTTCAGCCCCTCGGCCCTCGACGCCCGCGCTGCAGGAAATATTGATGGGCCAAATGCCGACCCATCCACCTTCAAGAAAGCTCGTGAACTCCCTCTCCACCGCTATGACTACTGGGCCTCTGCCCCTACTGCTCCAAAATGGGCGCTCCCAAAATGCAAGATTCCACCCGAGCTCAACATCGCCGAGACATCGCTAGAAATGGGTCCGCAGATCCCATGGAACACGTGGAAGATGGAAGCACCTGTCTCGCATACGAATTTCTTCTACTCAGCCGCCGAAACTCACGCCATATATCTCCACGCTTCCGCTAACACCACGGTGAGGATAAGCCATCAGGACGCCGTCTTAGCCTACGTCTGGGCAGCGCTCACCCGCGCCCGAGGCTTAGAAGAAGGCGAAGAGCACTTCCTAGATGTAAGCGTAGACGTTCGCCGTCGCCTAAACCCGCCGCTTCCTCCCTCCTTGATCGGCTCCCCCATCATCAATGCTGCTTGTCCCTCAACCGCATCCGTATCCACCAAGCTTTCGGATATAGCACAGGACGTTGGCCGAAAGGCAGCATCTATCCGCAACACAATCATGAAGTTTGATGCCGATAGCACAGCATGCTTGCTGCATGAATTGGCCTTTGAACTCGGCGCTCAGAGACGGTGGAATTGCTTTTTGGCGGACTATCACGTTATCGCTACCAGTTGGATCGGGATTGGATTAGGCGATGTGGTTTTTGAGGAAGGTCTACGGAGTCTGTGGGTTGAGGCGCTCTTGCCACCTGTAAGTTATGGTTCTCAATCAGTATTCTTTGTCCGTGACAATTTCATGAGCTGTGAGACATATCCCAAGGGCAACGGCTTTCTTGACACCTGTCACGAATCATGCCCATGTCTTCAAGCTAGCAAGTTGAAGTGAGTGGCACCTAGGGGGTAACGGGTCCCAACAATGTTGCACGTTACAGCTCCTGACCATAGGGTGTTCGCGCGGCAGGTAGTCCACTGGAGCTATCGGTACACTCTGATATACTTTAATACATCATTCAGTGTGAAGGGTACTTGATCATGTCTGAAATCGTTTCATATCAGGGGAATATTACCCTACCTGCCCCGGCGTTTCCCGACAGCTAGCATGCCTTGATAATGGAACGCTGACTCCGAAATCATCTAGTGCGATGGCGTGATACAGCTCATGGAAGGGGCCGGAAAGATGGAGATAGAGAGCGGTGCGGGTAAAGATGGGGAAAGGGAGAGGGAGTGGTGGGCTAACGGGGTGACGCTTAGTATTTGGTTAAGGGCAGATGTTATGGAGAGGTTGAGGGGGGATCAGGCTCTGATAGCTTTTGCTCAATGAAATATTGTGAGAGGGAACGAATGGAGATGTTGTAGATATCATCATTTGTATCAGTGTACGGCTCAGCTCTACCCAAACTGGATGAAAGTGGTTGATCTGCTTAGGAGAGATCCGCTCTAAAAGCTGTCGGACTTTCCAATAAAGTTGACCACAAGCCCGAAGAACTATATTGAGCAGCCGAATCCACGGCTCACAACGCCTATGTTGTGAGCATTGGCGCACTCTTGCCCCGTGCAATGTTGGTATCACTGCCCACAATGTAGCATCGGAAGCTATTTTCCATCTCAAGATATCCGCAGAAGCACCATCGATGCTCGCTAGATTCGACTCGAACCCTTGTGCTTATTGTACATCGTGACGAATTGGTCACTCCAGTACGGTGTTCAGAAGCCGTCCACATGTTGTGCGAGGCCAGTCGTCCGCTCGGCGGGTTTAGGTGAATCAATATCCAGCTTGATGCCAGAAAAGATAGCAGCCCAGATTTGACGAAGCTTGGTGTGTCCGTTACTTTCCCACTACTGGCCTACAAAGGGGAGCAATGTCGGCAGCTCAGAAATGTCCAGGGCAAAGCACATACTTCAGGTCTTTCACCACGACTGTCAGCTCAGCTCTATTGTGATATCGTCAGGAGGAATGGAAACTAGGGTCTCGCAGACTCCTATCCCTAGGTGCCTGGATATCGACCACTGGTGTGATTGCACTGACGGGGTTCATCTTTAACCCTCCAGCAAGTGGCCGAGGCACGGTGTCGTGAGCTTGACTCCTTGCTGGCTCCCCGGCCGAAGATTGACTGAAGTCCGCGGGACCTGGTTGGCAGCTTGTAGGTGTCAAGGGAGCCGAGCCATAGCCTCCTGGCTGCCGGAACGAGTCCGGGGTGCGAGGCATCTCTGGCTTGCGTCCAACAATGACAGCGCTGTGATTGTCAGCGTTGAAAGAGCGGGTCATGGGATAAACCGCTTACGTTGTCTGGTACGAGTGTATAGACCGGTCGTTGAGCTCTGGTCTAATTTTCGCCATCAGCACTTTGACTTCTTCCTCCTTCCAACCCATCGCTCGGGTCAGCAATCCAACGCTGAGGCCTTCCAAACCCTCAACATGAGCAACCAGCTGGAATCTCCCCGCTTCCTTCAAAACCCTGTCTTTGGGCCAAGGATTCGTAGGACACTTTAGATAAACACATCTGACATCTACGAAGCCCGCCTTCTCGAACCACCTCACATATTCGTCATAATATGGAACCGGTCTATTGTATTTCGCTGATGCGTCACATATGATTTCAGACCATTTCGATAAATTGCTGTCTTCTCGCAGTGACCCGTCATCAGACTTGAAGCGAGGGTCCAGCTCTTGCATCTCAAAGTAGCCGCCAGGCTTGGTGTGCCTGGAGAGGCACACAGTCAGTATGAGGTTGAGCGGCAGGGTACGATCGTCTTACTGGAAAGCCTTCCGTATCAAACGTGACCAGGACCCGATGGCCGCTACCATGAACCTTGAATGTATGTAGTCAAAATGATTATCCGGCCAAGTCCAGTCTTTGGCTTCGACGTCATCGATTTCGAACCGCACGTTGTCAGGGACCCTGACCTATGAGCCACTGTCCTCTTTCACACACGTTCTCCAGACCTTGAGGAGAATACCACGTACCACGAAGGCTGTACCGGTGACAAATCGGTCCCCCAAACCATGCATTCTGGGTTCTGTTCCGCCATTTGTATAGCCCAGATGCCTGTACCTGTCCCGATATCCAATACTCTCCTGGGCTGGACTAGTGGTGCAAGGTGCAGATGTGCATCGCATATCAGCATCATGACATGGTGCTTGATGTCGATTCGGTCCAGCTCACGCTGCAAGTTCGTAGATTGTTAGCATCATGTGGTGATAAGGGTAGTAGCACGATTCTGCATGTGACGTTACATGCAACAAAAGGCCCTGGAGCCATTGAGGTTCATTCATGACATACCTCATCATTGGGCAACGGATATGACCCTGCCTTGTAGGCATGGTATCGTCTGCCATTCTCCCACTCCCATTGTGTGATGCTTGTTGTGATCGAGGCGGAATCTAACAAACTTCAAACGACGCGTGAGCCAGAGTGCGTTGGTTGGGTCACGCGAACCTACACTGAATCGTCGCTAGATGTAGCATGCTACACGAGTTAGCAACGTTGGGCTAACAGGTGGACTGACACGTACCTCGTCAACCTCCAGCACAGAGTTAGGGGGACTTATGACCATCGGACGAGGTTCCATCACGGATGATTGAGCCATGGCTGCTCACTCAGTCACCAGCGCAGAAGCAAAGGAAAGCCAATGTTATTGCATGAAGGGATAGCCGGTTGGAAGACCTGAAGGTAAGCTCCTCAGGTCTTGACAATCGAAAGGGCAGAGTGTTACGGGTATATAGTCCATTTCGTGATCAAGAAGTAGGTAGCACCTGTAGTCCTAGTTGGAAGGCTAGAGTCAGTCTAGGCCTGAGGCCGCTTCCCCGAAATCCAGTCCCTGAGCTTGGCTGTCAAAGTGGCGGATGCTTGGACATCGAGGACCGATAATTCACGAGGGCACAGGGGCTGAAGTATGTGTACTTTACATTTGCAAAAATCTGCAGGGCCGTGCCCTTACAATTCTATCATTGTGCGCTTGCTCTACTGCAGGTTGTGGTACATATGCAAGGCTAGCGGCTAAATACCACGCTTTGCGCTCGCTCAGTGGGTAAACTCTTTGTGCATATCAATCACCTTCTGTACTTCGTCATAGCTTCCCATGAAAATACCAGATCGATCGTGAATATGCTCGGGAGTGATGGTGATCATTCGCTCCATACGACTGTTGACCGCCTGACCGCCAGCTGGTAGAGATATCACGTCAGCTTCAAGTCAGTACTCGAAAGCTCTCAGATATCCCGAGCTGGCAAAAGTAAAGACTTGCGGTGAAACAAGACGTACCATTTTCGAACACCATGGCCATTGGTGCGCACTCGTACAGGATTCTTAGCTTCCCTTTTGGACTCTTCTTGTCTGCTGGATACGCGAAGATCCCTCCATAGAGTAACGTTCGATATGCGTCTGCAACCATACTACCGATGTATCGAGCGCTGTATGGTTTGCCTCCTTCTTTGGCAGGATATTTTAGGCTGTCAAAGTATTTCTTGACTGGCTCCTCCCAATACAGGCTGTTGCCTTCGTTGACGCTGTAGATCGCTCTAGACTTTGGTAATTGCATGTTCGGATGAGTAAGGATGAATTCGCCCAAAGCGTTATCCATTGTGAAGCCGTTCACACTGCTACCTTTCATAGTGATGACCAATTGAGCGCTGGCGCCGTACATGGTGAAGCCACTGGCCACTAGTTTTGTTCCTGGTAGAAGAAGCTCTTCCTGCTTGCCTTGACTTCCTTCTGCAAGCCTGAAGACTCCAAAGATGGTCCCAACACTCACACCTGCATCCAAGTTGCTCGACCCGTCGATAGGATCACAGACCACTGCGTACCGTGCTTTTGGGTTTTCATCAAAGATAACGCATTCTTCCTCCTCTTCCGAGACGAGCAGTCGGCATTTGCCAGAGCTACGCATAGCGGCAACGAAGATGTCGTTTCCAATGACATCGAGCTTCTTTTGATCATCGCCTGTGCTGTTGGAGGAGCCGGCGAGTCCGCTGAGGTTGATGAGGGAGGCTCTGCGGATGTAATAGGCAATTGACTTAAAGGAGAATTGGAGAGCGTGGCATAGCAGGCTGGAGCAAGTCCCAATCAGTATCTGGCATGCAGTAATTCATGATGTTCAAATTGGCAGATAGATGAGGAAGCCGTACGTAAAGTCTCCGGTGGCTTCCTTTTGCTTTGACTGCTCTTCCGTGAGGAAGCGTGTCAGGGTGACAATGTCAGTATTAATCTTTTCCTGCGCTACCGGAACACTTTCGCCATTTGAGTGGGCCATGATTAATAGTGTTTCCCAAGAAGTCGTGATGGAGTGAGCAACGGGAGGGCTTCCAGTGACTGGAGAAACAGACGCTGGTAATAGTGCGTTCTATGGGGGGCTGGATGATGTGAATGGTGACATTTGATGATGATTCCAGCGGATGTATCGCAGTTCTCTCTGGTCTCAACATGCCTTCCTCTGCCCCGCCGAAACACCCCCTCCTGCCTCGGTCATTTCTCCGCGACGTCCGCAACGCGCCCGGTACCCCGAAGTCAGGTACAGTATAAGGCACTGCAGGGTCCAGGCTCCTGCCAAAGTCGCGAGAACAATCTCAGCAGGACGTTTGGAGGAGGGAACCTGAGGGACACCGCCTCTATGCTTTGCGGTAAGGTCACGTGATCAGGCCTTGGCAGGCTAATTGGCTTCTTCACACTAAAATTTCGAGGCCGATCTCTTTCAACTCAGCTCTCAACAACATGGATCAACCTAAAGTCCCAGTCCTGACGCCGAATGGCTGAGGAAAGGCTCAGTCGATTGCTATACATCCTGGCATGATAGTGTATGCTCCCCAAACTCTCTTCTTGCGTTCAATCCTTGTTTTCCTGATGATTTGTCTAAACCGCAAAACTAGAGTCTTTGACCTTTCGGGGCATGAAACTTCTATTGCACGTCAGTCTGATACATATTCACACATTGAAATGACATCTTCGGCCTTTTACCTGCGACCTGTCACTGACAGACAGTACCAGATGAATACGTCGAAAAGCCTTCACCGTATGTGCATCCACATCCTCTACACCTATATATAGACGCACCAAGGAGTGGTGATGATCATTCGTACTCTGTACGCTGGAAATTACCGACTGAGGCCACCAGTGGCCTTTGAAGTCAACAAATGGCTTTGACTGAGCTCCTTCACGACCCCTACATCAACACTCCCGATGTTGGCTTTAGGGTTTTGCTGACGGTCCACATGAACATCGTTCAGGCCTACTTTCGGCCTCGAGACATACCCCATGGGTCCATTCAGAAGCTTCCTCCTTGAATGCGGTGGCTCGCTGGATTTGTTACTCGTGCAACGTTTCACCTCTTCCCAAGCAACATCCACTGCACGCAAATCTCCTTCGGTTGCTGTCATGAGTAGTCGGACTCGTATAATATGAGACGGTCGACGTTCCCTACGTTTTCAGGCCCATCTCCCTCTGGGTCCGGAGTACCTTCCAGGCAACAACGTACACTCATAGCAGCTCATCGTTGATAGCCCAAGGCAACTTGAGATCTCGGAAACAATTCATGATCTGTCTTCATGGCCCATCACGATGAATCAGGACTTTGCGTTAGATCGAGATCTTTCTGAGTCCTCATCCGGTAAGCAGACCCTTGCCATAGAAGCTTCTCGCTCCTAGCAAATCGCATGATGAATGGCACTGGGCTCCGATATTACAAATGAGACGATATGCCTCTTGTGGCAGGCCTAGAAAACCTTGCCCACTGATCAAACACTACTTCGTCATCGCGTCATGTTGATTGACCATCTCGCCTATGCAGCTAACATCGATTTCTTTTAGATCCCTCACTTCATTTTCCAAAATATAACGATCAGTATCTTGCTAGTCATGGATCTAAAAGGAAAAGGTACGGTAGCTTTTCCATCATGCCTCTATGCTTCTATGATGATTATCTAGATGACGAGTCTGATTCGGGTTTCCGATGTAGACACACTTTAATCAATACCATTCATGCAAATCTGATGAAGTCATTACAGTCCCATGTTGCTGCAGTCTCTGTTTTGTGCCCATTACTGACGTCTCCAAAGGTCACAATGTAGTACCCGCCCCCAACCTCATGGACTAGGCGCAAGTCACATCAGAAACTCGATGCTTACGAGTGTACGTACGATCATTCTCCGCCCAAGTACCCTCAAGCCTCCATATGATGATTCGAAACAATCAAAAGACAAGCATATGTCCAAGCTGGCTTGAACGCCAGCAAAGACGAGACTGTTGATACTGATTAGCCTACCAGCTTTCGCATGGGTCGCTGAGTACTTTTCTTGACAACTGCTGACCATTTCTCGTTAGGACCTTTCCGTGGACTTGCATGCCGTGGCCTAGGTCCTGCGGCACCATCGGGCTTCACATACGACCCTGATTTTGTTTTGGCACTACAACGCCCACGTAGGACGGCGTCATGAGTTCTACCGGTGACTGATCCTTCAATGAGCCTCTTATGACCAACTACAATCAATCCTGTCGACTAAATGAGCGGTATCTGCCGCCCTTTCACCTCCAAGCCATTTGTCAGGGATCCCACGTGGGTTTTCAGTCCCTCAACGCGTCTGGTCTATTATCGCTACAAACTTGGTGTCACCATTTTCGAAACAAGGATCCCTTCTCGGTAAGTCATTATACACCTCTCAACTACGTTTCTCCTTTCAACAGCAATTATTACATGATGAACAAACTATTTTTATCTCACGACGGTCGGCATAGCTACAATCTGGCATTGATGAGACTGCCCATGACTGGGCATTGATTCTGACACATTCACAATCCTCTTCACACTGCTACTGTCCCAATCATTCTGGGATCCCTGGGTGACTATACTTACTTCATTTGTAGGCAGTCAACTGGATTGAGATATGGCGATCAGTCGTACGAGGAATTTGGAGATGAGTTTGATAAGCGTGAAGAGGCTGCATATCCAGTATCTCGTGGATCATGGCATATGAAATTTGGTCGAGATTCATTTAGAAGGAGACATTACTCCAACACTGGGGGTGATATTAGCTAGCTCTGGTACGGCTTCGGCCCTGGATTGAGCTAATTCAAGTCACTCAGAATCGATCAAGCAGATGTTGCTTTTTCTTCGCCACCTTTGCTATTAAGACGTGCGTTTCTCTTTCTTGTTTTCGCGCAGTGGGTTCATGGCAGTCAAATCACTAAATATGTATCCGTTCCTTTTGAACCTTGGATTTCCCTGTCTCCAGCCAAGACCAACCGACCTATCGTCTGTACATTCTTCCAGCAATGGGAATCGGTCAACTTGGAGCTGGGATCCGCTCCGTTATAAAGCCACCCTTCGACACATCCTGACACCCGCGCCAAGACTAGGCAGTCCAAAAGCCCTCTGAGCTTTCTCTCAATCCCAGCAATCCTCCATCGCTTTAAGAATTGCCTGCCATACGTTTTGATGTGGTCAATATCTAATACTGACTTGAATGCTGACAATTGAGCAGCCCGGAGATTCGTTGTAATAGCAATTCACCTGGATTCTCTTTAGTAATTACGCAGGTCGCCGTTATCGAAGGCTGATTGCGGCCTGCAGATGTCTTCATCGGTAGCGTCCAAGGGTTTACCACTAGACACCACGCAAGGCGTGGGAATTCACAGGTCATTAGGACTAGGAACGGTGAGAAATCCTACCTTTTTACTGTTCCAATTTGATTGACCGCTATCTAAGGAATCTCAAGGTTGGCCGACCTGGTCCGCCATTTCATGGTTTTCCTCTCCACAATCCAGAGTCTCACCTTCGCACTCTCGGCCGCCATCAAGTAGATGTCAAGTGAGACGCCTTACGTTGACAGAGAGCGATACTAACGTTGCCACCTTGAAGACGATGCGAGGAGTACACCACCATGGGGAAATAACAGTTCAAAAGGCCTTGCGTGAGAGACGGAAGCGTTGTGCTTATATTCCTTTGAATCAATGAGATGATCAGGTAAGAGAAATTTTACATACCGTGGAGCTATGGGAGATCGCAAGCTTGATTCTCGTTTTCAAAGATAGTCACAATCCACGATAAATAACTACCATTGATTCACTTCATGCCATTGCCAGATAGCCTTTTACAACTACCAATCACCGCAGTCATCAAGTCGGTATGTAAGGCGGTAAGCACACCAGATCTGGGGAAGGAGAAAAAGCCTCCAGACTCACATTGAGCCTCAGGCTCGGTCGCTTGCCTCAGCCAATTCTTGAATCGAATTTACAGTGCTTAGACCAACAAACTACAACGTACCTCCCAACCATTCTGCCGACGATAGGAGAGCTGCAGTCACTTCAACGCTGGCAAAGTAAAAACAGGGTAGGCTGTAAGACCGAGCTTGCATCAAAGGGATCATACAATAAAAAGGTTGGTGGGTCGAACGGTCATTGGCTGATAAAGGGTTCTGCGATGTGTCCAAAGCCCTTTATGTCATTGTACCGGAAGCAAGTAATATAAATATTGGTAGCATCGAGCGAGAGTCTCGTATCAACTGAATCGCGCTCGATGCTATCTCGGCCAGAATCCATCCCAGATCTTGTCTACTTCGCACTCGGCAGAGGCATCTGAAACACGAAGTCACTAACATTCAAGATAACGGCGAAGATTAGCACAAGATCGTACCAGGATGGGAGCGAGGGAAAGGCGGTTTCCTGTCCTACATGGTGTCGGAGCATAGACCATTACAATTATTGAGCTCGCGGACAATCAAAACTAGGTTCAAAGCGTTGAGGGAGATCAGAGGCATGGACAGAGACCGAAAGAGATGCGGAAAGGGGAGAAACGTTACTTGTTGAGGGTGAGACTATAGGTTAGATTGAGAAATTCCCGAAAGGTCGAGACCTCCATAAGAATGTCCAGTAAAATTCTGTATCCCATGTGGGAAGCGTGCTTTCTGCCATCCCGAAAGTTGTAGCGTCGCCCTGCAGGTCCAGACCTAGGAGCTGGCCATGGTAGAGCCTCGCGAATATTCAACGGGCTTCTCGTGATAGCCTGGATCTGGGACCAGTGCAAGCTTCTCGGCGGATGGGTGCGGCAGCCACGTTGCAGAGGCGCATACCCTAGATTCCAAAGCACGCAGTCGGACGAACGCGTAGTAGCGACTAGAGAAGGCTGTTGGATGTAGGACAGGCCACACGAACACAACTGGTCGTAATCAGAAGACGAGTATGGGTAGCAAGTGGACTGGAAACAGCAGTAACCTCAAAGGCTTTTGAAGTCTGGATTAGCTTCTGGAGAGGCAGTCTGGTTGGCAGCCGATATTGGCAGTAGATTAAATCATTTGGTCAGGTATGAATTTTCTAGAATTGTACTCGTCAACGCTTTATGTGAAATTGAACGATATTTCTCAGCACATCCGAATGCAAATCGGGCTCGAAAGAAAGCCCACCAAGCTTCAGGATGCTACTCTTGTCATTAATACTCATTCACACTGCGTTATTTCAATATGATCCCATGTCTTACTCCGGTCAGCAAGTGGCCAATCCAGCGGCAGCAGGCATGCCACTCGTGAAAACCAATATAATGTGGCCAAAGGACGTGGGACCAAGCATCGACTGGCAAGTAAGCGGTAAGATAATCGCACTCATACTACAGATGTAGCACTGCGAGCCAATCAAAGGAGATGACCACGTATGCCTTGTTGAAAGTGCACTCGGACGAAGGCCGCATAACCAACATGTGAGTTTGAGACCTGAACAGAGAAGGGTCGGCGCCTCCGAATATGAGACGGGACGACGAAACCATTGTGAGGCTCTGTGCCGTACCGAGAGACTCAGAGGCCGCCTTGGTGTCCTTTCCAACAGGATCAAGGGTTGGTGGAAAGGTCGCTGCTGAATTTTGCTGCAATTTTGGACAGGACATCAGCAGACTCGTTGTACCGCGACACCCTGAGTCTTGACCTGCAGACCAGCGCTTCCGAGCCGCTTCCCTTTGCATGATAATAAATAGGACAGACGGCGTCGGTCGCAGATCCAGATTGGGCAGATAGCGATATACTGGTGTCAGACGTGCAGACGTTTGTGAAAGCGGTTGGGGCGCATGCCATGCAGTCTGCCAATCCAATTTTGATGGCGAGTCTCTCGGAATATTGTCGGAGGACAGAGGTCACTGATAGGGTCGATTACAAGGACTACCGTTATGACATACCGTGCAGCGGTTGTTAAAAGACGACTGCGGAGATCCTCCTATTCTAGCTATTCGTAATTCCCGGGTAGTTTATTTTAGGTTGATATAGAAGATCTTCACGGTTGATACATTGGAACTTGGAAAGGGGCTCAACCTCCTGAGTCTTGGCGAACGCTTTGTCACTAGCTGAAGGCCCCAGATCGAACCGAGGGGAACTGGTGGCTCAAACAGTCGTGTGTATACGAGGCGTGCACAACGATTCTACATCGGTCGAACCGATCTCGTTCAAATAATGGAGATCGAGAATAATGGCATGTCTGGCGGAGCAAGGGGACGACCTTCCTGTTCCGGCAAAGCGTTCGGGAGAAGGAGACACTTTGATTGGTAGAAAGATGCCGAGGCCTCACCCGAAAGGGGGAAAGAGCCACAGTACGGAGTAGGCATGAGCCACAACTGCTCAGGCATCAAATCTGTCGTTCCCCTGCTGGCAGGCCATCCGAGGTTCAGCAGCGGTGACTTGATCGGATCACAAGGCAGTGCGCCATAGAAGTCAAAGGATGGGCCAGACGGAGATGGTGGGAGGTGAATG
>JAABUL010000780.1_pt1 | contig 66088 bp, 64 predicted proteins | sample 5559151 | NCBI WGS metagenome assembly JAABUL01 (sample SAMN10711876, study PRJNA513368) | rock metagenome | isolation source: Antarctica rocks | place: Antarctica: Victoria Land, Pudding Butte sud
TCTTTTGTGAATGAGAACGCAACTGCAATACCACAAACAACAAGACCTGATCCGTACAGCAGCTTGGATGGCAAATTCATGTCCAACTTTTGGTTTAGTAAGCAGAGAGGGCCTTGTTCCAGCTGTTCGGTAGGTAGGTAGGCAGGTCTTGGCGTTTGCTGAGCTTGACTTAGGGCAAGGGTTTTGCCCACGTGCCGACATCCACATCCGCGAATAAGCGTAAGGCATCCAATGCAGTCTAGCGAGAATCCAGCGGGGGGGACGAATGACGATGGGGGGTTGCCGGGGGTTCGGAGGCCAAGCATGAGCGACAGGGGTGTGCTTATCGGACCCTGACTCCCTTACAATGTCCCAGACTGTTTCGGACTTTGACAGGCGACCTATGACGATCTCAGACTCGAATAACGGGCGCGGAGTGGTCGCCTCCGAGGCCGCATCTGGGGGTGTCTGTTCGAAGTACCGAGATCAACATCGCAATGACGCTGTCGCCAGTATCCCACGTATTCCCCCTTTCCCCCCCTACAACTTCACCGCCAGCTGTCCAAGGTTAGTTGCATGAGTGGTTTAATGGCATGCGACCAGTTCCCCGAATGATCTTCGTCGTGGACGCTTCTTCATCTTCTTGTTCTTCTTCAGTCCCTCCGTCCTTTAGGCGCATCGAATCCGATCAGACTTTCCCGGGGATTGGTTAGCGTGCGTTAGTCCCGATCAGGGTAGATGTTGATCAACATTTGTTCTAGTCCTGCCGCCCGAAGGGAGAGAAGGGAAAGAAGGGGAAGAAGGGGAAGAACTAAGACAAACGAGAGCAGATGTTGGTTGACGGTACTTATCAGTTGGTGTTGGTGTGGGCCGTGGTCGACATGGATCCTTCTACAGCTAAAAGAATTCTTCTACGTCCGCGTCCACGTCCACTTCCAATTCCCATTCTGTTCTTTCTTTCATCCCTCTTCACTACTTTACTGTACATACCTTACCCTCCCCCCGCTATCCTTCCTTCTCCTTCACTTCCTCTACCATTTCAGTAATCATATCGTTCCGCTAGAATTACATCAGAGTATCGATTCGCGTGTGAAGTTCAGGGCCCCCCACCACCCCTCGAAAGCGCTCAATTGCCCCTCGACGGCTCATGTCCCGATTCTTGCCGACTTCGGTCATTCACTCTGATATCAGCTCGTTCGTCATGAACTTGATATAACAACAAGCTGTCATATTCTGGTCGCTTCGAAACGTGGCATTGACAGCTGTCGAGCAGTCTAAGGTACTTCGTGCTTTATCTTTGTACAACACCACATGCAGAATAATCTCCGATTCGTTATCACGTGTGATTACGTCCCCCCTCCACCACCTTTCTCTCTCCCTAGGCTCCTCTCAGCTCTCCGCCCCTTAATACGTCTTTCAAAGAGTGGAGGGCAAACAACATCTACTTCTTTGTCGCAAGTAAGCTTTTTACCATGACGACGAGCTTTCCCACCAGTCAAGCATACACGACCCCTCCCAACTCACACGGTTATGTTCAGGCGCCTCAGCAACCGCTAGGATACGTTGGAGGCGACCAGCAAACTCAAGGGTGCACTCAAGCGACCCAGCAGTTCTCCCCCATGGACTCGGCGTCGGGGACGCCCATGGACCAGTCTCCATCCTCACCTCGCAATGCATCAATGTTTCCGAACCTCCCACTCGCGACACGGCAGCTCCGACCACCCAAATCACCCATGTATATACCGGCTGCGCTGCGCCCGACAGAAAAACCCCTTCGGCCTGCACCCCTCACACCACCGCGCAGTGTCCACGGGAGCACCGAAAGCTTGGAACGCTCGCAGACCGGACGTCCCATGAGCCGGCGATCGACTGCCTCCGGTAAGAGAAAGGCAGTGCTGGCGGAAGCCGCTGAGGACGATCTGCCCCAAGTGGCCGGACTCCCCACGCGGGAGCACTGGAAGCCCGACGCAGACGCCCTGATCTGCGACGCCCCCATCTGCCAAAAAGCTTTCTCCCTCTTCGAGCGCCGCCACCACTGCCGGTACTGCGGCTTCGTCTTCTGCAACGCCCATTCCGCCTACTCCGTCCCTCTGGACCAAACCGCCGAGTTCCACCCCAACGGCACACCATCGCGCGCTTGCAAGCACTGCTGGGATCGGTATCGCGAGTGGAAATCTGCGAGGCTTTCGGGGAATAACAGCTTGGATTCGGAGTCTACAACGACGCCGGATACGCCTGTTGCCGTTGTGGCTAGGGGTGGGACTGGGAAGAGCGCCGAGGGGCAGAGGGGGAGTGTTGCGAGCAGTGCGCCGAAGGATTGGACCTGGAGCACCTTCTAGCAACTATGGATCACCCTCCTACTTATCGTATCCACCACCCCTTGGCAAATCTTACCACCACCCGCCCTCCAAGCTGGCTCCACCATCTGCCTCTCCCAAACAACCACCCCTTACTCACCTCGCGCTACCGCCGCCGTCCATCTTCCCTATCCAGACATCCTCAAGTCGCCTCTTTTCAGCAACAAAGCGTTTATACATGTTAGATTTAGATACCCCCGCTTCCCTTTTTTTTTTTAAACCATTTAGACTAGAGTTTCTTGCACCTGGCATTTTGCAATTGCTATCTGGATCAGGCTTTGCTGGGCTTGGGATTGCGGTTTGGCGGGCGCTGTGCGGGTAGCGGGGTGAATAGATGCATTTTTTAAGAACAAATCAGTACATGGCTTCCTGGTCGATCGATGGTATAGGCTTTAATCCTCGAAGCCGAACAAACATCTTATGATCGCGTGCACAAAATGCCCTCAGACCCGAAGCCCTGTACCGACCCAATTCGCCAAGCTCCCAAGATCAAAATATCTCTCGACAACCAACACTGATCCAGTCCGAGGGAATCTTCTACAATCTTCCCCTCTCCCCTCTCCTCCCCCGCCTCCCCACTAACCATATCTCTTAACCCCCCATCCATCCACCTCACCAACCAGCCTTTCCACCCCCTCCCCCACCCACACCTCCTCGCTCCGTCTCTCCTCTCCCCTACCCCCCCCCCGAAGGCTCTCAGCAGCCCGCATGCCAAAGCAGCGAAAGAGGAGGGGCGAGGAGGATGGGGACGTTGGGGATGGGGGATGGGGAATGATGCTTAAGAGGTCGTTTTTTTCTTCTTCTTTTCCCCACATCCCTTTTTCCTTGCTAACGTTCTCTTTTACGCTGGGATAGGGGAAATATTGAAAGAAGAGTCCTTTTTTTGAGGTGGGGGGGGGTTTGTGGGTAGATTAGGGGAGGGGTGGGTTTAGTAAGATAAATTGTATTTTTGCTTTTTTGCTTTTTTGCTTTTTTTTTTTTTATAATATATATACATCTCCCTCCCTCATCCCTCCCTCATCCCTCACACCTCCCTCAACCCTTCCACACCCACCCGTCCGCCTCCTCAACCGCCCTAGCTTTCCCCCGTCCTACCCTTCCGGCCGGCGAGCTCGAAACCAGGTCTTGTGGTTTTGGGTTTTTGGGTTTTTGGGTTTTGGGTGAGATGAGGGCCCCGCAGGAGTGTTTTTGGGTCGGGGTGGGATGGGGAGATTTATGTTGGGAAGGGGAAAATGGTTGTGGTTGGTGGAGGATGGGATGGGAGACGATATGTGGGGCGACGGATCGGATGGAATGGGAAACGGGAGTTTGTGGGTTGCGTGCGGGATGAAAGACAAAGATGGGGAAGGTATTTTACAAAGTAGCTGGATGGATTTCTGGGATTTTGATTTTGGGCAAGGTTAAATTTTTCGTGTTGAAGGTAAGCAAAAAGCGCGGAGTTACGAAGAAGAATTGAAGCAGACTCGTTCTTTTTGTCTTGGCCATTGTCTTGTTTAGCGTAGTGGGTCGGTGGTTTTTTTAGTTCTGTGATTCTCTGGGTGCGCTGTGGAGTTGATCTTTGGGTTGGTAGTATGGCGAGTCTCGTTTTCTTTTTTTGGTGCTGTGGGGGTGGATGGATGGTTTATGATTTTGATTTGTGGGGGGGCTTGGGAGATTGATCATAGGTACTCCGGCATAACGGCCACTTGCCTCAGGACCTCGGACGTGCGGGGCTAAGCCCTTTCGGGTCAGCCATAATCGCTAAGTCTCTTCGGGTTAGCTCTGCTTACTTCGCGAGCGCAGTGCAGCACCAGCTTCCGTAGTAAGCAAAGCGCTAACCCGAAGGGGGCTTAGCCCCCTACGTCTGAGGTCCTGACTCGATCAATAGCAGACGTTTTATTTTTTATTTTCATCCGCTTGACGTACTAACTTTCGAACAGTCGACAGCTTTGCCAAGGCCATAAGTCCATTCGTCAGTTAGTTGATGTGATCGAAAACTCACAGTCATCGATAAGACTCTTTACCATGCGTCGTGCGAGCAGAAGCTCGATAGGTGTGACATTAAGCGGGCCGTAAAGACGATGCTTGATGGGTTAGTCATATTGCATGCTCACAAACGAGCACACATCGATCAGTACGAAGCCATGTCTTCTACGCTCCTTTTTCTTACCATACTCATGATCGTTGTTTGCAGACATCAAACCGAATAACATCCTCGCTAATAATGATACTGGCAATGCTCGATTTGACACTATTCAGCTGAGTGACTTTGAGAACTCGTAACAGAGAAGATAGTCACGAACAATGAAGGACACATAATAAGCGCACCTATATATCGTGCCCCTGAAGTCATGCTCAATGCACGATGAACATTTGCGGTAGACATATGGTCTCTTGATGCTACAGTAAGTTGCTACGACCTGTATCGATAATTTTGTGAGGCTGGCTGCTTATTATAGTCGTAGGCGATATGCTATCTTCTACGATGACACATCTTCGTGCCTCATGATCTTGAACCGAGCGATGAGCACTTTGCTCTAGCTGTGCTGATCTTGCAAAATAAGTATTTTGAACCGTTTTCAAAGAAATTCTTTGAGCTTCTTGATGATGAGAACACAGCCATTCTCAGATATGTTTTAGATCAATGTAGTGAGAAGACATGATTATTTTTCATGACTGATGCAGAAACGATTCATTCAGATGATCAAGACTTTGTTCTTTATCTCATGAAGTTTGATCTCAGAGATCAATCATCAGTCATCGAGACTTTGACGCATTCGTGACTCAAAGACGTTTAGAAACGAACACTTTAAGAAATAAATCGCCTTTACATAGTTGATAACAAGCGCTATATAAATCATTTCATATATAATCATGTAAGGCTGGCAACGAGATTCACCTGTACGTGATGTTGACTACGAACCTTTTGATTCTATTCTGTGTTTGAATAGAAGTCAAAAGAGTCAAGAGATCTCAATTCAACGCAGTTCGAACGATGTCAGAACGTTGCGTGATCAGAAAAGTCATCATGCAGAGTTTTCACTCATGCGACAACACTTTCTCTAACAGTCACAATCGATCTACGAAGAAGATTAATGACATGTCGATGTCAGTAAGAGATGGGAAGATACTACTAGTGAAAAAGACAACTCAGGTGAAGAGTTTGCGAGTTGTGACTACAAGTGATCAAAGGATTTGCGACTCGTCGACTGCGTCGATATCGAAACATCTTCATCACATCGACAGTGTCGTTGAGTAATTGATGAAAAGATATCAGATAGAATAGTTGTCTCAAGTATTGAGAGACGTGATTACAGTGCTCGAAGAAGTAGTGACTCGTTGATCACGCTGATATACTGAGAGAGCTTGAGCTCACCTTCTTTACTTGATGTCAGATCATTCATCTATTCACGTGGAAAATTGAGAGCTTAAGAGAATGATCAGAACGCATTCTCTTTCATCGATCAAAGTCAAACATCGAACGATTGCGATTGCACGTCTATACTAACAATTCATTCAACGTCTACGTGACATAAGTCAAATCAAGAGAAGAAAAGAGTTACTCAGTACAATCACACTCTATCTTTTCATTGTGTGCATCTCTCTTTCATCACATATTTCTCTGCTCAATGAATGACAATCATTGAGTAAGAGAACACAGCTTTACGTATGTTACAATCATGAGCATCATGAATGCAAAGAAAACGTCTTTCATCTTTGAATCAAAGATCGAATCGAAACATCGTTGTATAGAATATTGTTAATGAAGAGCAGAGCAAAGATGATGCATCATAATCAAACAGCACAGACACTTTCATCAAGAGTTTACTCAAGCATCACACGCTGAATAGAAGCTATAGATTCATTACTTGATAACACAGTGTCAATCTCATTGTTTCGACTGCGTGAAGCAGTTGTATAAACGACAAGTGATTTTCTTTCTCAGAGAGTTTTGTTCACTCGATATAAATAGCATAAAGTTTCTCATGAGTCAAGTTTAAATCGATGTCACAAGAATGTATGAATTACAATTACAATTATATAATCATGTAAAATCATGTAAAATTCATCAAGAACTTATGTTTATATTCATGATCTTTACTTATTTCAATTTATTTCAATTTAAATGTATATATTGAAAACAAATAATTATTTATGTATTTTTTTTTTGATTCTTACTCAATTCAACACTCATTATGAGTCTATGCAAGATTTTATATATTGTAACGAGCGCTGTGCTAGCGTAGCGTTCTTTTCATATCTACTATCGCTTTTCTCTGCGCTTTATACTGTAACTGTTTTCAATGCAAGAACTTTATGAGCTTGTTTCTTTTCTGTTCTTTCTCTCTTTCATCTGATTCTTTGATGACATCACAGTCTGAAATTGATTCAATATGCTTGTTGAGAGTATCATTCAAATGATCATTGTTGTCACGCTTCTAATTTTGTTATGATTCTAGTCTTCGTTTATTCTTCATCTAGTTTTCGCCTGATTTCATTCTAATTGAGTCTAGTGAAAACCTGATCTAGAAATAATATCATTGAAACTTTGCATTGTATGTGTAAGACATCATTCTAATCGAGTTTAACATAAAACTGAGAAACATACATATAAGAATTGAGTTCTTTTCTGTAAATACTTTTCTTTCTTAACATTTATCTATTAGTTAAATGACATTCATATGACTCGCTTTATGCTGACTTCTAACAGTAGATAAATGCTAATCAACTACTCTGCTATTGACGTGTAGATGATACGAAATAATCTACTTCGTTTATTCAGAAAATTCGCAAGAAATTCTTTGAATTACTTTCATCAAAACACACATTCAAATTTACTCAAATTTATCAAATCAATCACTCAATCTTATCACAATTAAATCTATTTATCTATCTTCAATCTTTCACAATGACACGTGACTCTGAATCAGTCGAGTCACGAACAGCTTGTCTGCTTAAAAACATTGCTAATAAATGAGTTTCTCTTATCTCTTTCGATGCTTCAGCGAAATCTCAGAATGTCGCTACTTCATGAAACATCAATACAGATCAACAACTTCGTCAATGAACTATTGATCAGTCAGATGAGATCATCAAGATGCTGATTGAGCTAAAAGATCAACGAAACATGACTTTGAAACTCAATGAGCAATGAATTGATCTACAAGTTGATCACATCAAGAGACTAAATGTTACGAGCGTATCAAGACTGAATAGAGCTAGTCAGTGTCTCTAGCTCAGATCTGACTCAGTCTCTATTTTCTTTCATCAACATCATATTTCTTTCTACATCACATTCTACTCATGTCACAAACACATTTTCTTCAAGCTTAACGCAGTCTCTGAATATTACTTAAATAGAAGCTTTTGTACTCATCTTCTTCTGTATTCTTAATATTCAGTTATAACTATCTTTAAAGATCAAGCACTATTCAACTCTGACTTTCGCTGATTAACTCATCTAGACACGATTCTGACACTAAATGAGCTAAAGGCAAATCAAACGACAATAGACACTCAAGAAGAGACTATCATCAAACTATGAGAGAAAGTATTGAGTCTCAAAAAGAGACAGCGTTCAGCTGATCAATCTCGATCTCGACAGTCTACTGAGTCTTGATCTACTACAAATCATCTATCTCAACAAGATATTGAGTTGCATGTCTCTATTGAGAATCATACTCGACGAGAGATGTCTACTAAGTTCATCTCATTTGAAAATGAACATCATCGATTTTACAAATTTTTGAACTCATTTATATTTACTGAAGAAGATGAATCGACTTGAAAGAGCTGAAGAAACAAGATGAATGACAAGCTGATTATCAATGTTGATTAATTCTGTCATGATTCTAATCTTGTCAGACTCAGTCTTCTAGCCTTGTCAGATTTATTCTTACTTCGTCATCTTAACTAGTCTCTATTGAGTCTAGCGTCGACTGAGAAACACACATATGTAGTCAGCTTCTTTTCTGTAACTATCTTTCTTTCTTAGCATTTATCTATTAGTTAAATGACACTCATATGACTCGCTTTATGCTGACTTCTAACATTAGATAAATGCTCATCATTTACTACTCTGCTATCGATGAATAGATGATACAAAACAATCTATTCAGTAAGAAAAATTTGCAAGAAATTCTTCAAATTTGCATCATCATTTTAGATTGCAAGAGATTCTTCGATTCTACACTCATTTTCACCATTCTATTCGCAAGAAATTCTTTGAATAAAGCACTCAATTATTACCTGAAATTCACAAGAAATTCTTTGAATTTTCACTCATCAAAACACATCAATTCAAAACATCAATTTCTCATTTACTCTTATCTCAACAACTTCTATCTTCTCTCATCATGACATGCAACGTCGAGTCAGTTGAGTCTTGAACAACTCGCCTGCTTAGAAGCACTGTCAATAGAAGAGTTTCACTTCTACTCATTGATGCTTCAGTCGAAGTTGAGAAAGCTGTCATCTCATGAAACATAAACATTGAAGAACAACTGTTTCATTGAGTCAGCAATCAACTTGACAAAGTCATCAATATGCTGAATGAGCTTCAAAGTCAGCGAGACTTGACTCTACAACTCAATGAACACTGACTTCTCATACAAGACGATCACAAAAAGAGAGCAAAACAACTAGAAGTCACTTTTGATAAAAACAATGAGCTAGAGAAAAAGATCAATCAGCTACAAGGCGAGTGATTGAACTTCAGAGTGAAACAACGTCAAGCTGATCAATCTATGTCTCGTCAAGATACTCAGTCAGCTGAACAACAAGTCAATCAGAAAGAAGCTTCGATTCGTTGTGTTACGATTCTAGCTACGCATCTTCGTTGATGACTATGTTGATGACTATGTTGATGACTATTCTGAGAACTATCGTCGATCGCTCGTCGCTAGAGCATAGACTTGTTTCGAAGTCAACTCTATTCAGAGTTAGCTTATGTTCTTCTGAGTCATATAGATAGTCGACTCTTTTCTTCTAGATACTTTTCTTTCTTAGCATTTATATACTCGTTACATTACACTCATATGACTCGCTCTATGCTGATTTCTAACATTATATAAATGCTTCTTCGTTACAGACGAAGAGAAATAATCTGCATTGACTTGCTCTGCTCGATTCACACGACTATTGACTTTGATCTAGTCGACTTGTGATCGTGCAGACACTCACTCTTCTTTCTCGTGAGCTGACTCAGCGAGAATAAACAAAAGATTCGAACTCGTGCGCTGGTCAGCGAGTATAAACAAACGATCGAAATCATTCGACTAGATCAGAAGATCAGCGAATTAATCGTTCATTCAGATTCGCAAGAAATTCTTCGAATTTGATGAACAAACGAGATCAGTCATAGAACTGCGTGAAGTCTCTACCTCAAAGAGCAATCAAAGAGATCAGTCTAGAACTGCGTGAAGTCTCTATCTTGAAAAGCAAACTTCAGTGAGTCTGCTTCAACGACATTCTCAATGCAATGATCTACTCACTCTCATCGCTTTACTCATCAGTGAATTGATTCTGCTATTCATTCACATGCAACTAGTGAGTCTGCTACAATGACATTTACCCTCAATGCGATGATTTACTCGCTCACATCGCTCTATCTATCAGTGAATCGATCTGTCGACTCGTTCACATGCAACTAGTGAGTCTGCTTCAATGACATCTATTCTCAATGCAATGATCTATTCACTCTCATCGTTCTACTCATCAGTGAACCTGATCATACGTTCACATGCAACTAGTGAGTCTGCTACAATGATGAGCTCAAAGTCAATCTCTTCGATGAGCAAGTCGATCAGTGAGTCTGCTTCAATGACACTGTCAATGCAATGATCTATTCGCTCTCATCGTTCTACTCATCAGTGAATCGATTCGCCTACTCGTTCATGTGCAACTAGTGAGTCTGCTACAATGATACTTCGTCAATGCAATGATTTACCTTCTCATCATTCTACCTATCAGTGAATCGATCTGTCGACTCGTTCGCGTGCAACTAGTGAGTCTGCTTCAATGACACTTCTACCTTGCATAGTGAGTCTGCTACAATAGACATTTCGATTCTACACAAGACTAAGAAAATACATTTATGCAAACATGAATTGTTGAAGAGAAGAGATAATGTTACGATTCTAGCTACGCATCTTTGTTGATGACTATGTTGATGACTATGTTGATGACTATTTTGAGAACTATCGTCGATCGCTCGTCGCTAAAGCATAGACTTGTTTCGAAGTCAACTCTATTCAGAGTTAGCTTATGTTCTTCTGAGTCATATAGATAGTCGACTCTTTTCTTCTAGATACTTTTCTTTCTTAGCATTTATATACTCATTACATTACACTTATATGACTCGCTCTATGCTGATCTCTAACACGTTGCTCTGAAGTTGAATGAAGCTCAACTTTTGAAGCTCACTTTTAATGAGAATCTTCTACTCTATCTGATAACGAAAACGAAAACAATTATCACAAGTTCATCAAGCTTTTGAATTCACTTATCTTCATCGAAACAGATGATTCTATCTGAGAGACATGAAACATCAAAATAGCTGACAAGCTCGATGTCAACGCGAATCATTATTCTACTGAAAAGATTCATATTGTTTATGTGATTTTCAGGTTAAAAGACGATGCTGATCAGCAAATTTATGCAAAGCGTCGTGTTGATGCTCTCTCACTCTATCAATCACTATCAGAGCTACTGAAACATCTGAAAGAAATTTACGAAGATCAGAATCTGATTCGAAAGTGTCGTTGCAAATACGTTGCTCTGAAGCAGCTCAACAAGCTCTTCAGCTCTTTCTATTCAGAATTCACTAGAATATTCAGCTTTCTGAACTATGATGATGTCACTCTGATGAACAACATTCAGAATAAAATCAACAATCATCTTCAGAACGTGTTATCAGTTTGCCTCATAAAGTTTAGCTCGCTTAATAAGCTCAAGATCTTTCTTCAAGATGTAAATAACAAGCAACGAGTCAATTATCAGCTACGTGACAAGCAATGAACAGTCAAATCAATAGCAGCTTCGAAAAAATGTTTTGTTTCTTCGTTGACATCAGCTTCAATCTCAACTACTAGCTATGTTCAACTCACTACTTTATTCATTCTTGAATCTGAATAATCAAGAATGTTAATTATCTGCTTTAACTGTAAAGTATTGAGTCATCTTTCAAAGAACTGTTCTCATCTGAAGACTAGTACTTCAACATCTCGTGCATTTCTCTCTTGTCTCAATGAGATCATCATGTCGAAAGAAGAGAAGAAATTATTTACAGAAAAATCGAAGAATGAGGCAAAAAACTAGTGACTTTCATCAAAGACGTGATGAAAGATGTGTTAATTTCTTCAACAATGAGCAGTTCAAATGATCTCTTTGCTTCGAAATCTTTAACTACTGAATATGTACTATCTAGCAATAAAATTAGTTACTCATTAAAGTCATTGATTGACACTGAAGTAGCTGACTATTCATTCATTGATGAATTAATCGCGCAGAATGTTTGTGATCAATTGCAAATTGAATCTTTATCTTTAATCAAGCTTAAATCAATAAGAAGATTCAATGATCATTATGCAAAAAAGCTTATTACTCATGCAATTTATTTGAATCTAACTGTTCAAGATCATATGAAACGTTTCGTTTCTATGCTGATCACTTGATTAGATCAACATCAGATGATTCTTGAAAAAACATGAATGAACAAGATTGAAATGACTATTGATATGAAAGATGATCATCTTCAATTTTCTAGTTTCGAAGCTTATATCAAAGCTTTTATCAAAGCTCATTCAACTGTTCTTTCAAGCAAGAAAATCGCGATAGAACAGAAGAGTTCAATCTCTACTCAAATACTAAAGAGATTTATTTCTTCTGTTGTCACTCAACTCAGCGAGAAGTCATTTTCATTCAGTAAAATCATGAAATCATTTAATTTAATCAACTTTGCTTCGTCATTCAATTCAATGAACATAGCAATGATAGAGATGACAGCATATAGATTACTAGTCAAACGATTGAATGTGACTACTTTCGCGATCATCATCACGAAAATCGATCGACTTCTAAAAACAGCTAGAAATAAACTTGAAGATGTAAATCTTCAAGAGCTTTCACACGAAGAGATCTTGAAAGAAGTCAAAGCTAAGCTTTCTTCGAAATATCATGACTATCTAGACGTGTTTGATCGAGCGATGGCTGATTAACTACTCTCTCATCGTTTCTACGATCATAAAATTGAGTTGATCGACGAGAAAACATCTTCTCGAAGTTGTCTCTATCATATGTTTAACTACAAGCTTCAAAAGATGAAGAATTACCTGATCGAGCATCTGAATAAAGGCTTTATATCTTCTAGCTCAGCTTCATATGCTTCGCTCATACTATTCGTCGAAAAGAAAGACGGTAGCTTGCGTTTCTGCGTCGATTACAGAAAGCTCAATGCTTTGACCAAACGAAATCGCTACTCTTTGCCATTAATAGACGAGACTTTCGCTCGTATACAAGAAAGTAAGTATCTGACTCGATTGAACATCATTGTCGCGTTCAACAAACTACGCATGCATTCAGATAGCGAAGATTTGACTATCTTTATCACCTCTTTTGATTTCTACAAATATCACGTGATGCCTTTCAAATTAATCAACGGTTCGACTTTCTATCAACACTATATGAACGACGTGCTATTTGACTATCTTCATCAGTTTTGCCAGATCTATCTAGATGACATTATCATTTACAGCAAAACACTGAAGAAACATAAGCGACACGTACGATTAGTTCTACATAGACTACGAGAGACTGACCTTCAGGTGAATATAAACAAATGCAAGTTTCATGTTCAGAAGATCTTCTTTCTGAAACTATTGCTATTCATCGAAGAACTAAAAATGAATCTCAGAAAAGTACAAGCAGTAGTCGAATGATCTACTTCTACAAACCTCACTCAGATGCAGTTCTTCGTCAACTTCTGCAATTTCTATCGACGTTTTATAAAGAACTTTTCAAAGATTATTTGTTCTCTGATTCAACTAACTCAAAAAGAGGTGATATTTGAATGAAATCAAGCTTGTTAAACGATCTTTGATCATATGAAGAAACGAATGACTGAAGTCTCTATTCTTCGTCATTTTGATCAGAATAGAAAGACTATTCTTGAAATAAACTCATTCAACTACGTCAATGATGACATACTTTCTCAGTATGACGACGAAGAAACATTGCATTCGATGATCTACTACAGCAAGAATCTGAGTCTCGCTGAGTGCAATTACGAGATCTATGACAAGAAACTACTAGCAATCATTCGTGTCTTTGAGCATTGATGATCTGAGCTGAAATTTACTAAGCTATTCATCAAGATGTTCACTGATCATCAAGCTTTAACGTCATTAATGAAAGATAAAGAGCTAAGTAGACGTTAAATGCGCTGAGTATAAAAGCTCATTGACTTCAACTTCAAAATCATGTATCGCTCAGACAAACAAAACATCAAAGTTGATGCATTGACTTGTCGAGTCGATTCAGTTTCTAGAAGTCTCGAGAATGAATGATGTCGCTATCAGCGAACTACAATTCTCACATTGAATCGAATGAAAATTGCTGATTTAAAAGAGAAAGAGAACGATGAATCAATTTATCGATTGATTCTAGAAGTTAACAGAATCAACAAGAATTGTATTCTACTTCGTGAAGTCGTATTAAAAGATGAAGCTCAATATGAAGGTACTAAATTAAGAGATTGTCGAGTTCAGAACGAAATACTATATCGAGATGATCTTCTATGAATTTTCTTCGATGAGCATCTTCAAATGATGCTAATTTGAGAAGTTCACGATCAATCTTCTATTGATCATTTCGAAATTCTCAGAACGATGAAGGTCATAAGAAGGTACTACTATTGATCTTCAATGCGAAAGACAATAGATTGATATATTCGAAACTGCTACATTTGTCAGCGATCAAAGACTTCTCGAAATAAATTCAATGAACTACTACATTCTCTACTCATACTTGAACAGCAATGAAAAAACATAGTCATGAATTTCATCATCGACTTACCTCTTTTGAAAGGCAAAAACATCATACTAACAGTGATATGTAAATTGACAAAGAAACAACATTATATTTCTTGCTTTACTGATGATGAGAAAATCACAGCAGAAAAAACAGCTGAGCTAATGCTTCAGTGAATATATCGAATACATGATTTACTCGATTTCATTGTTTTGAATCGAGACTCTCAATTTACCTTCATTCTATGAAAGTCGCTTTGCAAAAGACTAGGCATTAATCTTCGACTCTTCACAGTCTATCACTCTCAGATCGATGATCAAAGTGAACGAGTCAATCAGAACGTCGAAAGATACCTTCAATTCTTCTGTTTGTACATGCAGAATGACTGAGCTAAGCTACTACTCATGATTGAGTTCATCGACAATAATGCTTTGTTCTCAGTCATCTTCTCAATCTCTTTCTTTCTAAACAAAGACTTTCATTCTCGTATGAGCTTTGAACTCGATGTCATCGAATATGAAAGTTCTTGTGAACGCTTGCAGACGACTAAAGTTGAGAATATATCTGAACATATGAACAAAACACTGAAGTTTGCTCGCGAGTTGCTAGTCAAAACACGAAAACAAATGATGAAACAAGTCAATAAGCATAGAAAAGAAGTTGATTACAAGATCGAATCAAAAGTGTTTCTGAATGAAAGAAACATCATTACAGTGAGATCTTTTAAGAAGCTAAATGACAAAATGCTCGATTCTTTCACCAATCTAGATTTTGTCAACTCTTCATATAAACTGAAATTATCAGAGTCTATGCATGTTCATGATGTATTTCATTCTGATCTGCTTCGCTCTGTCGTCGACGACTTCTTGCCTGGTCAAAAGAATGAACTCTCAGGTTCAATAGTGATAAATGACAAAGACGAGTGAGAAATAGATGATATATTGAATTTTCGTCGATATCGAAGACGACTTCAGTATAGAATTAAATGAAATGACTATGACAATGATCTCAATTGATACAACGCTGATGACGACGAATTTATGAATGCTCAGAAGATCGTTGATGATTTTCATATTCAATACTTGAACAAATCGCGCTAATCAACAATTCAATCAATCACGATTTAACAGATCTGAGTCTGTGAAATCATGATTGAGCAATCAATCGAGCCGAGCAGAAAATACATTCATGCAAACATGAATCGTTGAAGAAGAAGAGTAATGTCACGATTCTAGTCTTGTCAGACTCAGTCTTCTAGTCTTGTCAGATCTATTCTCGCTTCGTCATCTTAACTAGTCTCTATTGAGTCTAACGTCGACTGAGAAATACACATATGTAACCAGCTTCTTTTCTGTAGCTATCTTTCTTTCTTAGCATTTATCTTCTAGTTAAATGACACTCATATGACTCGCTTTATGCTGATCTCTAACAAAACTGCGTTAATCAACAATTCAATCAATCACGATTTAACAAATCTGAGTCTGTGAAATCATGATTGAGCAATCAATTGAATCGAGCAGAAAATACATTCATGCAAACATGAATCATCAAAGAAGAAAAGTAATGTCATGATTCTAATCTTGTCAGACTTAATCTTCTAGTCTTGTCAGATTTATTCTTGCTTTGTCATCTTGACTAGTTTCTATTGATTCTAGCGTCAACTGAGAAATACACATATGTAGTCAGCTTCTTTTCTGTAGCTATCTTTCTTTCTTAGTATTGAAAGAATAGAATGAACAGTATCACATATGATGAAATCTATCTAGATTGTGAAGAGAAGTCACAGACTGCTCTATTTATATACTGTCACGTATGACAAAGTTGCAACACGCAACTTTATCTCTGATGTTAATCTAAAGAAAGCTGCTAGAAACAAGTCTGACTGAATTCAGACTGAATTCAGAACTATCACAATAAGCTGCTAGAAACAAGTCTGTCATTGCACTTCTCAACACTCTTACTCGATGCTTGCAAGTTTCTCAGCTTTCACTGCTTTTCAATCTCAGTTGTTCAATGAATCTCTTGAAGTTCTGTCAAGATAGTGACTTGATCAATTCGTCTGCTATCATATTCTGACTAAAGACGAAGTTCACTGAAATCTGATTCTTCTTGTGCAGATTTTGAATGTGATGATAAGCAATGTCAATGTGCTTTGATCTTTCGTGAATATGAGCATTCTTAATCAGCATAAGAGATGCTTGATTATCTTTCTTGAGCTGTGTGAATGAGACAGATTGATGAGTAATCTTCTCAAGAATATCAACGCAACTGTGACTGATGCTCAAATACTTTGTCAGATTCATGTTCTTAAGCACTTGATTGATTCATAAATCTTTCTTGACGCAGATTGATAAAGTCATGTACTCTGTCTCAATGATTAATGTAACAACGAACTTTTGCTTTTGACTCATTCAGAAGATTGATTCTTCATCAAGCATGTAAATGTAGACGAGAATTGACTTGTGATCTAGTCTGTTTAAGACGTAGTCTGAGTCAGAGTATTCTACTAACTTCATGCTTTCACTGACTTCGTACATGATGTCTAGATCAATGATGAAACGAACGTATCACATCAACTTCTTCAAAGTGTGTTCATGATGTTTTGCAAAATCATTGAGATATTGACTTAGTTGATTAAGAGCAAAAATGATGTTGAGACGAGTGCGAATTGCAGCATACATGAGACTTTCAATGACTTGTTGATACTCATGCTGATTGATTCTCACGTCTTTGAGTTCAGCTGAGCGAAAAGCATCATATTCATTCATTGAAAGATCTGTTGTCTTGTGCTTGTCTTGTCTCATGTTGAGTCTTTCAAGAACGTCATGAAGATAGTGAGTTTGATTCATTTGTAAGATTCATGTTTTTCTGTTGCAAGTGATTTGAATGTCAAGAATCTTCTTCATTTTTCTCAGATTCTTGACTTTGAAAACACATTGAAACTCATGCTTAAATCATTTAATGTTGCTCAATGATTTGAAGACAATGACTATGTTATCAATATATAGTAGCAACATGATTTCTTTTGACTCATGAATCAAAAGACATGAATTTGCAATGCATTGAGCGAAGTCGAGTTCAGACAGCGCTGTTACACAGTGATCATGTCAATCTCATGCAGCTTGCTTAAGATCATAAAGACTTTGAAGAACTTTCAGAGCACAGTCGAGTCTAACTTTCACTTCTGACGAAGAAAATATGTAAATGATTTCTTTGAGAAATGATTCAGTAAACGCATTGTTTACATCAACTTGATGAAGTTCAAGATTCTTCATTGTTGCAATGATTAAAAAGACTTGCAGAGTGTTAAACTTGATGATTGTTATGAACATGTCTGAATCGATCAGAGTTCAGATGACGCTATGCCTAGTTTGAATCTAGCGCATCTCTATTGAACTCTTCGAGTCATTCTCAGCACTTCTTCTCGTTGTTCAGCACTTTCTTCATTCATCTCTTTCATCATTCTTTTAGACAAACACATCTGACATATTACATCACATCTGTATCGAGCCTAGCGCAGTCTCAAGCCATTATTTATAGAAGAGCTCGCACTCTTTCTCTTCTGTATTCTTAATGTCTTGTTATAGCTATCTCTAAAGAGCAATACATACATATCAGTCTCGAGTTTCTTTGGTTGAATGATCTAGACACGATTTCAACATTACATTAAGAATTTCGTTTATCATACGATACAGATACTCATTACTCGTTCAATATACTCGTTCATGCAGATCGAGTCTAAAGAAATTCATTTACCTGATGATCGACGCAATCGAAAGACAGAACAACACTAGGAAATCTATAGAATCAACAGCGAGGCTGGTTGAATTGCTAGACGACTTACAGCTCATTAAGTACACATCGTTCACCTCGATTAATAGAATCAGCGATAAAGAATCTTCGTTGATTGCTAGAGAATCAAATCGATCAAGAGAATCAATCAACTCTCAAATCAAACAACAAAAACGACTTCATCTTCTATTGTCGAGCATCGCTCTTCGCTTGATTTCTTTCTTTTAAAACACTCGTTCAATTCAACCTCTTCTTTCTTCTTCATCATGTCTCGTCTCTTCAAAGAGCGTTTCGAAGCTTCATTCTTCATTGTCGAAGATAACGACTCATTCGCTGAAATCATAACACCTTCTATGACTATGAAAGCTTTGAAGAAACGATGCGAAGAGCTGAAAGCTAGACTACAAGCTAGAGAGATTACCTTGTCATCATCAATCTACTCTGAGCGTTCTAAGTCTCAGAAAATACTCGATTCTTCGTTGTTCACTGATGAAAAGAACTCTATCTGAAAGAACTGATATGAAAAAGTTCAGAACAAGCTAGAAATCAACGTCGATCTCTTTTCAAGTGAATGAGTCAAGCTGAGCTACGTACATTTCAGATTATTCAATGATGCAGCTGAGATCACTCAGTCAAAACGCGAACGTGACTGTTTCAACTCATACAAGATCGTTGATGAGCTTTTGAAAGAGCTAGCTCAGTTGTTCAATGACTCAGATAAAGAAGTCAACTTTCGTAGAGATTACTACAACTTGATTCAAGAACAGAAGAAATTCAACGAGTTTTATACTCAATTTCAACGACTATTCTTCTATCTAGACTATCAAGAAAAACAGCTGATCGTCGATCTAAAGAATAAAATAAATTCTCGACTTCAATTCGCTTGAATAACTCAATTGATTCAACTCAGTACTCTGAAAGAAATTCGTTTCTACCTTATTTGATTGAATAACGATCAATGAGCTATTCAAGAGATCAAGAATAAAGAAGCAATGATCAAAGCTCAAACAACTAAACAGATCATCTACGCTGAAGAATCAGTCAAAGCTACTCGTAGAATCATAGAAATGAAGATGACTGATCAGTCAAAATCACGCGACGCTGTTTTGACTAACGTCAAAGAAAATGACTTACTAATCGAAAACTGCTTTCTATGTCATAAGTCTGATCATACTTCTAAAGAGTGCTTGAATAGATCTTTCAGAATTAACGCATTAAATGACAAGTTTGACCGTTCTTTGAACTTCGATTCAGAGTCTGATTCAAAAAACTAATCATCTCTTTCAGAGTCATCAAAGAGATAGAGATCATTTCTTTGTGCAATCTAATCGACGAAATTTCATCTATCGAAGAGAACTACTTCGAAAAGTCATTTCTAGTCGATGTCACTCTATTCTCGCAAGGCGAATTCTTCAAGCTACGATCTCTGATAGATAGTGACTCGACGATCTACATCTTGATTCATACAAAGCTAGTCGATCAAATATGTCAGAAGCTCGAAATTCAATTCATACAACTAGCTAAAGAGAAGTTAATAAGAGAATATGACGAAAAGCTGACGAGAAAGATCATTACTCATAAAATTCTACTCAATCTCACAGTCGAAAGTCATAAGAAATTGACTGTTTCAATGTTAATAGCTGATATAAATCATCATGATGTCATATTAGAAAAGTTCTGAATGAACAAAAATGAAATACTACTAGATATGCGAAACGATGTCATCATTTTTTCGAATCAATTAGAAGCTCTCATTTTTGTTTTTTCGATGTCAGTCAGAGCTTCACACTCAAAATGATCATGATCATCAAATTCTTCTATCAGTTCAGCCTTCAAAGTGCTTCAATGATCAGCTTCTACTGCTTCGAAAAAGAACTTTTCTATGTTCAGTGTGAAAGCTGCACCTTTTCATGCACTGGTTAAACGATCAAAGAAGAATCGCATCGAGATTTTCGCTATGTCGATCGAAGATATTGATAGAAAAATAGTTTACAACACTTAATGCGAACTGAACGTTCTAGACGTCGCTTTCATCGATGCATCAGCTCAAAATCTAGAAGACATCAAAGTCAAGCTATCTTCGAAATATCAGAATTTCATCGACGTGTTTGATCGAGCTCAAGTCGATAAGCTATCACCTCATCGTTCATATGATCATAAGATAGAGCTCACTAACGATGTCACTTCTTCTAGATGTCGAGCTTATCGAATGTCACTCTACAAGCTTCAGAAGATCAAAGAATATCTGAACGAAAATCTGTCAAAGAGTTTTATTACTTCTAGCAAGATCTCATATTTCTCACTCGTTTTATTCGCTCTGAAGATCAATGATGATCTTTGCTTCTGCATCGACTATCGAAAGCTCAATGTCATTATTAAAAGAAATCGCTACTCTCTATCGCTCATAGATGAGATGATTGACAAAATCGTTGGCTGCAAGCATCTGACTCGACTGAATATAATTTTCGCTTTCAACAAACTTCGTATGCATCTCGATAGTGAGAACTATACGACCTTCATTATCGCTTTAGAAGCGTACAAATCAAAGGTTCTATCATTCGAATTAACAAACGATTCGACCTCGTTTCAGCAATATATGAACGATGTTCTATGAAACTTTCTAAATGACTTCTGCCAAGCTTATTTAGACGACATTCTCATATACAGCAAGACTCAAAAGAAGCATAGACAACATGTCAAGATGATACTAGATCATCTATGAGACGCTGATCTGCAGGTAAATATTCGAAAGTGCGAATTCAACGTAGAAGAAACAGTCTTCTTAGAGATCATAGTATCAGAACAAGATCTTTGCATGAACTCTATCAAAGTGAAAGCTATAGTCAATTGAGCTACATCTACTAATCTAAAAAAGGTACAAGACTTCGTCGACTTCGTCAATTTCTATTGATGCTTCATCAAGAACTTTTCGAAACTAGTCAAGTCATTCACTCAGCTGACTTGAAAAGACACGTCTTTTGTTTGAAACGAAGTCTGCGTCGAAGTCTTTGACAATCTAAAGAAGCAGGTCAGCTCGATCTCAGTTCTACGTCATTTCGATGTTAAACGTCAAGCTATTTTGAAAATCGATGCATTCAACTATGTAAAAGACGACATACTATCTCAGTACAATGACGAGAAAGTGCTTCACTCGATAGTCTTCTATAGCAAGAGCATGGTTTCAGCTGAATGCAATTATCACATCTATGACAAGAAATTGCTAGCTATCATTTAATGTTTCGAACACTGACGACTTGAACTAGAGAGTACTGAGCTATCTATTCAGATGTTTACTGATCATCAGACTTTGAAGATCTTTATGAAAAACAAACAGCTGACTCGACGACAAGCGAACTACCTGAATATTCTATCGAAGTTTAACTTTCAGATTATCTTTCGATCAGGCAAAATAAACATCAAAGTCGATGCTTTAACTAAAATGTCGATGATCGATAGTTCTGAATCAGCTAAAGACATAGATGATCGTTTTCAGACTATACTGATCTCGAATCGAATAGACGTTTTATTGATTGAGTTTGAAATCGAATCTGAATACGAGGCTAATCTCTATCAACACGTACGTCTAGTCAATCAGAAGAATGAACTATGCAATGAGTATCAACAAGCTATGAACAAAGATGAACTGAAGCTTCATGACACGAAGCTAAAGAACTGTCAAATCATTGACAACGTTTTATTCAAAAAGAGTCTACTATAAGTGTTGAAACAAATGCATACGAAATTGCTTCGAGATATTCACGATCAATCATCAATTTCACATTCTGACATTAGATGAATGATTGATCTAGTTCAACGCTTCTACTATTGATCAGATCATCGAGCAACTATTCGACAATACATTCGAAACTGTCATGCCTGTCAGCGAAGCAAAGCATCTCGAGATGGTACAAATGGTTTGCTTCAGCCTCTATTGATTTCTCAGCAGCGTTGACAAGATATAACTATGAACTTCATCACTGAGCTATCTCTATCAGAAAACTATAACGTCATTTGCATGATCATATGTCATCTCTTCAAAGAACGTCACTATGTTTTCTGTCATTGAGAAGACGATGACATCTCAATCGAAGAAACAGTATGAATCATGCTATGAAACGTCTATCGACTTCATGATCTACTCAGTTTTATCGTTTCAAATAGAGACTTTCAGTTCATATCGATCATGTGGCAAAGTCTTTGCAAACGACTGAAGATCAAAGTCAATCTATCAACAGTTTATCATTCAGAGATCGACGATCAGTCGAAATGAGCTAATCAAGATGTTGAACGCAAACTTCGAATCTACTGCAATTACATGCAGAATGACTGAGCTAAATGACTTTTAATGATGAAATTCAGTGACAATTTCAATATGTTCTCGACTATCTTGATGATCTCTTTCTACTTCAATAAAGACTTTCACTCTCGAATGAGTTTCGATTCAGATACAACTGATTACAAAATGACTCGTCAACGTATTGAAGCTAGAAAGATCGATGACATTGTCACTTGAATGAGCGAGCTTCTTACCTTCAATCGTCAACAATTGAAAAAGATCAAGCAGATCACTGAGACTCAGATGAACAAGCATAGACGAGACGTCATCTATGAAGTAGGTGACCAAGTTTGATTAGTCTTCGAAAACATCAAAATCACTAGATCATGCAAGAATTTGAAAGACAAGCAGCTCAATCTCTATTCAATCACAGTCAAAGTTGAGACCTTCTATCGTCTTCAGCTATCTAGAAGCATGAAGCATATACATTCAGTGTTCAGTTCGAAGTGTTTACGACCTTCATTAAACAATTCTCTATTGAAACAACATTCTGAACTCTCTAGATCATTGATCATTGAAGAGAATGAAGAGCATTGAAAAGTAAACGATATATTGAACTTCAGACGATATAGAGAAAGACTACAATACAAGGTCAAATGAATCAAGGTAGATCATGACGACGAATGATACTATGTCGATAAAGAGAAATTCGATGACTTAAAGAAAGTTCTGAATGAATTTCACAAGCTATACTTGAATAAGTTGCACTAAATTGAAAACACGATGAATTTTTTGCTCTTATTTCTTTTCTATTCATGTAAACATGAATGTTCAAAGAGAGAAGTAATGTTACAAACATGCCTGAATCGATCAGAGTTCAGATGACGCTATGCCTAGTTTGAACCTAGCGCATCTCTATTGAATTCTTCGAGTCATTCTCAGCACTTCTTCTCATTGTTCAGCACTTTCTTCATTCATCTCTTTCATCATTCTTTTAGACAAACACATCTGACATATTACATCACATCTGTATCGAGTCTAGCGCAGCCTCAAGTCATTATTTATAGAAGAGCTTGCACTCTTTCTCTTCTGTATTCTTAATGTCTTGTTATAGTTATCTCTAAAGAGCAATACATACATATCAGTCTTGAGTCTCTTTGATTGAATGATCTAGGCACGATTTCAACAATGATTGACGTGAAAGTATTCTCATAGTCAACTTCATGAATTTGAAAGAAATCTCTGACTATCAGTCTTGTCTTCAGTTTGTCAAGAGAATCATCAATGTGCATCTTTAACTTAAAGACTCATTTGCTTGTCACAATGTTGATCTTTTTGAGCGACACTTCTTCTTGTCAGATTTCATTGATGACTAGCATCACAAGTTCTGCGTTGATCACTTCTTTTTAAAGTTCTTTTCAAACTGAGTTCTGCATTGCATCTTTGTAAGTGTTTAATGTGAAGATTCTTATTGCTTTAAAAGAGTCAAATTCATTGATGTTGAATAATGTTCATGACATGCTTGTATCAGAATTACTCTCATCATCATTAACTTTCTCTGTGATGAACCAGATCATCATAGCTTGCAAGATCTTGAATGCGCGTTCTTTCAGTTGTTAATCTTCACTGTCTCTTTTTCTCTTTGAAATGACTACATGCAGAAATGTTTAAGCTGCTAACTTAAACATGCTTGATGCAAAGACTTTTTGAGTGATCTGAACATTTGCGTAAGCTTTGCGCTCATCTGATGTATGTGACGTGATCTTAGAATTGAGTGCATTCAAGTTGATTATGATAGTCTTCAGTGCATCAGTTGATTCAAATGAAACGTCAATCATGAAAGCATCAAATTTTGAAATGTTAGTTGAAAAATTATTCTTTGATGATCTTCTCACAGATCTTCACTCTGAAAGAACGTTGAATGTCTGCTTGTGAAGTTGCAAGTTCATGTTTTCATTTTTTTCATCTTCAGCAAACTTGATAGCATGACTCTTAATGATTCGACTGAGATCTGAAACTCAAAGATGATATTGCTTGTTGATATTTTTCACATATTTCATGAAGATGTTGAATCTGTCTCTATTCATGAATTTGTCTCATCTGTCTTTGATTGACAACGACTTGAGATTAACGTATGAGTAATATTTGCATTCTCATACTTGTACATGATCAATTGAAAGCTTGATTTCGATGAATGTCTTCTTTGAAATCATGAGAACTTCGTTGATCAAAAGTTTCATGATGATTCAATTTTGCAGATAAACATTTATCTTCGCAGCTTTTGCTCAGAACTCAATGAGAAGTTCAGCATTTTTGATCATGACTTGCATCAAGTTTTCTGTGATGCATATAACTCTTTTGACTACTTCATTTTGAATCAACATGTGTGAAACAGTGTATTGAGAAGCAATGTCAACTGATGAGTATCAGTCATTCAAGATGACTTTAAGTTTCATGACGTTGTCATTGCATACTGAGAGAAGTTTGACATTGCTGTGAAGCTCTACGCTGAGTTTTCATTTTTGCAGAGCATCTGATGCATCAAATCATTGCTTCAAAGAAATTCATCAAGTCTTTCTGAAGTGATTGTCAACTATCTCTAGAAAGTACGACTCGTTATCAAGAAATGATGATAGTGATTCACAGATGTTTATGAAAATGAAAGTCAAGATACTTGTCTTTTGATCACTGACATTATGTTCTCGTTTGTTAATGAACTTGATGAGCGCACATATCTCACACACATTCTCATGACTGTCGTTGATGAGAATAGATTTTTTCAAAGTGATGATCTTATGAAGTTGATGAAGCTTTGCTGATTCGAGATGAGTGAAACGATGATATCACAGCTTGTACAACTTGAAGCTTTTGTCATTTGCAAAACTAAGTTGATCGTGATCAACTTCGACCTCATTCTCATGATGAATCACATCAATATGAGACGTGAAGTGATCTAAATTCATTGAATCGTTGAGATTCATTGAACTGTGCATCGCTGAAAATGCTGATGAGACATCATGCTGCATAGCTGATAGTAATGCAAATTCATTAAGATCGTTTGCAATTCTCTTTACTATGTAAACATCTTTGCATTCTAGAGTCTCAATCATTTGCTTTTCTTGCTTGTCATGCATGTACAGATCTTTATCATCAAAACTTTCTTGCAGATCTTTCTCACACATTCTTCTTTCAAAAAGAAGATTCATCTTGAGCTTAGAAACATGAAGAACAAAAGACAGTTTGACTGAGTTTTTGTGATGATCTTGCATGACTGCTGTGTCACAGTGATTGACATACAATTTTTCTTCTTCAACTTTGATGATGCATCTCTTAATGCAAACTAAAGAATCACTAAAAAGTTGAAGTTGATCAGTCATGTATAAGAAGACATCAGAATCTGCGATTCAGTTGAATTCAGAAATCTTACTGACAATGTTCTTTGACAAAGCTGCAATATTCTCGCTCTTCTTGTTCTCATCTTTCTCATTGTTGTCAGAAATTTCAGAGTCGTCGCTTTTTGCGTTGTAGACTCTGTGTTTCTTGTGCTTGCTTTTCAGAAGCTCAGTGAGAGTTTGAAAATCATCAGCGCTTTTGTACTTTGTTTTGTCTTTGTCTTTGTGTTTCTTCACAAGCTTTTGAGCTGCAGACAGATGAAAGCAATCGACTAGATGATGTTCATCTTCACAGAGAAAACATTTTAGAAATTGTTGCAACTGACAACAACGCAATTGATCGCTGTCAAAGCTTGAAAGACTTTTGCAATGATGATTGATTTTACGTTTGTTCTGCTCATGATCAGTGCGCTCATGTTCATTTCTTTGCTTGACTTATAGCGCAGTCTTTGTTGTCTTCAATTGTGCTTTCTTCTTTTGTAGCTTTTGAAGTTTCTTCTTGACGTCTGACTTATTCTGCGCATCAATGATATCTTGAATGACTGTGTATTCATCTGACAGTGATTGAAGTAAGACTTGAAAGCGACGTTCTGACTTGAATAAATCACTCATGTCTTTCTGTGTTGTGACAATCTTTCAAGTCAATTTGACGAGATGTGTTCATGTCTTTTTAATGAAGATATTCGTCGACATTTTGTAGTTAATGAAGTTCATCAAATATTGTCTTTCAGTGATTTGTAGCTTCTCTTTGTATTTATAGCTCAGAGCATCTCAAATCTCTCTTGCTGACATCTTGTCTGCAGTGTGTTCTTGATCATTGATGATGATGCAGATGATCAGTCAGTAATGAGCTTTTGCGTTGATCTTTTGACTTTCAAAGTTGAGAGATTGAATTTCGCTGATGATGTTGATGACGTTGTCAAGTGTGTTCAAGTCAGACTTATCTTCAATAATGAATCACAAGTCTTTCTCAATGAGTCATCTCTTCATAAGAGAAAATCATTGATCACAGTTCTTGCAAGTGAGAATGAAAACAGATCGTCGTTTGACGAAAAAGTCGTCGAAGTTCATGATGTGCAATGTAGACTCAGCTTGTTGTTAGAATCGAAGAAAAAAAATAAAGATATTAGATAGATTGACGAGTGAAGTGAAAAGAATTTAATCTCATCAATGATGATGAAAGTTTATGCGTTCTTTAACGCGATCAAGTGTGTCTATTTTTTCGCTTTCTTGAGAACTTGTAGTAAACTGTTGACTTGATGTGAATGCTTATTTATCTTCTTGTGAGATGCATAGTAAGCTGTCGAATTTCACTGAACTTCTTTAAGTCAATGTACTTATTTGTCTTCTTGTGAGATGCATAGTAAGTGATCGCTGATTGCTCATTTGAATAGATTTCATATCAAGTTGTTGAGCATCAAATGCTTAAAGTGTTTCAATCTAATTACGTTGAAAGCTTCTTGCTAATCGAGCTCATAATCTATTAAAAGAGTAGAGTGAACAGTATCACATATGATGAAATTTATCTAGATTGTGAAGAGAAGTCACAGACTGCTCTATTTATATACTGTCACGCATGACAAAGTTGCAACGTGCAACTTTATTTCTGACGTTAGTCTAAAGAAAGCTGCTAGAAACAAGTCTGACTGAATTCAGACTGAATTCAGAGCTATCACAATAAGCTGCTAGAAACAAGTCTGTCATTGCACTTCTCAACACTTAGCATTTATCTATTAGTTAAATGACACTCATATGACTCGCTCTATGCTGATCTTTAACAAATTCAATGACAAGACTATCTGTATTGTTTACATGATATCTAAACTAGAAGATGTTATCTTTTGAATTTATCAATGATTCTGTCTCATTTCAGCAGTATATGAATGACGTTCTTTGAAACTTTCTAAATGACTTTTGTCAAGTCTATCTAGACGACATTCTGATCTACAGCAAAATTCAACAAAAACATCAGCAACATGTCAAGATGATATTAAATCATCTACGAGAAGCTGATCTACAAGTAGATATTTGAAAGTGCAAATTCAATGTAGAAGAAACTATTTTCTTAAAAGTCATAGTTTCAGAACAAGATCTTTGTATAAACTTTATCAAAGTGAAAGTCATAGTCAACTGAGCTACGTTGATCAATCTAAAAGAGATTCAGAGCTTCGTAAGATTCATTAACTTCTATCGTTGTTTCATTAAGAACTTCTTGAAGCTAGTCAAATCATTTACTCAGCTGACTAGAAAAGACATGTTTTTTGTTTGAAACGAAGTCTGTGTTCAAGCTTTTGATGATTTAAAGAAACAAGTCAGCTCGATCTCAGTTCTACGACATTTTGATTCAAAACGACAGACTATTCTGAAAATTAATGCATCTGACTACGTCAAAGATGAAATACTATCACAGTACAATGATGAGAATGTTCTTCACTCAGTAGCATTTTACAGCAAGAGCATGATCTTTGCTGAATGCAATTATCACATTTATGACAAGAAATTGCTAGTCATTATTCAATGCTTTGAACACTGAAGACTTAAGCTAAAATGCACAGAGCTGCTCATTCAGATGTTCATTGATCATCAGACTTTGAAGATCTTCATGAAGAATAAACAGTTAACTTGACGTCAAGTCAATTATCTAGACATTCTATTCAAGTTTAACTTTCAGATCATTTTTCAATCAGACAAAATGAACATTAAAGTCAATGCTTTAATCAGAATGTCTTTGATCAACATCTCTGAATCAACTCAGCGTACTGAAGATCACTATCAGATCATTCTGACACTTGATAGAATAAATATTCTAGCTATTGAATCTGAAGTTGATCTCTATCAACGAGTAAAAGATGTCAACAAGACAAATGAGCTTTGCAATGAGTATAAACAAGCTATAAGCGAAAACAAGCTTAAGCTACATAGCATTGAATTGAAGCATTGCAAGATCGTTGATGATGTTCTGTTCAGAAAAGATTTACTGTGAGTTTCTGAGAATATGCATATGAAATTGCTAAAGAAAATTCATGATCAGTTTTTCATCTTTCACTCTGACAATTGAAGAACTATTGATTTAGTTCAACGTTTCTATTATTGATCAGATTATCAAGCAACGATTAAACGTTACATTTGAAACTGTGATGTCTGTCAATGAAGCAAGACATTTAAAGATAGCATCAATGAACTTCTTCATTCTCTTTCGATTTTACAGAAACGCTGAAAAAATATAGTTATGAACTTCATCATGAAACTATCTCTATCAGAAGATTATAACGTCATTTGCACAATCATATGTCAACTCATCAAGAAACGTCACTATGTTTCCTGTCATTGAGAAGACGAAGACATCTCAGTCGAAGAAACGGTTTGAATCATGCTATGAAACGTCTATCGACTTCATGATCTATTCAGTTTCATTGTTTCAAACAGAGATTCTCAGTTCATATCAACAATGTGACAAAGTCTTTGCAAGTGACTAAGAATCATGACTAGTCTATCAACAGTTTATTATTCTGAGATCGATGATCAATCAGAGTGAGTCAATCAAGACGTTGAACGTGAACTTAAAATCTACTGTAATTACATGCAGAACGACTGAGCAAAATGACTTTCAATGATGAAATTCAGCGAAAATTTCAATATCTTCTCAATCATCTCAATGATCTCATTCTACTTTAATAAAGAGTTTCACTCTTGAATGAGTTTTGATTCAGATACAACTGACTACAAGATAACTTGCAAACGTTTTAAAGCTAGAAAAGTCAATGATATTGTCATTTGAATGAAAAAGCTTCTTATCTTTGATCATCAGCAATTGAAAAAGACGAAGCAAATCATTGAAGCTCAAATTAATAAACATAGACGAGATATCATCTATGAAGTAAATGACTGAGTTTGATTATCTTTCAGAAACATCAAAACAACAAGATCATGCAAAGATTTGAAAGATAAACAATTAAAACTTTATCAAATCATGATCAAAGTTGAAATCTTCTATCATCTTCATCTATTAATAAGCATGAAGCAGCTGCATTCAGTGTTCAGCTCAAAGCTATTGTGTTCTTATTTTGATGACTTCTTATCAGAACAGCATTCAGAATCTCTCAGATTACTCATTATTGAAAATGATGATTATTAAGAGATAGATGACATTTTGAACTCTAGACGTTATTGAGGTTGAATACAATACAAGATCAAATGAACAGAACTAGATCGAGACAATGAATGATACTATGTTGATAAAGAAGAATTCAAGAACTTGAAAGAAGTTCTAGTTAAATTTCATAAGCTTTATTCAGACAAGTTACACTAAATTGAAAAACAGTGAAAATTTGCGTTTCATTTGTTCTATTCATGCAAACATGAATTTTCAAAGAAGAAAATAATGTTACGAATGTGTCAGAATTGATTAAAGCTAGTCAATGATCTAGTCGAGATCTGATCTAGATTTGACTCAGATATGACTCAGCATCTTTTTTCTTTTCTAGCATCTTCTAATCAGCTTTTATTGTCTTCTAGATAAACATACTTCTTTGTGTTACGAGTGATCAAATTTCTATGACAAACACATTTCTTTGTGTCACAAACATCTTTCAAATCAACATCTTTCTTATGTTTCAACACGTTCTCTTTGAGACTAGCGTCGATTTGAGTAACTATTATATAGAGCGTGTTCTTCTTGCCTTTTGTATCTTCTTTCTTCTGTATTTTTAAAGTCTTAGTTATAACTATCTCTATAAATTAAACATTCTAGTCACGCATGCACTCTGATTAGTTTCTAGACACAATTTCAACAGCTTGATGTACTCATTTATATATCAACATTTTGTCTTATGATTCAACAGTGATTTCAACATTTGTTTTTTCAGAATATTAATGAACTTCTTTTCATTCATTGTCTTTCAGTTGCAATGCAATTTTTGCGCTGACTCTTTGCAGACTCTGAAATCTATAATTATCTGTATCGATAAATAATTTGAGAAGTTTTTCATTTCTTTGTTGATTTTGCATCATATTAATTGATTCATAATATTATCTGTCGTGAAAATCAAATTTATTGTCATTTGAGATTCTTGATAATCTTTTGTAATTGTGTTTTGAAATAATGCTAGTGATGCATCGATGTTTGTGATCATTTTAATTAACTCATTCAACAATAAATGTTGTCTTGAGTAAAATGATTCTTCTCATGTGAAGTGATGCAAATTGAAGTCTTCTACAAGAATGCTTTCTTTCAACATGTGCAATGTCTTTTTGATGTCTGAAAGATTTTCTTTTTCATGAATGATTTCATGATCTTTGAGTGATAAATTGTATGCTTCATGAATGTATATAACTTTCTGAATCATTTGTGCATCATTTATTAATGTTTATAATGTAATTGTGTTTACATCTTTGAAGTATCATGTTAAGTATTAGATGTTGCTGTCGATTTTCTTGTTTATGTAAAAACAGATTTTATCTTCATTATTCTTCAGTGTGAAGTTGATAATTATTGAGCAGTATGCTCTGAAAATATCATTAAATCATCAGAGTTCTTAAAAAATCAGAATGTCATAGTTGTTACGACTCTAGCTACGCATCTACGTTGATAGCTATGTTGATGACTATCGTTGATCACTCGTCGCTAGACTATAGAGTTGTTTCGAGATCAACTCTATTCAGAGTTAGCTTATGTTTTTCTGAGTCATATAGATAGTCGACTCTGCTCTTCTAGATACTTTTCTTCCTTAGCATTTATATACTCGTTACATTACATTCATATGACTCGCTCTATGCTGACTTCTAACATTATATAAATGCTTCTTCATTACAAACGAAGTGAAATAATCTGCATCGACTCTCAAGTGCTTCTGTTGACTCTTCAATTCACTATCGACATTTGGTCTAGTCAACTTGCAATCATCAGCAGCACTCATCTTTCTTTTCTCGTGAGCTGATTCAGCGAGAATAAACAAAAGATTCAAACTCGTACGCTGATCAGCGAGTATAAACAAACGATCGAAACTATTCAACTAAATCAAAGATCAGCGAATTAATCGTTCATTCAGATTTGCAAGAGATTCTTTGAATTTGTTGAACAATCAAACGAGGTCAGTCTATGACTGCGTGAAGTCTCTACCTCAAAGAGCAATCAAAGAGATCAGTCAAGAACTGCGTGAAGTCTCTATCTTGATGAGCAAACCTCAACAGTGAGTCTGCTTCAATGACACTCATCGTCAATGCAATGACTCACCTACTCTCATCGTTCTACCCATCAGTGAATCGATTCGCCTACTCGTTCATGTGCAACTAGTGAGTCTGCTACAATGACATGATAATGTCTTCAACAACAAGCAAACCTTTGAGCTTGTTTCTATATCGAAATCTCAGTGAGCTTGCTTCAACGACATTCTCAATGCAATGATCTACTCATTCTCATCATTCTACCCATCAGTGAATCGATTCTGCTACTCATTCACGTGCAACTAGTGAGTCTGCTACAATGACATCTACTCTCAATGCAATGATTTACTCGCTCACATCACTCTACCTATCAGTGAATCTGATCAAATGTTCACATGCAACTAGTGAGTCTGCTTCAATGACATGATCATCTTTGATAACAAGCAAATCTATGAGCTTGTTCATGTATTAAACCTCAACAAACTCATGAGCTTGTTTCTATATTGAAACCTCTCAGTGAGTCTGCTACAATGACAAGTCGATGATCGATCTCTTCAATGAGCAAGTCGACTAGTGAGTCTGCTTCAATGACATCTTTCGTCAATGCGATGATCTACCTACTCACATCGTTCTACTCATCAGTGAACCTGGTCAAACGTTCATGTGCAACTAGTGAGTCTGCTACAATGACATCATTCTATCTCGCATAGTGAGTCTGCTACAATAGGCATTTCGATTCTACATAGAGTTAAGAAACACATTCATGCAAACATGAATCATTGAAGAGAGAAAGTAATGTTATGATTCTAGCTACGCATCTACGTTGATAGCTATGTTGATGACTATCGTTGATCGCTCGTCGCTAGACTATAGAGTTGTTTCAAGGTCAACTCTATTCAGAATTAGCTTATGTTTTCCTGAGTCATATAGATAGTCGACTCTGCTCTTCTAGATACTTTTCTTTCTTAGCATTTATATACTCGTTACATTACACTCATATGACTCGCTCTATGCTGATTTCTAACAATAGTTTTTTTATCTTTTTCTCATGTAATAGCATTATCATTATCTTGTTTCTGAACTTGTGAACGTTGTACTGTAATATTTGAAGCTTTTTTTGCTGAAACATTAAAGTTCATATTTCAGACTGTTTAATATTCTCTTGAGTATTTGCAAAGCACTTACTTCACTTGCAAGATTTTCAACAGAAGATGACATTGACAACAACATGATTAACATTGACTTTAATTCATTTAATCTTGACTTCTTAATCAAGTGATTCAGTATAATGTTTTCTGATGTGATGATTGCGTTGAGCAGATAACTTTCATTCATTGAACGTCTTTGCTTTCTCTTCAAGTCATTGTTCATCAGTGATTTCAAATTAATAAATGTTTTTATAAATATTTTTGACATTGCTGTCTTGAGTTCTTTTTGTTCTTGTACAACATGATATAAAGATCTGTGCTTTGTGACTTTTTTTATTCTTTCTTTTTCAACTTGTTGTTTATGACATTGAGAGTCAAAGACTCTGTGTGTATCTTAACATGCTTCACATTTTCATATGTTTTAAGTTTGTTTGTAAAAACAGTGCTTCAAGCGATGATTCAGCATGCAATAAACACATTTTTGCTTGTTTTTGCATTCATACATCTTATGATCATATTCTTAACACTTTAAACACTGATGCACTCTGCAGCTTAAGTCATAGAACTGTGTGATCTTTATGTTGATTTTATGACATACTTTCTCATTGATCAGCTTATTTATCATTTTAGCACTGATTACATGTATCATCAGCAAGATGTATCTCTTTTGTTCACTCTTCTTTATGAGTCACTCAATCTTCTTGATCATCATTTTTGAATGTATGTTTTTGTTGATCTTGATGAGCACTTTCATTTCTTTCTTCTTTATGTTTTTAAACATTTCTTCAACTTTAATTTCATGTATCACTACTTCAAAATTAACTTCATGCAGACATGCATTCAATGATATCTCTTTGATTCAAAAATCATTTTTCTTCAATGTTCTTTTGCTGTTCTTCATCTTGATTCAAAATATCAGCAGTTTCAGTCATCTTTTCATCATTTTTATATTCTTGCACGTCAACAACGTCTTGTTGATGTCAATCTCTTTTGCTCATCTCACTATGTTCTTTGTTGTTGTCATCATGATTCTCTTTACTTCTTCTTTCTCTTTGATGAAGATCTTTACTTCAAATTTCTCACAATGATTTCACACTGACGATGATATGTTGACGTTGAACACAAGATGACTTTCAAATGATGTCGTTGACTTCATGCTCGCTCTCTTCGCTCAGCTGTCAACGTGTTTTCTCTTCTTCACGAACTCTTTTTCGAGTCTGCTCGTTATCTTTTTCAGTCTCTTCAGCTGATTCTTCATGCGCTGATTGACAGTCAACGCAGCGACACGTTGACGCGTCAGCTTTTCTATCATCTCTGTCAAACTTCTCATCTTCTCTCAGAGCATCAGTTCGTTGTTTCTACGTTCGTTGAACTCATAGAGTACTCGCAGCTTGTGTAATTTCTTCTGTATATCTTTCGCCTTGACTGAATTCTTCTGCAAGATAGCGATAATCACTTCTCGTTCACTCGTCGATGTCACATCAACGACGCTTCTCATCTGCTCTTGACGATCAGAATGAAGCGCGAGCATCATGCCGATGGTGTGCTCTGTCTCTAGATAGTTTAAGTAATTCGTTTTCGTGGTTTTCGAGGTTTTTATTATTTATGTATTAGTAAATATATTAGTAAATAAAAAAACTGATAATTCTTTTAATAATTATTTACATCAAATCTTGATCAGTCGACTTACCGATCTGCTGACAATTTCACATATCACAAGTTCACAACGAAATGCCGTACCGCTCAGCGTTGAGCTAGTAGGAAAGGCGAGGAGGTAAGGAGAAGGTGAAGAAAAATTGAAGATACTGAGTTCCCTTCAAAGCCCTGATATCCCTGGTAGGAAAGACATGAATATAGCTGCGAGACTGCATTTTCTACATGAAGCAAATGCTTAGCAGCAGGAATGCAGTGCGCCGAAAATTGTTGATTTCTAGCTAGATTACAGAGCAATATCGATACAATGATTGATCTTATGCCGGACTCTCCCGCGGCGTCAAAGGTCGCTACTATAGCAGGATCCCATGCGTACAAAGCGATTCCCACCTCTCAAAGATTGACTTTGTATTAATGTATTAGTGATGCGTATATGTAACATCCGTGCGTATGGATATTTGTTATAGAAACAAGCGATGCGCCTTGGGGTATCTGTATTTCCGCAGGAAAACGCTAGTAGTGCACGAAATAAAGCAAACAAACCATTCGAACAATTGTTGATGGGTTATGGGTATTAGACAATCATCTCGCCAAGATAACCGAGGTCTTCCACGAGTTCTTCCAAAGCAGTCATGCTGATGCGATGTTCAGAGCCATCGTTCCAAGAATGCACGAGATCCTTGCTGCCTTGTTGTGAAAAGGGGGGGTCTCCGCTTGGAGGTTTGGATGCGGAGCCGGGCAGATTCCGCAACGTTAGTACAGACGATTGTTCTTCATCCGACAAGTTGTAGCCTGCAAAGCCAAGAGAGCTGCGATGAGGTGTGGAACACAATGTGATGGAGGAAACAACGGAAGGCGTCTGGAGCTGGAGCTGGGGCTCTTCCAAATCGCTATTCGTGTTCTTCGAGAGCACCTCGGATTTGTAATTGTCCCTTGAATCCAATAAACCTTCTCCAAAGTCGCTTCTAAGCGGGCTTATGGGTTGTGATAGATGACAGGGAGACATTGTGCCGGTCTGGACGGTACTAGCGGCAAGGTCTGGCGAGAATATTTCCTGGGTGCTCTCTAACGAGGAGGTGGATCTTCCCTGGCAGTATGATTTATACACTGAACTGTGATCAAGAAAACCGGTCTTGGAGAAGTTGAAGCTATCGCTGCAAATCTCTGGCGCAGTGTCATATGTCGGTATTGGTGGGGCGTCTGAAGATTCCGGTTGAGGCCTGAGAAGTGGGTGAACAGAGCTCTGATCGTCTGATACCGGATCTAACCCATCCGCTTTGACACTAGATGGGGATTGATCCCAGTAGTCACTTGCGGTGTCCACAAAGAAAGAGTTGTTCTCCCGCAACCGGTCGAGTGAGGTATGATAGGGAGATTCTGGAACTGGTGGCCAATCGAGATTCAGAGCGCCAGAGCTGCCACCACCGCCTCTGCGAGGCACCTCTTCTATAGGCAGGCGAGTGTCGGCAGCCGAGAGACCTTTGCGTGCTTCTGACGCCGAGAAAGTAGCGGGCCCTTGATCCGGTGGACTTGCTGGAGCTGAAATGGTTGCCATCGATAGTGGTATTGTAGTATGCCTCAGTGGACTCCTATTGGAGACGGTTGACTGAGCTCCAGAGTTGTTGGTAAGCTTTGTATCTCGTTGTACCCATGATATGTTCTCCATCGACAGATTTTTAGCTTTGATATTGGATAGAGGTTCGCTTCCACATCTGAATTCTTGCTGCTCACTACGACCGGCTGACTTTGTACCTCTCAGTTTCTGGAAAGCTAGCAGAAGCGGAGAGGACCCAGAAGCCGCTAGCGAAGCGCTTGGACCTGCCTGTGATTGCTCAGTAGATGTAGGTTCCAACGGTGGTGCAATACTGGAAGCTGACGAAAATATAGTGGGCAAGCTCTTCGTAGTCACCAGTGTAGAGTATTTAGCCACTGATGAATGAGAATTCTCGGAGGCGTTAGGTATGGGATCCCTCGCTTTGTGACGAACAGAAGGCTTCGGACTGAGGTATTTGGCCTCTGGATCCATCGTATATGCGGTGGACCTAGTTGAGCTTCTTGAATGGTTGCGGATATGGTCTCCCTCACTTACTTGCATCGGCACCTCCAAAACATTGACGTTCTGGCCGGGTAGGAAAGGACACCACGTGGTGAATGGCTGAGCGGGATCATGATACTCCAGATCGCCATCTAACCGGTACTAGACATCATGTAAGCAGACTTTTAATGGTCTTGATTGGGACACGATGACCGTACGAAATACCAGTAATTTCCACCCATCATTAGACCCCCATCCCGTCGTATGGGCGTTGTCGATATATCTCCATCACAGCTAATGTTCTTGAAAGTATGACATCCCCGCCAGTCTCCCGACCCTGTACGCCTGTCCCTCTTCAGCGGGTAAGGTTGGGCGAAATTATCCCACGATCCAAGGATTTCCACAGAACGGACTGGGAAAGGGACATGGCTACAAAATCATTAATTGAGACATATAAAGTGCAGATAAGGTCGAACATACAGTCGAAACGTGATGAGAGTCGTTGACATCTTTGTAGGATATATCAGGAGTACAGCAGTCGTAGACAGTAGGTGGAAATATTTTTACAGTCTTAAAGGAGAACAGCAATGATTTATACAGGACCAGCCTATAGAGAGTTCGGAAGTAATGGTGAGATGGTAAGTTTCAGCTGGAGGCTGAAATGGATTCTGTGTGTTGTCAGACGAACGATGGAAGTCCATCTGGAGGTCGCACCTACTCGACTTAGTCTGTACAAAACATCTTCCCACCGGAAGCTTAAAATTATTCGACACCACCTATCCAGGTCGCCGCCCACGATACCACTCGACGTCGCTCGGGACGTTGCTTGAGTTGTATGATACAAAGAAACGTTTTGTACGCTTGCACAGTTATATTTTGTACATCTAAGCCTTGCCTTGAAAATCTATTTGCGGCATAGACCTCGCACAACCACAACTGTCACCTCGGGACTGCACAGATGACACCCGCAGCCACGTCGTCGTGGATAGTTGCTTCCGAGATCTTCAGTTCGAGGACATCAATATAAACTCGGAGAATTAGCACGGGGTCGCGCAGGTTTAACAATAAGCCCGCGGGCGTGTGGGGGGTAAGATCATCTTATGAAGAATAGCTGGGTTGAAGCCAGGTCAAGGTCCAAGCCCGTCCATGGTCAGTGGACACGCTAAAAAAACAGCCCAGATATTGGATTAATTGGATAGCCAGACCAAGAACAAGATTTATTATTATTGTGTCGGGGTCATGAAATTACCAGTCCAGATGACCTCAGCCTGGCGTGCCTGGCGTGCCTGGCAAATGATGTGGTTGGATCTTCACTGCAGTCTGCAGAGCTCTCTGCCTTGGCCATTGCAACTCCCGAGGAGCAGCGCGTACATACATCCCGCCACCAAACATGTCCTCAAGTGAATGGATTTGTGCGAGCATATCCGTACATATTCGTCTGCGCGCGATCTTCTGTGTTGTTCAAGAATAGAGTGGTGGGATGGTGGGAGGCTGGGCGATCTGTAGGTTACTCGTCACCCCTGGCTACTTTAGAGTCGCGTTGCTGGGCGATCCGCTTACTCCGAGTTGCTGAATTCGGCTGCTAATCTTACCTCACCCTCTTTCAAGCTTCTTCTATGGACCAACCTTTTCACCCGGATCTTCAGCTGGGATAGATTACTTTAGCGTGCTAAGTACTATTTTACCATTGGCTGGAAGAGTTGGGGTCTCTTGCATCTTTCAATGCAGGCTTTGCAGCACGACAAGACCTTGAACGACAACACAGCAGCACGAACGTAGTCAACAATGATATCAAGGCGTCTAATTTACATGTTCATCGCAACGTTGCAACGTCACTCCAGAATTATCGTGCCATTCAACTTCACGGGGCTGTGAGTAACAATGGAGGATTCTACTGATTGCAATGCAACTGGTTAATGTGGCTGTGCGATACTGAAGCAAAATTTCAGCCACGACACTCATTGGCATCCTACTTCTTCCTGCTCGAGAAAGCAGCCAATTGATCTCATGCAGATGTTTCATGCAGACCATGGTGTATTCTCCATTGGTGAGTTGGTCTAACGATTCATGCGAGCGACGAATATGCGACTGGATCAACGCTGTCGGCCCTGTCGCTCAGTTATCTAACGATCACAAAGTGCTTACTCCTAAACAGGATGTCTGCCCAATAGCAACTTGGGAAACACAGCGTGCAGGTTTCCAAAAATCCTTATTTTGTCCGTGACCGAGAAAAGCCTCTATTCTCGAAACAAACATTGAGTATATTCTATAACCCATACTGCTGTCTTTCCTTATCAGAGGACCTTACGGCCAAGATCGATCTAATATCAGTTATGGGTCAGAATGATCGTCGATGACGAGATCATGTGAAGTTCCCAATCTGACAACGACCCTGTGCCTCATGCGACTCTTCCGACAACTTCGGAATTCGACGGAGATTCGAGAGCCGCGGTAGTATGGGGTTGTGACATCCGTACATGTATCGTCTTTTCCACACGTGCATTCATCAAGCAGAAGAGACGATCGAGAACCCGATGGTTTCTCCTGGTTGACTCGGGTGAAGAAATTATACAATTGCCGCGGGGTGGTAATTGGGGTGGAATATTTAACTACACTCCCACGACTCCAAACATGCGATGATGACTGGGAGCACTTTTCCTCGTGCCGTTCTTTTTGTGGTCATTGAGGAAACTAAATCCCTGCACAAATCATTTTCCGTTTTACTATCTCTTAATCCAAGTCTTCTCCAACATATGGGTGTAAGAAAAGACAACATGCTTATCTGTTTCTGTTACTCTTTACATGTTCGTGCGTAGCCTCTTAGTTATTTTGATGATGAGGGTAAGGAGTAGCTCCACTAAGTTAAGAGGTATGACTGCATTCAAGTTGCTGCGCTTCTGTTTAGAGGCGATGAAGCCTCTGCGCCTTGGTATTTAGTTGAAAAGGAGTGGGCTACTTACTACCTCATGAGTGGGTTATGAAAGGCACATATCTCGTTCACGTTGACATGGTGGGGCCGGGTCATGAGGGAACTTTCTCGTTGGAGGCGATCGTGGATGCGATAGCTGAGATCATATATGAGTGTTTGGAGGGCCAAGAACTTGATATGCTTGGTGGAAATGACTACTGTGACCTTTGGAATAGAATGCTTGCTATGTCGGTGGGGAAGCGGGTGACGACATGGCAACGGTGGATGCGACTTTCGTGCATACGGGCCCTCCAATACTCCGCTATGGATCCCAAACTCTCCTGAATCGTTCGTGTCGACATTATAACCCGCGAAACCCGCAAGTAAGAGTTCATCGATAGCTAGAAGAGGTATCAAGTACAAATTATGAATAGAAAAAGCCTCCAGGTCTTGGTCTGAGAAGGGACACGATCTAACAATAGTGTATCAAACACGACGATGATGGCTCTTTCAAGGTCCCGATTTTTCCAGAGTCCGAGTTCGGTGCTGGCCACATGACACCCTGAGCTTGTATACAGTAACAACTGGCTGGCTCTAACGCGGATTCCGGAGGGGTTGGAAGTGTCAACTACTATCGAGATGTCTTCTATCATCCCAACCTTGATTCCATCGAATCAGGACCAATCTCCCTCCTCTACTGACCAATGCTCAATCTTCTCATTTATTGATTCTATCAACCCTGCAAGAATTCTGAACAAATCACTGTAGCGTTTCATGTTGTAGTGCGTGGTGCGTCTATTACAGGAAGCACAGCAGGTCATCACTGCTTGCAATAGCACTTCTTATACGTTGGAGTCTACGTATTTGTCAACTTATCATGGTCTTCCTGTTTCACAAAGCCTTCTACAACGTTCTCCAAGCCACTCACTTCCTGCGCCAGTCATCCTTCTCGCAAATGGCTTCTGCAATTTCTCAGGTACAATCGGTCTGGAAGTATATAGCAGAATTCAAGTCAAAGGACCTTTTGTGGACTAAAACAAAGCCTCCTGGTGGTCAATTGGTTTCAACACTCACACAACACAAATGGAAATTAGAAAGACAAGGTTATTAAGAAAAATATATTGCAAAGGGGCATTAATGATCTGAAGGCATGCATCCCAATGTATTTGTATTATTTTAGTTCTAGCAAGAAAAGACGAATATGTTTGTGCCAGCCATTTTGATTTCTACTGTATTGTCCAGCGCTTTGATAGTAAATGAAACGGGAAGCTAAAGCGTCCATTCTCGGCTCCAAGTCCCTTCCAAAACTTTCATCCACTCTCTTGCATGTCCATTTTCATGGGTCCGCTGTTTAAGAGAATTACCCAACCACAGGAGTGTTCGGCGGCTAGTTTTGCTTTGATAAGGATTAATCGCTTGGAGATGCAAGTTCATACTGAACAAAGGCCGTGTGTTTCTACCTTGCGCCGGCGGAACGGGGCGAAATGGAAAGCCGCCTACGCGACGATATCCGCATATAAAGACTTGCCTAAGCCACGTCCTGTAACACGACGGTTCCCGATTGTGGCAACAAACAAGACGACGTACCTTCCCCATGGCGCTGTTCAAGGGACTTCTTGGCGTAGCCAGCGCCTTATTGATTTTGTACACCCCTTCGATAAGTCTATCCATCAATCCAGCTATCTCATTAGTTGCAGATCCGATAGGAAATTTTTCCTCCGGCCCTCTTAAATCCCGCTGCACCGACTCTCCGCATTGGATGAGCGGAGCCTACAACGCCGATGATTGTGCATTTGCACTACGTGCCCTTTTCTGGATCGCAGTCCGACGCCAGCCGCTTGAAATATATGACTTCCTCGCCGAAGGCGAGATACCTAGCTCCTCATACCCTGTTGTCGAGACACCCAAGAGATTTGTCAAAGGCACGTGTACTGTTGCGATTGTGATGCTGAAGTTTTTCGACGGGGCTGGTGTAAGGTTACCGGATCAACCAGTGTCTGTGCCAACCCCAGGGTCAGATATAGCGACCTGGCAGGCTCTGTGGGCAGCGGCGACGAGGATCCATTCAAGGTGCGGTGGGAACTCTGCTATGGGATGGGAGACAGGGGGGTATGAAGGGGGGATTGGCATTTTCATATGGGGCACTCGGTCCGCAATCGATAGAAGCGTTTTTTAGGTCGGGGAGGCGGTCCCCCACGTCCGCATCTCGCTTTAAAATCCGTCTAAGAGCTAAGGGCTTTGGCTTCCTTTGGTCGGAAAAGACTGGTATACAGAAAAGATGGCTGGCGTTTTTGGTGTACTGGTAGAAAGCAATGGATAGATCCGAGCTATCTTTGCAGATTCAGGCTGGCGAAACTCCGGCGCTGAGACTACGATAAGGGCGTGCATCGTTTGTTAGGATAGCTTCTCGGGAGTAACACCACCTTGGTATACCATACCTTAGCGATGGCGAATTTGTGCTCAATATAACATAGGACTCTGTACGGATAGATCTCGAGATGCTGTAGACATCGCAATGCACTAGCCACTATATAGAAACAGGTGTCAACAGACACCAATTCAATCACATCTATCTTCATCACAAAGTAGTTCTGACTCTTGTAGCCTAATAATCACTCTGTAACAAATAATAGAAAAGCCATGATGCTCATATCATTAATGCACCGCGTTGAGAGTCTAAAAAAAGAATGATGTAAGGTGGTCTTGCCATCATGATATAGAATATATTCTATCACCGCTCAAACGCACAGCTCTGCCTACAACTGCGGGTTGAATTCAATACTCTCGTGTGATTTGAGAAATAATTAGATGGCTAGGGTAGTACGGAAAGGGTTGGGAGAAACACGTTTTGGCCATCGTTGGCTGAAATCCTCCGTGTCTGAAGAAATATCGGTTAAGATAATTGCGTAGGGCCTAAACAGTACCTAAGGTACATAAGGTATTCTAGTAGCACTTTTAGTATCTGAAATCCCTGTTGTCGATCCGATTGCATTTCAAGAGAGCTCGCCACTCCGCATTCGAGTCATTACGGATACTGTAAGTACACATGCTGTATTAACGATTTAATGATCCATATTCCACCAAGGATGCGCAAAGGGACTCATAGCTGTCTAGAATGTAAGGTTATGAACGAGCAAACCAGCACGACGCTCGGATTGACGAAGCTACAGGTAGACGCAGAAAGATTCGTTGCATCCCCCGGCCAGAAGATCCTTCTACGTGCTCCGAATGCTTTTCTCGAGGCACACGATGCCGAGAGCAGAAACAGGGAGAGCCATACCCGGCTCCTGTCGAAGACAGGCCACCGCCAAATTTGCGAGAAAGGGTGGCGCGGTTGGAGCATGCTGTCAAATCGATGCATTCCATGCTGACACGCAACGGTGCAGAAGCCGGGAATACTGCTCCAGAACGAGATGCAGCGGAAGCATTAAACAGTCTTCAGTCCGACACTACATTAAACAGGCACACGTCCAGTGATCCATCCAGTATATACTCTAACTACAACGAGAACGCTCCACTGCTTTCTATGTTCGACAATGCAGTTGTAGGTACTTCCATAACATGCTCTTATAACGACCAGCTACTGATTATGGTAGTTGAGCAAAGAAATACAGCCAGCGCAACGTCGACACCCTCAAGATACCTGCCGTGAAACACTGTTGGATGCGAGCGGATCTGGTGATAAAGCTAAAGCGAAGCATGACCGCATTCGCCATGTTCTTCTCAACCTACTCCCTGCTGAGCACGATCTGCATACGATTTTAGAGTCCACAACGGCATGGTGGGACTCATGGCGGCTCCTGTTCCCAGAGATATCTGTCAGCAAAGAGGAGAAGACACTCAAAAATCACATCCTTGGGGCACTTAAAGAGGAAAGTCCAGTAAGTATTGCTCGAGGTTTGATCTGTCTGGGCATATGTTTCCGGCAAACGCGCCCAGGAGCCGACAATAGCTCCTTATACTTTTCTCGTTCGCCGAAAGACACATTGGTTTATTACCTGAGTGTTGTTGATCAGCATATCATCGCCGATGACGAGTATGCAGGATCATGCGATGGTCTAGAGTTAATTGTTCTAGTAGCAAAAACTCATGTTAACCTTGGACATCCTCGCAAAGGGTGGCTTCTTCTCCGCCGAGGAGTAGCTATTGCCCAGCTCATGGGTCTTCATCCAGACCGGACACTGATGGCCGAGAAGCCAGATGCCTCAACGGAAAGACGTGAAAACGCCTGGTGGTCACTTTATATGGTAGATCGGTATATCAGCTTGCTCTTGGGGTTGCCATACGCATTGAGCGATGGTCCAGTTGTCAAAGAAGCAGTCGAGAAATGCATCGACCCGACGGGCAGATACCAACGAAAGATTGCCATGATTGTTGGCGATATCATCGACAGAAATCAGGTGTCTTCCGGTCCATCATTACCCCTGACGCTCGAGATTGATCAGAATTTGGAGAATGTCGCCAGAATCATGTCTGACGATTGGTGGGATATCGAATCAGCCTGCTCATCTCAGACTATCCCCGTCGAGGAGTCTTTTTGTCGCAAGGGGACACAGCTCTGGCATTTTCAGACGAAAGCTTTCCTACATCTGCCATTCATGCTACAATCTGCAACGGATCGCCGCTACGAGTACAACCGTCATGCTTGCTTGGATGCAGCTCGCCAAATGCTCCATCGATACCACCTTTTCAGGCTGGATGATAAAGGGCCATACTTCATCTGTAAAATCATGGATTTCCAGGTTTTCAACGCGGTAGTGCTGTTACTCCTAGGCCTGCTCGGTTATGGAGGCACATCTGCTCCGCGAGATGCGGAAGACGGAGACTTAAAACTGATAGAGACCACTCTGAGCATCCTTCGTGGCGCATCAAATGCTGAACCAGATGACGCAATGCTCTCGCAAGCCGTCGAAGCTATTGAGACACTGGCAGCATTCCGTAGTGAAAACGCTGCAGGGGATGAGCGCCGGTCGGGAAAAAACTGCAGAATCGTCATTCCATACTTTGGAACAATCAATATATCCCCCGGATCGAGGTTTTTGGCTTCAAAAATCAGGAATGGCAGCTTAGATAACCCATCACACGGCAATCCAATACTAGTTGGAGGCTTGCAACCAACGCCGCCAAGCGATATTTCGTCTGTGATACCAACCTTGGATTTCGATCCAAATGCACCGTTTGAATTTCCACATATCGACATAGATTGGTCAAGTATTGTCAATATGGACCTGGATCAAAACTGGGATTGGAATCAACTGGGTATCTAATAAATCCAGAATCTCAGACAAAACATGTATCCTTACTGCAAAATCTTACAGGCTCAACCTCGCCTCTTTCACGACACACGTTGACGACTTCAGTTCTTGCTAGGTATTATCTTCCATGACGACGAACCATCCTACGCAACTTCGCGAGGGAATTATATTAGATGTTGCTAGAGATGCTCACGCTGGCTCGCCGGCCGGTCCGCCACCAGTCCCATGGATAAGGCGTACTTTACCTGAAAGACTCTGAAACCCGAACGTAGGCGACCACAACCCTGGGCCGTGGACCATCACAACGCCACTCAGTACGGTAGTCCAGTCGGCCCCTAAAATTGACATGAGAGAGACGTGTTAGGTCACTAAGCTGTGATAGGGTCTAAAATATCTCGATTGGCGATTCCTCAATAAGGTTAAAGCGAGCTTCAATCCGGTTAGAGACCAACAAACCTCATTTGAACCGTGGAGACCGTGTTCCCCCCGAAGCCCCCCAGTCCCCACACGCCAGCCAGCCAGCCACGCCAGTCACCAGGTTCGTGCCGCAGTTGTGCGCCAGCGCTGCCTTGACGATCATGTCATGCAAGAACGATAAGAAGCTCTACAGTACCGAATACCGACTAACCGATGTTTTATAATAATGATTATTATCATTAAACCGCAGGAAAACTCTCAATTCGAAGTAACTCACTGATATACCTTCTTATTATCGCACAACCCTTCAACTCGGATCCATCACATTAGTATTGCCTCACCGACGGTGTATCTCCCGTGACAGGGGAATAGCGCACCTCCGCTTGTTTTCTTTGATCGATGGGAAAGCCTCACACTTCTCGCAATACAACATGTCAAGTGTGACAGCTACCAAATTCTTACCATTGATTTCAGAGCGAAATTTCCTTGTACGTCCACCATCTAGTACTATACATACGGATACAGATATTGCATTGCTTCAGTCAGCCGCTGACTTCTAATGAAGGTCCTTGCTTGGGGTTATGTAGCTGTCTCGTTCTTTTTCCTCGCTTTCAGAATCTATGTACGCTTTCGCATATTTCGCCGACTTTTCAACGATGATGTCCTGATCATTCTTGCTTGGCTCATCCTCCTTGCCACAGTAATTCTATTGCTGATCGACAGATCACTCGAGCTTATCTATATAGCCTATCGGGTAGCGACCGACGAGATTGAACCGCCTGCGTATTTTCTACAGCACCTTATGACCTCGAACTACATCTTGTTGGCAGAAAGTTACTTGCATCTGTGCGGCTTATGGGCTGTCAAGTTTTCTTTTTTGGCGCTTTTACGCAGACTTGGCTATCATGTTAAAGGCCAGAAGGTAATTTGGTGGAGTGTTTCAATACTCACAGTCGCTGGTTTCATTATTTCTGTTAGCGTATTGTTGTCTCCTTGCGGGCCTGGTAGGCACTCAAACTGTGAGTACTTTGCTATACCTCCAGGTCACGTTGTGATGTTCGACAACGAGGTGTGATCAAGTCTACAACAAAAGGCCGCCATTCTAGCAATGTTCTCCCTCACAGTCATAACAATGGCGCTTGCAATAATAAAGGCGGCATTAGGTCTAAGGGGATTTAGGGATGACAATACGTGGTTTTTCATCTGCACCACCATAGAATTGTCTACCAGTAAGCCTACTCAGGCCCTGTTCCCTTGCTCTGCTGATGTGCTGTCTATTTCTTTCTTCAGCAATCATGGTAGCTTGTCTCGTGTCCTACCGATCCCTCTTTACCAGCCAAACTAAGCCGAGGCCATTAAGGGCAGTCACTGTAAGAACGCTACCTTATAGTGAGAAATACAAGCACGGACCTCCTTACACAGGAGCTACCGCCGTTAATATGCACAGAGAAGGCAGCGAAAACTCGCTAGTGAATCACCAGAGAAACGAAATCATGGAGTTAGATAGGATTCACGTGAGGAACGAGTATAGCGATCGATCCTACGGATAGGCATAAATGAACATTAGGTGTCGCATTGCCTGCATACTGGGTTCAAGTGAAGGTACAAAAGCAAACACGAGTCCAGGACCGTCCAACCAATTCAATAATATTACTGGTCACAACCACGACGAGAAACTGAGGGACGAGTTGAGACTTCATGACCAGGTTTGCATTTGAAAAGTTGGTTCGGAGAAGGTACCAAAAAAATGACAGGGCAAACATGAAAAGTGCCAAAATACAACAAGTGCACGGCGCGGGAGAAGAGACGCGTAAGCATAAGCAACGAGTCCAACTTAATTCACAAATAACCAGATTTACGCCAAAACCCTTCGAATCCCTCACTCAACCTCCGTACGCATCGAAAATCTTCCGATATTCCTGCGCCCTGTTGTCCTCCCACCTGAGACTCGTATTGTCAACATAGAACGGCTCCTCCACGCTCGCTTCCTCTCCCTTCTCCTCTTCCCAGTCTTCCCACTCCTCTCTTCGACCATACTCCTCTTGTCCTCCATACACAGTCTCACGTCTCCCTCCTCTCTCCTCCGCCTGCCCACCATCCCAAGTCTGCCTCCATCTTTGCGTCGCTCTCTCCCTCGGACCCTCAACCTCCATCACTTCCTCCCCCTTCTCCCACCTCCTGATCATCTTCCGATCATGCAGCACATCCCACACCGCCCCCTTCCTCCACCCCTTATCCACCCTCCCCATCCGATCAACCCCCTCCCCAACAAACGCCACAATCTCCGGAACCCCCCTCCCCTTCTTTTGCCGCCCGCGCGCCAGCATCCCAACCGCCTCCCTCGCATTCTCGTCCCGCCAGAACGCCCCCAGCGTGCAAACCCCGCACGGCCGGCCCGGCTGCCCGATATCTTCGGGCCGGAAAAACGGCCGCCATTTCTTTACGGCCTCGAGGAACGTTTGCGTGCAGGCGGAGGGCGTCAAGGGTGACGACAGCAACCGCCCCAGGCGCGGCCAGAGCTCCTCGCCGAGCAGATCGAGCAGGTAGTATACATATGGCGGCGAGATGGCGGCGTGAGCGGCGCAGAATGTGGTATCGGCGAACAAGCGTTTGCGGATCGCGCTGGGCAGTTTTAGCGGGAAGGGCAATTTTCGGATCAGCTGCGCTTGGAAGGGGTCGGAGGGGTTTATTGCTAATATTGCTGTTAGCCGTGGGATCTGTGAGGGGATTGGGTGGACGGAGTCTGGTTTTTTGGTGGTTGGGGTGCTGGTTTGAGATAGGAATGGGGCGGTGTGGGTTTGCTCTTGTTGTTGGGGCTCTGCTGGTTCGGGGGTGTAGGGGATGGTGTTGGTGGGGTGTTCTTGTTGTTGTTGGTGTTGAGGGTACGAGGGGTAGGGGTTGGGATTTTGTTGCTGGTGGTAGGGGGAAGAGGTAGGTATGGTGGGTTTTTCTTGTTGTTGTTGGTAAGGGGAATAGGCAGGTACGGTAGGTTTTTGTTGGTACGGCCAAGAATAGGGGTCCAGTTCTTCTTGCTTGTGTTGGTCGTCCCAAGAATACACATCTCCTTTCAGCTCTGCAGGCTCTTCGCGTGCATACGAACCTGCATATTTTTGGTCGTCCCAATTACACCGTTCCTCCTCACGCCCTTCCTGTCGATATGACCCAGCATGTTGCTGGTCTTCCCAGTTACACGTCTCCCCCACCTCCTCCTCACGCTCATCGTCCTGTTGGTACGATTGCGCATAAGGATTCGGATCCTCGTACTGCGAACTCCTGCGCGAGGACCTACTGCGGTGGTACTGGAACAGCGACGGCGGATCGGTATGATAGCTCGGCGGGTCCGAAACATGCGGGTCCGGTGGAGGGCGGTAGTACGTGCTGGCGGGAACTGCAGCTGGGGTAGGGGCTTTGGCGTTCTTCTTGCTGAAGCGGCGGAAGAGGGGCATGGTGTCCTACGATGGGCGAGCGAGGCTACTACTGGTGGTTAGAGGTTGCGAGGCCTATTTTTTTTTGGTAAGTTAGTTTTCAGTGAGAGTGGCGAGCTGAGCTGAGCGTCAGTGTCTTGGTTTGGTTTTGGAGCAAGTCAAGTCAGCAGGCGGGCAGGCAGTCGGTCACTTTCACTTGAGCGCGAGGGAGCGATGGGGGAGGAAGAGAAGGGAAGAGAATAGGGGGTTGGAAGGGGGTTTTTAGAGTCGAGGGGGTTTGGAGGGTTGGTTGGGTTGGGACAATGGGACAATCGGGATTGTTTCTCTTTCTTTCTTTCTTTGTTGTTGTCGTTTGTTCTGGATAAGTGGGGACTTTTGTTCTGGGAGGGGAGGGGTGCTTTGTTCTTTGCTGGAACAAGGGAATTGGATGGGAATGGGATGGGATGGTTGGGTCTGCGAGGTTGGCCATATGTACTGGGGAAGGATCATAGCTACACCTTTCTTTCCCCTTACGTAGAGAAGTCTTCTCTTCATCGTCCGGATATGCTTCAGGCAAAAAAGCATGAGAATAGATTTCGAGAGATGACAAAAAATTTAACATGTAGTATAACCTCAACTAGGAGAATCTACTCTGGTTAACCAAAGACGGGAATCCCCCATTCCCCTTCTCGCAAGATTAGGTAAAGTAATAATCACAACAAACTCCTGATGAAGAAAATTGAAACATGTGTACAATGTCCACCCTTACAATCTGTCGGTGCCCATAAACAACCAGAAACGGAACCTATGTACACATTTAAATCCACCTCAACCCAGGCGCTACCGACTACTCTCCATCCCAATAATTCCCCCAGTCCTCCCATGCATGCTCCCCGCCACCCTTTCCCTCAGCCCCCGGAAACTGTCATTCTTAGAAATGGAGCTTGCGGTCCTCTTCCGCGGGCTTCTTCTTAGTAGACTCCGGGCTTCCTTTTCCTCTTGCGCTTCTTCGGCTAGCACGCTTGGACCGCCGTAGTTCTTGTCATCGAGAACTTGCTGCCGGGATGCGGCGGCTTGTAGCTCGGCTTTGCCTCGTGGAGCGTGGGGGAGTGGATTTGAGATGGAGATGGCTGATGTGCCTGACGGGTTGCGGAGCGAGTCTTGGTAAGGTTGGGGGCGTTGGGTGAGATTGTCCCTGGGGTTCGAACTTGTGATGGTGGATTTTGTGTTGTCCTTATCGACAAGTTTTTGGGCTGCAATGCGGGAGCGTTCGTAGCGGGCTGATACGTCGCCTCCGGTCCAGACTGTGCCGAGCCATCGATCCCAGAAGGTGAAGAATGGTTGCGAGAAATTGGTCTAGATATTTTGTTAGAAGTAGGTATCTTTCTGAAGCGTGGAAACTTGCCTTGATGCCCCAAGTTTGGTGGTGCACGTCGTGATATCCGGAATTGTTCGAAGTCAAGTGCTGAAGAGGATCCCATGGCAGAGCATAGCCGCAATGGTCATCGACTGTTTTGATCGTTGAGCCTGTGAAGAACCATATTCCTTGGCGAGTCCCCATTCCGGCTATCTTATATCCAATGCTCGCGCCGACCGTATCAAGTAAGAAACCCTCAAAAGGATGGTTGTAGAGCGCTCCATATGCATAAGGCATGTACAGGCGGTGGTGTCGAGAATGAAATGTCGTGTAGAGCCATTTGTTCATATGCATGAGACGATGTAGAAAGTACTGCCACGTGTCGAGCCACAGTATCGCAACACCGTATTGAAGCGCAGGGAAGAGGTACCAGTATATTATACTCGCAAACCTAAGCTCCCATCCTGTAAAGCTGGGTGCGGTTGATGTATAGCTGGTGGCACCGTTGATACTGGTGTTCAGCAACGGATACTGTCCTCCTAGTATTGCGCCTGCAAGCATAGGGTACGATAGAGCCAAATTCTTCGACAATCCAACAGCATTGACACCAACCAGGGACAGCAGCCAGGGCAAAGCTCTTTCGGCGATCCGTATCCTTCTCGCCCAGACTGCAATATCGTACTCTTCTTTCCCAAATGTATCGTCCGGTTCAGTCATTCCTAGCAGTGTCCCCACCAGAATCTGCACCACTTGTTGGATTATAACATCTCGCATAACTTCCCACCTTCCCACCCTATTCCTTTTCGCGACCTCCGCGGGTGTATGTAGCCGGTACTGAGGAAAGTAGTCCATTGTGTCGAACCAGTGAAAGAACATTGATAACCCCCAATATGCTGCAATCGGTAATAGTAATGTTAGAAGTTTGTCGGGTATCGGAGCGATCAGCGAAGGGAGAGGGTGGATTTCATAGGAAGGAAGAGGTGGTAAACCCCCATCGTAAGGGAATGTGTAGCTTGCCATGGCCGAAGTCTTGCAAAGTTGGTGCGCTCTCCTCTCAGTCCTATGAAGCTTTTTACAATTGTAGGATCAGGGGAAAGTAATCGCCCAAACGGCCAGTCTGCGGCTGTCGGTTGCGAGCAGCCAGGAAGGAGAAACAACTTGATTGAAATTAGATAGGATACGAAAGATCAGTATCGTGATAAAGGGAGATGAAGGATTGTATTGAATGGTACGACAATGTATTGTTCGGTTACGGTATCGTGAGATGCATTCTGTGTAGTAATCCAACTGCACGTCACAGCCCCCATTTGCCACTTCAGCCTGAGCTAACTGTAAGCGGGAACGCTTTTTGCCTCGGTCGGCTACATAGATTTCCCGCTTCCGCCTCGAACCCCACCAACACCAAACTCTGAGAATTCCACAACCTTTCATCTCAGCGTTTGTCGCAAGTCGAAGGAAGGCACGGTAGGGCGCGTGCGATTCACTTATCATCATTTTTCTCGCAACGTTTGCTTACGATTCCTTCACTTTCTCATCATGTTGATCTATAAGGTTTGTATTCCTCCCAACTCCGCAAAGTATCAGCAATCTCAATTGCATCTTGCACTGCATGAGAACTACGCTGATACTCCAGTGCTAAAGGACATTGTTACCGGCGATGAGATCGTCTCCGATACATGGGATATGAAGGAGGTCGAGGGAGCTGTCTACGAGATCGACTGCAAGATGGTGACTGAAGGCGCCGAGCAAATTGGTCAGTCCGTTTCCCAAGAAAGGGGCCATCAGCGACAACACGAAGCGGCCGTGAAGAACATAACCATAACAACTCTTCCATTACCTTCTAGATATTGGGGCCAATCCATCCGCGGAAGAACAAGAGGAGACTCTCGACCAAGGAACAAAGCAAGTAATTGATGTCCCCACTGCCTTTCGCCTAGTTTATATGGGCGATCGAGCTACGGGGGAGCGATCTTTCAAATCAAAGGCGGCTTACTTCAAGCAGCTCAAGGGTAGGTCAATTCCAATGCACCACATCGCTGGGCCACATATAAGGAACAGTATTAGTCAGTAGCTGATACCGTGAGCGCTGGTCTTTAGTATACCTAAAGAAGGTCGTCGAAAAGTTCAAGGAGGACCCGAGGAAAGACGCCGAATTCATCAAGGCATTTCAGTCCAGGGTCGCGGACTACTATAAAAAGGTCATCGGGCCTAATTTCGAGGATTACGAGTTTTACACTGGCCAGTCGACGGATGATGAAGGAATGTAAGAGAATCTCATGCTTGATTAATTCCGTTTTCGCTGACTTAGTGTCCGCTGACATATGTGCTGCAGGGTCGTCCTTTTGAACTACCGCGAAGATGGTGTTACGCCATATCTTACAGTTTGGAAGGATGGTTTGGAGGGTGAGAAATTTTAGATGCTGTCTACTGAGGTGCTCAGCCTCGGCTGTAGATAAGAATCATTGACAACTCAGTCTATCCGTAGTACTGCGTAGGAAAGAAAAGGGATCCTTGGTCGTTCTTGAATTGCAGCATACTATATGACAGGTGCCTCTTTGGAAAGATTTGAGCATAGAGGAGGAAGGCAGCTTCGGCTGCCCCTCCTCTGCTGCAACCGAGTGAAATCGTATTCATCCTGAATTTCCCTATTCGACACCTGGTCTTGGGGGAAGATTTAATTTGTCCAGTCATTCCCCAGGTACAGCTTCTAACCAGAAGCTTAGACGTCCGTAATTTGGTACTTCTGCTGATTATCCTCGAGAGATCCCTCTGTAGGCCTAAATGATACTTGAACCTTACCCCGTTATCAAATCTCCATCGTTAGCAACCATTACTCGTAATCCTCCGGTCTTTTCAAGCTCGATCCCACCACCTTTTCAGGCTATTCACAATAGCCCATCCTCCATCCTCCATTTCCTTACCCTACGCATACTTTTGGGGTGTGGCTTTGGCCCTTCTCCTTAGAGCGCGATCGCCAATCATGGTCCGGCTGCTCTCTTCGACGCAGCGTACGATACCTTCCACCTTTCTGTCTATTAGGTGTTTGAACCCTACTATTAGAGATTCCCTCCCTCCTCGTTTCACTAGACCCACTCTTCTTACCACATCTCCGGCACTTGATGTGTTGGGTGGCCCTTCCTTTCGTACGTTTTGCCCGCGCCTTCTTTTCACGATCTTTCTGTGTGCGTTTCGCCTTTACTGCTTCGAAGAATACCTGGCCACTAAGCTCGGGGCCAGTGTAACAGAATTCCCCACAGTCATAACACCTCGTCCTCGAGACGCCATCCATAGTAACAAGTTGTCCAAAGCTGAGCTCCTTCTCGTCAATGCCACAATGAATGCACCATCTCTCATGGCAGAGTTTCCCGCCAAGTCCACGAGTTCGCGATTTATGCTTGTCGATGAACTGTGACACAGGAAGTATACGTGCACACAGATAGCAGGGAAGGTGGTCCAGCGGGATGAGGCAGGGATAGTGAAGCTCTGCGATGGAAAGGGTCTTCTTGCGGCTCTTTTCCTGAAAGTGTCCAAGGTTCGGGAGTCCAGATTTGGGGAGGTGAAAGCGTAGACGACGGTGGGTACGTCGAAGGATGAACCGCTCCGGAAAGGGGAGAAGATGGGTGAAGATCTCTTCGTGTAACTCGAGCGGGAGTGTGACGAGGCTCGGAGCTGCGGTGCGTTCAGCTGACACCATGACGGTAGGCATGTTGTATTGTCGTCAAGTTATTAGGAGGTTGTAGGCAAGGCGCTAGCTGATGTGCGGACGTTGAGATCGAAAAATTGGTTGATCCTTTGGGCTGGAAGACGAATTTTTGCGTACGGCCTGATGCTATCCTGATTGCAATTGTGTATGCCAAGATCCCCTTCACGAAGTCGTTGCTGAAATGTTTGAGTATTGCTGAAGACCTATAGGCGCTTACAATACTTGAAGCGATGCTGCTTCAATGAGGTGTTGGCAATCTTAAATCACTGGCTATCGTGTTAGCTCGTATAAGCATGAGGTGGGCAAGATACATTACTTATGTTCGCAGGAAGTATCAAATGAGTCATGACACTGAACGACGAGGTAACAATCTGATATTGCGAGTAGCGCTGAGCCGCAAGTACTGAACGGAGTGATGGTGCAGAAAGTGAGGGTTGTAGAAGCTTAGAAGAGGGTAAGTGTAAATGATGTGTTGCCGTTAGGACAAGGTTTTAACTGAGATTAAAGTGAATAGAAAAGTAGATTCGACATTGTACACTTAATTAGTCCTATCGAATTGACAAGAGAATTCGTAGCGTAGTTGAGATAACATCGACAGTCATCGATATAGCAACAGAACATAAGCAATGTTATGGTATATGTGTAATGCAGTTCCTTCACAATACCTTACTCAGTACGAGAAATATGGGTTCACTGCTCGAACAGACAAGACTGTCTACAAAGCTAGAAGACTCACTCACAAAGAGGAAGACCACGTTCCGGCGGTATGTAGTCATGACCAATAAGAAAACTAGAACTAGAGTAGAAACTCCAGACCGTAAGCAATACAGATAGAAAAGAACATGAAACAATACGAACTACCGGATGCTGAAAAGCGCCTACCAAGCCTACAGCCATTCTCAATGCTTATGTCCATACAGAACTCGTAATCCGCTTCCATCTTAGCACCCTAATCTTCCATTTACAACCGTGCTCCCTCCTCAACTCTCCCCTCCTTCCTGAGCCCCTTCGCAATACCCCTACTGATCCAATCACTGATGGCCATATTTGTGACCATAGGATTTACTCCACTTGCACTCGGGAATACACTCGCATCCGCCACGTACAGTCCCTCAGTGCCCCACACCTTACCAGTGGAATCCACAACGCTGGTCCGCTCTTTGTTTCCCATCCTACACGTTCCCATCTGATGAGCACTGCCGTATACCGTATCTGGTGCATTGGCCCCTTTTTTTCGCACTAGCTCCAACCAAGCCTGGAATTTCGCGTCATTTACCCCCTCTCCAGCGTCGGGTATGTTATTATCTCGGACAAAGGTGGGTATACCAGCCGTAGTAAAGATAATCTCTGTTGCACCAGAGACGTACAGGATCTTCGCTGCAGCCAGTACTCCCTCCAATGCATGCCTTGCATCAAAGGCACTAGGAGTATATGCCATTCTTAACCGTCCGTCCATGGGATCAGGATAGACGCGGCCGCTATCGCGATCTCGAACAAGGGAGATGTGGCCTGTCATGTGATTGGCCTTGGAGCATAGCATCTTATAATCCAGGCCACCGGTCCACCGAAGGAACGGTAGGATCCAGCCTGGTATCATGGTCATGGCTTCAATTTTAGTGCCGTGACCATGACCGTCGAGGTTTTGGAACTCGTCGCATACAGTGGTAAGTACCCCGCCTTCCCATGGACGGGTCTCTTCGGGAAAGGTGGCGGCAATGAGTGCAACTAGTCAACCAGTTTTAGTAGAAGTGGAGGAACCTAAATGAGGAGGCTGGACAAACCTGGATGTAAATGAAGGTTTCGGCCAATCTGAGGGTTGCTAAGACCACTTCGCAACAGAAGCAGAGGGCTCTGAAGAGTACCAGCAGAGACAATGACGCGTTTGGCTTTGATAATGACTCGGCGAATGATTTGATCCGTACCGTTCACGCCACCGTGACTGTCTCTTGATCTCCAAAGACCTTCCACACCTGTAGCAACTTTTTTCCCTTTTATGTTTTCAAAGGTTACCTTGTCAGCCTGGAAACCTTCGATAAACTTGGCCCCAGCCCTTTCGGCGTCAGGTAGAAAAGAAACGACAGGGCCTTGCTTCTCAGCGGCGCCACAGCCAAGCGTACAATAACCACAGTAATGTTTTTTTCCGGCCGTGTTTTGGGGTACTAGTTTGGCACTGTAGCCGAGTTTCCTGGCTCCTTCGAGAAGGACTTCATTGGTCGGGTTATGTTCGACATGAGCAGCCGAGACTCCCATACGATCGCACACACGATCCAGCGAATCTTGGAACTCGGAAGAAGTGAAGAATGGTAACCCACCGTCCGCCCATTCCTTGCGTACAAAAGCTTGGGTCTGTAACGAGGCAGACCAGTTGACGGTTCCGCCTCCGCCCCAAGCTTGACCTGCTAGGACGGCAATACTACTGTCATCTGAAAGGTCTACACCTCCATTCATGAACAAGTGGACATCAGCATCGGATTTTGACATTGGCAGATACTCTGGAGGGTAATGGTACGCCTTTTCAACGACTATGACTCGATGGCCCGATTCGACGGCAATGTTCTTCGCGCAGACGCCTCCACCACAGCCACTGCCCACAATGACTACGTCAGTTTCAATCACTGCAGGTTCTGTTCCAGGCGGGAACTGGATGAAGCTGTAGTCGAAGCCTTTACCAGGTTTTCCGTGTACCGGTATTCGAGGAAATCCAAGCACAGGGCCAAGGGCGGCGCTTGTTTTCGTCCAGGCTGCTGTCATCATGGCCTGCAGTGCTCTGGCGCTTTGATTAAGGGGCGGTAGATAGGATTTCTCCCAATTCTGCAAGATCTGTTGCCGGATCTGAACAGGCTGAAGGTGGAAAGAGGTTGTGTAGCCGGTAGTCAATAGACATCCAGCCCGGGTACTAAGACATCTTTAAGCTCGCTACTCTCATGGCATCACTCGCAGCTGCTGCTCACTCTAAGGTAGATAGGATGACTCTTATCCCCTTCAACGCGTCTTGCCTCACGTAGTGCCCCAGCTGCCGATGTAACGTCTCTTTGAAACCCGGTGTGGAGCTTGCATTTTCTTGCAAATATTTGTGAGCTGTATCAGCAGCTTCAGCTGTTGGTATTGTCGTTTTGAGCTTAGAGATTGCTGTGGTGTATTTTGAGGCCGGAATCGAAAGCTTGTTGGGCGAGGGCGTTGAGGAGACGACGACAGAGGGGATTATGGTGTCTGCAATAGCCATCAGAGTGATCCATTGCGAGGCTGTAAGGACCTCCCCCTCGGGTGGTGAAGGCAAAGGACTGTCCAATGGGGCAAGTAGGTTCAATTCGGTGCTTGTCATCCTGTATAGATCTTACGGAGCCTAAGTCAGGCTCTGGGTGTTTAATATCTGTGTATTCTTCCATCATCAAAGATGCGCGGGGGCGATGGCCATCGGTATCAGGTTCTGGACTCCTTCAGACGCAGGCCTCGGTTCTGCTCGAGTTGTATTGTCACGTGCCTTAGTGGGGTAATGGATCAACATACCTAAGGTACCTTCCTTACCTTAGGGTATATCTCTCCGCATCTCCTTCTGCAGTTGCTGATAGTCTGCATGCATCCTCGCCAAAACCCCCTATTCCGTATTGCCCTTCAAGTACACTCGGCACGAATTACTTCAAGAGAATGTCTAACTCCGATTGGACGGGTAGACCAGCAGCCTGCAAGGCTGAATGGCCGACTCAGCCTCGTTGGCGCAATAGTACGATTGAAATATATAAGAGAACTTTGCCATGTCAACGACATACTCCCTACAGTCACGGTGTTCTCAATCGTGTACACCCTGCCTGGTGGCATGCAACCAATGCTGCCAATCCGGAGGCGGTAGTATTTTCCAAACGATTGATGCGTTAATGGTTGTGTGTGGCGCTGTTCAGCTTCTTTAACCTGTACAGTTTTTCCTTGAAGTATAGGCGCATATTTTTTACTATATCTACATTAATTGTTGCATGATGACGGCGGACTTCCAGCCGTCCAACGATGTTCTCACCAGTGTCTTGCGGGTTTTGGAACGTATTGAAGTCAAGTTAGAAAAGCAAGAGCAACGCGTAAAAAGTCTTGAAAAGGAGGCAAAAGATGAACCTGATTCTTTGTATTCTGTCAAGAGGTTTGATGGCAGGACCAGAGCTAGGTCGCTTTTCGAAAAGACAAGCACCGTCGATCTTTCGTTGCCTTCTACTGTCCCTTACAGTATCTGGCGACTAGGTCATCCAAAGCCACATCAGATTCTCGATGTGCCATTCATGAAGGTGATCGAAGATCTAATTGGGGATTACTGGAAGATCCCCGACGATGGCCGTTTGCCGTTGAAGTCCTTTACACTTACCTCTGATAGTCCAATCGATGGGGGGGACCAACCTACATCGTACTCACGAGCAATGCGCCAAATCGAGAAGGATTCAAGGGAGTTAGGTCGATTCGACACTGCTCTCAAAATCCAACCAGGGAACGATTTTCTGGTCGTGGACCTTGACTCAAAGAATAATGCTAGGTTGTATAGAGTTGGAGATAAAGCTATCGGAAGCCAGCTTAGGGTAGAGTATGGACATTCGCACCATGCTCCATGGTCAAGGTTAATGTGATACACTTCTATTGCACGTGGTGTTCTTTCGCTGACTTAGGCTCAGATTGTACCAAGGCATGACGACTGGCGATAGTATTGATCCTCAGAAGAGGCAGCTTATCGGCGGGCTTTCAGATCCCATACCGTATTTTCAAAGAGGTGTTGCGGGCACGGGGCTATGGAGCCACATATTCTCTCATTTACAGCTTAAACAACGAAATACTACGGTAAATCCCTACTTGGACCCTGGGGCTGGCTTTCACACAACTTTCTATGACATTCGTGAGGGGAAAGACATGTTCGTGAATGAGCTGTGGAAGCATGGTCCCCTATATGACCACCCCCTCGGGTATTCTTTTAGACGATGTGCATACACAGTAAGCACAACTACAAGCAGCTAATTGGATGACTATCTTTATTGACTATCCAAAGTTGTATATTCCAGCTGCTGCAGACCCTGCCAACCCCAGCAGTGATGTTACTGGCAATATGATCGAGAATTGGACTATGTTAGTGCTTGCGCCTAATCACTTCTTCAACGAGCATAATAAATCTTTCCCAACGAAGGACCTTGCTCCTGAAAGATCCCAAAGTCTTGGACATTGCCTAGGCCGACTCACCCAGCGAGGTGCCGAGATGAATCTCATCGGTCAAGGGCTCGAGAGAATCAGCGAACGATGGGCAGATTTCCAAGTTTTCTTTGATTTTATTCTTGATAATGGGGATTCCCTAATGCAGCCCTACGAGCACGATAATTTGCTTTTTGATGACGGAGCGTTTTCAAGATCAAGAAGATACTTCTGGGCAATCAACTGCTTGTCAGAGTTTGAACTCTGCATAACAGACAATCTGATCCAATGGGAACTGTACAAGGAAGCTCGCATTCAGCCCTCACTGGACGCTGAAATCCTCCCAGAGCTTGATCAGACTCAACTAAGAAACACGGAGAGACAGTACAATATCCTGCAAAATCAACGCGAGTACTTCAGACAAAAGCTTACTTCTACAAAGGCTTTGAGAGACGCTGTAAGTCCCTACTGGCTATGCTAGAAACCATGTCTAACCGTGGGCTATAGCTGTTTACAGCAAGCGCCGTTATCGAAAGTAGAGTGTCGACAAGGTTGAGTCAGAATGTTAAGCTCCTCACTTTTGTTAGCGTATTTTTCTTGCCATTGGCTTTTTGCACGGTAAGCCTTACCCTTATACAAATACATAGCGGCTCTTAATCCAAATAAGTATTACGCACTAATGCTTCACAGTCGCTCTGGAGCATCAATGATAAGTTTTCGTCGTCGATTTTAATATATGTTGTCATAATAGTGGCTTTCTCAACTTACATTATTGTGTTCAACATGAATGGGCTTGTTCACACTTTTAGTCGCCTGTACGAAGGTAAGAAAAGAAAGGTCGTACGCGCCATGCATTCCGATCCAGATGAGACATGGAAAGAACGAGGACAGAAATTCGAAGCATTCCGCCCAAAGCATGAAAACCCCCAGCCATCAGAGTGGTATGTTTTAATTTACGCAATCTTGAAACCTTCAAGCATCCTAGGGTTTGGTCAACAAAACAGTAGCAAGGATTCTGGACTGAAGAGAGACGTACGATCTGCCGCCTCATCCACAGGTCTGTTTAGCATGGCGCATCGCGTTGGCAGACGAGGGCACAGACCTCAGGAATCCTGGCGAGAAGATGAAGGATGGGTTATTGAAAGCCGCACCGACCCTTGATCTAGTTGGGAATAATCAAGAATTCTTACATTCGACTGTTACATTCGACTGGATTTCCGACTGAGTGCCTTCATCTCCATTTGGAGACGTTGAGCCTCGCTGTACCTCACCTATCTGGAACACGTTTTATGGCTGAAGGAAGACGAAGGTGCAAGCTGTAGTCATGGAACAAATCACGATTGAGGCGACAGGCAATTTCCATTTCCATTTCGGTGCGATCGACCTTTCTAAAACAGCGTTTGTCAAGCCCAAAAAGAGAGCTCGTGCAGAGCCTGTACAGAGCTTGTACAGAGCAAACATACACGCGTTTACTGCTAAGACGGTCGGCAAAGTCCATTGCATTGTTCAGATCAAATTTACCAGCCAAGGTCAAGGGGCTTACACTGCTCAATCGAAAGGGCTGGTACATCCACTTGTCTTAATGGCTGAGGATGTTGCTTCTGTGCAGGACAGGTTTTTGCCAAGCGTGTCTTGCTGTTCCCTGCCTAGAAGTCCCCCTTTTAATGGCTACGAGCTTCCCCCATGGGTTCATGGCGCGATCATATCCTTGCCTAAACGCATTCCTATGAGCGTTTGAATATTGGGCAACAGAGAACCTGCTTTCTCCTATCTGGGAATCTTCCGAAGAGTACCCGCTAAGTAATTCAAGATCTAAAAATTGGGATAGGAAGTTATCACCTGGCCAGCTTTGCCATTGAAAATGGGTTTCTGGCCCTTGATCTATCATAAGCCTGGCAACTTCAGACAATCAAACAGTCTTCTAAGTTCCCCTGAAAGGCTCCTCTTAAAAAAGAATGACTTCAGTCGGCGATTTCCTCTGTGCCCATGCCTCACATTTCCCGTTCCCCGTCTCCCAACGATCCTGTCCAAAAACCCTTCTCAATTCTGTTTTTCCCCAGCAGTGCCTGAACTTTTGCTGCCTGGCGTCCCACCGCTACGTCCGTTTCCAAATTGACTAACACCTGATTGGCTGGAACTGGTATTCTTGTCCCTTGCGGACTGAGCACGGGCTGCGAAGCCGCTTGACGACATGTCTTTGCTGCCCTTGTCCTGCGTTTATTGTTAGTACAGGGGGCAGTGGAACGTCAAAGCACTAGTACCTGGGTGGATTGGATGCGGGCTGCATCATCTTTGGTCATTTTCTTGGAAGACATCGTAATTAGATAGGGCAATTGTTGTTGAATATCTGGAAGTAGATCTGGATATCAAGTTCGAATTTAAGATGACGACGGTGATGTGGGAAGGAAGTTGTGGAAGATCCAAATGGTCTCTATATACATGTGCCCTTCAGGATCAGGTGGTGTATCGTGCTTGCTGCGCGGTTTGCTCAAGTGGAAGGCAAGCAATTCTGCTAATCGGCTGACCGATAATCACGCTAGGCTTGTGGACTGCTGGTGGAACACACTCTACAATTTCTGGCCACAGTACCCGGAAGACTGCGTTGCACAGACGGCTGACAGCTGCTGGTAACTGCCTGTTGGACGAATGGTGTGCCTCTAATCTCGAACACAGCGTCCCGGTTTTCCAGATGCACATAACGGTCCCACAATACCATTGTGAATATGAATTATAGCTCCCTCTATTACTGCATTTGTGAATCCAGAACGACAGGAGAGTCGTCTTTTCTCGATCACCACATCAGCAATCACTCTAAACTTTTTCAATTGTAACGGTTTCCATCACTGCTGGGCCTTTATGAGATCGCATTCGAAGTCTGTTCAAGGTCAGTGATAGGTAGCCATATTGTGGCATGTTCACCTGACATTCCTAAATTAAGTGGAAGCGGCAGTATCAGGCCTTTGTGGGACATGGAGGATTTGAGCAGAGCTGCCAACAACGTGAGCACGTATTGATCTACGACGTGCCCAAAGTTCAACAAATGGCCTTGACATTGCGATGGAAAGACATTGGCACAATGATATATTGCTGCATCAAATTGCAAGATGTTCCGCGATTACACAAATCTACAGGGTGCTGACAGCTGGGCGCTCATTGGTTGCATTTGACAAGCGCCATATGTTGTGTAACCCCAACAGTCACGTCTTTCAACCAATGTCCGCCTTTCCTTCTATCAAGATTTACCGCAACGATTGGCTTGATCGTAAGGATGCTGCTGCATATGCCTAGGATGCAGCACCAACGAGGCAGCTGCTTAAACAAACAGCCTTCCCTCGACGACTCGATCTCTTTCTTTTTCACTGCTACCTTTTCTAATTAGCAACTACTGTTCTACTTTCTAAAAATTCTACTACGTAACATGTCTGCGTTCTCGTATTCGGTGCCCTTTATTGTACATGGATCCCTTGAGCACTGCAGCAAGTGGGATCGCGGTCATTTCTTTGACCATCCAACTCGCCAGTTCTGTTCAGGATATGCACCGCTTTCTACGTGGCATTAGCGGCGCGCCCAAGGAACTCGACCGGCTCGTTGACCTTCTTGAGCAGTTGGACATCATCCTCGATGGAATTCGAGCTCTTCATCTGAGGCAGAAGGAGCAAGACAGCATACCCGATATGCATACTGCTGTTATAAGGGCCTTACAAACATGCCAGAGCAGATTAGAGCTTCTGGAGGGCATCGTAAAGAAAGCTAAGAACGACATGACTAGATCCAACAAGGTTTTGAAGACATGGGCTGCGCTAAAGCTCACACTGAAGAAGAAAGATGTAGATGAGTTCGAAGGTCGGTTGGAACAAGCCATGATGAGGTTACAGATGGCTGTGACGATGAACATAGCGCACGTGCAGTGAGAAAGCCTTCGAACGCTTAAGCTAGTCCAACAACACTGATCCTCTACAGAATAAACGACACCCGAACCACGTCGCTTGCCGTCGAAGTTTCCTTGCTCAGGTCTAACCTCGCAACCGCTGTTCCAGCAACAAAGTCTACACCTGGATCTAATCTCTCACTAATAGAAGGCCGGCCCAAGCCATCCAACCCCTCAAATATCAATCCAGCCATGCATCCAAGACAACGGCGGGTGGTTAATAGTTCTTCGCATACAACGCTTTTCGGAATTTTTGTTTATCAAACTACATCGACGTATCGCAACTTAACACGGAAGAGTACTGCCACATCGCGCTCAGAGCCTGACAACCACGAGACTGTTGTCGCATTTGTGCCTTCCTTCCTCAGCCGCTGTATAGAAATGCGTGTGAGAAACGATTACGGAAGGATATCGCGGAACCTCACCACTTATACGGTGGTCAAGGCTGACACTTCTTTGTTCGAGAATACATGGAATGGGTCACCGATATTCCGGGCTTGTCAATTAGGCGACATAGAAGCTCTGAGATCAGCGTTCAGTAATCGGAATATGTCCCCCTTTGTGGTGGATGAGGAAGGAAAAAACCTACTACATGTATAAGCCTTGTAAACTCACTAATATCCTGACCCCAAGCTCACTCAGTTTTAGGAGGCTGCTGGACACAACCAAGCGCATGTGTGCAGATTCCTGCTTCAGATAGGTCTAGACGCAAACTCTACAAACTGGGCAGGCAAGTGCGTAGAAATTTTCACATTACGCGTCCGCAACCATACTGATCATTGTACAAATAATTTAGGAGCGCATTAGCACAGATACCAGGTTCGAACAAAGCTGAGGATTTGCCTGCATTGATGGAAACACTTGAGACGATTGTCTCTTATGGCCAAGCCGATCTACTTGTCATGAACTTCTCCGACTATTGGCGGTGGCTCCTATGGTTCCCCCCGAAAGCAGTCGAATTCATTTTAAACCAAGAGCTAGTCGAAGATCATTTTAAGAATTTCGAGAATGGAGAACTTCTCTCCCTACTCGGTAGACTGTTAGAGCAGTTTGGGGCCGTGCAGAGCGAGGACTGGAAACATGTAATCAAGAAATTCCTAAGAATGGGTGTAAACTATCACGCATTTTCTTATCGGACTTCCTCTCTCCTTGATCATTTGTTTGTTCGTTGCTGGGACCCGATGAATTCGCGGGCTGTGGCAGATGAGTGGCTGGAGATTCTCTCCAGATCAGGTGTGGATATTCGTGACTATCTTCAGATGGAGATAAGGCGGCATCCTATGAAACCGCCACTCATTGTTCGGCAATATCCTTATGTGGACGATAGACGCCGATTAATATTTTCTCTGGAGGGAACGCCGACCGTCCGCTGGGAATGGTGGGTAGATCCCAGAGAACCTGGGTCTTTAGTTTGTAGCGAGTTCGGAGATCTGGGTCGAACAGAAGGGGATGGCGATTTTTTGACCCCTAACGAATGGCCATACGGTCGTCCCTATTGGGTAACCTGTGACCAATGTGTATTAAGGAAAAACAATTTTTACTTCTCTGTGGATGGGAGCAACAACGTTGAGCGCGCCAAGGTCCTAAAGCAAGCTAACAACCGTTTTGAGCGCCGCATGCAAAAAAGAGCTATCAAGCAACGTAAGGCCACGGGCTTAGAGTCCCGCAGGGAAACGTACAGGGGACCAAGAGTGCCAGGAGCCTGGATAGAATAAGCAGCCTGTCCGGGACCTTACGAATATACCGACAATCATGTTTTCCTTCCACCAGTTTCTCTTACAACGACCGTACGATTTGGACACAAGGAGTTTATAGTAGGGGCATTTGGATAATATTATTCAGCAATAGAATGGGGGCGTATACCGAGCGAGCATAATGCTACGAGGGAAGATGGGCTACATTGCAGGCATTGATGGTCAGGTTTTCCAAAGGACTTGTATTTCTGTGGACAAATGTAAATTGACAGCTCAACAGCAAGATGGTGGTGGTTCACTTGTTATCCTTATCTATACCCAGTCACGACATTATAAACTGCTCAAGATGCGGTAATAGAAGGCAGAAACGTGAAGCTTGCACATTAAGAACTATGGTCTTTAAGCAGTGATAATACGTCAGAAGGAAATCTCTTTCCAAGACTTGTCAGCATAGTAGATTTTGTCCAGTATCAGGTGAAATACATTTTCAGTACAACGAATTCCATGCTAGACAAAGACCTCGCAGATTTTCTCCCAACACAACAGCTACAACGTCGACACTTCGTGTGTAGTTCGACCTCAAATCCGAACCTGAAGTTTCCATCCTACGGCCCACAATATTTGGGTAAAGACCATGCCCGGATGAACCTGGGGGATGCAAAAGGCTAGTGAACGATAACACATTGCCAGACACGCGAGACCGACTGTCAGTCTAAGTCACAGTTTGAATATAGAAGTCGAAAATTATCGGTCGAGTGTGACTCTTGTCTAATTCTTCCAGTCTCAATTTTCGAGCTTTGCAATTGAATTCGAGTTAAAGATTATGCTACATTCTGGAATAATGAGTAGACCATTCGTCTATTTGGATACCTATGCGAAGACCGGTTGTTGTTCGGCCTTTTCACCCCTTGAAGACAGGAGCAATCACGTTGAATGACTGTCTGCGTACTTTATATTGCACCTCAAATCTTATTGTCGCTTGTCTATCTTAATCGTATAAAGGAAGTAGAAATCTACTTGTGAATAGCCGTTGCGGCAGGACTTTAATCGTTTGGAAATACTTGTTTGGTATGCTAACATCCCTGAGCTAGCTCGATAGCTACTACATCTAATTCTAGGGACCGAATAGCTTGGAGTTATGCTGGTTTTGTACGGAATCATGGAAACTCTGGCTCATTCACGGATTCTCATCGTGGATTGACTTGTTTTTGTCTTAGCATCGCTTGCATTCGATCCGCGGTTGTTTTTAAACTGGCTATTTAAAATCCTTCGCCTTATCATTTCAAGGGTACAATTCATCCAACACCCCAAATCCAGCTTACATTCACTCGCAAGATCTTTCAATTGAGGAGCCCACAAGTACATTATGACTGAGACTTCCACCTTCGAATAAGCCGATCTCGGGCTCTGGTCAACTATTCTCTTCAATACCAGCGAGCTTGTACATCATCAGAAACCAAGATCAGACAAA
>JAABUL010000781.1_pt1 | contig 66078 bp, 55 predicted proteins | sample 5559151 | NCBI WGS metagenome assembly JAABUL01 (sample SAMN10711876, study PRJNA513368) | rock metagenome | isolation source: Antarctica rocks | place: Antarctica: Victoria Land, Pudding Butte sud
ACCTCTAGTAGTATTATAGCCTTAACGAGGTCTAGTATTACTAGCTAGGTTAGCTTCCTTACTAGCTTACTATTATTAAGGTATAGGTCTATATATTACTATACCTTATATATACGATATAGGGAGCTATATTAAATAATCTAGTTATCCTATTACTTATACCCCCTTAGGATCTTCTTATTACTAGCTATAGAGGCCTATAAGCTACTTATAGTATATAGAAGGAGTATATTATCCTTATTCTTAGTAATCTAGTAATTTTATCTAGTCTTACTTTAGTATTTTCTTCTAGTATTCTAGCTACTAAGAGCCTAACTATAGCTTATAACGTTACTATAGTAGACTAGCGTATACCGGGCTTATAACTATAACGTATATTATATAATTAACTAGTAACTAAGTAAATTATAACGTACTATCTACTTATTCTAATTATAGTAGCTAAAAAGGAGGTTAATATACTAAGGAACTAGTACCTAAGGCTCTAATTCTTAATATACGTTCTTATCTATATAGGTTAGTAATCTATCTATAAGGATAGAAGTCTAGCTAATTAATATAGGGTTAGAGTTAAGGGGAAGCTTTTAATTAACGATTTATACGATTCTTTAGTACCTTAGTATATAGTTAGGAGTTTTTATAACGTAGTTACTAAACTCTAGTATTATAATATCGTAGCTTTATTCGTTTAAATAATAGAAGTTCGAATAAGATTCTTCTAAAAGAATAAAGTTTTTAAAGTAAAAGAGGTATTAATCTATCTAATAGTATAGTACCTATCGTAATTAAGGTTATATATATTTATTAGGCTTTGAAGTATACTAGAAAGGTTATATAGTAGTACGTAGCGTATAGTACCTACTAAAGAGGCTTCCTTATAGAAGCGTATCTACCGTCGATATAAGTAGCTTTATACTTTTCTTATCTCTAAAGTTCTACTTAGCTCTTTAATAGTACTAACGTTTAGCTATAGAGATTCCCTAGGCGCTACTAACTATAGGGGTCCTAAACGCGTAAAGTACTACTTAAATTCCCCTTACTACTATTAATAAGGTAATTAAGTCTTATAATAACTAATAGGCTAAGTTATTAGATAACCCTTTACCTTAGAAGTAGGCGTTAGCGGAAGTATTCGAGGAAGAGGAGAATAGTTACGATATTTATATCCTTAATAGTAGTATAACGTAGTTTCTTAGTTATAGTAATTACTAAGACGCGTTCTATAGGTAGATAAAAAGCGTCTCTATACTCTACTAGCTATACCTAACTATCCTCTATCTCCTTATTACTTCTTCGTAAGGATACTTACTATATTATATTTACTTTACGCTACTTAACTAGTCTTTCTCGTATTAGACTTAACGTAGCTACGTTCCCTCTTCCGTATACTATATAAGCTATTAAGGTACCTCTTATAATATAATAAGCCTAAGTATAAATTTATATAGTAATATTAGCCGTCCTATAGATATTCTAGCCTTTATTCTTTAATAAGTATTAGCTACTTCCTCTTATAACGTATCGAAATATATTATTAATTTCTCTACGTTCTTATAGATAGCCCTCTCTTAGCTAATATCTAAATAGGTATCGAATTAGTTATCTATAGTATAAGAAACGATATAGCGCGCCTTTATAGGCTAGTAGTATAGAAGAAGTCGCGATAGGTCTATTATTAGCTCGCTAGATCTTATAGGGCTAGCGTAGAGAACTATACGTTTACGCTAGTTTACTTATTACTAGTAGTCCTAATATAGCGCGACGCTACTTCGCGATTTTAAGTTTATAATTACTAGAAGTAGGAGTAGTAAGGAAGGTAGCCGTACTATACTCGACGAATCGAGTAGACTATTAGTCGCCTACGTCTTAGGCTATTTCTTTCGCTTTACTAAGATACTTATACTAATACGTTATAGCGCTCGGCGTTATTATAGGGAAATAGTTAATAAGATCTCTCTATTTTAGCTATACTACGTTACGAAGGTAAAGTAAATACTCGTCGAGATCTTTTATTTAAAGGGCTTATAGTACTAAACCGCGTTTCTTACTAATATAGCCTACCTAGTCGAAATTAGCCTAGTAGGTATATAGTCCGTAGTAGCTATTCCGATATATATAACCTTATATATCTAGTAAGCCTATAGTAAGCCCGAGCTCGTTACGCGATAGGCCTATAGCCGCTACTAGAATATATACTATATTCGGCTAGGGAGACGCTAGACGAGGCGAAGTACTATTACTATCCTATATTAGCTACTTATACTATTTAGTATTATAGCTAGCGACGTAGCTATATATAGCTATCGGATAGGATAGAGTTATAGACGCTAAGGCCGTTTCGTAAAGGAGTACGCTTACTAGCTCTTTAATAGGTATATCGATATTATTAGAAATTATTATATCGACCTTATAAGTAGAGGCGCTACTCTACTTAGAATCTATCGCTTAAGAGGAGTTACTCCTAAGCTTAGTATCTATTAGGAGCTCTAGAAAAGTTAAACTAAGAGCGATAGTAGATAATACGCTTAACGTAGAAGTATTAAGATACTAGGTTATTCCTTTATAATTAATTTCGACTAGGCTAGTAGATTAAGTACTAGGCTAGTAGAGATTCTACTAGGTTCTACTATCCGACTATACTTAGTAGTCCTTCTAAGTAACTAGCTATAACCTTCTTAAATCTAATATATAGATATTATCGTCTAACTCTAAGCCTCTCTATAGTATATCTACTACTATATCTAATAACCTAAACTCTCCTAAGGCCTTACTATATAGTATAGTTCTCTATTACTTAGACGCTACCTTCTTCTACTAGTATCTTTTACGTTTCCTCTACTTAATTACTTTATACGAGTCTAACGTAAAGGTACGTACCTATAGTAGGAGTAGATAGTTATTATAAGGCTTTATAGACTATATAATTTAGAAAGTCTAGTATTCGCCCTTCTACTAATCTATCTTAGAATCTAGTATATATTAACTACTTAAGTCGTTAAAGAGGAGTTTTAGATTAACGATAGTAGGAAAGAGTAAATCTCTAGGTAGTAGACTAATTCGAAAGATTTAGTAGAACGTTAAGTCTATTTTAACGATAGAAGTAGCTTAGATTATAGAAGTTAGGCTTTTATCCTTACGAGCCTTAAATACCGTATTTATTAGGTAATATATAGACTAAGATCGCGCCTAAAGGTAGCTAATATCTAATCGCTAGCTTAACTCGATATACGTAGCCCTTATTCTACTACTACCTAGCTAGCGAAGTAGCTATAACGTATAGTATAAGGTCTCTCTAGTAGAAAACTAGCTTTATTATATAGAATAACCGGCGCTAAGAGGCTATATAGTCGTACGGAGAATACTACTAGCTAAGCTAACGTCTTAACTAGCTATTTAAAGAGAGGGCGTAATTTAACGATAATAGATACCTATTAAGCTCTCTAACTTATATAGATCGTTATATTAGTACTACCTTAGGAGTCGAATAGTAGCTAACCCTAGCTAGCCCTTAGAGTACGTATACTAGGAACTAAGAGTACCTTAAGGGCTAGATTTTACTAAGGGAGTTATACTATACTACGTCTTTATTAGACTAGAAGCGACTATAGCTACTTATCTTATAGAGCTTAGAGGCGTCGCTAGTTTATCTATTAAGTAAGTAACTAGCTAAAGTAGTATTACCTCTAGTACTATAGGTATATATAAAGTTTAGCTTAGGTAGTAAAAACCTAGATACTATCCTAGATAAGGGCGTAGTAGGCTTTAGCGGTAGGAATATAACTAATATAATATCTCCTAATAAGTAGAGTATACTCTAGCTATACGCGAGGCGTAGCTAAGGTATACTATCTAAAAGAAACTTATTTACTTAAAGCGTCCTTAGGACGACGCGTTAGATCTAATCGCTAAAGACTAATATCTAGTATAATATTATAGCGCTAGTCGTAATATATCTAGTAGGTAGTAGGCTCGGCGGCCTTACTCGAAATAGCTATCGTCTAATATCAATAGCGCTCGATACTAGTTATAAAACTACTATACCGCCCTATTCGGAAAATAAGCTATATAGTACTACCTCTACTAGCTCGTTAGTAAGTTTGTAGTTAAGTAGGGGCTATTATAAGATATATAGTTATCCGGCGGCTAGAGTAGCGTTATTTTTACGTCGATTACGTTAGTAATTAAAGGCGGCGCCTAGATTTATAATCGTATAACTAAGCTCGTCTTAGTTCCGCTAGAGCTAGTATAACTAATCTAGTAAGGATATTAGGAGGTAATAGGTATTAAAGAAGGGTACCTACGGACGAGCCTACTCTAGTTAGTAATAGAATACTCGAATCGGGGATAGGTAATAAACTTATCCGATTTACGTTATAGAAAAGGCCGGACGGTATACTATCTCTTATTATATAGTTGCGAAACACGTATACGCGTAGGCGTAGGAGCAAGTAGAGAGAAGGGGGCCCGGATTTAGAGGTTTAGGAAAGAGAAAGAAGAAGCGAGGCAGGCGGCTCGAGGAAGTTATATAAATCTAGCCGCACGGGCCACTAACGCTACGCCCGTTTCCCGACGCAGATGCGCCCATTTCCTGTAGCGGAAACGCGGTCAGGCTGACAACACTCCATACTAGAGTCGAATACTGCGAAAACTACGAACAGGCCTCACAGAACAGACACGGTCTTTTGCTAACGCCCATAATACCCATCTGGTACTAGTCTTGCTCGAAGAGCGACTCTGAGCTCCTGCCACCTCTCTGGGTGCAATGAACTCGTCAACGCATCGGATATCACCTCTCAGCAGTCCCGATGTCTAGTGCGGCTCGAGATGAAGATGTTGCGGCACAGCTGAGGAAGTTTTCACCATCACCCAGCAGAGACCCGGACGCTGGACTCCGAGCACTTACTCACTATGAGCGCCGACTACCACGATGGCGATACCATCTGCGACAATGGCTCATACCGATGGTGCGCTGGGAGACACCCTATCTGGCCAAAATGCAACGATCCTGTCGTTCGCCGTTCCTGGACTCGTACTTTGCCTTCACAGCCAACCTCGGCACGCATACCTTCTTCATGGCCTTTCTCCCACTCTGCTTCTGGTGTGGCTACCCTGATCTCGGACTGGCGCTTGTTCATATGCTTGCTCTTGGAGTGTATATAAGCGGCTACGTAAAGGACCTTGTGTGTCTACCACGACCACTGTCGCCACCTCTACAGCGTATCACAATGTCTGGGTCAACCGCATTGGAGTACGGCTTCCCGTCTACACACACCACGAATGCGGTCTCGGCAGCTCTCTATTTCGTGTTTCAGCTCTACCTCAGCAAGGACGACTTATCATCAACCAGCTACACGTTGCTCTGCCTCGGCTGCTACTGCTATGCTGTTTCGATCACACTTGGCAGGGTGTACTGCGGTATGCACGGCATCTTCGATGTTGTCATTGGAGCTGTCCTGGGAGCATTCTTGACTTGGCTCTGGGTTGCATATGGATCAATTTATGCCATGTGGCTGGTTAGCAGTGACTGGACTCGACCTGCAATTGCAGTGGTTGCTCTGGGATTCGCTGTGCGATTTCATCCCGAGCCCGCAGACAATTGTCCTTGCTACGACGATAGTGTCTCTTTCCTTGGAGTTATAATGGGAATCGCCATCGGATCGTGGCAGCGAAGGGCAATCAGTTGTGTGCCCAAGCCATCTCTGACTGCGACCTACGACTTCTCGAACGAGGACATCATCATTTCGGCAGCTCGAGTTGTTGGCGGCATCGTAGTGATCTTTCTGTGGCGAGCCGTGGCTAAACCTACGCTACTCAAGATCTTGCCACCCACATTACGATTCGTGGACGACTACGGTCTGATGATCCCCCGTCGGTACTTTCTACAAGCGAGGTACGTCTATGGAGGGATCGCTGTTGCGTTTCGATCGCTTTCTAACCTTCCGCAGGGACTACAAGCAGGTCCCACAACTTCGGCGCGACGACAATATCTTGCCCGCAGCGACAGACATCCCGGCAATGCTTTCTTCATTCGGGACTCCGCGAAGGCGAAGGGTCTCCGTAGGTCCACAGTCCGAAGCTGATGCCCGCGAGTACCTCGCCAACCGGGATCAAAGGCGGAAAGATGCAAGATCAGCACCTGAAACCGTACGTCACCGAACAAGCCGACTGTCCGTGGCCGCGGAACACCCGCCTTCACCACCATATGACAGCTCGATGGACGACGGGCAGTCTAGAGTTGCGAGCAATGGTTCCTCCACCAGCTCATCGTCGTTGCGGGTCAGTACAGTGGACAGGAATCTGCTCACGCCTCCTCTGAGTGACGCCGGCATGTCGAGCGACAGCAGAAGCGATGATGAGAAGAGCGACCGTGAGATGTTCTCTGCGCTGGAGAAGCCCCGGGTACGCTACGACGCTGAAGTCATCACGAAGCTGGTTGTCTACGCAGGTATGTTTCCCGCAAGGCTCCCAGATACAGACTACTGACCTGCTTATAAGGCATTGGATGGCTGGCAGTGGAAGGCGATCCATTACTGTTTGAATGGCTTGGTCTTACATAGACTGCTGCAGATTGCATTTCGTATATACGTCAATCAAATAATTACGTCACGAAATGCGCCTGACTCACGGAAATGTCGTTGTCGTTGTCGTCCAACACACGACGAGTGTCGAAAGCGTAACAATGTCAAGCGGATCGCAAGATACTTCACGCTACTTTGGTGCTGTCTAAAAGTGTTCGTGCCGTTTACATACTCGTTCCTCGGAAAACCATCGAATGATATGCTAACCGGCTCGTGTCGCTACCGTTGTCGTCGCCGTCGCCGTCGCCGTCGCCGTCGCCGTCGTATTCTTACCCCAACCCTAACCCTTCGTCCAACGCAGTCTTGCCCTTCTCCGCTGGGTGACCCATTATGCTACTCCCGCAGGACCTGAGGTTGGAACACGTCTCTGATCATGACATGGAGAAGATGCTAGAGCTCGGTTGCCGAACGAGCAGCTCACCATTGGGATCTCTGATCGCACCTTCTCCGAGCTGCTTTGATGCATGCCAAGCTGCACGCCTCCTGGCGTCCGTTCACGTCAACCAATCGGAGCACGGAAGCTGAGTCGAGCCGCTCCAGGGAATTTGTTCGCGTTTCTCATTTTCCACGCGACACCCAAAGACATGGTAGAGCTTCGACGAAACGACCAGACAACACCATCCAACTCCTCTAGCGGATTCTCCCGACTTTGCAACAGCACCCCGAATATCTGAGACAACACCCTCCTTCATCTGAGGCCTCTCACAGCCTCCAGCTCTCCCTCCGCCTAGCATGGCAGGCATTTTCGAGCAGTCGCGCAACAGCGGCACCCTCTTCCTCGGCGGCCAAAAGATCTCCGGCGCAGACATCCGCGACCAAAATGTCCTCGCCACACAAGCCATCGCCAACACGGTCAAGTCATCCTTCGGCCCCAGCGGTCTGGATAAAATGATGGTCGACGACATCGGCGAGGTCACCGTGACAAACGACGGAGCCACCATCCTGAGCTTACTGAGCGTCGACCACCCCGCCGGCAAGATCTTGGTAGAACTGGCACAGCAGCAAGACAAGGAGGTCGGCGACGGAACGACGAGTGTGGTGCTCATAGCCGCAGAGCTGTTACGGAGAGCAAACGAGTTGGTCGAGATGCGGATACACCCCACCACCATCATCACCGGCTACAGACTGGCGCTGCGAGAGGCGGTGCGGTATATGAACGAGAACATAAGCACGAAGGTGGAAACGCTGGGCCGGGAGTCGTTGATCAATATTGCGAAGACGAGTATGAGCAGCAAGTTGATCGGCTCGGATTCGGATTTCTTTGCGAATATGGTTGTGGATGCTATCTCGAGTGTCAAGACCGTCAACGCGAGGGGCGAGACGAAGTATCCAGTTAAGGCTGTGAATGTGCTCAAGGCGCATGGCAAGAGTGCGACGGAGTCGGTGTTGGTGAAGGGGTATGCGTTGAACTGCACTGTTGCGAGCCAGGCGATGAAGACGAGGATTACGGATGCGAAGATCGCTGTGCTGGATATGAACCTGCAGAAGGCGAGGATGAAGTTGGGGGTGAATGTGGTTATTGATGATCCGGCGCAGCTGGAGAAGATTCGTGAGAGGGAGGCGGGCATTGTGACGGAGCAGGTCGAGATGATCTTGAAGGCTGGCGCGAACGTTGTACTCACTACCAAAGGTGTCGATGATCTGTGCCTGAAGCACTTCATCGAGAAAGGTGCGATGGCTGTACGGCGCTGCAAGAAGGAGGATCTCAGGCGGATTGCGAAGGCTACTGGAGCAACAATGGTCTCGACTTTAGCAGACCTGAACGGCGACGAAACGTTCGACCCGAAGAATCTCGGCCAGGCGGGAGAAGTCGTCCAAGAGCGCATCAGCGACGACGAATGCATCCTGGTCAAAGGCCCGAAAGTCCACACCGCCGCCTCAATCATCCTCCGCGGACCAAACGAGTACAGCTTAGACGAAATGGAGCGCAGCATCCACGACTCCCTCTCAGCCGTCAAGCGCACCCTCGAGAGCGGCAGGATAGTTCCCGGCGGTGGCGCGGTGGAGACGGCACTGCACATCTACCTCGAGGAGTGGGCAACGAGCGTCGTACGTTCCTTCCTCTTTTCCCAAATCACACTGCACCCCAATGCTAACGATGTCTTGTGTGACAGGGTTCCAGAGAACAACTAGCCATCGGCGCCTTCGCCGCCTCCCTCCTCACCATCCCCGCCACCCTCGCCGTCAACGCCGCCAAAGACTCCGCCGAACTCATCGCCCAGCTGCGCTCCCGCCACGCCCTCAGCCAACGCACCGCCGAGCCCGCGCCTACCAAAGGCCACGGCGCAGCCGGCAACCAATCGCCTGCTCACGGAAGCCAGGCTGCGAATGGCGCGCCCAGACCTGTCGCCCAGCGCCCGAACTCCTCTGACGGTCCGGACGCGAAGGCGCTTGCCAAGGCGAAAGGGTACCGCAACTACGGGCTCGATCTCGATAAGGGACGTGTGCACGATTGTGTGAAGGCGGGCGTGCTGGAGCCCAGTATGAGTAAGGTCAAGCAATTGAAGAGTGCGGTGGAGGCTTGCGTGGCGATTATGCGGATTGATACGTTGATTAAGCTTGATGCTGATCAGCGCGGTGATGGGGGAGGGGATGATGGACATGGGCATTAGTAGATGCAACATGTTCGCACCAGTATCGGGTGTGCTGCAGGCTTCAGAAGTTGGGAATCAAGCGGCATGAATGTAAGTGATGCTTGTACGCTATGCTATGCTACAGTATGATACACCCAAGCTCGAAATCATCAGTCGTTGCATTGCCAAATCAAGTCGTGCTTTTCCATACAAACCCACTTGCATCTTATCAAAACGCCCCTGCAAGTGCTGCCCATCAGAGAGAGATACGAGAGTCATAAACCACTTCCCCCGACCCTTACACCCCCTTACCCAGCACCATCCCCCGATCGCTCACTCCCTCAACTGCGCCCTCAACCCAACATTCTCCCTCTTCAACCGACTCGTCTCCCGCTTCAACTTCCCCGCCTCCTCCTGACTCTCCCTCAACAGCCGCTTCAACTCCTCCACCCCCTCTCCGCCCTTCACAGCCCTCAAAATCCTACCCAGTTCCTCGTTAAACCGCGTATACAACGCCTCGTTCTCCCCGTTAGCTTCGCGGTACAATTCATCGAGTTTCTTGCACTTGGCCTCTGACACCGCGAGGGAGGAGGCAAGGTCGGCTTGGATGCTGGAGATGCGCTCCTCAACCGCACTGATCTGCCCAGGGAGCTGGCCTTCGAGCTTGAGCACGCGTTGCGCCAGATCTATTGAGCTGGGTGGGTGGAGCGCAGAGCCCGTGCTCTTAGTCCGGCTATGCGAGCCTGGCGTGCGTACGGAGCCGATCCGGCTTGGGGTGGAGGTCAACTCGTCGCCGATTTTGTTTAGCTCGTCTTGGAGAGAGGAGTGCACGGCTGCTACGGCGCTTTGTTCGTTCTGGATGCGCTCGCGCAGCTTCTGGGGGGATTGCATGCGGAGTTTCTTTGGGGAGCCGGCGTCTGTGGTACTTGATAGTGCAGCTGGGCGTGAGGCCTTCTCGGGTTGAGGGGAGGGTTTCTTGACGATGTTGCCGGCGCCTGGGCGTTCTGCTAGTCCCGTTCGTGGAGAGGGTGAGGTGTATGATTTGTGGAGGGTGAGAGGCTTGGGTGTCAAGGTGGGAATGTTGGAGAGTGGACGGGCGGTGATGACGACCTCGTCTAGCTTGCCGCCGCTGCTTTTGGGTCGTTCGGGGGTGGCGGCAAAGGCTTTGGCCGGGCCTGGTGAGTTCTCTTTGCGGAAGGAGGATGGCAGACGGGAACGGGGCGGCTCTCGTGTGGGTGAACCAAACCTTCCGCTTCCACCTCTCGAAGACGGCGTAGATGGCACAGGCGAGTTGGGCAAGGACTTATCGTCAAGACAGCGTGGCGGGGGCGCCATCGGTGGTCGACGAGCCGCCTGTGGTGACCACGCAGGCTTTGGCGATGCCTGTTGTGCAGCTTCCAGAGCCTTGAGGTCGGAGAGCGAGCTACGCCTCTTCTTTCTCGGCGGCTGTGTTGGAATGAAGGTTGGGTGCTCACCAATTGTGGAGAGTCCAAGATTGAGAGCAGACGACCCGCCACTGAACGATAGATCGTTACCGAGGAAGGTGGTCGTCTTGTGCGTAGGTGAGCCGTCTTGCGATACAGGCCTCGAAGGTATTGCGCGCGCGTCAGTGTCGGTGGACTGCGAGCGGTGGAGCGTGCCCCTGGAAATGCTATTGGCGGGGCTGGCATCACCGCGAGTGCTCTTACTAAGTGTGCGCCACACGGATGCTACCTTCGACTCTTGCTCAGACTTGCTGTTCTCTCGTGATAGCGCACCTAGGCCGAACTTCTTGCGCAGAGAAGAAGTGTTGGAGGTGATGGAAGCTGAGTTGACCGATCGTGCTCTCTTGTGTGGGTTGAAGCCACTTTCGGTGGCCCTGCTGGCCTCTTCCAGCGGCTCGCCAAAGTACGTATCCGGATCGTCGACAAAGCGATCGATGAGAGCGATGTAATCGTGTGGGTTGCCTTCCGTGACTAACACTTCTGCGAACGCTGCAGTGAGAATGCCACGATCGCCATCGTTGCCAGTACCATCAAGCAGATCCGCCAGGAGCTTCATGATGCCCTTGAACGCCCGCTGGTTCTGCGGCGACAGTTGGCTGAGAGCCAATCTGAAGTAGAGGTCGAACTCGGCTGGGAAGAGAGTTTCTGCCTTCGATTGTATCTCCTGCAAGATAGGAAACGGCAGGAGCTGGCCGATTTGTTCTTTCCAAGCAACGTTCAGGAACTTCTCGAAAGCAGCAAAGAGTACGTCGACAGTTGCTTGTGCAGCGAACACCATCATGTTCGGGTCTTCCAGCACGCTATTGTAGAGCTCGTTGACTGCTAGCTCATCGGCAGTTGCACGCATCTTGAGACTGCGCCCAACGATGTTACCTTTCCTCGCTTGCAGCGCTAGCATGTACGTTGATAGCGTCTCCTCGAGCTTCTTGAACGGGCTTACCAGGTGCTCTGTCGAACGCATTGAAGCCATCGATTTCGGCGTCGGCTGGTCTCTTGACGGCGGACGGCTGTCGCGACTCGGTGGCTTCATTGCAGACGAGTTCGACTGCACGCTTGGAAGACGGCTAGGTGGTGGTAGAGGAGGCAGATCTTTCTTGAGGAAGACCGGAGGCTGGCTGCCTGGCCCAGTACTTGAGAGGAAGCTGGAGAGGAACTTCTTCGGTGACTTTGGACGTGACGCGGACCGCTCTGGATGACTCGCTACCGACTGTGTGTCATCGTCGGCGTTAGCAGCTTGTAGGTTCAGTGACTGCAGTATGGCAACGTTTCTTGCCAGCAAGGCAGGTGTCATAGACCGGTGCTCGATGGCGTAGCGTGAACACGCAAGCGCCGCGAGTCGTCGCTTCAGTGCACCGATGATCTCAGATGTCGCGACGTGCTCCTGACCAGCAGTGCCGTCAACAGAGTCCACCGAAAGCCTCCATGATCCATCTCGTGAAGGCGAAGCAGATACGACCGTCCGTATGCCGGTTTCGGTCGCACGTGGCCTTTGGGAGTGGCGGTCGATGTCGATGAGCAGACAGATAGTGGCAGGTGAGGTCCGGGCAGCGACGTGTTCCTGCTGCGAGTCCTCGAAGATGGCAGCCAGGAGGCTTGCAGTGTCCGCTGTAGGATCTGTGGCGCGGACCTCCCACTTCAGGCTTTCTCGCTCAGCTTCACTGAAACGACCTTCGATGCGAGCTTTGGTAGCCTCTTCAACGAGTCGCTCCAATTTGCGCTCGTAGAAGCCTTCAAGCCGCAGCATCTGACAGCTGTCGACGATAGGTAGTTGAGGAGGATGCACGGCACTTTCGAGCTTGAATCGAGTCAAGAGCTGCAGGCACTTACCGTCCTGTGTCTCGAGCATGTCTACAGCATCACGCTGCACTCTCCGTACGAAGTGTAAATCTTGCGGTGTAGTTGGTCGGCCTTGAGCTTGTCGAAGCGAGCCATGGCCACTCTCAAGCTCCGCAAGTAAAGCTTTGGCAGTTGTAGTGTTACCACCACGTTTGTGTAGCACGAAAATGCTTTCCGTGAATACCAGGAGTATTCCTCGATCGGCATCACAGCCCACAGAGGCATAGGGTGGAGCCAATTCCACAAAGTCTGCTGCGCTCACGAGGCGGCCACAGGTAGATGGGCCGGTTGGCCACCCTGACACTCGAGCGTTGAGCCTCTCTTGAACTGACGATCTTTCCGAGCCGAGATCATCTCGATCACAGATCTCTGTAACCATGTCTCGTGCTTTTAGCAGTGGCTTGATAGCAGGGTGGCGAACAGGCAGCTGCTTAATGATTGTGTCGATGTACAAGTTATAACGCGGCAGCCTCTGCACAGGCTCGATGAGAAGGGAGGTGAGCTTCTGTTCTCCAACTTCGTGCAAGCTTGCAACAGTGGAAGCATCCCCAGTCTTCAGTATATTGCGAAGTAGCGCTGTTGCGGGGGCTTGGGTTTGCATGTAATCACGATAAGCATCGTTGAGCTTCGGAAACCATTCGCACAGACACTTCGCGATGGCAAGAACTCCCTGAGTGTCGGCCGTGAAATCTTGCCGAGCCTGCTGAGCTGTAGGCTGTACGTCTTCCATCGCTTCGATATCTTGCAAAGCAGTGGCCTCTGTAGCATCGAACACCTTCTTAAGGTTTTCAAGGAAGCCAGTGTTCAACTGAACGATCTCGGATATGGACACCGGGAAGACGTCGCGATATTGGGACGGCACCCCAGCTTGATCAGAGCCCAGCGTACCGGACAATCCTTCCAGCTCGGTGATCCGGGAAACGTAGTTGATTTCGGTCGCCAGAAGTTCGTTGAGCTCTTTCCGTACCGTCTCCTTGTGGTGGCGCAGGAAGGACGCACTTCTGCCGACTGAAGTCGATTTCGAAGGAGCGCGCCTCACCTTCGAGTTCGGCATGAACACCAAATCTCCCAAAGAGTCAATCAGCTCCGCATATCTGCCGTACCGCTGAGTCAGTGCTTGCGACTCGTCAAACTCCTCCGATCCTGCCGAAGCAGCGCCCCTTTGCGCTGCCTTGATCGAGCCAGGAGGCAAAACAACATCCACATCCAACCACGACAGCTTCTGCTCTCCAAAGGCCTGCGTGATCTCAAGTATAACCTCATCCACATTTTCAATCCTGGCCATCCGGCTCGCCAAGATCGCGATATGATCGTTTCCAAATAGTGCAGAAGGAGAAGGTGCCTTCGCCTCCGTACACCATGTCTTCTTTACATGCTCGGAGAGCTCTGAAAAGTACTTCTTCAACCCAAACGCAATGCCTCTGACCACCTCGTCTCCCTGCTCTTCGCGCGGCAGATTGCTTACAGCAGAATAGAATGGCGAATTCGGCGTGACGGCCAGTCGCGCGTAGGATGCATAGCCAGCTGACGTGAAGATGTGTAGTTGTATGCGCGAGCTGGTCGCGCCGATCGACGCGGCCGGGCCATGGAAAACCAGTACTGGTGAATTCGAAAGAAGCGGATCAGTGGTATGAAAAAGCGAAAGCTCGCCCGATAGCGCGGGCGGCGCAGAAACAACAACAGCCATGGTGAGTCGTAAGGTCGTGTCTCATATCATCGTGGTGTTGTTGACAAGATCAATCGGCGCGTCGCTCGAGGTCCGCTGGTCGCAAGCGGTCTGTGGTCAAGGTCGCGGGTGTAAACAACACGTCGTTGTGTGCAAGGAAGTAGCGAGTGTGGTGCGACACCGTGACCCGCAGGGCCGCATCTCCGAATGCTGAAAGGACGGAAGGTGTTGTTGTACGAGCCAGGATCAAGCTATCGGCTGTCGCAGGTCCCACGAGGCGGAAAGAGAAAGTGGGCTTAGCGTCGAAGCTTAAACGCGAATATAGCACCAGGAGTACGTTCTTAGACAGCATCATAACCCCATGTCTACATCGATTGATCACAATGTCAACACAGCAAGAGACAGGTATCGAATTCTCACTCGTACCAGAAGAGAACCAACAACACTTCCGTTTGCTCGAGCTTCCACCAGAACTACTCAGCGTGATCACCGCAGACAATGCATCGCCGTAGGCCAAAAACCAGTTCAACCTTTTCAAACTAGCTAATACTGCTCGCAGTCTCCAACTGAAGTCCCTAGACGCACCACCAAGCAGCCTCTCCGGCCCAAACGTCGTCCTCTGCACCCATGACAAAACCTACAACCTCCGCCAAGTCAGCACCTCCAACAGCGTCTTCGTGGTCCAACCAACCATCCCTACAGACTCCACTCTCTCAACCCCAGGAATCGAAGCTATTGCGCAATGCACATCAACCCTCGAACTCCTGACGGAGAAGACCAACGTATCCGCTACATCCCTTGTCAAAGCTGCTCTACCAACCTACACATCCACCGGAATCCCAGCAACTGGAACCCGAATCGCAAAGCAACACCTCTTCTCCAACATCCCCCTAAGCGAGGCCGAATGCGAACTCGCATGGCGAGACCTCGCTTGCTTCGAGCACGAGGGCGCCGCAATGGTGCCGAGCGATAGCGTGAGATTGCAGGTCTGGCGGGCTATCTTGACCACGGCAACTGCAGAGGGCGTGGATTTGACGGACACGCTAGATGATCGACAGGTTCGGGCGCTGACGGAGAATGATGCGGAGTGGCCTGGAGAGCTTGCTGATGCTGTGCTCCGAAGTGCTGGTCAGGGCGATGGTGGTAGCCTGCTTTTGCTTGATGGGCATAAGCTGGCACTGTCAGTTGGGCTAGTCCTGTTGAAGGAGCGCACGGCAAATGGACGAAATGCGGTAGCTCTGGACAGGTTCGAGAAGGAGTGGGCAGATCTGATGCCCGAAGCATGGCGAGAGAAGGCCACCATCGAGAGACTGGAAGGCAGCTTTGGGCGCGAGAAGGCTGGCAAGGACATCACCTTCGTAGATACGGGAGGGAGTCAGGCCACTACAGTCGATGGCGGAGCACCAGCAGACGCGAAGACCTTGGGAGCGAAGCGGAAGTGGCATGAGAAGTTCAAGGCATCGAAGAAGACCGCTTGAACGCAAGATTTGATGATGTAGATTAGTGCACGGAATCAAGCGCAGCTACCATCTTCCTCACATTCCGAACAGACGTGCCATTGCTACCGCTGTCCAGCATGGACATGATGCACTTCTTGACCTTCTCCGCTCGATCTGATCCAACGCTTGCGCAGAAGCCATCCGGGAACTGACCATTCTTGAGGTCTCGAATATCATCCAGTCGCCCCATCTTAGTCTTGAATCTATACAAAAGCTCGAAAGCCACGATGCCAAGCGCGTAGATGTCGAGACCCGGGCCGGTAGTCTGCGGATTTGATGGGCGGTAGATCGTTGTTCCTACAGCTTTGGCGGGTTGAGTTGCAGGTCCAACTTCAGTAGTGTCGCGGCGTTGGGAGATGGCACTGGCTGCGTCGTCGTCCCCTACCTCCCTGCTGTCGTTTTCGGCATCTGTTTCGACCTCAGGACCAGCCACAGACACAAGACCGAAATCCCCAATGCGTACTTCGAGCCGGACGGGGTTCGCAGTATGCTGCGCCCGACATTCGTTGCAGAGTAGCGAATCCACCGAGCCGGCGGTGGCTCTCGGGTTACTGTGTGCGCCTAGAAAGATGTTCGCAGGCTTGATGTCGCGGTGAATAATGCCTTGGTGATGCAGGTAGTCCAGTCCATCGAGGATGACGAGGAGGAGGTTGACGGAGGAGTCCAGATGGTAACAATGAGACAGCGGTGGTGTCCTGTTGCTTGCGGGAGGCGAAGGCGCGAGGAAATCGGCTAATGTGGTGGGATGTAGCGACATCTGCATGTGGAGCGCCAGAGTCGGTCCGGTGAACATGATCCCGCTGGCTGCCGATTGCATGCTGTACGACGGGTCGATGGTGCGATCGATAGATTCAATTGTCTCGTCGGTCACAGTAGCCGTGGTGCTCCTAGTACTGACCCGTTGGAGAGGCATGTCATCCTTCGAGTTGTCGTCAATTGCGGACCGAGTGTTACTGTGCTCAAATAACACGTCTCCCAATTCGACGCTGCTTTCAGTGTGGATGCGACGTATCGGAGCATCATCACTCGCCGCACCAGCTACGGCATCGCTTGGTTCGCTGTCGAACACACTACTGTCTGCAACCACATGCTCAGTTCTCGGCGTGCCGTCGATCCACTCAACCCAACCGTTGTAGTAACGGACGATGTTTGGATGGTCCTAAGCAGATTTTGTCAACTGTGGTTCAACGTTTCATGGTTGACGACACACGCACCAGCTTAGCCAGCGTCTGGACCTCTCTAAGGACCTTTTCTAGTTCCGTTTGACCGGTTCGCTGGATACGTTGTAATTTCTGCGGGCTGATCGGCACCTTCTTGATGGCATATAGTTGATTGTCGAGTCTATGTCGCACTTGGTAGACAACACCGTATCTGCACTGCATTAGTCTCGAGACCCCAAGGGTTGTGCATAGATGTTAAGGCTGCGAGTGATGGCGGAACAATACCAGGTCAGCATGGGGAAATCACTTACCCACCTCGACCAAGTGGTTTAAGCTCCACGAATTCGTTGCGGTATCGACTTTCCGGCAACATTCTAGGTGCCAGATCTTGGCTAGGCAGATCGATCGTCGGGCCCAGCGGTGCGGTGGCAGTATCGTCTTGAAGCCCGACTTGCCCCAGCCCCGTTAGGAGCCGTCGCAGAGGGTATGGTAGCGAAGGTCGACCAAGCGATGTATCTGGTCCAATGCGGGTCGACGATGCGGGCCACAGCGCGGAACTTGCGTCGCCCTCAGTAATCATCCGTCTTAGCGTTGGCGCAACGGTATTAGAGTTGGTCTGCTGGCTCAGTATGTCCAGACCATTGCGATATCGTTGCCGCATTGGAGCGTGCTGATCGCCGTCAAGACCACTAGAGATGAGATTGTACGGGGCCAGTTGACCACACAAGCGCCGATACCTTCTTCGACCTTCGGCCTTCACTTCTGCCGACTCTGCTTCCTGCTCTGGAAGGTGCTCGCGTGCTTGATTAAGGCATCTCTCTTCTAAAAGAGCGTGGAGGAGAAGATCCCGATGGTTGCTTAACCCCATTGAGGGTGTTCTAGTTGCCATAGGGCGACTGAGCTCGGTGCTGTCTGAGACGTTCTGTGCGTCGTCGTCTTCGCTGCTGCTGCTGCTTCCACTGTCGGTCCCCGAGCTCGACGTGGAATCACCTGAACGAAAGAACTTTGACATGTCGTCTTTGTGCTTGCAACTGTGCTAGATGACTTCGAAAAGAATGAGAGTTCAGATATGTTGACGTAGTGTACGATTGCGAACACGCATTGGAAACCAGAATAGAAACCTCTCCTGTCGTGCCTTCCTACTCACAAGCATAGTCGCTTCCAAGGGAGACCAGTGTTTATGAGGGATCAAGCTGCTATTACCCATTGACAGAGCATCACCTGTCGAACAACATGCCAGATAATGCGCCCTGCAAGCACTTCTGCAGTCTTCCACAAGGTTCTGCAAACAGCTGTACTTTGCAAGTAGAGTCACCAAAGGATGGGGTGAGGTGCTGAAGATGTGGCTCCTGTTCAAGCCACACCTTGGGTCCGAGCTCGACTTCGACATCCAACAGCATCACCATTCGAGCAAGGGAGAGCAACACAGCGCGCCAATAACAACGATGGACTTACGATAACGCGGAAGGAATGCAAACCATATGGAGCCGGGTCGCGCAGACTAGAGGAACCTGCAAGTGCCCTCAGTGCCTGTCCTACGCCAATGGAGTCACTCGACGAGCTACAGCTTCGGCAACGAGACGTGCGCCGAAGTATCTGACGTCGTCGACGTTATGGTATTCCGGCATCTTCGCGGCAGCGGCGACGTGGGATGCGGGCATTAAGCAGAGGAGGAGGGAGCAATGGGACCGGGCGATCGGAAGTATGCGACAGGAGCTTGGGGAGCCTGTGAGGGTCTGCGAGGGTGTGGCCGTGGAAGCGCAAAGGCAGGATGATCTGTTGGAGCAGGAGGAGTTGCAGGACCAGACGGCGGAGGTTGACGAAGACGTGGCTACGGGATATAAGCCATTCGGTGGCTCATCAGACCACACCAATGTCTTCGCCGATATCGATCCACAAGGTCCAGGGCCGGAATGGCCCACGAATACTGGTCCTGCCTTGGACACCTTCAACCTTCCTCCTCAGTCAATCTACGCGACCCTACAAAGAAGAGAGCAGGCTGATCGGACTACGTGGTCCACGAAGAAGCTAAAGACGGTGGAAGCTTCAACAGAGAAGCTTTTATATAAGTTATTCCACGCGCTTCAAATTGGTGGCCGTACAGTAGAGGCGGCAGAGGTGGTTCCCAAGGACTTCGCGCAGCTCTTTCTACAGCCCGCAGATGATCTGGAACAACAATATCATGACGTTCGCGAGCGACTAAACATCATCAAGATGATGGATCGACCCGACCTGGAATCTCGCGCCTTTGACGAAGCCGTTGCTCGCGAGTGTGGTCCAGAGCATTTGAGGAAGCAAATATGTCTCTTTGGCCAGGATGGTGTTGGGGCTCATCTATCTACAACGCGGTGGCTGAACCAGGCCTTACAGCACCTCTTCCGGCAGCACCACAGTAACGATATCAGCACTCCGGTGCTTCTCGCAAAGATGGCCTATAACATCTCTCTGTCTCCCGCTCCACCGAATATCGAAACCTACAGCACGCTCCTCCTCGGCCTGTCCAAAGCACACCTGCAATCTCTCATCAAAGCCGCCATCATCTCCATGCAAGAATCCCACATCCGGCCCAACGAAGTCAGCCTCGCCTTTACTTTGGACCATTTCACCGCCACCGGCAATGAGACCGAATTCTTCCGCCACCTCTCGCGCGTGCGCGGCCAATTCGGCGGTCTCTGCCTTGCGCGCCGCGATCTCGAGATCACCGAGCAGAACAAAACGCGCCTCGTCCGCCACCACGAAGATCCGGATAAAATCATCCAGCTCCCCTACCCCACGCCTTACGTCTTCACCTCCATCATTGCAGGCCTGGTGAAATTCTCCGGCTTAGATCACGCTCTCACTGTCTGCGAGTCCATGCGACACGAAGGCTGGGGCCTCTCAATGGCCAGTCTTACACCTCTCTTGAACGACTGCGCGGACCGAGGCGATTGGGAGGCTGGGCAGGCGATATGGGCGAAGGTAATGGAGTTGCGGGCTGCGAGCACGTTCCCAAAGGGTGTTGTGAAAGGGCCTTCGATCTCAGAGAAGATTGGGATGGAGACTTTCGCTGCGAAGCTGAGACTGTGTTTGAAAGTGCGGAATCGAGAGGTCTTTGACGATCTCTGGGACTTTGCGCTGAGGGTGCACCATTTGGAGGGGACAGCTAGGAGGCTGATGGAAATGATCAAGGCACCACGCGGTACTCCGAACGTGCTGGCCCGCGAAACTACGCCGAAAGTGTCCGAGACACCAACAGCTGCAGTTGCCGAGGAGATTCAAACCGAGCCTGTACCCGATCCACCTGTTCGACCAGAGCGGAAGCGAGACCCCACAGAAATTTACGCTCCCAACCGAAGGTCCCGGATCGCTACCAACCCGCAGCACGCTACCTCCCACAGGACTCCTTGGGTAGGAGCGGCACCGAAACCCATCCCTCAGTACTCGGAATTTGCTTTCATTCGGGAAGAAGAACTGCTCGGGAATCTGCCCGCAGGCAGCGAGCTGGACGACTACGAGTTGAGTGAGCGGCCTATCGATGCGCATGACTAATGAGTTTGCGATTGCATCTGCTGGCGTCAATGGGGATTTGTAAATGTTGCATAGCGACGGCGGCACGGGGCATATGTGATATACACGGGGCGACGAACGATATATCAGCTTATGTACAGGTGTACATACCGCCCTCTTCGGGGTCAACACACGGCGTTCCGCGATCTTGCATTCGCATTTCAACGCAGTACATCGAGTGTGAGAGGTGTTGTCACTTTTCGGATGGAATCGTGCACTCAATGTTCGGCTGACTGTTCCAGTTAAGCACTCACTAGAACAGGTACCAAAGGCAGTAAGGTAAGCTTGGTGCATTAGCTTGATCGTGTACATCAGTCACTGTACCACTGACTTACCAAGCCAGTCCTTAGACCCGATGTTCGACTAAAATTCTTCCCGGGCCGAAGCTTTATGCTTTCACGATGGAACAGGAACGACCAAGTACGCGAAAGAAATATAACAAAAGCCGGAATGGCTGCTCGGCATGCAAGAGGAGGCACACTCGTTGTGACGAAGGCAAGCCGATTTGGTAAGCAGATATTCGACGACGTCCAGCGATCATTATCATATTGAGACTAACAACGACCGAATTGCAGGAGCTGTCTCGTTCGAGGGTACGTTTTGCGAATATGCCGTCCGCAACAGCGGATCTGCGCAACACCAGCCCTTGAAGGACGTTGATGCCATCATCCGTCGAGTTCGATCCATTTGACAGCCTACCGATCAAAACGACAAAGAACTCATTGGAACTATTCCACCACTGTACGTTCAGTCTGCCTTCTTACCAATTGCCTACGGACTGAGAGAACTACAGTCAACCGCTTCCGCCTCTTATCTCAGACCAAAGCTCCGTCCAGTTATGTGTAAGCAGACTACAGTTCCAGAGGGAGCAAGTTATCGAGCGCTCACTGATAGACTGGTTTCTGTCAAACAGCCAAGGGGTACTAGCACCGGACGCCATCTGCTACCACAATGGCATTCTGATGGCAGCGATGCATTACTCCTGGCTCCGTGGCTCGTACGAGGGCATCGAGCAAATGTACATCTTCCACAAGCTCGAGATCATCCGCGCGGTCAACACGGCTATCTCTGAGTCCGCGCCGCTGGCTAGGGTTGGGATTGTTGAGGCTGTTAATGCTCTCTCGTTTGCTGAGGTACTGAATGAAGCTGCTATTACCCGATTCTCCTTCAAAGATCTCAGGATTCAATTTGGAGGGTTTGATTTAGATTGTGCTGACTGGAGATTCTTCTCAGGCTGGAGTCGGCGACAACACCGCATCACAAGTGCACCTGGAAGGGCTACACACTATGATCGAACAAGCGGATCCTGGCGACCGGCAGCGCTATCAGGTCTATCAGCAAATCTCACAACCTCTGATGTTCATGTACGTCCCGCCTCTCGATCTAGCATGTCAACACCACACTAACCATTTCCAGAATCGGAGCCTTCATGGCAGCAGCAAGAAGAGCCGGAGGCGAGGATGAGTTCGTACTGACCTTCCACCGGGCCTCCGAGGCAGAGGACAACGAGACGGGTACAGAAACTGGAGCTCTTCCCTCTTCCACCCCGGCATACAACCAACACTTCACGCCTTCACTGATCCCCAATGCCGCCGCAGCATGGGCCACAGCTGCCTACCTCTATCTTAATTTGCTCTTCTTCGATGGCGAGTGGATGCCTGGTGGGCACGGCAACCCTCGGCTGATGGGCTGGCTGCTAGCTTGGGTGCGAGTCGAGCCCAATGACGAACGCAGTACGGCCACTAGGAGCTCCAGTGGCGAGCTATGGCTTTGGAGGGTTGTGGTTGGAGCATATACGCTTTACGGTTGCTGGGCTTGAGTTCTTCTGTCGAGGACGCGGACGGATATATTGGTGACAACGACGAGGGCCAACAAGAGACGGCCAAGCTGGTAGACTGGTATGCAGAACAGCTACGTGATCAGCGCCGAGCGACATGGAACTCTGAGTGGGACGTTGCGAAAGGAGTGCTTGGGAAGATCCAATGGCTTCAAGTCCCGGGCTCTCGTGGTCAGCTTGTTTTGGAAAAGGCGTGGTGGGACGCTGTCGTGAACAGCAAGGGTCCTTACAGAGGCTGGTCGTACGCCATGAGGAAGCAGACTCAGGAAAGGTTCTTACTACTCTACCTTGCTACTCCTTCAATCTTTCTCCAATCGACGAGACTGACTCAAAGCCTACGACCTTTGAAACACCTCAATAATCGCTTCCGCGGTCCCTTGCGCACTCGACGGGTTCGTACCACTCACGACGCGGCTGTCGACCACATGGAAGTCGGCCCACGGGTCCGGAGCCGGCACATCTGCGGTCATCTAATTAGTCCTGATCTCCAATCCGAAACGAAACGACAAACGTACAAGTTGCCTCCAACTCCTTCGCGACGTCCTCAACCCACGGCTTACCCCAACTTTTGAGCACATTCGAAAGCCCCATGTCTTCCTCTCCCTGCGTTCCGAACCCGGTGATCCTCTTGCCGTGAGCAGCAGATTTGCCGGTAGCTGGGTCGATGATACCGGGGAAGATCGCTGGGCCGTGGCAGACGGAGGTGACCATACCACCTTGCGTCCAGATTTGGATTGCGATCTTTTGCAGTCCTTTGGCATCGGGATAATCGATCAGGGCGGCGTGACCGGCTGATGCGAAGAAGATACCATACTGGAGTTATGCTGTCGTCAGCTCAGAGCTCATCTGATTCTTCTGGATGATTGCACTCACCTTGCTCGCATCAATCTTGTCGGGCGTGAGCATGTTATCTAACTTGCTCCTGAACTCACTAGACCTGTCTTCGTAGGTCTCCTTGTCCTTGCCGTTTAGGAAGTCGGGCTGCATGCTCAACCAGTCTTCGCCCCATTTGCCTGTTTCAGAGACCAGGTCGACTTCGAAACCGGCCTTGCGGAAGACGTTGAAGGGGTGTTGGGCTTCGTTGATCCAGATGCCCGTATTGTGTCCGTCGTGGAGGGGTGCGATTGCTGAGGTGCAGGCTAGGACTACGCGGCGGGGGAGAGGCATGATTGGGATAAAATTGGGATATGGATGAAGTGTGATCTTATAAGTGTGCTTTGAAAGGCTCTGGGAAAGGCGGAACGTATCTGGTGAGATGTGAGTGTTAGGATACTGGCGCCCCTGGCATATGATATATCCTACGCCTTATTCTCCTACCTATGCTTCGGGTAGTGTTCGTTTAAGGATATGCAACACCACATATGAGCAGTTTCCCTGCCGGGTCGTACGTTGGACCAACCAGACACCCACGCTTCGAGAACTGCTCAAGCTGCATACTCAATCTTGCGTTTAGCAACGAGCTCGCGGCTTCGTTTGGTCGCATGTGTCATTTTCGTAGGCATGTGTCATGCACGTGGGTCAGCAAAGTCAGCATTAATATCGTGCAGCTCCACCGGCATCTCTCTTGATTATACGTTCGTGTGCACATCGTCAGGCCGTCCTGCACGTTTCGTATTGGGGACCAGTAAGAATGCAGCAAGTTGTTCGGCCCAGTTCGGACTGTTTTGCCTTGCTGCAAGTTCCGTATAACAGGCCAATAGCATCGTTACAAGTTTTGACTTCAGTCAAAGAAGTTGAAGAGACTGCGATGCCGCCTGTGAAGTCCACGAATGCAAGTGTTTGGTAATTGGCAAGACCTCCGCGTAGGATCACAAGAGAGAAGAACAAGCTTACCAAACACCCCGACAACGTTTCTGCACAGAATGGCTGCGGGTACAAGTACTGCAGATCGAGACGCAATTGCGAGTTGATGAACAAACTTTCCATACCTTCAAGATGCAGTCCCTCACTCTCACCTCCACTCTCTCAGCTCTCGCCTACGCCGCTGCCGCGTCAACCTGCGACCACTTCATAACCACCACAAAAGTCACCCCCTCCTACTGGCGCGCAACCTTCTCCTGCCCACCCCTAAACATCCAAGGCCTAGCATTCTTCCAAGACTACTACGCCCCCATCGACCAGATCGAAGCCGACAGCGACGTCAAGGTAGTAGTCTTCGACTCCAGCGCCCCGGACTTCTGGCTCAACCACTTCGACGTGCTAAAATACGTCCCTCCGGAGCTGGCGTGGGACAGCTACTGGGGAAATGTTACGCGGCTTGCTAACTTACCTGTGCTCACCGTCGCTGCGATTCGAGGGATTACTAGTGGGGGCGGCGCTGAGATCGCGGCGGGGTTGGATGTTAGGTTTGGGAGTAAGGAGAGGGCTGTTGTTGCGCAGCCGGAGGTTAGCATTGGTGAGTTTGAGCAAGCAGAGATCTCCACATATCGCTTGACGATACCGAAGGTTCCATTCGATGATGCTGATTTGCGTGCTCACAAATAGGCGTGGTTCCTGGCGGTGGCGGACTGGACTTGCTGCCCCGACTAATCGGTCGAGCCCGAGCGCTCGAGATCGTGATCGGGTCTGATGACATGGGTGCCGAGACAGCTGCTCACTACGGTTGTAAGTTATCCTCTTCGTTCTGCCCGGAGGCGGGCCTTGCGATGTCAACATAAATAACTAACGACGCCTCGCGTGTAGGGCTCAATGGTGCGATCCCCGATGCACAGTTTGAGTCTTTCGTCGACACATTTGCCCGCCACGTCGCAGGCTGGGATCACGAGGGGATTGCAGCTGCGAAGAAGATCATCAACGAACAGACTGGATTCCCGACGGTAGCAGAGTGGAAGGGGGGTTTTACTGCGTTCGCCACCAACTTCAATCGGACGGTGGCGCAGAACCGCGTCGCAGCGTTCAAGAAGGCCGGGTTGCAGACGGACGTGGAGTTCGAGAAGGATATGAGCGAGCTGGTGCTGGAGTACACTGGCCCTGGTCCATGGGATGTCTAGATCAGTCGAAACGAAACCGTGACTGGACTGGAGTGGTCGTATCTGTACGGTCCGTGATGATAGATCGCATGTCGGTCTGATATATCAACTGTGAGATGTTGTCAGATTAACGAATCGTGCAGTCTATCTTTGGCTGACTCGGCAGTTCGCAGTAACCTGTATGTGACCGGTGTTTTGCATAAATTCGGTCCGCTGCCGATGTGGCCTTTGGCGAGGGGCGTTTTGGGGCTCTGCATGTCCATATCTGACCATATCGCTATCATAAGATCGGCTGCTACTCACGCAACTTGATATCAGCAGGCGCCGACAGACTCCTCGTCGCCTCGGAAGTTCGAAGTCGTTTCCCAGCATCACGCACACAAATCGATTCAGCAAGACCCAGCCGTTCACGCATTTATCTTAATAAGCTTCGGTCCACCCAATTTCCACCAGATTTGCTTCAAAGCTGAACGCTCCAATTGAGCCTCTTGTTTCAACGCTAGCGGGTGCGTACCTTGCAGCTTCGAGTTAGCAGCCGCAGGCAAGGGCCAGCGCATTGACAAGCTCCAACACATCCCGCTTGCCGAACGGACTTTCAAGGAGGGAAGGTCCGAGAGGTACCACACCTTCCCTTGTCCTTGTCGTTGCACCCAGCGAACTTGCCTTGTTGATCACCACCCCCAGGTGTTGCAGGTGCGACTGTGACGGGCAAGAAGGTGTGCGGCGAGTTACTCGAATCACATTCGTTTCTTCTTCTTCTTCTGCGAGTGTACAGCGACAGCGGCGATTTGATTCCTTCACTACTACGGCACAGCATTCATGGCGACTGGACGATAACAGCTCGGCCGCCGCAACACCACGATCGCTTGACCGAGAGATATACTATCACACCAAGATCGGACGTCGTGCGACGAGGGACCAGCATGTTCGTGTTCGGCCTCGATATGGGGGGAGGTAATGGCGGGGTGGGTATGCAGGCCGGCGGAGAGTACTGCAGGGAGGGCGGAAGCGGCACGACATCAGATGGTCGGAAGACCTCGAGAGCACACAGGACTCGGAGACGAAGACGGCGGGCACCACAGTGCTTCAGCACAACAACAGCAGCGTGCGCACTACTCGCCGCCAGCCTTCCAGCAACCACGGCTCAGAGCTGCATATCACTGTCCGACTCGACCCAGTGTCCCGCATTCACTTCGGCTTCCATCTCGACCAACTCCAACCTCACCGGATTGTTTCCTTTCTTGTCCTCGGTGACAGACACTCAGTCTTTCGACGATGGGTTGAAGGCATACATCAACAATGAGTTTGCCCAATTGAGGTATTTATGTCCGTGTTATCTACGAGAAGTGGTGTCACTAACATAACCTCAGATACCGGCAGCTGATAGGATGTTCTGACTTCCAATCGGACAACACCACTGGCTTCTACGCTAGGTACACAACAAGCGTACTGTGCAACGCCATCGTGCAGAACTCAATAACACCATGCGAGCTCTCCGGACGCGCGACACGACCACTTTGCGCGCAATCTTGCGCGTCATACGCCGAGAGCGAGCAGGAGATCACCGCAAGTAACATCTGCGGGTCTGCAGACAATAACGCTCTTACTCAAATACGAGCTGACTTTACCAACTGCGCTCTTCCAGCCAACTCACTCAGTGAGAGCTGTATTGAGGCTGTTGATAACCAGCCTGACAACTGTGGTTACACGTCGAATACTGGTGGCTTGTGCGGCTTCTGCGCAGAGAGCTCTAAAAACAACACCGACTCTTGCTGTGTCTTCTCTGACTCGACATCGCGTTGCGCGAACGTGGCACTGCCTATCATCGCATCGAACGCCTTGCAGCCAGTAACAGTGACTGGATCTGGGACAACGCCAACCAGCGCTGGTGGTGCTGCAGCAGGAGCCGCTGGCTCACATCGAGGCTTGACCGGAGGCCAAATTGCCGGCATCGTGGTTGGCGCGATTCTTGGCGCTCTGCTTCTTATCGGCCTTATCGTCGCAGGCTGCCTGCTGTTTCGACGACGCAGTCACAGTAGCCCTGCCACCAGCGTTTTCAACCAGCCGGCAACATCGCGACAGCCACCAATGGTTTTCAACGATGGCGCAAGGGACCAGGAACGGGCTGGACTTGCTGTCATGCCGGGCGGTAGGGTCGCACGGATGGCGGCCTTGGAAGAGTCGAGCAGTCCAGAGCGAGATGCGAAGCACACGCGATATGGCCGCAAATCGGTCGAGGATGACGACGACTCGCCCGAGTCCGGGTACGGGGTCCTAGCACCACCACCAAAACGAAGCGGTTCGCTCTCGAGCGGTTCACAGCTAGCCATCGCAGGAGCTGGCGCCGGCAACGATACCTCACCGAGCACGAACGCCGACTACACCTCGCCCGAATCGCAAGGCCAGAGCGAACAGCTCAACTTCTTCAAGGACTACTACTCGCAAGATGAGATCCATGCCGGCAATCTGGTGTCTACGCTATGGGCGTATGAACCAAGAGCAGCCGACGAGTTCCACCTCGAACGCGGCGACATGATCAAGGTCCTCGGCATCTGGGACGATGGCTGGGCGACCGGTGTTCGCGTCCATCAGAAAGCAGAGGACTGGCGGGACGACAGCAAGTTGCAGCGCGACAGTGGCGTGAGCAACACCAGCTCACCACGTCTGGACACCGCGGATGAGGGCGAGGTGAAGGCTTTCCCTCTCGTTTGTGTCTGCTTGCCCGAGCACTGGCGTCAGACGATCGAAGGCGAGACCAGCGAAGACACGAATCCAAGGGGGTACCCGAACATACCGTGATCGCTCCACTGTACTCCAGCACATGTTGCTACGACTTACTGCCTCTTGCTTTCGGCATAGCACGGCGTTCTTTTGGATACGGTCTCCCTTCATACGCTTTCATGCTATCAACTGCATATGGCTTGCCGCTGCTTCGACCTTCTCGTCTTATCACGGCGTCACCACACCTCCGGCTAGCCAGTCACTTCCTCGACGATGCTTATGCGCTTTGTCTGCTTCTTGCGAACCCAAGTTTTATACCCAGCATCTTACCAGCGCTATGCATATACCTAACCTTTGGCTTTGGCTGCACTTGGCTTACCGCGCGAGATACTTCGAATTGCGAGCGGAAGGACATAGACGATACCCGTGTATATAGTCTCTAATGTATAGACTTACGTGCGAAGCAGAGCTCAAGCCGAATCGTCCCACCCACTCACTCATCAATATCAATGCAAGCACCGGCAAGTGCAAGGCTGATATTCGGCGTCGGAACCACGTCGACCACCGGCACCTCATCTTTCCCACATCCGAAGTAGATCCTGCGGTAAGCAGATATAAATTTTGTTGCCACATGGATTTAGCGGCCATTGTTCCGTCAATGGCTAGGTATCAACCTTCCAATCTTTTATCAAGACGCGTTCGTCTTCAAAATGGATCACCTCAATGCTTCGAGTCTTGCTTCAAGGCCTACTCGTCTCGAACATACGACGCACTGCAGTTGCTGCGTCTTCGCACACCAGCCTCCATAGTCGCTCGCTCGCTTCTACCTGTCGAAATCCGAACAATCACATCAATTTGAACACAATGGATGCACCTGAGAACGCGTTCGAGAAGATGGCCGAGGAGGGCTTGCCACATTGTACTGGACCAAGACAAGAGGAGATCCAGAAGGAAGAAGAAGAGAAGGCCTTACCGAAGTTGACGAAGGAGCAGTTCAGGCAGTACAACAGCATGGCGGAGCATATGAACTACTTCGTTCGTCGCCACCCAACCCATTGCACTAGCTTTCGCTAACGATGGTACCAATAGCACGAGCACTTCCGCCAAACCTGGAACCTCCTCTACACCGCCTGCTCCACCAACAAACGGCCCTCGGGCATGTCAATAAAACAATTCCTCTCCACCAGCGAGCAATTCGTGAGCCACCTCACCATGCACCACACAATCGAGGAGCAGCATATCTTCCCTGTGCTAGCGCGGAAAATGCCGGTGTTCAAGAAGGAGATGGAGTTGCTTACGCAACATAAGCAGATCCACAATGGGTTGGATAAGTTTGAGGAGTATATTAAGGGGTGCAGGAGTGGGGAGAGGGAGTTGAGGATGGAGGAGTTGAAGGGGGTGATGGATACTTTTGGGAAGGTGCTGTGGGAGCATTTAGATGACGAGGTCAGGACGTTGGGGGCGGAGAATATGAGGCGGTACTGGACCGTTGAGGAAATGAGGCGGATGCCTATGTAGAGGATGACCTGGCAGCGTTGGGGCCAGGACATACCTTGATTGTTTGATCTTGATTGCGTTGACTACTTCTCAATAGTTCCTACGACCCAGACGAACATTGACACCAGTCTGCATCACGAACCAGTAACACTTCGTCTCCCATTCCTTGTCCGGCTCGTTCAGCTCCAAGTTATACCGCAAAAACAGCGTCGGTATGAGTTTGCTCATCTCAAGCCACGAGATATTTCGGCCTAAACACATTCTTGCGCCAGCTCCAAACGCGAAGAAGAATCGATGCATGTCTCCAGTGTCCTCTTTGAGCCACCGCTCCGGCCTGAAGGCGTCGACGTCTTCGCCATACACCGACCTGTCGCGATGCACGACCCATGGATTTGCGCCTATGACTGTGCCTGCAGGGATGTAGTGGCCATCGACCTCGAAACCATCGGCCGGTGTAACGCGTGGGAGGGACATGCCGACTGCTGGATGGAGGCGGAGCGCTTCGTACATTACCGCTTGCAGGTAGGGCATATTGTCTGCTTCGCTGAGTTTAACCGGATCGCTCAACTTTCCCTGCTTCCTTAGCTCGTTGATCTCCTCGATCAGAGCGCGCTTCGCGTCCGGATTCTTGAGCAGGTAATAAATGATCGCCCGCGTGGAGATGGCAGTCGTGTCCGAACCAGCAAAAATGTTCGAGGTCGCCTACACGGACGTAGAATCAGCCCACTGTCTCACGTGGTGTCTCACATATTTTGGCAAGGGGAGGGTCTCTGGCTCCATGTACTTACCATACTGGTCACAGCATTATCGTCCATCTCACGCGGCTTTTCCTTCTGCGTGGCGAAGAGCGTCGAGAGGATGTCGTGGTTGCTGCTGTCGTTGCGATCTTTGCGGGCGGCGACTTCGCGGGCGGCGAATTGGCGGAGGGTGCCGTGGCGGGCTGTTATGCCTAGGTGGTTGCCGATGTAGGGCATGAGCCGGTCGTGGATCCAGTAGCTGTGGGTGTGAGCACTTCTCTGGTATCTGTCGGTGGGGGTGAAGTATGCTTACACCGCAGGAACCTGACCGAGCCAGGAGGCCGACTTCAAAGCCATCTCGATCTGACTGAACGAACCGTCGTCGCCACCTGCATCCATGAAGCCGAAGCGTTTGCTGAACGACACTTCTCCGATGACATCTGACCATCAAGTCAGCTTCGAGATAACTTCCACGTGACCACGAACAGGGGAAGAACGAACCAAACGCAAACAGCTGCACCCAGTTCCCAAGATCAACCACCTTCCCAACCCGCTCCTCCATCGCAGCCATAAACACCTTAATCGAATCTTCCACAAACGGCTCCAAATCCTTCAGCGCATCCATCGAGTACGCCCGACTAACCAGCCGTCGCTGCTCGCCATGGATCCGCTCATCGCGCTCAGCGAAAAGGTCAAACTTTCGATGGCCTTGCCAGACCGAGTACCAGTCACTTTTACGAAACTTGGTACCAGGCGCGTAGATCTTGCGGATGGCGGGGATGGAGGAGACGCTGACTTCGTTGGGGGCGGTACGGACTAAGGAGCCGTGTTGGGCGTGGAGATCGATGAGCGTGGAGTTCATGTCGCCGTCCCAGGCGTGTTTGGTGATCCATAGGCGGGAGAGGGTGGCGCTGAAGGGGCCGGGAATTGAGGCCAGGGGGTGGAAGAAACGGGTGTAGAGGATGTAGCTGAGGATTATTGCTGGTATTGCTAGTGGTAGTAGCCATTGCAGTTGGATGTTGCCATAAAAGGAAGATTCGAGGGCCATGTTCGCTGATGCACTTGATTGCTTGGTATCAATACTTGACTCTCGATCCAGAAGAGCCACTAGATCGTACTATCTGCGGACGGCAGCATATTATACCTGGTAGCCGGGATTCTGCGGCCTCTCGATCAGTAGTTTATTTGTTTCGAGAGGGGTCCGCTGGAGCTTGTTGTGCCGGTTCTTACCAACGGCAAAGCTTTTTACGAGCGTCACAGTTCCATCCCACATGTACTTGTCGTTCCGAATGGACGTCCATGATTGTATCCTTACTATCGATCTTCGACAATCGTGACTGTAGGAAAGCTGAGCTCATTGGAATGATATCTCAAATGACGAGGTGGTCCGCCGCGTACAAAGTTCTCCGAACAATGAGACCGTCCGATAGCTTATGGACTGTACAACAAACATGGCCGACGCAGGTACGACTGGGATCAAGCAACAATCAAGTGTCTTATCGATTCGTATCGTCGATTCTGACTACACACCTTGAAGCATGAACTTGTCCCGCTCGAAGGGCTTTGAGGGCTGTTTCCAAACCATTGAGTCCTCTCTCATATACAGTGAATGGCTGTGGCTTTAGCACGCCCTCAGACAGCATTGCTTGAACACTCGACGTTATCGCCCTGGCAAACTCGGGCCCGCCTTCTTCCAAGCCCAGATTCCCAAGCTGTTCGTCTTTGTCATGTCCCACGAGCCTACTCCAAAGACTGCCTGCCATAACATGTGCTACCTGGAGCCCCTCCGGTAATTTATGTGTTCGTCCTGGTAGCGTAAGTGCGATCCTTCCGCCATCCGGCTTGAGTATCTTTGCGATATTGGCCAAGCTAGACTCCTCGCTCACTGCGTCGAATGCGTACTCCAGTTCCCTTCCCCCGAGCATAGACTGGATCCCGCTAACCAGGGCGTCACCGCCGTCCCGATAATCAAAGATACCATCTCCCTTGCTCCCATCGACCAAGCCAGCAACGAATCCGGATCCACTCCCGGCGACGCAGATTAATGGATGGATGTTCGCGATCTGAGCCAGTTTCACTGCCATGCTCCCGACCCCGGTCGCTGCCCCATATATCAACAGAGGCGTCTCCTTCAGCACTCGCTCCCAAGGCCCAGCACATAAATTCAGCGATGCGAACAGTGCGATTGAAGCCACGTACACAGCCATGGGTATGGTTGCTGCTGCCTCCCACGACAGACTGTCTGGAACCTTGAAGCACACAAAGTCCTTCACCAACGCGAACTCCGCGTACGCGCCAAACGGAGCACCGAGCTGATGGAGTGCCGCGACTCTGTCGCCAGGTTTGCAGGAGGTCACTGCTGCGCCAGTTTCTTTGACGATGCCAGCGATATCATCCCCAGAATTGGGACAGTTGGCGATCGTCTTGAGAAGTCCGGCAGGCATCTTCCAGTCCTTGGGATTGCATGAGGCGCAGACCACGCGGACGAGGATGTCGTTCGGGTCTGCTATCTTCGGAACCGGGACGATGGCCAACGTTACGGATGTGTCTGCATGAACGTGGGCTTCGAGCATTGTGCGAAGCATCGGGGTTGGTAATTCAGCAACTAAATCGATGTCCATTGAGTTTTGATCTTATGTGATCAATGGTGATGCGTGGGAGTGTGTGCAGAAAGGTAGACTCGTTGGAAAGACGCTGCCTGCACCAGGTCAGACGTGATATGGATGACTTGCCGTGTACATGTAAGTAGATGATCTTAGTGTGGTACAAGCCGTGTGAGGTCTTTGTGGGTCGCATGACTGGCTGGTATGGATACTCCTGTAGGGTGGTTGAGACCAAATCCGACCGATCTGCCGAAAGTCAACAGAGTGAGTTGTCGCGCGAGTACCATGGAGGCCTGTAATGAAGGTTTGAGCCAAAAGCAGGTAGTGCTCGATCGCTCGCTGTTTCCCTTTCGAGCGAGTTGATGTTCATGATGAATGTTAATGATGCGCTAACGTGGTATCTGCAAGAGGTCTGCTTATGTTAGAATACCTAATCGAGCATGTGCTCGAAAGAGCCCGAGATATGTGACTCTGTTCCGACCGCTTCATGGTCGACTGCTCTGGGATGAAGTACATGTTCCCATGCAATGGTGTACATAAAGGAGCCCTGCTTTGCCAGAAACTTGGCTGAACACCGCTTTAGCAGCGCAATACATCATGGCTACAACTCTTATTCACCCTAATCTGCAGAAGTTACTCGACCGGACAAAGCAGTTCTTTGCGGAGGTGGAGGATCTGTACGTTACGTGACCCAGATACTCCCATTACATCGAAGTAACTTGTGAGTAGAACTCCAGGAAGAGAACTCGAAACACGACTCAATGCTGAGTACGGCCCAGGAACGACCATCTACGATGACTTCGCCACCCTCATACAACAAGGTGTAAAGAACAATGAGGGCTGGGTTGCTGTAGACGAGACCGACGGTCCCAAATACCGTCGAACAAAGATCAGCCTTCCTGCCGCGGAGACCTGATATTTTAGCATCACGACCGTGTACATGGACAGCCAGGACGTGTATCGTGGGCAGTATCATCTTCATCCGTACGGCGAGATCAACTGCGTTATCCCACTGGACGACACAGCCGAGATCATGGGCATGTCTGGGTGGCAGAAGGCCGGTTGGACGTCTCCCGGCGCTGGAACGCATTATTTTCCAGAGGTTCGTGGTGGTGCATTGGTTGCGCTGTTCTTTCTTCCGGCAGGCAGGATCTCATATAAGATCAAGCCTGGTCTGCCACAGCCGGTGGCCATCTAACCGGTTGGATGACGATATATGTTGCGCTGATGTATTGGGGTGTGTTGTGTGTCAGCTCGATACTGGAAACCTCAAGATCTTTTCGTAGTAGAGTCTGACACAGCTTAGCGATACTCGATGGCTACAGCCTTCGGAAGACCTTGCATTTCACGCAGGAGTTTGCTCGAAGTTCTCCTTGCAAGTCTTATGGATGCCGATGCGTTCGGACCGGGCTCGCTGCCATCATTATTCCTGGCTTCGATTTTCCAGCCTTCGGACTAGATTCTCAGGTTGCTAGCGATGATAGACGCGGACTTCGCTATACGTTTCATTGCGAAGTGCTCACCAATAATGATGAAAGTGCGGTCCAGGTAATAAGGGAGCTTCACTGGTTCTTGCAACTTTGCTCCTCGTCGCTTCCGTCTCGTCTCCCGTCGGCCATCAACACATCATCGGCGGACGTCTACGGCCTCATGGCGGAAGCCATCACCATCAGCAACAACCAAAACAAGGCGATAGTTCGGCCTATGTGGACACGATCGAGGTCGTGTAGGTGCATGAGATCGGCATGAAGTTGCCGATGTCTCGATCCGGGGGTGACGCGAGGACGCTTGGGTGGGGTTATCACTACGGCAGCGCGTCAAGGGAGTTTTACTCATAAGAAATACCTCTGCCTGACCCATTAGCCGTTTACAAGCGCGACAGATGCGTCGCGGAAGCTGGATACTTCTTAAGGTAGGTGACGCGCGCTCTTCAGGTCATGATCTACCACCTTCTTCCCACAATCTTGGAAGCGACGACGTTGACAACATCCCTTCCTCTTGCTCTCGTATCCTTGGGAACATCAAGCATCATCGCATCTAGACTGCTAGCTACATTGCCTCACACCTTTCTTACCACCTTTTCACCCTCCCACGATGGCGACGGGCCCCAAGCAGGCCAAGTATGACATCGTCATCATTGGGGCAGGACCTGTAGGACTGCTACTGTCCACTTGTCTGGCAAGATGGGGATACAAGATCAAGCACATCGACATGCGGCCAGAGCCGACCGTGACTGGTCGCGCAGATGGTATCCAGCCGCGCTCTCTGGACCTGCTACGAAACATGGGCCTCAAGCGGGCGATCATGGCCAACACGCCAGCCAAAGTATACGAAGTGGCTTTCTGGGACCCAAAGCAGAATGGAAGCGGCATCCACAGGACAGGAACGTGGCCTTCATGTCCGAGCTTCATCGATGCGCGATACCCTTTCACGACCCTTCTACACCAAGGTCTGATCGAGCGAGTCTTCATTGCGGACCTCAACAAGAACAACGTCACGATACAACGCCCTTGGCGGGTCATTGGGTTTGAGAATGATGGGAAGGATAAGGATTACCCAGTTCAAGTCAGCTTAAGCCATGTTGATGGCCATGAATCGGAGACGGTACGCGCGAAGTATCTGTTTAGCGGCGAGGGTGCACGGAGTTTTGTACGAGAACAGCTGGGTGTCAAGATCACGCACAAAGATCCGATTGCGAACGTTTGGGGTGTGATGGACGGTGTTGTACGGACAAACTTTCCTGATATCAAGGTAGGTCTATGTCATCTCAAGATACATACGGCTGCTAACGCACGCACAGATGAAATGCACAATTCATTCGGACGCGGGTTCGATCATGGTCATCCCACGAGAAGCCAATATGGTGCGATTGTACATTCAGATAGCAACATCGACGGACTCGGATTGGGACCCACGGAAGACCGCGACGACCGAGGAGGTGCAAGCTGCCGCGAAGAAAATCTTGGCCCCGTATTGGATCGAGTGGGACAGGATAGAGTGGTACTCGGTCTATCCCATTGGTCAAGGCATTGCAGACCGCTACACTCTTGACGAGAGAGTGTTCATGGGTGGCGATTGCTGCCATACGCACTCTCCAAAGGCCGGTCAAGGCATGAACACGGCTTTCCTCGATGCTCAGAACCTAGCCTGGAAGATTCATCACGTCGAAAGTGGCTTCGCAGATCGTTCAATCCTAAAGTCATACGAGTCGGAAAGGAAGCTGATCGCCGAGAAATTGCTCAACTTCGATTCGTCGTACGCCAAGCTATTCTCTGCACGACAACCATCCGCAGGCGAAGTCCAGGATGCCACCAAGAATGCAGACAAGGAAGAGCATCAGGAGAACGAATTCGTAAAGATGTTCAAGGCGTCTTGCGAATTCACTTCCGGCTACGGCGTCGCATACGACCCAAACATCTTCAACTGGTCAGAATCGCATCCAGCACAGCATCCGCTTTTCCTATCAGCCGCAAAGAACAGGACCAAGGCTCGGACGGGTCGAATCATGGCACCAGCTACTGTGACTCGCGTGTGCGATGCAAATGTTGTTCACCTCGAACAAGAAGTGCCACTCAATGGATCATATCGCATCTATCTTTTCGTCGGCAAGCCAACTGTTACGAAGAACGCTGTCGCGGACTTCGCGTACGGACTCGGAAAGAAGACGTCCTTTTATTCCGCATACACTCGACCGGACGTCGACACCATCGATTATCACGAACGCCATCTGCCTCATAGCAAGTTCTTCACAATCTGCACCATCTTCAACGCACATCGACCCGATATCGAGATTCACGAGATGCTCCCAGAGCCACTGGCCAGATACCACGATCATGTGTATGCCGACGATGTCTGGGATCAGAGAGTACCTAATGCCAAGGCAGCTGCTCATGCAAAGATGGGTCTGCCGGAAGACGAGGGTGGTGTGGTTGTGGTAAGACCTGATGGCTACGTTGGCTGCGTTGTCAAGCTTGTGCATGGAAGTGGCACTGTGGACGCACTGAACGAGTACTTTGGCTCGTTCTGTGTCAAGAAGTTGGGCAGTGATGTAGCCCAGCTATGATGTGATGGTTTGTAGTACATATTTGCGTTTGAGCATGTATTTAGCGTTTACTTTAGTCTTGACGATAACATTTGGTCAACACCTGATCGTATTTGCCACCCCAATGATGAGTCCTTCCACTGCCTTTGGTTGAGGTGATGCAATCGGACAGTACATATCCTATTACAATGATAAGATAAATGCCAGAAACAGGTCTCTGATGTGAGGGCACTCAAAACGCACTAGCTCGTTTTCGGTCTCGATGACTGCACGCCACAACTTTCGATATCGAACTCATTGTAAACAGCGATAACACCAACATGTAACGCGCCTGAACACACCATGGATAACCTAAGCAGGCAATCGAGCCGCATTCCGCTTGTCGTGGAGGATACCAACTCATTGACCTCTTTCCCGGACCTTTCAGCAACTGTATCCAATCAGGAATATGAGCCTGCCATTGAACCACTGCATGGTCTGCTGGACCGGGCTGGCCCATCAATGTTCGACGAGAACAGCTCTATTGATGCAAACGACCCGCAGACTCTATCTGCTGCACCCAATGCCGTATTGAAAAATCTTATAGACCATCACGGTGCGGTGGAGCTCGTGAAGCGTCTTTCCACCATTCTCGCCGAGAGGGACGCACACATTACGGCTCTCACTCACCTTGCCGAAGAATACAAAGTGCCACGACAACGTATCTCGGAAGCGGCAGTTCGGGCCAAACAGGCGGAACGACGAAGATTATCTCTTGTCACGGCATCGGAGGATCTTGCTCCTTCGAGCGCCGCAGTGTCAACGGCCTCGAACAGTGGTGTTAGTTCTCGTGGACAGCTCTTCGCATAGTCACGCAGCTAATGCATTGTCGGCATGTAGGAATCTCGATTTTCCAAGTCGACGCAGGAAATGCCTCCCCCGTCGAAAAGTCTCACGAAACTGTTTGGAGGCACTGTGAGGAAGCCCAAAGCGTGAGTCGAGTCCGCGATAGCAAAAAAATGTTAATGCTAACTTACCAGTGCGTCCATTGCGGCTGCTACTGCTACTGCTACTGCTTCACGAGACACAGTACGGTAGGTTTCCTGCTCTTGTACTCGAGCCTATGGCTGTAAACTAATGCTCGCTCTATCAGTCCTCGGCGAAGATCAGACAGGCCACAGTCAATAGATACGCAGAGCATCAAAAGTACAGAGAGCAACACCTGGACAGCAAGTCTAAATAACATGTTCAGCGCAACTCATCCTAAGCGGACAGATTCTCTCAACACCAGATTACCTGTGGAGATGGAGACCCGTCATGACAAGGATCAACTACCACCGACACTTTCACACCACACAGAGGATCCACAAGAAGCAGAATGGAACAAGTTCATTTTGAAGCTTGTGGAGACTCGTCAGCAGAATGGAGAAGATCTTGATGGTGGCGAATTGATCGGAGCCTCCGCCTTTGGCCAGGAAGGTAGCTCGGGACGACAAAAGACGGAAACGTTGACTCGGCTTGTTGTGGGAGGTATTCCCATGAAGCTTCGTCACCCCTTATGGATGGAGCTTTCGAGTACTCAAGCGATGATGCAGCCTGACACGTACGAGCACTTCCTCAAAATAGGTGAAGACGACGACCCTGCGGAAATGGAGGCCATATTGAAAGATGTACCGCGCACGCTGACGACGAAGTACGATTTCTACTCTGGCAAAGGGTTTCAGAGGTACGTTAATTGACGATACCGTCCTCAGACCAAGATTACTCTGCTGACATGCTCGGAAATAATCACAGGCTCAAAGACCTTCTCGTGGCGTTCGTCGCCAAATATCCAAGTCTGGGCTACACGCAAGGCCTGAACACCATAGCAGGCTACCTGCTCCTGGCCATCCCATCGGAAGAGGACGCTTTCTGGGTTCTCTGCAACGTCGTTGAAAACTTCTTCCCACCGGACTACTTCTCACGAGCAGATGCAATGGTCTCGCCTTTAGCAGACAACACATTGCTCCGGCAATACGTCAAAGAGTTGATGCCGCAGGTCCAGAAGCACATGGACGAGCTCGGTATCCTCCCGGGCCACACCGTGCCAATGAAATGGTTCTTCACGGCCTTCTCCAGTGCTCTGCCAGAAACGGTGCTCATGCGACTGTGGGATATATGGCTTTGCATTCCGAACCAGAAGCAGTATCTGTTCGCTTTCGCACTTGCGCTGATTGCGCAGAACACCGCGGAGATCTTGGAGTGCGAGGACAGCTCGTCGTTCTTTTCGTATATGGACAGCAAAATCAAGCTTCCGGAGGATCCAGAGAAGTTGACTGAGCTCATGAAACAGGCTTGGAAGATTGCGAAGAAGCTAGGCGATGGCGTTGCTGTGAGAAGAGCCGATGAGGTCGAGAGTACGAAGGCTGGCATGAACCTCGAGAACAGGCTGCGGAGGCGGAGGACACAAAGTCTGGAAGTGCTCGTTGATCGTGATGAGGAAGCAGGCGCGGGTACTTCAATTTGAAGGCTTCCAGCTCATCGACAAAGCTAGGTCTTATCTTGCATGGAGTCGTAGATCATAGATATCCATATAGCGCATCCAAGACACAAGATACTCGGCCAACGCAGCCCGTGCATAAGATGGTGGCTAAGCGACACCGTTATCAGCCCTGTCAATGCTCTTTCACCTTAACCTTATGGCCATGCAGACCAACAATCGCAGTGAAGGCAGCACGACCTCCACCCCAGTTGGCGTGCCATATGAGGTGATTCCCTAAGACCACAGATCAGTCCGCGATCGTTTTCTTAGATATTGTCAGTACTGACCATTGATAGCTATGTCGCCACCACCAGGAGCAACCATGCCGTAACTACCAGTATCGAATAACGGTTCGTGCTTCTTGTACGGCCCTACGATGTCTTTGGCTATGGCGTATGTCACATCCTGAAAGATATCTTGTTAGCATACTCTCGAGGTGGGCTTCGCAGACTTGTTGACGCTTACATATTTCGGCGAAACGAAGCACTGCGATGAGAAGAACAGTATATAGTTCCCGTCTAACCACGATAGTGAGGGCGCTTCCACATATGGCCCGTCTCCATCGTCCCGATCCAGTATCTGCACTGGCCTCCCGATTGTCGTGTGCCCATCGTCGGCGACCTGCTGCAGCATAATCGGGGTTGGCACGATAGGCGCCACAGTATTGCCGCAATCTCCACCGTGGCCGATTGCGTTCCCGTCGACCTTGTAGACAACGTAGCGCTTGTTCGTCAGATGATCTACGTAGCCGCTAGGATCGATGGCGCCGCCTTTGCTGGCATGGCAGATCCAGGGCTCGGAGTTGGTAAACGTGAAGGGACCGTCAACAGACTTGGAGGTAGCATAGTCGAGGCAGTGGTGGTTGATGTTTTTATTCAACGCAGCGTAGTATCTGGATGGTCGTTAGCGGCTATCAACGAGAACACGATGGACCACTAAATCTCCGTAGAGCGACTCACAAGATGAACGTTCCATCAGGTCGCCGATTAACGTCAGGAGCCCACACGTACGGCGAGATAGGGTCGACCCAAGATGGAAGTTGGGGCAGAGCATCGTAGCCACTCCTATACGTCCACGTCTTGAAGTCTGGTGAGTGTGCCGCTTGTATATTGATTCGCTTGCCGTTGACGATCGAATTGGTTGAGAAAATGTGCCAGCCTTCCAACGTCCGGATGATGCTTGGATCTGGAAAGTTCAGGCCGTTCATGATCGGCTTGTAGGCTGAACGGCCAAGAAGACTGCTGTTGGGCGGCATTGGCGTGCCTGCAGCACTTGTGATTATGGCTATCATGAGACATGGTAGCAACATGCTGATTGTAAGTGAGCGCAAACTGCTAGCGGGTCGGATTGCCGAAAGTAGGGTAGAGTTGGCCGCTATTCAATGTTGCTTGCTGAATGTCCATCTGCTTTTGGTGTTGCGAGGGCATCGTTCACCGATGGCTTTCGATCAAAGGTCTTGGTGGCTAGATGGTCTATACAATGTCGTGAATGGTCGTATCCGACGAACGAGGCTACCTTTCACGTCCTCTAGACGAGAGTCGAAGACATGATGTAGCGGCAAGTTCTGAAAACCGAGCCAACGCCTCTTTGCTGGAATGCCATCTTCAGACAGCATTCACATTCCTCGCATACGAATCGAGGCTTTGCATTTCTTGGTACCAGATATCTGACGAGAGGTGCAAATTCGTTTGCGTGTGACTGCCTGCGATGCTGTGTCCTCAGTCTGACAGCTGCCTCTGACTTGTCAAATGCTCATTGAATAGCTGGCGTATACGCTGGTCGAGAAACTTGCCCAGGAGGTTCGTGGCAGCGTTCGAAAGCCCAACGAGCTGTCGGTGTCGTACACAAAGGTATAGACAGCTGTTCGATCTGGCAAGACGTCCGTTGCCAGTACGTTTTCAGCGGGCAAGACTTCTCAAAGCGTAGCACCATATTACGACAGCAGTCTTCTGCTCATTACAGTTTTGTCAACGACTGGCTTCGCTTTCTACCATCTCCGAACACATAGCCCGTCGCTACTGGACTAAACCCATTGCTCATAGGCATGGGGAAGGGTGCCTTCCTCCATGGCGTAAAGAAGACTGGATGCGTTGTGGCTGGATTGTACACCGGCGTAGGCAGCGGACGAGACACCGGCATTGTTGGGGCTTTATGAGGAGGCATTGCTTCAATCTGGTTCGCAGGTCGCGTGGTCTGCTGTTGCCGGGTCTGTCGTTGGCAGAGTGGGCTCGGGTGTTGCGTGGGGTGGACCTATATGCAATCCTGTCAGCCTGCTGAAGACGATAGTGATGATTTACTTTCGCTTACCTTGGGCCGCGACGGTTGCATTGATGGTAACATATCGGTACTCACAACGACGGTTCCTATATCAACCTCGGACGAAGAAGATAGAGCTTGTCTCGCTTGTGAGAAGAAGGCTCCCCCGCAACATTGACATTGACATACACTTGGATCATCACGTGGCGTGGCGTTAAGCTTTCGCCCTTATTCCCGGGACGGCCATGACTCCTCGCGACCTTGCGACCTTCATGTCTGTCTCCTCAATGTTGAAGAGGACGACTTGATATGTGGAAGACTCGCCTAGCTGCACGCCAGCACTCACGGTCTTTACATTGCACGACACGTCGATTACAGACTACCCCGAAGGCCGTAATCGACATCAAGGACGGCACATTTTACAAGAAATATCCATCGGCCACAGATACCAAGAGCTCCAACCCACCGCTGTTCCCAGGACTGAACTTTTCACTGCTTAACACCGCTGGAGGTCAGGCTACACCACAGTATTGGTCTGTACTGTCGCCGAGCTCTCTGGCAAGGACTACATTCCTTCAGGTGCTTGCAGGCCAGCATATCTGTCTCCCGCCAACTGCACGCTCGTATCCTTACTTCTCCGAGGTAGCCGAATCGCCCCAACATGCTATCAAGTATGTTGGATTCGATGCGGACCGCGGCAGCAGTGTGGGCGGGACCAGTGTCCGAGGAGCCTACCTGAGTGCAAGGTACGAGAGCAGACGGGAGGAGACCGACTTTTCTGTGCACGACTACTTGATTGGCCACACAGAGCTTAATGCCCTTGAGCACGACTTAACCATGAATGACAAACAGGCGCTCGATGAAGTTGTCGAGCAGCTGAATCTAGGCAAATTAATGTCTATGCCAGTTGCCAATCTGAGTAATGGCCAGACACGCCGGGCTCGGATCGCGAAAGCTCTAATGGCGAGACCGGAAGTGCTGCTACTCGACGGACCGTTTATGGGCCTTGATCCGAGAACGCTGGTGACCATGTCTGGAGTTCTTAAGCACTTGGCACAACAGCAGAAGCCCAGACTTATTACGAGCTTGAGACCTGAAGATGGTGTGCCCGACTGGGTCAGTCATCTAGTTGTCGTTGGTGACAAGCTGGAGATTCTGGCACAAGGGCCCAAAGCCGAGATCTTTGCACAGCAGCGGAATGCCGGCCCATCGGTAACCAAGAGTATTCTCGCCGCTGCTCAACATGGCCATGACGCCACGTCCAGTGTGAAGCTGAGTCGCGACGGCTTTGCAAAGACTTCACCTCCACTTCTGCCTGGAGAGCCATTGGTCGAGATGACTGGCGTAAAAGTAGCTTACGGTGACAAAGTCGTGCTGGGTGACTGGAACCAGACTTCTGATGGGGAAGAAACGGCAGGCTTGCACTGGAACCTTCATCGTGGCCAACGTTGCGGCATATTCGGACCGAATGGCAGCGGAAAGACCACGATGCTTAGTCTCATCACCTCCGACCACCCTCAAACATACAGTCTGCCTATCAAGCTTTTCGGTCGATCTCGTCTACCTGAGTCTGGTCAAGCGGGCATCAGTCTGTTCGACATCCAGACACGAATGGGTCACTCGAGTCCAGAGGTCCATGCCTTCTTCCCGAAGGGCTTGACGGTACGACGAGCACTTCAGTCCGCGTGGGCAGACGCACCGATGGCGAGGCCAGAATTAGACGAGGCAGCCAGGCGACGCGTAGATGCTTGTCTGCGTTGGTTCGGGAAGGAGCTACGTCCGGAGTCGGGATCTAGCATGATCGAAAAAATTGGGCATTGGCTAGGCGCAGGCTCATCACCCTCCAAAACCCAATCCGAAGAGGCGCTGAGTGTATACAATCAGATGATTCAGCATGGCAAGGACCTTGCGTGGACAGATGATACTCGCTTTGCAGAACTCAGCTTCTCAAATCAACGCCTCGTCCTTTTCCTCCGGGCAGTCGTTGCAAGTCCCGATCTCGTCATCCTCGATGAAGCGTTGAGTGGCATTGACGAGGCGATTCGGGACAAAGCTCTGCTGTTCCTGTCCCATGGCGAGCAGATCGCAGCTGTCATTGATGGCCAGGCTCAACTGAGTGTGATTTCGAAGCTTGACAAGGTAGTATTTGCAGGACTGTCACCTGCGCAGGCAGTCTTGGTCATCAGTCACTCTAGAGAAGACGTACCAGGTTGTCTGCGGGAGTGGATCTGTTTGCCCGAGCCTGGTGAGGGACGGGGCCCCAGGACAGGCACACTTCCTGGGCCGCTTGAACTGAATCCGGAGGGCTGGAACGATGTCTGGGGTCGGTGAGGCATAGAATCAAGCGCACTGACTGCGGTAAAGGTCAAATCGGCTAGGCCTTGGTCTCGGAAACAGAAGTCAAAAGCCCTTTTGGGACTCGATCGCTCATCTGTGGGCCGGGCCACTTTGGCGCACGTGTTCACTAACCCGGCTCGGCGACCCAATCAACCGTCCTGAACCCATCTTGACTATATCTTGACTAAGTCTGCGAGCCTACGTACGACGACGGTAATCACTTCACAGCCTTCAGTGAGGTGGCTGAGGTAAGAATTGGTGTAGGAATGCGTCCAGACGGGTGTAACGGACGACGTCCGGGCAAGCCGAGCGTCACTACAAGTACCAGACTGCAGCCACAAACATTGGAGATGTATCATATCAAGTTCAAGGCATCTTCAGCAATACCTCAAGTATCAGTACGAGTCAATAACACAGAATGTCGAAGGAACTCGTCCTCGTCACCGGCGCAACTGGCCACCTAGGCTTTCGAACACTCGTCTTCACACTCCAGCATGGGTTCAAAGCTCGCGTCGCCTTGCGAAAGCTTGAGCAGGCAGAGAAGCTCAAGGCCACGGCGTCGCTTAAGCCGTACTTGAACGACATTGAGTTCGTCCACGTGCCCGACATCACCGCCGACGGAGCATACGATGAAGCTATCAAGGGCGTCGACTATGTCATCCACGTCGCTTCTCCAATCTACAGCGGCTTTACTTCAGATATGGTGAGATTTCTTTCCTTTCTGCACCTTCAATCCCTTCAATCCACCCGCTGACTAGCGCTTGCAGACAGATTGGCAGGGCCTGATGTATGGCCCGGCTGAGAAGGGCGCGTTGAACATCTTGTCTGTAGTAGCCTAGGAGCCTCGAGTGAAGCGAGTCATCATCACTCCTAGCGTCGGTGTCATCGAGCCAAAGAACGGAGCGAGTCGCGCCGGTCCAAACGATATCAAGGCTGTCCCTCCCCAAGAGATGCTGGACGCTCCTCCATTCGCTGCGATGGCCTACGTGTGGTCAAAAGTCCTTTCACACGTCCAATCAACCGAGTATGTCGAGAAGAACAACGTCCACTACGACCTCATCCGCGTGCTGCCGGGCTACATTCAAGGCGCCAACGAACTCTACTCTTCAGCCGACGAAATGCGCGATCCTGCTGTGCTAGGATCGAACGAAGGATCAATGTTGGTTGCACTCGGGATCAAGGTGAACGGGCCGAAGCCACACGAGCAGGTCTTCCTCGATGATGCGGCGAAGGCTCACGTGATTGCGTTGAAGGCTGAAGGTGTGAAGAACCTGGACAACCTTCTCCTCGTGGGCAATGGCGGCGATTCGACTCCTTGGAAGGACGTAGTGTCCGTGGTGGAGAAGCTATATCCGGAGGAGGTCAAGAATGGTGTCTTGAAGCCGGCAATGGGGGACGAGGACAAGGGCGGTGACTCAGACGTTGCGAGCAGCGAGAAAGCACTGGGCTTCAAGTTTGCGGGACCGGATGTGTATGTGAGGAGTGTGGTCGACCAGTATCTGGACTTTGTCGGAAAATAGAAAACGGGTTAGATGTATGTAGCGGCCTCGGCAGTATCCTGTAATCCTATCATGTTCACCGTTCGATCCAGCTCCCAGTTTCTGTGCAGCAAGCGGAAATGCAAAGCCAACAGTGAACAATCTAATCGGATGATCTTAACTTCCTCGTCCACGGCACACTTATATCATGAAGCTTACCAGCACCATCGAACAAGAATTGGGCCGCGAGTTCGGCCAACGCTTGCTGAACAACTACCGTGGCTTCCGCTCCTGGAACCAGCTCAACACAAGCACCGATGATGTCTCTAGCGATACTTGTGAGTGCTGTAGTCAGGTTCGAGAGAGCCTGATATCAAACACCTTAAACAATGAGGTCTTGCTCTGGCTGGTCGATGTCAGAAGGCTACACCTTGCTAGAAGACGGAAGGGCGAAGCGAGATGTGGGTTCTGTTGTATAGTGTATCAGCAATTTTGGGCGTGGCAGAGCCCGATGTATAGGTTGAAGTCGCAGTTATGGGCGGAGAGGGTACGCCGGGTCGATGTATCAGGTGGTGATGCCTGGAGTGGTCTGAGTAAGTGGTGGGAGGAGGTGGTTGTAAATCTACCGGAGGGCAAGGTGGCTTGTTTCTTGGTTGCTGATGGCAATACGTCGAAGACTTGTTCAACGCGGTGTTGCAATATCTGTTATCAGGACAACTACGCTGATCTGGAGTTTGGACGAGTGGCCTTGCTGTGCGAGGCATGTAGGAGTACGATTGGTGGCGATAGCGAAGGCGACGCTGGTTTTCGTCCAGTGATACCGCTGATGCTGAAGCCGACTATTATCACTGATGGTAGTTCGCTTTCTACGGTGGATCTTAAGCATGCTGCAGGGATAGCCGCGACTGGTGGACAAGGGCATGAGTGGCTGTGGGCGATGTATACAGTTCCTGGTATGTATCGACCCAGTACTACACTGCAGCCGTATTGCCTCCTCGCTAAGTGTACAAGATGACCCGGCGGCGTCGGCTTTCCCGCCGTTCCATCGGGCTTCGTACGACCATCCTGGAGTCTACGAGCAGATCCAAGCGTGGAAGGAGACCTGTAAGAGTCACGTTGTATGCCAGCAGCGACGACCAAGATTATTGCAACTGCCTAGACGGGTGCTAGACCTGGAAGACACACGATGCAGATTGCGTGAGACACTCGCCGAGAAAGGCGAATACATTGCCCTAAGCTACTGCTGGGGAGCACCTCAGCCCGAACGGCTGCTCAACGCCAACATCGTTGAGTACAAAGACAGAATCGATATAGCAAAGGTTCCAAAGACGATTCAAGACGCCATCACGGTAACGAGAGAACTCGGCTTCTCTTATCTGTGGGTTGACTCCATGTGTATAATCCAAGACGACGAAGCCGACGAGATGTCCGAGATCTCCAAGATGCGAGACATCTACGCCCAGTCGTCCCTGACGATTTGCGCCAGCGGTGCTCAGACTTGTAACGAAGGCTTCATCTATACTGCATGTACCCCGGGCACCTCAACCAGAATGCCTGATATCGGCGTCAACTATCCGTGCACGCTCCCAGATGGGTCGAGTGGACATGTTCGCTTGATCGAGCGGGCAGAGTATAAGCCAGAAGCCGAGACCCTGGCGTGGCGCGGATGGACGTATCAAGAAGAGCTCCTCCCGACGAGTACCGTGCGGTTCGGTGCTTGTCTGTCCTGGGAGTGCGATCAGTTGTCTGAGTCGCGGACATTGTCGAGCCTGACGGGAGGCATCGATTGCAAGTTGCCGTTCTCTACCCTGTTTCTGGATCCTGACACAAGCCAACATGTCATGCGTCGGACACTGCAGTAAGCATTATGGCCTCTGTACATCTCCCCACTTAGCTGACTCGATGCAGCGACATATTCGTGCCGACGAACCTCTCCGACTCCGACCTGGCAGCGTCTCCGGACAGAAGCCTGTGCCCGACAAACGAAGCCAACTACCGTGATCACAGCTCAACTTACATGATGCAGAACTGTACCTGCGACGATGGACCTTTCTTCGCAGCCTGGCAAATGGCCGTAAGCAACTACACCAACCGTCAGCTCTCGAGCCCTGCGGACAAACTTCCAGCCCTGGCCGGACTCGCAGAAGCATTCTCAAGAGTCCGTGAGGACAAGTATATCGCCGGGTTGTGGCAGCGAACAATGCTGCACGACCTGATGTGGACGACCAAGCCAGTTGGGCGGCGCAAGGAAGAGTAAGTCCGACGTCGACAAGCCGAGCGTGCTCCATCTTGGTCGTGGGCTTGTCTGGACTCCGAGATCGAGGTCGTCGGTGCTCATAACCGCATCTTGGAATGCCAGCTCGATAACTGCACTGCGCTCGAACAGAAGGAGATCGCCAGTATTGTCGACTGCAATGTGGATCTCTACGATGCCTCAAACCCGTTTGGTGCTGTGACAGGAGGCTCAGTGACCCTCAGTGCCCCCATGCGGAAATTCAAACTAGTCAAAGGCGCCTACTTCACCATGCTCCGCGTCGAAGGCGAGCACTTCCAAATCGTCAGCGAATCCATGGAGAAGATGAGTCCACCCAGCGACTTCGCCTCGCCGCGGTTCGATCTAGTCCTCCCACAATCTCCAGATCTCGAAGGTCTTGGCAGACTGGAAGAAGGGATTGATGTATGGTGCATACCGATGCGGCAGGAAGTAGTTCAGGCCAAGAGGACGTTCCCAGGACAAGATGGACCTGTGCCAGTGGCGCTCATGGATGGTCTGGTACTGCTCCCTGCTCAGACAGACTCTGGCGCGTTCCGAAGGATTGGTGTTTGGGTTACTGACTACCGGGGGTTGCTGAAGGAGGAAGAGTCTCCATTTTATGGTGTTGCCCAGTAGCTTGTTACCATAGTCTAGGAATGGCCTTCAGGAGACCAGTCCGCGGCCGTACCTAGTACCGTATGTGACCGTCAATAGGGTTGTCGGAGCGAGTCTTCTCGGCGCGGTGCCTCGGCGCGGTGCCGCTGCGCAGTCGTGCGCAGAGTGAACATGAGCTAGCAGCGGGAAGATCCGAGCGAATCAGCAGAATTTGGAGAGTGGCTGGTGAAGAGAATTCCGCTTCGACTTCGACCTTTGAACTGACAACGTCTTTATATCATCATGTTCACGCGGCCGCCCCGTGCAATGAACAGCCCAGCAAGAGCTGGCGCTGTCCGTCCTCGTCGAACGGGAGAGCGGATGATGAAGGAAGGAAGCTTTCCGGGTAGCTCCACCTGGATCATTTCCTCGGTTGTCAGGATGCAGAAGATAGCCGCACGACACTGTGCCTGACTAGCGTCAGCTATGCTGTGCGTTTGAGATAACCGTCTCTCGTTCTACTGCATACCTTCCGCCTCGGAACAGCAAAGATGAGGGCGGCAGCGGCTTCTTCACTGAAGCACACGATCAGCAGCTTGGCTGGCCCAGCGGCACGGAGGAGCTTTGCGAGCAGCTGTAGACGAGATGCGAGCTATGGCTTCATTGGCTTGGGGAGGATGGGTATGCTCGCACGACCTCATGGGATTAGAGCGGAGTACTAACATGGATTGTAGGCTACCCAATGGCCAGAAACCTCCGAGCGAAGATCGCAGAGTCTGACACAATGGTGATCCACGACGTCAACCCAGCAGTAACGGAGAAGTTCAAGCAAGAGGTTGGCAAGGTCACGATAGCAGAGAATGTCCGCGAAGTGGCAGAGACAGCGGTATGTCCTATGCTCTCACGTACACACCTCAACCTCCCCTTGCAAGATGAAACATATTGTTCTATCTATGACTAAGTTGGCAGCGCAAGCTGTTGTCCTGATTACCCAAACATATAGCCAATCCTCTGACATGCTCCAAACCCACCACGCACATTCAGCATGAAACGTATAGCATGAAGCTAACGAGCACCAGACAACCGTCATCACAGTCCTCCCCGAACCCCACCACGTCCAAAACGTCTACCAACAAATGCTCAAACCTGCGACTCTCCGATCAGAGGTCGTCAACACCCACGAACGCCTCTTCATCGACTGCAGCACCATTGACCCTAAGTCCTCCGCCGAAGTCGCCAACGTCACCCACAGCTCCGGCTCCGGCAAATTCATCGACGCGCCCATGTCCGGCGGCGTGGTCGGAGCATCGGCCGGCACACTCACATTCATGATCGGTTGCCCTCCGGAAGGCGTCGATCGCGTGACCGAAGTCCTGAGTCTGATGGGCAAGCGTGTAATGCACCTTGGCCCTCAAGGCAGCGGGCTGAAAGGCAAGCTAGCGAACAACTACCTCCTCGCGCTCAACAATATCGCCACTTGCGAGGCGATGAATATGGGCATTAAGTGGGGCCTCGACGGCAAGGTTCTCGCGGATATGATCAACAGCGCCACTGGGAAGTGCTGGCCAAGCGACGCAAACAATCCCGTCCCTGGTGTTCTGCCGAACGCACCAGCGAGCAAAGATTACGAGGGTGGCTTTGGGACGTCTTTGATGTTGAAGGATCTGGGGCTGGCATTAACTGCTTGTGGGCAGGCGGGTATAGTGCCGCAGTTGGGTCCGCATGCGAAGGAGATCTATCTGGCGTGTGAAGCGCAGCCTGAGACGAAAGGGAGAGATTTCTCGGTTGTTTATCGACATATTGGAGGGCAAGAGTAGTTTGGTCATATAGCTGAAGTGAACTCAGAAAGTCAAACTACTCTCCTCGTGCCTCAGTGCATAATGTGTGTCTGTTCTGAGTTCGGTGACACGAATACATAAGCAGGTTGCTCGCGAGGGAGCTTTCAACCTCACTCTCCGTTTTCGTTTCCACACTCAGTCGGCGCTCAAACGCGAAATGCGGCCCATGAAACGCGGTACTCCCGTCGATAACAATGCTCCATCATAGCAGCTACGGAGCTATGTAGAACGCCTTGGATTCTATAAACTGCTACTATCCGTGAGTCTAGATACTCCAGAAAGAATGGAAGACTTCAATCTCGGCACCTACTCCCGGCCCATCAACACCTCGAACCCGTCAGCACAAGCCTGGTTCAATCGTGGTCTTCTATGGAGCTATGGCTTCAATCATGAGGCGGCGGTGCAGTGTTTCCGTTATGCCATCCGGAACAACTCGAATTGTCTCATGGCATACTGGGGTTTGGCTTACGCTCTGGGACCGAACTATAATAAGCCGTGGGAGATCTTTGACAAAGAGGAGCTTGAGCGAAATCTGAGGGAGGCGAGGGCAGCGATTGGGAGTGCTAAGCAGCAGTCGGCGGCAGTAGAGCGACCGGGAGTTGAGGCGGCGTTGGTGGATGCGGTTGGGTGGCGGTATCAAGAGAGCGATGGCAGTGGGCAGGTCGACCGCTCAAGATGGAACGTCGATTACGCAAAGGCTATGGAGGATGTCTACCACCGGTTCAGCGACGATTTGGATGTAGCAGCGCTCTACGCGGACGCCTTGATGAATCTCACACCCTGGAGCCTCTGGGACTTGAAGACTGGTGAGCCAACCGCGGGATCACGGACTCTCGAAGCCAAAGATGTTCTCGACCGTGCGATGGGACGGCCAGGCGGTAGCGAGCACCCAGGCCTACTTCACCTCTACATCCACCTAATGGAGATGTCCTCATCACCCGAGACTGCCCTGCCAGCAGCTGACGCCCTGAGAGACCTGGTACCGGATGCAGGACATCTCCACCACATGCCTACCCACATCGACGTGCTCTGCGGTGACTACGCACAAGTCGTGACCTCGAACTCTCGCGCCATCGCTGCCGACTCGCGCTGGGTAAAGAGAGAAGGGGCGCTGAACTTCTACTCCCTGTACCGCGCGCATAACTACCACTTCAAGATTTACGGTGCCATGTTCGCCGGTATGTCGCGCGTAGCACTCGAAACAGCGGCGGAGTTGGAGGACGCCATAAGCGATGCGTTGCTGCGTATCGAGTCGCCACCTATGGCTGACTGGCTGGAGGCGTTCTTAACGATGCGATTGCATGTGCTGGTGCGGTTTGGGCGGTGGGAAGACATCCTTGCTCTCGAGCTACCGGAAGATAAGGAGTTGTATTGTGTGACAATAGCCATGGCCCACTATGCGCGCGGCATCGCCTCCGCAAACACCTCCAATCAATCTTCCGCCTCCGATGAACTTGCCTCCTTCCTCTCCGCCGTGGAGAACGTGCCAGAATCCCGCACCTTGTTCAACAATACCGCGCAATCCCTCCTCACGGTCGCCCAATCCATGCTCGAAGGCGAAATCTCCTACCACCAAGGCGTTAGCCAAGGGAACAAGGAACTTATCGAGACAGCGTTCACCCACCTCACCCACTCAATGCACCTCTCCGACACCCTCCCCTACGACGAACCCTGGGGCTGGATGACCCCTCCTCGTCACGCGTACGGCGCTCTACTGCTCGACCAAAACCGCGTAGAGGAGGCGATGGCGGTGTATAAAGCTGATCTAGGACTGGACGAAACGCTGCCGCGAGCGCTGCGGCATCCGAAGAACATTTGGGCGCTTTCAGGGTTGAAGGAGTGCTTAGTGAAGCTGGGGCGGGAGGAAGAAGCGAATGGGCTGGAAGAGCAGGTGAAGGAAGCGGGGTGGGAGGCGGATGTAGAGGTTAGGGCGTCGTGTTATTGTCGGAAGGGGAATGCGAGGGTGGAGATAGAGGGAGGGGTAGAGGTGCAGCCGTGGCGGTTTAACAAGGCGAAGAGGAAAGATGGTTGACAGCCGCGGATTCTTACCGGAGTATTAATACTGTTTAGAAAGTGGTGGTCGTCGGTAGTTGTAGATATCATTACTTCCATTACATACTTCTCACCCTCGCCTGGCTCAACTTCTATAGCTCTCGCCTCCGCCCCCGTCATCTCCATCACCCCTCGTCAGTCCTCCCTTTTCCCCTTCACCACCGCTATTTTGACACACTGATGTACAAACAGCCTGATGCTGCATCGCGGCTTCCAAGCCTTCCAAGCTTTGTGTGAAAACACTGACACCAAGAAAACAAACGTGGTTTCCAAAAACGAGAGGGTATCGAGCTCATGAAGCATTAAATCCAAGGGGTACAGCAGAACTTCCAAATCCCGAGACCAAAGAGAGTGTCATTGGCCCGTCGGCCGTAAAGGATCGTGATCGGCGTGAGATGGGTTGGCCAGCCCACATCTAAGTGCCGCGTGTCTCCAGTCTCGCTGTTCCTGTTCGTGGTGACGAAGTATTCGGCAGCGGCGGCTCCTCCTTAATGCCACCCCCAGTAGCCCGCTGAATCAACCTCGCACTCCCCGCCGAAATCTGCCGCGCATGGCCCTTACTCCCATAATCCACACTACTCGCCCGCTTCATCTCCGGCTCCTCCTCGGCATCGTCGAAGCCGAATAAACTGCCCCTCCCACCCGTAGCAGCAGACGTGGGCTCCGTACTCCCTGGCTCATCAGGCGTCTCAACCTCACCAGCATTTTCCGTAAGCAAACCCTCCCTTGACTTCATCCGTGGATCGCGATGCACGAGGGTAGGTTTCCGTCGTACGCCTTCATGCATCGTAATTGGATCACCAGGGGTTTCGAGATCCGCAACGCCATCTTCATCGCTCTCCTCGTCCGGAGTCTCGCCGGTGAGCGCGGCGAGGCTGCTGCTGAGTTTGCTGCGTTTGTCTGGACTGCTGGAGGTCATGCGCTGAAAGTGCTCTCCATCGTTGTCTCGGCCGAGCTCTTCGTAGCTGCCAGTGAAGCGCTGATTGAGGGAGCCGATGCTACGGTTCACGCCGGATTGCGTGGAGTGTCGTTTTCCGGCGCCCGAGGCCATCCACGAAGCTTCAGAGTCCACTGAGCCCATTGATGTGATGCGGTTGGAGCGGATGCTTGGGCTGATGGGTGTGTCGTTGCGGAAGCTGCTGGGCTGGTCGGCCTCGGCCATGGTGACGTCTTCGGGTACGGCGACTGGAGTGGATGTTTTGCCTCTTCTTCGTGCGGCGGCGGCAGCTGCTGCGGTGGTGACGTCCGGCGATGGCAGTCTTGAGTCTGGAGGCGATATGGGCATTTCTGGCAGGTCTTCCCTGAACTTGCTCTGTGTTCGCACTGGTGTGCCTGACTTCCTGCGCGGCGTCTGCGCTTGAGTATCAACAAGATGCGGAGGGAGTGGTTGATTCCGCATCGACTCGCGGGATGTATTCGAGAATGAGCCTTCCGATGGTGGAGCATCGCTAGCCTTCCTCAAGTTGGTACCACCACGACGAAAGAAGGTTGCCCAAGCACCAGCCCGACGGTCTGGCTTCGGATCAGACTGCCTTCTTTGATCTGTGATCGGAGGTGGTGTAGAAAAGTCGCTTGCGCGGCTGGCAGCGACGGACTTCGGAAAGCTCGAAGCAGTCGCACCAGTGCGTACTGGCGACAATGGTGGAGTCTCGGTCTGCGTCATCGGCATCTCTCGTGCTGTTTCGATGACCGGTTCCTCCATTGGCGTCCGCACTGGTGAGAACGCACCTGGCAGCTGCTCGACAGCCGGTGTTGTGACGCGCTCAGCCGCTGCATCTGTGAAGGGATTTTGAGGCTGCTCGGCTGGTGTCTGATACTGTTCCACAGGTACAGGAGAGAGGACCTCGGGCTCACGCTCAGGAATGCTCACATCCACCAGCTCAGACTGATCTTCTGCACTCGTGTCCCGCAAGGCAGGATGCACAGCAGTTGGTGACGTCATCAGCTCGCGGCTTCGCTCGTCTTCTTCTGCCCGCTGCCTCGCTTCCTCTGCTTGTCGAGCCTCATCGGCTTGTCGTAGCTTATCTGCCTGTCGGGCTTCCTCTGCTTCCCTCTTCTTCCTATCACTATCACCACGATTCCGCCCGTTCCTATCTCGAAGCTTGCGATCGAGTTTCTCTTGCTGCTCCTGCTTCCTCTTATCTCGTCTCTTCGCATCACGCTCCATCAGAACCCGGAGGTCGGTGGCGTCAAGATCATCTGCACGAACGCCAATGGTCTCTCTCTTCCGATGCCTATCTCTGCTCACCGGCGCCTTCTCCTTGTCTTTCCTGACCATTTCTGCGATCGGTGACGGTGTGGATAGACTGCTTGGCGTGACGTACTGAGGTGTGCCAGACAACCGAACAGCAGGTCTTGGGTTGAACAGATCGAAGCTTCCAAGCTCCCATCCTCGCTGCTCCATTACGCCGGTCATATTCGAATCCACGTCATCATCGGCCGGTAGAGATACATATGCGTCTTTCATGCCGTAACCTCGCATCTTCTTGCTGTCTCGGCGAAGAGGTCCATCACCAGGACGTTTCGGTATCGGCGAATGTGCGCCCATCGCTCTGATCTCTTCTTCGCGCAGAGGATCTTTTCGTCGTTTGCTCGATGGTCTACGCGATGGAGTAGCACTATCGTACGCACTGCGTCGCGATTGCAGTTTGTTCGGTTGACGTGGAGAAGAAGGCGACATGTTGGGTTCGCGCTGTATGCTGGTTTGTGAACTCGAGTAAGGTCGAAAATTATAAGGTATGTGAGGTCGTTCGGAGTCGATTGGCCGCAGATGTGGACTTGAGTCGAGTTTTCGGGTCACCGGAAGTGCTGTAATGTCTTCTCGACTGCTGGCTCTTTTATTATGCGATGAGCTCGGTGGAACATTCTCTTTGTGAGAAGCGTCTTGAGGCAGCTTCGTCTTCATGAGCGACGACTCGGTAGTCTTTTCGTCTTCGACGATTGGTAGCTCCTCGGCCTCGCGCTTGCTTGTCGTTCGTGGTATAGCGATAGGAGGTGTTGGTCCAGCCTGAGGTAAGGTCGCTGCGCTTGTAGGTTGCTGTTCTGGTGGCGCTTTTTCGGTTGCAGGCTGGTCGATGTCGTCTTTTACAGTGCGCCGTCGTTTTCTGAACGGCCAGACCATGTTATGATTGTGTTCGCATGGGGCTGGCGTGTCACGTCACAAGCACAAGAGCTTCGCACAATGTCGCGGTGATGAATGTCGTGCGACTCGCACAGTCAGACGCACGACAGGAAAAGAAGAAGTCTGGAGGGGTGCCACAGGGAATACGAAGGCGGCGTAAACGGCCGGGGCTCGTTGACAGAGAGTGGTCCTTGCTAGCGCGCGGCGAGGCTTTTCGGGGTCTCTAGATCGATTGGTTGTGGCGTTTTCCGTAGAAATGTAGAAGGCAAATTGAAGCTGATGTTCGGTGAACGACGGTGGGCAGATGTTTGTGGATGGAGAGATGATGAACGTGATTCGCACCGCTGTGAGATGAGGCAAGGGATTGGCCATGCGACGGCCTTGGGAGCTCGTCTTCGTCACGTGTCGGTACCTGCTTTTCTTTTCTTGGGCGACGTCATGGGAGCCGGAGTGCAGGCCTAGCGAGCCCTGGATTGCGTCGATTCCTTCCACTACCACGGTAATATCCACTCACCATATACACCTTCTCCGTCATCCCCCGTCAGGTTAGAGCGAGTTGAGCAGAGACGTCTCGGCTGCTTCTGACAGCGAGGGGCAGTCCCGCATTAGCGAAGAGCGGACTGCAGCATTGCTTCAGTATGCCGACAGCGGGCGTGCTCCATTGGCCTCGAGTCGGCCCACCACTGCACATCTCTGCAGCTTCGAGACCATAGGGAGTCTGTAGGAACGCTCATCTCGAACAGGAACACGCCATGAGCCTAGATATTGAGAGGCCGGCCGGAGCGAAGGTCAGGGAGGACGTCGGGATGTCAGTGAGTGGTGAACTGGGACAATGTCTCGCGGCTATACATCCATATTTCGGAGCACGATGCGTGGTATGGCATGTTTGGAGATCAATGTTAAGTACATCGGATGAAGGTGTTCTACACTATCTCACACCGCCAGAATTCCAGCCGAAGTCCTCGAGATAGATGGTCTTGGCATCAATGTCACCCACTTCACTAATCAACATGTCTTCCTGGACATGAAGACAATTACCGCGATATCGCATTCGCGAGATACTCAACTTCCTTGGTACTGTAGTAATGGATTGACCCGAGTCAGTAACATCTCTTATCTATCACTGCTATCTCTTGGCACTAGTACAGTAGCTGTAGCACACCTCCGCAAAACGCAATCTGGAAGCCGCAACGTTCGACCTGGAGAGTCTCAGAACCTCGATCGTGCTACATATGGCACGCCAATTGGTCGCGGGCAGTATGCACTTCGCCGAGCTCGAAGCTGTTATCTCCCAGCTTCCCGTGCATACCTCACGGTTTTCAATTTACCCGTACTCAGCAGCTTCCTGGAAAATATATACCGTACTTGTACCAAGACAATGCTTGGCTTCGCCGTTGGTACCTGACCGACAATCTGCCTATCTCAGACAAGAGGACGACCCATCGTAGCGACCCATTGAGGAACTTGGAGGCGATGGTACTCCACGCGAATGCCACGAGGGAGCCGCATGTAGCGCTACCCAGCTACCATACCCATGCCGGTGGGTCCTCGGTATCTGCATGAACATATAAAGGTACGAGCGCAGTAAGTACATACCTAGGATCTGCATCCGTCTTCGCAAGTCTTCCACGCACAGCATGGCTCGCTCACCTTGGTCAACCAAACTTCCTTACCTCTCTTTATTCGTCCTACTCCTCTCATCCTCATGCCTCGCCGCCCCCAACTCCCCATGGATGCGTGAAGCTCGCTCCAGACTGGCAAAATCCTCCCAGCTAAGCGGCCCTTTGAGCAAGCGCTATGCCAACGGCTCATGCGATGCCTCCGGCCCGGTCGACTTCAAAGCACCAAAAGACAACGTTTGGAGTGGCCTAACAGACATCGAGGCCGCCAATGTCACCAGATGGCTCTTCCTGCACAGCGGCCTGAACCTCACCAACTCTTCCAAAGCCGGAGAATGGGACAACACGCTCCTTCTCGTCGAACTCAACATCCCCAATAAGACTGACGTCCTGCCATACATCAATGGCAACGCCAGTGCACCAGACCGATGGGCCCATGTCACTCTTAACATGAGAGCGACTGATGAACCCGTCATCGCGGATATCCTGGTCGGTCCGCTGCCAATCGATAACGTTACCACGACTTGGGTGCCGCTCGAGTATCCCTATACCAAGAAGTCCAGTGGCACGATTCGGAATTTGGATGCGGATTCTGATACCACGGCCGAGTTCCGTTGCAATATCTCCGCCACGATTTCGGATATTACTTTGGATCTGTGGAACGGGACTGCGTTGTGCATGGATAATGATACACTCTCTATATGGGGTATCGTAAGTCGAACTCTCCGAAACACAATGAAGCCCAATGCGGCACGTTGTGAAAGCATCGAGCTCGATCAAAAGTCCGAGACGGTTGCTAATCTTCTCCCCATCACTAGGACCCAGTCTGGCAGTACGACGGAAAAGTCACTCGTTGGGTCCAATACTGGAACTACCCAACAGAAGAATTAGACGCTGGAACTCTTCTTCCACTTGGTCTGTACTTCAAGACGGACGAGACTGGCCGCGATCCCGCGAACTGGAAATTCGAAGGCTGGTACTACAATAGTACGTTCAATGAAAGGGTGGCAGCAATCTCCGAGACAGCATGAAGCGACGTGCAGCGCCCTGAGACCTTCTACCACTCGCCCACAGCCCCGAGACACTTGCTAATCCTTCTAACCATCACTCTAGGTGTCTTTTACGAGACGACCGAAGCTTTCCGTGAAGCCTACTACTCCGAAGGCTTCGAAAAGCTTCCCGCGAACATTGCTGGCGACTGGTCTGGCACTGATAGACAAGGCGAAGCATCGCCAATGGATGGCATGCCTCCTCCACAAGGTGTGAAGCCGGGCCCAGCTAGGTATTCGGTTGATCAGGAAGCTAAGTATGTTAAGAGGATCTCTGAGGGCTCCTTGAGGGCTCCCTTTGTCCGAGACATTGCTAACAAAGTGTGCTGAAGGTATGTGGAATGGATGGACTTCAGCTTCTACATCGGCTTCACCCGCGATCGTGGAATGGCTTTGTACGACATCAAGCACAAGGGCCAAAGAGTGTTGTATGAGCTGTCGCTGCAAGAGGCTCTGGCGCATTACGCCGGAAGTGACCAGCATCAATCCGGTGTTGCGTATCTCGATACCTTCTACGGCTTTGGACCATACGCTTTCGTAAGTGCAATCAGGTCTTTCATGATCGGATCCGATACTAACGAGATGCAGGAGCTCGTACCAGGCTACGACTGCCCCACATACGCCAGCTATATGAACACCTCATTCTACGTGGACGAAGAGACACACACGCACATCAATTCGATCTGCTTCTTCGAGTTCGATGCCGATTACCCGATGCAACGGCACTCTACCGGTTCTTACGTCGCTAACACGAAGGTACGGCACCGATGGGTCTCGCTCTTCTCACGTTTGCACAGCTAATTCCCTGCCCTTCAAGAATGTCTACTTCGTGGTCCGCTCAGTCTCGACGGTTGGGAACTATGATTGTACGTTCTCGCTTCTCATACCTGACAAGACTCGCCACTGACTCGTGACAGACATGTTCTCCTACGAGTTCTACATGGATGGCTCCATCAAGGTCACTGTACGCGCAAGTGGCTACATCCAGTCTGCTTACTTCGCCGGCAACGAGGACTACGGTTACCAGATCCAGTAAGCTACCCAGACACACCATACCACTCACCGCACCCAACTAACTCCGCTCAGCGACGCCCTCTCCGGCTCCATGCACGACCACGTGCTCAACTACAAAGCCGACTTCGACATCCTCGGCGAAGCCAACACCCTTCAACTCACCACCTTCGTCCCCACCACCGAAACCTACCCCTGGCACGACCGCCCCCGCAACACCATGAAACTCAACCGCACCCTCATAACCTCCGAAGACGCCGGCCAAATCTTCTACGACGGCAACGGCGCCACGCAGTACCGCGTGATCAACACCGACAAACCGAATAAATACGGCGAATACCGCGGGTACCGGATCTTACCTTCCGAAGGAACCTGCCATCTCACGGTCCAGGACTCGAATAATTTGGAAGAAGCGGTGCATCCGTTTACGCACGATTTGTATGTGACGAAGCAGAAGGATACGGAGCCGCGGTCTTGTCATCCGTATAATGGGATGGACGTCTATGACCCTATGATCGACTTCTCCAAGTTCTTCGACGGCGAGAGCGTGGAGCAGGAAGATATCGTCGTCTGGTTTAACCTAGGCATGCATCATCTCCCGCACACGGGCGACTTACCCAATACCGTCTTCACGACTGCACATTCGGGCGTGCAGTTCATGCCGCTCAACTACTACGAAGGCGATATCTCTAGGCAGACGAGGCAGATGGTGCGGATAAACTATGACGAGGATGATAAAGGAGGGAAAGCGGTCGTGAAGACGTTTGGGGCGGAGAGTGTGGCGGAGTGTAGTGTGGATATGAGCGTGCTGAGTCCGGATTTGAGTGGGTATGTGGGGGATGTGATTGTGAGGAAGTTTCCGTTTGATCCGAATGAGCCGTGGGAGGAGACGGATGGGTGTTGTTAGGCGCTATCTGACTGCTGGGTGCTCTGTGGTGGCCTTCGGGGCGTGGAGAGGTGGTGAAGCGCTCAGCGATGCTAGCCGGTGACGAGGATGAACATGATGGCTAATGAAGCTAACGACAATGGCGGATGTTAGACAAATCCTTGAGATGTAAGGACCATTACGGTCAATTTCTCGAATCAAGTTCTACTTGTATGTCTCAAAACCCACCCAACCGCAACCCAGTGAACGCCACACGCCATCGCTAAACCCATCAATTACGCACACAACACCCCCCCTCCCCTCTTTCCTCCCTCATCATCACTCAAATCCATCATCCGGTTCCCTCTCGCCCGGCGCACCACCCCGCTCCCCAACCGGCGTCAGCGGAGCGCCAGCGCCCATTCCCTCGACCAACGGCGTCATAGGCACAACGCCAGCTCCAGCTCCACTCGGACGCCGCGCTTGCGTAGCAGAATGCGAAGCAGCATGCGTCGCAGATAAAGCGGCAGAAGGCGTACTCTCATAAGCACCCCCCACAGCCCCAAGCGAATCGAACATTGTCTGCAGCTGCGGCGGCTGGGAGGCGGAAATGCTTATGCTCTTCCGGTGACCGTGAGGTTGCGTAGGAGGGATCGTGGGGACGGCGCCTTGAATAGACGGCCGGCGGAGAGGCTGGAGATCATCCTGCAGCGGCTCCGCTTCCTGCTGCTCGGCTTCCTGCTGCTCATCCGCGGCACGTTGTGCCATAAGCTCCTCATCAGAAAGATGATGCGGCCCACTAACATCCAACTGGGCCCTCACACCCGCCCGTAGACCTGCAAGGAACGCTTGCGAAGCTCCAAACTCCACCACCTCCGCCTCCCCCACATCCTCCTTCCCAACATTCCTCGCATCAGAAGCGCAAATCTGATACAATCTCGTCGCCTCCGCAAGACACTCCTCCGCCCTCCCCCCCTTCTCCAAGCCCAGCCAAGCAGAGCACGCGAGAAGATTCCAAAAAGCAGCTTTCCGCCTCCTCTCCCCGCTGATCAGTCCCACGACGCCAGTGCGCTCAGCGCAGCAGGAGGCGATGCGCTCCATAACTAGCACGTGCCCCACAGGGCCGACAAGGCGATCTTCGAGGATCCTGCTAGCCCAGCGCGCAGCATCGTCCAACCCGCTGCCGCCGCGCAATCGTAAAAGCTCGACGGCTAGAACCAGCGTGCGCAGCGCGTAGTACGGTGCTTGCGCACGGGAGATGTACGTGTAATACGCCTCCCTTACCGCCGTCTCTACCGCTTCACTGCGTGCTTTACCCCAGGCGGAGGTGAGGAGCAGGGAACTCACGACGAGCATTTCGTTCGCGCCCGCGTAATGCCGCCACGCCTTATCGCCTTTGAAGTCTTGGGTAAGAATCTCGTACGTGCCTTGCGCGAGCTTGTAATCCCGGAGTACCATCGCGTAGTCGCCGAGCCGGCGCATCACGGCTTCGGAAGCGTTGGGTAGGTACGAGCCGGTTGTGGGGTCGTAGTTTGAGCCGGAACCTACTGCTGCGCCGAAGGAGGGCACGGAGGAGTTGCGGTTGCTGGAGGTGGAAGAAGAGGAGGAGCCAAAGGTGGTGAAGCGTTTGGAGAGGCTCATGAAGCGGCCAGAAATGCCGCGGCGGCGGGATGCAACTTGGTCGTTCCAGGTTGCTGATGCGCGTTCGAGAGCCGGGACGAGGGATTGGGTGACCATTTCTCTGACGAAGGCGCGGACGTTCGCGGCGTCGGATTCGAAGATACAGGGGGTTTGGTCGTCGCCGTCGTCTTCGGAGGTCTCGCGACGGGTGATTTCGGCGAGGTCTTCTGCTGCGGCTGTCCATTCGCAGGTTGGTAATGGGAGACTGTCATCGTCGGAAGGTAAGCATTGCGTGCTTCGGAGTCGGAGTAAGTGGCAGTGCAGACCGAAGTGGCGTTTCATTTGGTCGTACAAGGCGGTGGATTTCTGGATAGAGTCGTAGTCTTCGTCGTGGATGAGAACGTAGTAGCGGAGGAATTCGTTGTGGACCCATGGGGGTAGGCGGTCGGGACCGGTATTGGAGGAGGCGTAGAGGGTTCGTAGCTCTTCAATTGGGGAGGGTGAGCGGGATGAGATTGCTATGATGGAGGCTACGGGGTGTGAGAGGGTTTCTGAGGGGACTAAGGGGAGGCCGGAGAGTAGGCGGCGCAGGTAGAGGAGGTAGAAGGGTGAGGGTGATGAGGAGTCAGTGGGGGTGCCTGGTTTTGAGGATTTGTGGTTGAGGTAGTCGGTTGGGAGGGGTGAGGATTGCTCTTCGGCGAAGGTTAGGTGGCGTTCGATCAAGTCTTCGATTTGAGGCACATCGCCACCAGAGCGCAGGCGCGCGGGCTTATATTCGAGCATGGAGGCTCGTTGGCCATTCGAAGCGTTGGTAGAGTCGGTACTGGTCCTGTTTGGCGCTCGCGGACTTTCTAGCCCGTCCTTGACTCCTACAAATCGCACAGCGTAATCCTCGTATGACCGGCTCGCCCCGCTGCTGTCGCGGATGGTGACCTTGCCCGGCACATGCTCCCCAAATGGTCGCAATAGCTCCAGCAGCCCTCCATGAATACCCTTGTGCCTGATCAACTCCTCCGTATCCTGTGATGCCAGTACGGAGACGTGTGGTGAGAATGCCCGTAAGATGACATCCCGTGTCTCACTCCCGCTGCTCCCCCCCCCGAGCCCTCCTACTACAGGCGAAGATGAGCGTATAGTAGAGCCTCGAGGCGAGAAGACTGACCCGTTCAAGGTGGAGCTGGGCGGAGTCTGGGTGCCATCGCTGCCGGTCTTCGTTCCCGGGAGTGAGGATGTCGAGGCGAAGAGGTCCGACAGCGAGGCATTACTGCGCCTATAAGGCAGTCGGTCGATGGAAGCAAGAGGAGATTTGTCCGGTCGTCGTTGTCTGGGGACGTAGATGCTGGCGTCGCTGTCGGATTCCGGGGGAGAGACCACTGGACTGGCCGCTTGCGAGGGCATGAGGGGGATGAGCGCGGGCTGGGTGGAGAGGTTGGAGGGAGTGTGCGGTGCATCTGGCGACTCTCAGGCTCGGGGTCCGCAGGGTAGTGGCGTTGTTATGTTGGATCTTATGGTTCTGCAGCTTGATCCTTTGACCTATCTCTCACATCATCCTTGAATGCCGTCGATTGATGCCTGAGGCATGTCACTGTTGGCAACTTCACGTTCAAGCCCAATCTGAGAACAAACATACATGTATCTTCAATCACAACTCCAGTTCTAACCAGACGACAGCAACAATCGAAGATTCCACCGTCAACGCTAGACGGCACGCGAAACTGCCACCCTGAGTGTCTGGCCAGGCTGCCTTCACGTTGAATGCTCACCCTCCGTCACAGGCTGAGTCACATCGCAGCACGAGCAAACAAACCAACTGGAAACCTTCGATCCGGACCTACTTCCTTTACTCAATGCACCGTCCGCTTTTGCATGTCTCCGGCCCGACAAGTCACAACATCACCTGAAGCACGAAAGCGGCGAAAGCTGAGCAACCCCATAACATCCAGTTGGCCACAAGCATTCTCCATCACCAAGATGTCACCAGCACTCATCCAGGAACTGGGCGATGAAGAACCCACCGCGCCGCTCCAAGAGATCAAGCTCACTCCCGTGGAAGCCACCCTCCGCCAACTCCTCCTAGACGTGGCAAACTACATCGACAACGCACCCGCAGACCCCAACGCAGACTCCCAGGTCAAGCTTCCACAGGATCTCGAAAAACAAAAGATCATCCTCCGTTTCACAGGCGGCTGGGTCCGCGACAAACTCCTCGGCGTGCCCAGCCACGACATCGACGTGGCGATCAACAAAATGACCGGCTACCAGTTCGGTCTACGTCTCAAGGAGTACCTGGAAATCTCTGGCAGCCCGGAGAAGTACGGTCTCGAAGGCGTCGCTACGACTGACAAGCAGAACCAGAAGGCTGGCACTGCGGACAAGTCGAAAGTCGTGGGCGGGCTGCATAAGATTGAGGCGAACCCGGAGAAGTCGAAGCATCTTGAGACTGTTACGACTAAGATTCTGGGCCTGGACATAGATCTGGTTAATTTGAGGAAGGAGACTTACACTGATGACTCGCGGAATCCTGCTATGGAGTTTGGCACTCCTGAGGAAGATGCTTTGCGGAGAGATGCTACTGTTAATGCGATGTTCTATAACATCAACACGCAGGAGATCGAGGACTTCACAGGGCGTGGGCACGACGATATGTTGGCAAAGATCCTTCGCACGCCTTTGGAACCGTATCAGACTTTCAAGGATGATCCGTTGAGGATTCTGCGGCTGATCCGGTTCGCGAGTCGGCTGGACTACGAGATCGACGTCAACGCAAAAGAGGCGATGAAGGACGCAGGTATCAAAGATGCGCTGAGGCGGAAGATCAGCAGGGAAAGGGTTGGCATTGAGCTCGAGAAGGCACTGACGGGCAATAGCCCACGGGGCCCCTTCACTGCGATGCTGCTGATCAACGAATTGGACTTGTACGAGACCATCTTCTCAGACCCAACCGTGACAGCCGGGGAGGCGTACGAGCCGGTTACCGACAACTGGCACATCTTCGTCTGCTGCCTTTTCAACACGATCAATCAAGAGAAGGTTTTGGCGCAGATGTTGATGAGAGATGACGAAGAGCGCTTTCTCGCCTGGCAAATGGCGGCTATGGTTCCGTACAACGATGCACCACAGCAGGAGCCATCCGACCCAGGACGTAAACCACCGCCTCCCATCGCCGCCCAAGTGGCGAGAGAAGGGATTAAGGCGACGAACAAAGTCTGCGAGATCATCGCCGCCTCTGTGCGGAACCAGATGGACATCGCTGCATTGGTGGACAAGCTCAAAATCCAACGACAGCGACCGGACAGGAAAGTCTATGGTGAAGATGCAATGGCGAGGGATGTGCTGGGGATGGCGATACGGCGCTGGGGCTCGAACTGGCGAACGATGGTGATGTACTCCATGTTGGTGGAGCTCGCTCGTGACAGTTTCACCGAGGATCGTAAGTGCTGAACTCTGATCGTTTTATGAAAAGCTGTAATGCTAACGTCATTTCACAGAGATCACACAGAAGTACACCAAATTTCTCCAACGTCTCGAAGAGCTCGACCTCCTCGTGGCTCACACTTTCAAGCCCCTCATGGACGGCAAAGCCCTCGCCAAAGCCCTCAATACCGCTCCCGGTCCCTGGATGAAAGACGCTCTCGACGTCGTAATGGCATACCAGCTCCGTAACCCGGACACCTCGACAGCCGCCGACGCCATTGCGGAAGTCCAACGGCACCTGCAGGCGGAAGGCAGCACAAAGCAGAACGGAGGTGAGCTATCCCACTCCCTCATCCATCACTTCCTCAAACTTACCATCCGCCCGCTCTTCCTCAAGACCAAACCAGCCTCCGTAACGGATACGGGACGTAAGAATACTACCACTATTCTTCCGCCAAAGTCAAATCTTGACAACACCGACGACGCTGTCTTCAGACCGTGGAAAGGTGCCAAAGAGGCTCACTCGCTCGACTTGCTGCGCTGGTGTGTCGCCGCGCTCGACTCGAAAGTAGTGGAAGGGGTATGGCATCTGCTCATCCCGCCGCTCTTGACATTAGTCGATGACTGGGAGGTGCGCTACAAAACTCTCGGCGTGGAGTTAGTGCAGCAAGTCCTACTCGTCACCCCGCCTTCTCTCCTCGCGAAGACAGGCCTAGGTGAAGTCTTCGACGACGCGCTAATGCCTTGTCTCACATACATCCCCACTCTAACCCCCGAATCCGAATCAGTCCAGCTGCTAGACGCGACCTACCCAGCCGTCCTCACCCTCTCCCACATCCGCTTCTCCCCCACCACCCCGGGCGCCTCCCTCTCATCCTCCCAACAAGCACAACGCACGCATTTCCTTGACACCATTCTGCGAAAAGGCATTCTCCACACCCTCACCCTCTGCCCGCTGTCCGAATACCCCGTGCTCGCCGCCCTGTTGTACCACCATCTCGCTACCCTCATCGCCGAGTTAGGCATCGAAAGCGTCAAACACCTGAAATTCGTCCTCCCAACCCTCACCGCCACGCTCACGCACCCGCTCGCTGCGCCTGCAGCCCCGGAGTGGAGGGAGGTGGAGAAGGAGGCGCTGGGGGCGATGAAGGCGGTAGTTCTGGCGGGGTGGCCGCGGATGGGTGTTTGGAGGGGGGAGGTTTTGAGGGGGTTGTGTGGGGGGTGGGTTGGGGTTGTGGATGCTCAAGCGAAGGGGGAGGGGGAGGGGGATAAGGAGATGGAGGAGGGTTTGGAGGCGTTGAAGAGGTTGATGAGGGAGGTTG